>Ga0316576_10001756_pt1 | contig 11966 bp, 11 predicted proteins | sample S0NA_FD_203075 | JGI IMG/M metagenome (GOLD analysis project Ga0316576, IMG submission 203075) | Rhizosphere microbial communities from salt marsh grasses in Alabama, United States - S0-2_050615r3r5 | ecosystem: Host-associated > Plants > Roots > Rhizosphere | place: USA: Alabama | collected... | reverse complement strand
AGGCGGGCATCGTGAGCACGGGCCTGGGGCGCGGTGCGGCGCTGGTCGACCTCAACGCCGACGGCATGCTCGACCTCGTCGAGGTGAACCGTGCCGAGAACGTCAGAGTCTGGCGCAACGTCGGCATGGGGACGGCGGAGGAGCCCGCGGCCCCCGGGTCGTGGCTCTCGGTGCGCGTCCGGCAGCCGGCGCCCAACACCGACGCCGTGGGTGCGTGGGTGGAGGTGCGCGCCGGCGGCTCCGTCCAGCGTCAGCAGGTGCTCGTCGGTGGTGGGCACGCGGGCGGTCAGCTCGGCTGGCTGCACTGGGGCCTGGGCTCGGACCGCGACCCAGAGGTCAGGGTCACGTGGCCCGACGGCGAGGAGGGCGAGTGGCTGCCGGTGGACGCCGACACCTTCGTCGTGGTCGACCGGGGAGCGCAGGAGCCCCGCACCTGGACCCCACCAGGTGCCGCGCCGTGACCGTGGCGCGGTCCCCCGCTACACGCTGACGACGGCGCGCCGTCCAACCGACTCCCGGGCCGCGTCGAGCACCCGCATGGTCGTGACCACGCTGTCGGTGTCGACCGGTGGCTCGCACCGTCCAGCAAGGCACGCCGCCACCCGTGCGTAGAACTCTGGCCAGGCTCCGGGGATGGTTGGCACACGCTGGCCCGAGGGCATCAGCAGCCCCCAGCGGTCGGGGCTCTCCTCGCCCCAGGGTTCGCCTGGTCGTGGGCGTGCACCGGCACGCAGCCGTTCCTCCTGGCTGTCCATGCCGTGCACGACGTACGCCCCGCGCGACCCGAGAGCCCGGAACCGCGGGCCCTGGTGTGCTGCGACGGCGCTGGCCCACAGGTGGCTGACCGCTCCGCTGTGGTGGGTGAGCGCGACGAAGACGTCGTCGTCAGCGGCCTGCGGGTCACGCGTCGCTCGCGCCTCGGCGTAGACGCGTTCCACCGGGCCGAGCAGCTGGATCGCCTGGTCGACGAGGTGTGTCCCCAGGTCGTAGAGCAGCCCGCCCATCTGGGCAGGGTCGGCGCTCTCGCGCCAGGCCCCGCTCGGCTCCGGCCGCCACCGCTCGAACCGCGACTCGAGCCGATGGACACGGCCGAGCGCCCCGTCCTCGACGAGGGCACGAAGCGTGCGGTAGTCGGAGTCCCAGCGCCGGTTGTGGAACACGTGCAGCCGCCGGTGGTGGTGACGGGCTGTGTCGACGAGCCTGCGTGCGGCGGCGGCATCACGGGCCACGGGCTTGTCGACGACGACGTCGAGGCCGTGCTCGAGGGAGGCCACGGCGAGGGCCTCGTGGGCCACGTTGGCCGTCGCGACGACGACGAGGTCGTACTCGTCCGCGTCGTGCCAGAGCGCCGCGGCGTCTGCCAGCACGTCCACCCCGGGCAGGTCGTCCCGGGCCTCCTGGGCGCGCCGGCGGTTGCCGGTGACGACCGTGGTGATCCTCAGCCCGGGAGTTGCCGAGATGAGCGGGGCGTGGAACACCCGCCCGGCGAGTCCATACCCCACCAGGGCAACGCTGCGGGCCGCGCTCATGCCACGATCCAACCATCCGATCAGAGGAGGGACCCATGCCTGCACAGACTCGCGACCTCACCGGCACGGTCGTCGCCATCACCGGCGCGACGGCGGGAATCGGTGCCGCGGCGACGAGGCTCCTCGTCGAGGCCGGCGCCAACGTCGTGATCGGCGGCCGCCGCCAGGAACGGCTAGACGAGCTGGTGTCCGAGCTGGGCAGCGACCGTGTCGTCGGCGTCGTCTGCGACGTACGCAACCCCGACGACAACGCCGCGCTCGTCACCGCCGCCCTCGACAGGTGGGGTCGGCTCGACAGCGTCGTGCCGAACGCCGGCATCGGCATGTACGGCGGCATCCTCGACTACCCCGACGACGAGATCGCCCGCATGATCGACACGAACTACACGGGCACCGTCTGGACGGTGCGAGCGGCCCTGCCCGCCATGCTGGAGACCGCGGGAGGCGGAGACATCGTGATCGTCGCCTCCGTCGCCGGGCTGCGGGGCGGTGGCGACGAAGCGGTGTACGCCGGCACGAAGTTCGCACAGGTGGGTCTTGCCGGCGCGCTGGACCGTGAGCTGCGGGAGAAGGGTGTGCGGGTCACGGCCGTCTGCCCGGCCGGTGTTGAGACGGAGTTCGCCCTGGGGGCCGGACGCACGGCGGGTGACCCGTCGCTGGCGGCCTACCTGCGCCCGGAGGACGTGGCGCACGCCATCGTGACGGTGCTGCAGCAGCCGCGGACGGTCCGCACCACGTTGTGGGCCCTGTGGTCGATGGGTCAGCAGTCCTAGCTGCGATCGGCTGCGTCGACTGCCGGCGGCGTGACGCGGTCGCGCCAGCTGACGCGCGGCTCCCAGCCCAGCAGGCGGCGAGCGTCGTCGATGCCGTGCAGACCCTCGTAGGTGCCGTGGTCCTCCCGCAGCGGCACGCCGGGGTAGAACCGGGCCACCAGCTCGGCCGTCGGGGTCGGCATCAACGTGTCGGCCGCCGCGATCGTGACGGCGTGCGACCCGGTGGTGTCGACCGTCAACGCGAGCTCGACCGCTCGCGCGGCGTCCTCGGCGTCGACGTAGCCCCAGAGGTTCGGCCGACGTCGCGCCGGCTCGGCCCACACCTCCGGAAGTCGGGCATAGGACGCGTCGTGGGCAGGGTCGGTCAGGTGGACGTGCGAGAGGCGCAGGGCGATGAGCGTCGCGCCGAACCGGTCGGCGATGTGCCCGGCCAGCTCCTCGCAGGCCACCTTGCTCAGGGCGTAGCCGTTCTGGGGGTGGCGCGGGTGGTGCTCGTCCAGGGGGAGGTAGGTCGGTGAGAGAGCCTGCCAGGGCCAGCCGAACACCTGCTGGGAGGAGGCCCAGACGAGCCTGGGGGTGCCGAGGTGGCCGACCGCCCACATGACGTTGAAGGTCACCGTCGTGTTGTGGGAGAAGAGTGCCGCGCCACGGGATGCCTCGTCCGCCGCGTCCGCCCGTGGGTCCGAGGCCAGGTGCACCACGGCATCGACGCCGCGCAGGGCGTCGAGCAGGGACTCGACGTCGCGGAGGTCGAGCTCGCGGAACGGGGCGTCCGTGCGGTTCGCCCGGTCCAGGTTCACCACGTCGGCACCGGCGTCCATCAGCCGCTGCACGGTCGCGCGTCCCGCGGTACCGCTTCCTCCGGTCACTGCCACTCGCATGCCTGCGCTCTCGGTCATGTGCCAATCGTCCCTCCCCGAGGCGGCGCGTTGGTGACAAGGTGAGGGGGATCACCGACCGATGGCCGGGCGACGGTGCCCGCCACGAGGAGAGGACGGCGCATGTACGAGCCCACGCCCGCGGACAAGTTCACCTTCGGCCTGTGGACAGTTGGCTGGCAGGCCCGTGACCCCTTCGGAGACGCAACGCGACCTCCGCTCGACCCGGTCGAGGCGGTGCACCGGCTGGCTGAGCTGGGCGCCTACGGCATGACCTTCCACGACGACGACCTGGTGCCGTTCACGTTGTCCGACAGCGACCGGGCCGCCGGGATCGCGCGCTTCAAGGCCGCCCTGGCCGAGACGGGCCTGGTCATCCCCATGGCGACGACCAACACGTTCACCCACCCCGTGTTCAAGGACGGAGCGTTCACGCACAACGACCGCGACGTGCGCCGGTTCGCGCTGCGCAAGATCATGCGGAACCTCGACCTCGCCGCCGAGCTGGGGGCGCACACGTACGTCTTCTGGGGTGGCCGGGAAGGGGCGGAGACCGATGCCGCCAAAGACATCCGCACCGCCCTCGACCGGTACAAGGAGGGCCTGGACCTGCTGTGCCAGTACGTGATCGACCAGGGGTACGGCATCCGGTTCGCCATCGAGCCGAAGCCCAACGAGCCCCGCGGCGACATCCTGCTGCCGACCGTGGGCCACGGCCTGGCCTTCATCTCGATGCTCGAGCACGCCGAGATGGTGGGGCTCAACCCTGAGGTGGGCCACGAGCAGATGGCGGGGCTCAACTTCGTCGCCGGCATCGCCCAGGCGCTCTGGCACGGCAAGCTGTTCCACATCGACCTCAACGGTCAGCACGGCATCAAGTACGACCAGGACCTCGTCTTCGGCCACGGTGACGTGAAGAGCGCCTTCTTCTTGGTCGACCTGCTCGAGAACGGCGGCTACGAGGGCCCACGCCACTTCGACTACAAGCCGTACCGCACCGAGGACGTCGAGGACGTCTGGGCCTCCGCCGCGGCCAACATGCGAACGTACCTGATGCTGAAGGAGCGGGCAGCCGCCTTCCGGGCCGACCCCGACGTCCAGGCGGCGTGGGAAGCGTCGCGCTCGACCGAGCTCGCGACCCCCACCCTGGCGGTCGGGGAGACCTACAAAGACCTGCTGGCCGACCGCTCGGCGTTCGAGGAGTTCGACTACGAGGCCGCCGCCGCCCGCGGCATGCACTACACCCGCCTGGACCAGCTGGCCATCGAGCACCTGCTCGGCGCCCGCTGATCGGCTGGTGGGATGACCGGGTACGTCCTCGGGATCGACAGCTCCACCACTGCGACGAAAGCCGTTCTCGTCGACCCGACGGGCCGGGTCGCGTCGGTGGGGATCGGTGAGTACACGTTCGACAGCCCCCACGCCGGCTGGTCGGAGCAGCACCCGTCGCTGTGGTGGACGGCGACCCGGCAGGCGGTGCGTGACGTGGTGGCCGCCGAGGGCGTCGCGCCGTCCGAGGTGGCCGCCGTCGGGCTGACCGGGCAGATGCACGGCTCGGTCCTGCTCGACGCCTCCGGTGAGGTCGTGCGGCCCGCCCTGCTGTGGAACGACCAGCGCACCTCTGCCCAGTGCGACGAGATTCGCCGCCGGGTCGGCGCGGAGCGTCTGGTCGAGGCGACCGGCAACGATGCCCTGACCGGCTTCACCGCGCCCAAGCTCCTCTGGGTGCGTGAGCACGAGCCGGAGGCGTGGCAGCGCGTCGCGCACGTGCTCCTGCCCAAGGACTACGTGCGCCTCATGCTCACCGGCCGGCTCGCCAGCGACCTCGCCGATGCGTCGGGCACCCTGCTCCTCGACGTCGCCGGCCGGACGTGGTCGACGGACGTGCTGGACGCTCTCGGCATCGATCCCGCCCTGCTCCCGCCGCTCTACGAAGGTCCAGAGGTGACCGGGCGGGTGACGGCGTCCGCGGCAGAGGCCACCGGGCTGCCGGCGGGCATCCCCGTCGTGGCCGGTGGGGGAGACCAGGCGGCGAACGCCGTCGGTGTCGGGGCCGTCTCCCCGGATGTCGGCGCGCTGTCGCTGGGGACGTCCGGGGTGGTCTTCGTGCCTACGGCCACCCCGCTGGTCGAGCCACGGGGCCGGGTGCACTCGTTCTGCCACGCCGTGCCCGGCATGTGGCACGTCATGGGCGTCATGCTCTCGGCTGCGGGCTCGCTGCGCTGGTACCGCGACACGGTCGCGCCTGGGACGGGCTTCGCCGAGCTCGTGGAGGAGGCCGGCACAGTGGAGCCCGGGGCGGAGGGCATCACCTTTCTGCCGTACCTCACCGGCGAGCGCACGCCCCACGCGGACCCCGACGCACGCGGGGCCTTCGTCGGTCTCACCGTCCGGCACGGCCGCGCTCACCTGACCCGAGCCGTGCTGGAGGGGGTGGCCTACGGCCTGCGTGACGGGCTCGAGCTGATGCGCGTGGCCGGGGCGCCCGACCCCCAGGAGTTCCGTGCATCCGGTGGGGGGACGAAGAGCCCGCTGTGGCGCCAGGTCGTCGCCGACATCCTGGGCGTGTCCCTGGTGACCGTGGGTACCGCGGAGGGAGCCGCCTTCGGTGCGGCCGTCCTGGCCGCGGTCGGCGCCGGCTGGTTCCCCGACGTCGCGGCGGCCACCGACGCCCTGGTCAGCCCCGGTGAGACGACACAGGCCCGTTCGCAGGCGGCATACGAGGACGGCTACGCGACCTATCGCGCTCTCTACCCGGCTCTGCGGGAGATCCGGGCGCGCAGCTGAGTCGTCCAGGGCGGCGGACGGGATCAGCGGAGAAGCGAGACCCACCGGTCGAACGCAGCGTCCGCGAGCGGCGCGATGGCCGCCGGGTGCCGGCCGTCGAGCAGCTGCTCGAGGGGGTGGCCGGAGCGGGCCACGTCGTCCGGGAAGGCGCGCGCCATGGCCGCTACCTGTGCCCGGTCGACCTCGAGATGGAACAGCAGGGCGTAGGCGGTGTCGCCGAGGCGGAACGCCTGGTGGTCGGTCAGCGCGGACGAGGCGAGGGGCACCGCACCTGCCGGCAGGTCGAACACGTCCTGGTGCCAGTGCAGGGGGGTGAACGAGGGTGGCATCGCACCCAGCAACGGGTCGCTGGAGTCGCACCTGACGACGGGGTGCCAGCCGAGCTCCAAGGCGTCACCGGGCCTCACGGTGGCGCCTGCCGTCGCCGCGATGAGCTGCGCACCCAGGCAGACGCCCAGGAGCGGTACGTCGGCGTCGAGGCAGTCGGAGATGAGGTTCTGCTCGGCCACGAGGTGGGGGTGCACGTCGGTGTCGCGGACCGACATCGGTCCGCCCATGACCACCACGCCCTGGACGCCCTCCAGCGTGGCCGGGACGGGCTGGGAGTCGTACAGGCGGACGACACGCACGTCGTGGCCCCCACGCACGAGGGCGTCGGCGATTCGTCCGGGGCCTTCGACGGCGACGTGCTGTAGCACCAGAACGGGCACGAACCGCACCCTCTCACGGCCACGCAGAGCCCCTGACGCTGGTGTCCGTCGCCGCCACGGCAGAGGATGGAGGGGTGGCCAGGGGCGAGGCGTGGATCCGCGACTGGCTCATGACGGGAGACCCCGCCGTGCGGTGGCGGGTGCTCGCCGGTCTCGACCACGCCGATGCCACTGAGGTCATGGCAGGGCGTGCCGAGGTCACCCGCACGGGGTGGGGGGCGCGCCTGCTGGCCGAGCAGTCCGACGACGGAACCTGGGGAGGCGGGCTGTACTCACCGACGTGGGTGTCGACCACCTACACGCTGCTCCACGTCATGTGGCTCGGGCTCGCGCCAGGCATCCGGCGGCGGTCGCCGCACTCGACCGGCTCTGGGAGTGGCAGTCACGGTGCGGTTGCCGGAGACCTGCGTCCAGTCGATGCTGATCCGGCTCACCGCCACGTTCGACTACCCCGCCCAGCGTGTAGATGGGCTCGTCGCAGACCTTCTCGACCAGCAGCAGGACGACGGCGGCTGGAACTGCGACACCCGAACCGACCGGTCGAAGCACTCGTCCTTCCACAGGAGCATCCAGGCACTGGAGGCCTTGCACGCGTACCGGGCCGGGGGTGGACGACAGGAGGTGGACGAGGCGCACGCCGGCGGGGTGGAGTTCTTCCTGCGTCACCACCTCTACCAGTCGCACCGCACCGGAGACGTGGCCATCGCGGCCAGCGTGCGCTTCCCTGCCTTCCCCGAGTGGCACTTCGACGTCCTGCGTGGACTCGAGCACATGGCGGCTGCCGGGGTCGCGCGCGACGAGCGCCTGTCTGACGCGGTCACGCAACTCGCGAGCAAGCGGCGGGGCGACGGTCGCTGGCACACGTCCACCCCGTACGCGGGGCGGGACTGGTTCCGGCTGGAGGAGCCCGGGCCGAGCCGGTGGACGACCGTGCGAGCGTTGACCGTCCTGGAGTGGTGGCAGGCAGGGCACGGCCAGGAGGCCTCGTCTGGGTAGTCTGACCAGCGGTCGGGGCGGTAGCTCAGCCGGTTAGAGCTGGGGACTCATAATCCCTTGGTCGCGGGTTCGAGTCCCGCCCGCCCCACCGGCTCCGTCCGACCCATCTGGTCGATGTCGTCGGCCTAAGCATCGGGCTGCAAGATCTAAAGAGCCCTGCCCCATGCCCTTGCCGCTCCAGGCCGCCAGCATCGTGCGGAACAGGTCGCCCGGGCGTCGGGCCCGTGCGCACACCACCGCACCCTGAGGAGGGCACCATGAACAGCAGACTGTGGACGACGCTGGCCGGAGCAGTCGTCGCGACCGGGGTCGTCGTCTCGCCGGCGGCGGCGGCTCAGCCGGAGGTCATCCTCGACGAGGTTGTTGATGAGGTGACCGTCCTGTCCGGCGATGACAGCCCGTGCGGCTTCGACGTGACGCTTCACGACGAGTTCACGGTCAAGATCACCGGTTTCTTCGACCGGGACGGGAATCTTCTCAAGGGCCGCCAGCACGCACACGGCACGGCCACGGCGTCGACCGAGCACGGTGAGTGGGTGGATCGATGGGCCTACAACGAGTACTTCGACCCCGAGTCGTTCACGGCCACCCTGCACGGCAACGTCTACAACATCCACGCCGGTGCCGGAGGGGTGCTGCTCAACGACAGCGGCCGGCTCGTGATCGACCAGGCCACGGGTGAGGCCCTCGAGATCAACGGGCCGCACGAGGGCTGGCCGTACGGCGACTGGACGGGCGACTGGGACGCGGCCTGCGCGGCGCTCGCGCCGCCGTCGTCCTGATCGGGTGCGTCAGGACGACATCCGCTGGGAGTAGTCGAACGTGTGCATCGTCAGCGGGCTCAGGCGTAGCGCGACCTCGGTGGTACGACGTGACCGCAGCCACCGGGCGAGGGTGGAGGTCGGGTCGTCGAGGTACTTCTCGATCAGACGGTCGAGCACGTCGGCGGCACCGATGTGGACGAGGTCGGCGATCGCTCGTCCGCGTACGCCGTGGTACGGCGGGTTGTCCGGAGCCACCTCGAAGCCGACGCGCGGGTCGTGGCGAAGCCGACGCACGATCACCGAGTCGGCCTGCGTCGAGCACCAGATGAAGCCGTCGGAGTAGTCGAACCACATCGACTGGACGATGGCACCGGTGCGTCCGCTGGTCGCCAGGCGTACCGGGATGATCTCGTTGGCCAGGAACGCCTCCGTCGTGGCGGCATCCCATGGTCCGCTGGTCCTCGGTGTCGCTGCGACTGTCCTCAGCACGGGGCAATGATGTCTGATTCGTCAAGCGTCGCCAGTCGAGGAGCCGGGCCCGAGCCCTCCTAGGGTGTCGCCCGTGGATCTGTCCGCCTTCTCGACCAGCGCGCTGCTCCGATGGGACATGGCCACGCGGGTCGCCCTGGCGGTCTCACTGCCCGTCCTTGTGTCTCTGCTGACGGGCGGCCTCGGTGTCGTGGCCGTCACGGCGGCTCTCTCGGCCGCTCTGACCAGCCTTGCGAGCCTCGGTCCCGACCTGTCGACCCGACCGTGGGTGCTAGTGGCGGCTGTCGGTGTGCCGGCAGCGATCGTGCTGGGCGCGTGGTCGACACGGCTACCGACGGGAGGCGTGCTCGTCGTCTTCCTCCTGTTCACCGCGTACGGAGCCCTGGCGCGGGCGGGGCTCCTGGCGCAGATGGCCTGGTTCCCCGTCGCCATCGGAGGGATGGTGGCTGCGCTCCTCGTCGCCCCGGGGACCAATCTGGGCGACATCGCCGCCGGGGCGGCGGCCGGATCACTCCTCGCGCTCGTGCTGATGCTGGTCGTGGCCCGCGTCGTCAGGGCTCCACGGCTCGCCGTCCCCGCTGGCGCCCTGGCGGTCGACACGGACCGGCTCCGGCGCATGGTCACGGCTCCGACGTGGTGGGACTGGGGCTTCCCGCTGCTGCTGGGCGGGGTGTCGGCCTCCATCCTCGTCGTCTTCGACCTTCTGACCGGCGGCTTCAGGCCGTACTGGGCGGTGCTGGCGTTCGTCAGTGTGCTGGCGCCCTCGGTGGCCGCGACGAGACGGTCGGTGGTCGAGACGATCGCGGCCGCGGCGGCAGGGGTGCTGCTCGCCGGCATCGTCCTGGCGACGCGGCTGCCCGTCGCGCAGCAGCTGGTCGTGATCACGATGCTCGGCGTCGTCGGCGCTCTGCTCATGCTCCGCCAAGGACTGGTGTCCAAGGCCCTCCTGACGCCGCTGCCCGTCGTCGGGGCGGCTGCTGCGCTCGGTCAGGACGCCGCTCTGGCGCTGCCGGTGCGTCTCGGCGAGTACGTCGTCGGCGCTGTGCTGGGGCTGGGTGTCGTCGTGGTGACAGCTCGCGTGAGCGAACGGCTCGAGCCAGGACGTGCTGACGAGGCCGACGAGGCCGACGCCACGGCGTGACCGCCGTTCCGCGGTCGCCTCCGATGGACCCTGCCCGCCGGTGTCCCGCACCACCGAGGGACACTAGTGATGAGGGAGGCCGTCATGACCGTGAGCCCAACGTCCAGGACGCCTGCGCAGGCGTGGGCCCAGGCGGCGGTCATCCCCGCGGAGATCATCGGATGGGTGCTGGCCGGCGCCGCGGTGCTCGTGCAGTTCGTGCTGCTGACGGCGCTTCTCGTCGGCCTCGTCCTCGCGCCCTTCGCGATCGTGGGGGCGCTTCTGGCAGCCCGGACGCCGCTCTGACCAGGGATCGGCAGCGCCCGATCTGCGCGCCGGCGCTGTGCCTGACGCCGGATCTACGCGCCTGCGCTGCGTGTGCGGGTCGATCTACGCGCCTGCGCTGTGCCTGACGCCGGATCTGCGCGCCTGCGCTGCGTGTGCGGGTCGATCTACGCGCCTGCGCTGTGCCTGACGCCGGATCTGCGCGCCTTCGCTGTGCTGGATGAGGCCATCAGCGCTTGCCTGCTGTTGCTCCTGCGACACTGAGGGAGTACAGAAGCGGGCCGGAGCAGCAGCGGAACGCCGCAGATCCGCGGTGGGCAGCAGCAGGGCGCCGTAGATCGGCGGCGAGCAACAGCAGAACGCCACAGATCCCGGAGCGGGTGGCTCAGCCGTCCCCAGGGACATCCGGCAGGTCCATCAGCCGCGCGACGCTGTGCTGCTGGCCGTTCACGGTCCAGTCGAGTCCGGCGGATCGCGCCTCGAAGTCGATGGTGAGTCGTACGGACTCCCCAGCGGCCCGCCAGGCCATCGCCAAGGTCGTCGCGTCTCCGGACGTGGTGAACTCCCCGTCGAACGCGGAGTGCCAGTTGCGCAGCCTGATGAGGTTCGTCAGGGCGCGCACCACCGGCCTGCTGAGCTGCTCGCGCACCTCGACGGCGGTGTAGAAGTGACGGTTCACGTCTCGACCCACGTTCGTGCGATCGAGCAGGTCCATGTCGTTCGAGCCCACCAGAAGGCCCACGTAGTAGACCTGTGGCACCCCCGGCGCGAAGAACTGGATGGCCCTGGCGATCAGGTAGGCCTCGTCGTTGGCGCCGAGGGCGTCGTAGAAGGTGCAGTTCACCTGGTAGAGGTCGACGTTGGACGCTGCCGCGCCGGTGGCTGCTCGGGACGTGTCATTGCTGTTGGCATGGATCGCCTCGACGAGCGCGTCGATCTGCTCCGGCGTCAGCAGCCCGGGACGGGACGGGTCGTCGGCGTCCGCGCCGACGTCGATGACGCCGATGCCGTCGTGGGTGTCCAGCACCGTCACACAGTTCCGCGGCCGCACGGTCAGCCATCGCGACAGAGGTGTCGGGTCGCCTCCGATCAGGGCGTGCAGCACCAGCGGTGGGAGGGCGAAGTCGTAGACCATGTCCACCTTGCGGGCGATCTCGATCTGCTTCTCGAAGTACGAGTGCACCTCGACGAGCATCTGCAGGGCGCGGGCGCGACACATGACGGCCAGCTCGTCGATGAACGTGAACGTCTCCGGCGTCATGAAGCAGGACGTGCCGGGCGTCTTGACGGCGTACCCCACGGCGTCGAGCCGGACGGACGCGGCCCCGGCATCCGCCAGCCGGTCGAGGACGGCCTGCAGGTAGGCCTGACCGGGCGCACTGGAGACGTCGATGTCCATCTGCGCCGACGTGAACGTCGTCCAGGCGAGGCGGCGGGAGCCGTCGGCCATGACGACCGTCGTGAACGGCAGCCCGGGCCGGGGACGGTACAGCCGCAGCAGGTCGGCCTCGGTGGCTCCGCCCGGGAACACCGACGACAGCGTGAGGAACATGTCGGCGAACGGCGAGGCGTCACCGCGCGCCAGCCAGTCCCGGAACTGCGGCGACCGGGAGGAGACGTGGTTGACGATGACGT
>Ga0316576_10001755_pt1 | contig 11966 bp, 6 predicted proteins | sample S0NA_FD_203075 | JGI IMG/M metagenome (GOLD analysis project Ga0316576, IMG submission 203075) | Rhizosphere microbial communities from salt marsh grasses in Alabama, United States - S0-2_050615r3r5 | ecosystem: Host-associated > Plants > Roots > Rhizosphere | place: USA: Alabama | collected... | reverse complement strand
TTGTCCTTCGGGTCGGCGAGGTTCTCGCCTTCGGGCGCCGCCGTGGCGCCGCCAACGTAGCCCAGGGCCGCGAGCATCCCCATCGTCGCCTCGTCGAGGTCCGCCTCCTGGGCCTCGGGCGCCCCCTGTTCGATCTCGGCTCGGAGCTCCTTCAACCGGGTTCGCATGGTCTCGGCCAGCTCGGGCAGCTCCGAGAACCGATTGTCGCTCTCGTCCGGGTCCGCAGCGAGGTCATAGAGCTCCGCCCGCGGCGCGTCGATGTACTTATGGCCTGCCATCCGAAGGCTGTAGAGCGCGCTCCAGCCGTACTGGAGGTGGACCGACATGGACTCACCGTAGGCGACCTCCGGGCCGGCCGAGCTCGGGTCGAGCATCAGTGGCACCAGCGACTGGCCCTGAACCTCGTGCGGCGAATCGAGGCCGACCAGGTCGAGCACCGTGGGCATGACGTCGATCGTGCGGACCTGAGCTGGAACGCGAAGGTCCGCGAGCCCGGTTCCTGGTGCGCGGATGATCAGCGGGACATGGACGGTCGCGTCGTAGATGTAGTAGCCGTGCTCCTTCTCGCCGTGGGAGCCGAGGCCTTCGCCGTGGTCGCCGACCACGATCACGATCGTGTCGTCGGCGATGCCGTGCTGGTCGAGCCAGTCGAGAAGCCGACCGATCTGGAAGTCCATGAACGCGATCTCGCCGTCGTAGAGACCGGAGGCCGTGCGGCCGGCGAAGCGGCTCCGGTACGGTTCCGGCGGATCGTAGGCGATGTGCGGATCGTAGAAGTGGAACCAGGCGAAGAAGGGCCTCGGATCGGGGCGGTCAAGCCACTCGAGCCCGGCGTCGGCGACGACGTCTCCGCGCCGTTGGACGCCGGCCAGATCGAGGCGCTGATCGGGCGCCATCTCGATGTCGTCGTCGTAGAAGTCGAAGCCCTGGTCGAGGCCCCACCGCTGGTCGAGCACGAACGCGGCGACCACTGCACCGCACCGGTAGCCGGCCGCGGACAACCGCTCGGCAAGGGTCGTATGCACGTCGGCCAGCGCCGAGCCGCCGTTGAGCCGGACGCCGTGGAAGGGCGGGTAGAGCCCGGTCATGATCGACGAGTGCGACGGCAGGGTGAAGGCGGTCGGGGTGACGGCGGTCTCGAAGAGCACGCCCTCTCGGGCCAGGCGATCCAGGTGGGGGGTTTCGGCCGGGCCGTAGCCATAGGCCCCCAGGTGGTCGGCGCGGGTCGTGTCCGTCGTGATCAGGAGGACGTTGGCGCCCTTCAGACTGACGGCGGTCCCGGCTCGATCGGGAATGGCGCCGGGCGAGGCGCCATCGCGGCGGTGACCGAGCACCAGCACTGCGGCGACCGTGGCCGCCGCCACGACACCGAGCAGGATCACGATCAACAGGCGTTTGTTCGTTGCGGTTCGAGCCATGATCCGACCTCTTCCGTGAGCGAGCTCCATTCGTGGCGGGCTCGTTCTCGGTTCCGCGGGCCCCCGACGTGGAGGTTCCAGGGGCAGAAAAAGACCTGGAGGGCCCTTGACGGGCCCTCCAGAGAGTAGCAGCGCTCCGAGGAAACGCTAGAACTCGAACTTCAGGCCGAGCCGATAGGTTCGCGGTGTGACCAGCGAGTACACGCGGCCGTAGTCACCGGATTTGTAACCGACGCGGTTCGGTGAGTTCTCGTTGAACAGGTTGAGGGCGTCGAGGGCGATGCCGATGCCCAGGTTCTTGCCGATGTCGAAACGTTTGTTGAGGCTCAGGTCGACAATGGTGGTCGACGGCAGCCAGTCGTTGTCGTTGGGATCGATGGCCACCATGTCGTTGCCCCAACCGGTGGTCAGGATCGTTCCCGCGGGTGGGTTGTCGCCCATCCACCCGGCGTAGGTCTGGAGCGTCTCGGTGGCGAAGATCGCCCGACCCGAGTCGTACCGGAAGCGGATGCCGAGGTCGGTCTCGATGACGGGGATTGTGTAGCTTCCCGCGATCTTGGCCATCCACTCCGGCGTCATCAGGGCCGGTCCTTCGAGGTTGTTCTGGAAGTGGTTGTAGCTGCTGCCGAAGGGCGTATCCATCACTAGCGGACCGCCGATGTACCAGTTCTGGTCGACGACCCGGGGGTAAAAGCCGTCAGTCTTGGTGTAGTTGAGTGCGAACATGCCCTGCCAACGGTTCGAGTAGCGCTTGTTGAGAACCAGCTGAACGCCCTGGTACTCCTGCTTCACCGACTTGCCGTCGAACTCGGTGGCGTTAACCACCCGGTAGTAGCGACCGTCGCCGGTACTCGAGACATAGGCGCCGTCTCCGGACCAGTTGACGACACCGTCGCCGTTGTAGTCCCGGAGCACGATCGACCACACCTGGGTGTCATAGCCGGTGTAGGTCGTGTAAGGCGTGGACTCCCACTCGTAGAACTCGCCGGTTGCAGGGTCGTACGGCCTCAGGACGAGGAAGTCCTTGCTGATCTTGTAGATGAAGCTGAGCTCGACGGCCAGGTCCTTGGTGAGCTGGCGTTGGATCGACAGGTTGAACTGGTCGGTGTAGGGGTTGCTGGTCCCGGGCTCGACCTGGAGGTCCCACGATGGGTTGCTGACGTACGTGCTCCGTAGGTAACGGTCGGTGTCGTAGAGCAGAGCCGTGGCCGGGCTGGTCTCGTTGAAGTCGATCGTGCCGTTGCCGTTGGTGTCGACCTCGTCCCACGGCAGCAGGTAGATGTACGTGTTGGTGGTGGTGTCGGCCATGTCGGGGCCGAATCGGCGCAGGCTCTCGACGCCGAGCGGCGCGTAGTAACGGCCGTAATGGCCCCGCAGGACCGTCTTCGCATCTCCGGTGATATCCCACGCGAAGCCGAGTCGCGGTGACCAGGTCTGGAAGTCGTAGACGTCCTGCCCGGCCCTTTCACGAAGCACGGATGGGTTGTTGACGTCGCTCGGGTCGTCGAACATCTCGTAGACGTAGCCGGTCCCGTACTTGGCAGACGAGTCATCGTAGCGGAGCCCGATGTTGAGGGTCACCCGATCCGAAACGACCCACTGGTCGTCAACGAAGAACCCGAGATTGTCGGCTTCCCGCTTGGTCAGCCACGGGTTGCGGATGGTCTCGCGGTTGTAGAACGGGACGTAGACCTGGTCGGTCGGCGCCAGACACCAGGTGTAGTCGCAGTGCCACCACGCGTCCCGCATGTACTCGTAGGAGTAACCCCACGGGTAGGGGTAGGCGAAGTTGGCGTAGTTCTGGAAGTAACCGCCCATCCAGTCGCCGTTGGCGGTGGTGTACTGGACGCCGAACTTGATCTCGTGCGAGCCGGCCCAGTCGTCGGCGTAGTGGGTGAAGTCGGCCTGCAAGGTATTTCGCTTGTTCTTCGTGCCCTCGATGTACGGGAAATCGCCGTTGACGCCAACCGACTGGGTGCCGGTCCACTTCCACCAGTTGATGAAGCCGGGGTGACCGATCTCCCCCGGGGTGTACGGCGTCTGCTCGGTGTTGTAGCCGAGGTATTTGGCGCCGACGAGGTTGGTGTCGGAGACCACCCACTGGTACTGGGCCGACAGCGTGTTGTTGTCGGTCAGGGTGTCATAACGCATGGTCGGGTCCCAGGTCTGGCCCCAGGTGACGTTCTCGGCCCGGTTGTCCTCGTAGTGATAGCCGACCCACAGACGGTGATTCTGCGCGAGATCCGCGGTCAGCTTGGCGTCGAAGAGCTTGGCCCTGAAAACGTCGAGCGGGATCCAGAGCGGTGTATCCGTCTCGTTCTTCTGCTGGTTGTAGCCGACATAGAACCAGAGCTTGTCCGTGATGATCGGACCGCCGACGGTGAGGCTGTACTCATTCCTCGTGACGGGCTCGGTGACGATGTCGTCGTTGGGGTCGGCGTACAGCCAGTCGTCCCCGAAGCTCAGGGTCGAGTTGTCGGCGGCGTCGCCGAGCTGGGTGTAAACCCCCAGGCCGCCGTGGAACTGGTTGCTGCCGGACTTTGTCAGGACGTCGATGGCGGCGCCCGAGAATGAGCCGTACTCGGCGCGGGAGCCGAGGGAGAGCACCTTGACCTCTTGGACGGTGTCGTAGTTGACCCGGACCAGCGAGCCCCATGAGGCGCCGCGCGGGTTGGTGGTGTTGACGCCGTCGACCAGGAAGATGTTCTCGTTGGTGGCCGAACCGTATGCGGACGGGCTCGGCAGCCAGGAGTCGTCGGCGCCGACAGCGGCCATGCCGGCTGCGGTCAGCGACAGGTCGTAGAAGGTGTCGCGTGAGGTCGGCACCACGTCCAGCAGCTGGTCGTTGAAGGTGGTGTCGATGGTCGACTTCCGGGTGTCGACGATCGGAGCCTCAGAGGTCACGATGATCTCTCCGGAGGCGGCGGCCATCTCCAGATTGACTTCGAGAGCGATGGTCGAGCCTGCGTTGACGAGCACGTTCTCGACCAACGAGTTGTTGAAACCCTCGAGGCTGGTCGTCACCTTGTAGGTGTTCGGCGGCACGCTGAGAAAGACAAACACTCCCCTGTCGTCGGTGACGGCGGTGCGCGCGCCAGTGGGCCCGTCGAGGGTCACCGTGGCTCCTGCGCACAATGCGCCGTCCGGCAGGGTGACCGTGCCGGACACCGTGCCGGTGGAAACCGCCTGCGTCCATCCCAGGGACGCCCCGAACACCAGGATGACGCCGACGAAGAGGACCATCCGAGTTCGTGTTCCTAGATTGCCGTTCATCATTTCCTCCTTTTGAAAACCAATTCGTCCACAAATAGAGAAAGACTCAACTCGAGCCGCGAATCGCGGTGCTCAAGACAAAAACCCGACGCACGCGACCTGTCGGTCGTGCGTTTTCGGTGCAAAGACGTTGGGTCCCTGTTGATCGAGGTTGGGGTATGTATCTGTGTGTCGGAGGGTTGCGAGCCTGGGGCGCGAGCGGAGAATCGGCGGCAACTCGCCCGAGTCGCCCAATTTCTCCTCAGCCTGAGGAACTCATGCTGCAATCGAACCCTCCCCCCAATGAAAGCGACCGATCGATGACAGCGCTTACCCTCGGTCCGATTATACTCCAAGAAACGGTTCGGGGCACGTCGAGTCTCGAAACCGGAAGTGAGATGGCCGGAGGGAACATGCAACGACGATTCGCGATCACGATCGGTTTGCTCTTCGCAGGGCTCCTGGTGGTCGGAAACCTCGAGGTCGAGGCACAGGCAGCTCGTGTCTCCCTGACTGTGAACGACGTGGAGGGTGAGCCGGTCGAAGGCGTCACGGTGACCATCACGTGTCCGGCCAAACCCGAGCTCCGGATCGTCAAGGCGACGAATGCGAAGGGGAAGGTGGCGATCACCCACATCGACTCGCTCCAGCGGTACACCTATACCTTCGAGAAGGAGGGCTACCAGACCTACGTCACCCAGGTCCAACCGGACTACACGGAGACCACGCGCCTCGAGATCGTCCTCCGACCTCGGGAGATGGCGGAAGCCGGAGGCCAGGAAGACAGGCAGCAACCCGGCGGCGGCCGCGCCCTTGCGGCGTTCAACGAGGGAACCGAGGCGCAGCAACGGGGCGACCTCGAGCTTGCGGAACGGAAGTTCCGGCAGGCAGCCGAGATCAGTCCCGACTCACCGGAGCCGCGAATCGCGCTCGCCGTGGTCGCACACCAGCGGGGGGACTACGCCGCGGCCGCGGCCGAGGCCGAGGCGGCCCTTGCCATCAGCCCGACCAACGAACAGGCGTTGCTGCTCAGGTTCGACGCCTACCGAAAGCAGGGCGATGCCGCCAAGGTCGCCGAGGCTGCTGATGCCTTGCGCCGAGAGGGAGCTGCCCCTGCGGCTGCTGCCACCCTCTTCAACGAGGGCCTCGAGCATCACCGAGATGGTGATGACGATGCCGCTTTGACTGCCTTCCGAAGCGCTGTCGAGCTCGACCCCGGTTTGGTGAACGGCTACCTGATGATCGGTGCCATCGCGCTTGGCCAGGGCGACCCAGAGCAGGCGGCGGCCATGGCCTCCAAGGCACTCGAGCTCGATGGCGACGAGGTCAACGCCCTCAAGCTTCGCTATGACGCAGCGCGGACCTTGGGCGACGGCGAGGCCGCGCGGGCAGCACTCGATGCTCTCACGGCGGCCGACCCGGAGTGGGCCAGCACCGACCTGTTCAACCACGCCGTCGAGCTGTACAACGCCGACGACATGGCCGGCGCGGCGACTGCCCTGAGGAAGGTCGTCGAGCTCCGCCCCGATGACGCCAGGGCTCACTTTCTGCTCGGCATGGCGGAGCTCAACCTGGGCGAGACCGGCGAGGCCCGTAGCCACCTGAACAGGTTTCTCGAGCTCGCCCCGGATGATTCCGATGCCGCGCTCGCTCGGGAGATGCTCCAGTACGTGGAGGACTGACGAACGCTGCCGGATGAGGAGGTGACCGTGGACGTGAACATCGTACGGAAGCTCGTGGTTGTCGTTGTTGTGGTGCTCGTCCCCGTGGCTGTGGTCGTTGCCGGGGAGCCAGCCGAGGTCGGACCCCAGTGGTGGAACATTCCGTACCCGCAGCCCTTCGACGCCTCGGGTATCGAGACCGGGCTGCAGTTCCTCCATGTCGACGGCAATCGCTTCGTCAACGATGACGGCGACGCCGTGGTGCTGTTCGGGGTCAACATCTCAGACCCGGACAAGCTCGAGAAGCAGGGCCACTGGAACAAGGCCCATTTCCAGGTGATCAAGGACTGGGGCGCAAGTCTGGTCCGAGTCCCGGTCCATCCGATCGCCTGGAAGGAGCGGGGCAAGGACGAGTACTTCAAGCTCCTCGACCAGGCGGTGACCTGGGCGCTCGAGCTCGACCTGTACCTCAACATCGAGTGGCACGGCATCGGCAACCTCGAGACCGAGGTCTTCCAGCACCCCATGCACGTCACGACGCGGCAGGAGACCTACAACTTCTGGCGCGATGTGTCCTTCCGCTACGCCGGCATTCCCGCGGTGGCCTTCTACGAGCTGTTCAACGAGCCCACCACCTTCAACGGTCAGCTCGGGAGCATCACCTGGGCCGAGTGGAAGGTCATCGTCGAGCAGATGATCACCATCATCTTCGCCCACGACGACACGGTCATCCCACTGGTCGGCGGCTTCAACTGGGCCTACGAGCTGCACAACGTCGGCGCGGACCCGATCGACTTCGAGGGCATCGGATACGTCACCCACCCGTACCCGATGAAGGCGCCGCAGCCCTGGGAAACCAACTGGGAGAGGGACTTCGGCTATGTTGCCGACACCTACCCGGTGATGGCGGCCGAGATTGGCTTCATGGCTGCGGAGGACCCGGGCTCGCACAACCCGGTCATCGCCGACGAGGACTACGGGCGGAGGATCCTGGCCTACTTCGAGAGCAAGGGGATCTCGTGGACGGTCTGGAGCTTCGACCCCGACTGGCCGCCGCAGATGATCTCGGACTGGGACTACACACCAACGAGGCAGGGACGGTTCTTCCGGGAGTACATGCTGCAGCACCAGTAGGGGAGTCTCCCGCGTCCGGAGCCGGACCTGGAGCCGGAGCTGTGCCCGTCTTCGCTGTGGCACGAGCCCCCTGATCCTCTCCCACTCCCTTGCAACGGCCATGCGCCTGTCGGGAGCGGGATCGGCAACGCCTTGATGCGTGAAGCAAGGTGGTTCGAGTACGCCGCAGCCGTTGCGGATGCATCGACGGTCGCACCAGAAAGCTTGTCAATAGTCCGGGTTAGGGTGCCCGCCGGGCTCCCTGGGCGAGACGCACCCGAACCGGGAGGCACCGGCCATAGACCGCCGATGCGGGTCGGACCGCCGTGTTGGCGATCGAGAACTCGTCGCTGACGGCGACCTCGAGACCCCAGCCGGAAAGGGTGTCGACGGTCCCATCCGAGGTCATGTCGAGCCAGGTTTGGGGGTGATTGCCGGGGCCCCACTCCCAGGGCAGCATGCCGATTCCGAGGCGGTAGGTGTGCTCCAGGATGCTCAGGTAGGGGATCGACCCGGCGCTCGTCAGGTCCCACCGATTGCCGAACTCGCCGACGATGAGCGGCAGCTCCATGGCGGCGGATTGCTCGAGCTCGTCGATAACTCGCTGCTCGGTGTAGCCCCACATCCGCGGCCACCACATATGGACCGAGAACAGGATGTTGTGGTCGGGGTCGGCGGCGATCAGTGCGGGTCCTTCAGATTGGAGCACGTCGATGTTCTTGCCCCAGTCGGTCCCGTCGATGATGAGCGGAACATGGATCCCGGCGTCGCGCATCCGCAGTATCGCCGACTCGTACCCGGAACGAAACATCTGCGGTGTGACGGTTGCGTCGCCGATCTCGTTGCCGATGTTGACGAGCACGACCTCGCGGTGTGCGTCGATCACTTGGAGGACGTCGGGTCGCGTCCACCAGTCCACCAGCGCCGGGAGCATCGACCAGTCACCGGTGGCGTCATGGAGCTCGACAACGGGGATCAAACCTGCGGCGATGCAGTTGGAGACCGCCGTGTCGAGCTCGGCCGCCGTACCCTCCATGAGCCAGACCATCCGCACGGCGTTGGCGCCCGTGCGGGCGATCTCGCGACACGACGGGACCCCGTCGCGGTCGGTCCAGATGATCATCTTGTTGATGCCGCGCAGCACCACCCGCTCGTCGCAGCGGTCGACGAGGTGGCGGCCGACGACGTGAAAGCCGTCGGCCGGAACGGAATCGGCGCCGAAACCTGCGACGGGCGACCACGAGATGACCGCGATGAGAAGTCCAAGACCGGTTGCGTTCCTCACTGTTGGGTCCGCCTCAGATCGCCGGCATGACGTTGCCGCCGCAAACCGGAAGGAAGGCGCCAGTGACGACGGCGATGCGGCCGGAGAGATCGATGGTGGGTCTCATGGTTCTCCCATTGTCCTTGATTCCGGCAAGTGGACAAGGGCTCTGCTCCTACCTCGTCGATCTGATGTCGTCGCGTGCGGCTTCGATGACGACGAGGGGGAGGTAGGGAAGAAGGACTCCCCCAGTCGTCAAACCCGGACCCGGAGCCGAAACCGGTGCCGGAGCTGTGTGCCGTTTCGTGGGGAGCGGGAGTGAGAGCGGGGAGACCGTTTTCAGTTACGGGTACGGGTACGGGCACGGACAGGAGCACGGGCACGGACAGGGGCACGGAAGCCGGGATGCATGGTAGCCTCCGCAAAGGAGGCCCGTGATGCGTTTCGGACACTTCGACGACGACGCCCGCGAGTATGTCATCACCACGCCGCGAACGCCCTATCCGTGGATCAACTACCTGGGCACTGAGGACTTCTTCTCGCTGATCTCGCACACCGCCGGGGGCTACTGTTTCTTTCGCGATGCCCGGTTCCGGCGCCTCATCCGGTTCCGGTACAACAACGTGCCCATCGACGCCGGCGGCCGCTACTTCTACATCCGCGACGGCGAGGAGGTTTGGACGCCGTCGTGGATGCCGGTCAAGGCCGAGCTCGACCGCTTCGAGTGCCGCCATGGGCTCGGCACGACCCGGATCACCGGGGAGCGGAACGGGGTCGTTGCCGAGCAGCTCGTGTTGGTGCCGCTCGGCGAGTCTGCGGAGGTCCACCGGTTGACCCTGGCCAACACCGGCGAGGTGCCGAAGCGGCTGTCGGTCTTCTCGTTCGTCGAGTTCTGCCTGTGGAACGCCTGGGACGACCAGACTAACTTCCAGCGCAACCTCTCGACCGGTCAGGTCGAAATCGAAGGTGGCGCGATCTACCATGTCACCGAGTACCGCGAGCGCCGCAATCACTTTGCCGTCTTTGGCGTCAACGCGCCGATCGCGGGCTTCGACACCGACCGCGAGAGCTTCGTCGGCCTGTACAACGGCCTGCACGAGCCCGAGGTCGTCCTTGCCGGCGCGGCGCTGGGCTCGGTGGCGAGCGGCTGGGCTCCGATCGGATCGCACCACCTCGAGGTCGAGCTCGGGCCGGGCGAGAGCCGGAGCTTCGTCTTCGTCCTCGGTTACGTCGAAAACCCAATCGACGCCAAGTGGAAGGCCCCCGGCGTCGTCAACAAGGAGCGGGCGCGGGCGCTGCTGGCGCGCTTCGACTCCTCCGCCCGAGTCGACGACGCCGTCGCCGAGCTCCGCGGCTACTGGGAAGGGCTGCTCGGAACCTACGTGCTGTCGTCGCCCGACGAGCGGCTCGACCGCATGGTCAACACCTGGAACCCTTACCAGTGCATGGTGACCTTCAACATGTCGCGGAGCGCGTCCTACTTCGAGAGCGGGATTGGCCGTGGCATGGGCTTCCGCGACTCCAACCAGGATCTGCTCGGCTTTGTCCACCTGGTGCCGGATCGGGCGCGGCAGCGGATCCTCGACATCGCCGCAACCCAGTTCACCGACGGCAGCGCCTACCACCAGTACCAGCCGCTGACCAAGCGCGGCAACCACGACGTCGGCTCGGGCTTCAACGACGATCCTCTGTGGCTCATCGAGGGCACGGCCGCCTACGTCAAGGAGACCGGCGACACTGCGATCCTGGCCGAGGACGTGCCCTTCGACAACGACCCCGCCGACACCGCGACCCTCTTCGAGCACCTCAAGCGGTCGTTCCACTTCACGCTGGAGAATCTCGGCCCGCACGGCCTGCCGCTGATCGGTCGCGCCGATTGGAACGACTGCCTCAATCTCAACTGCTTCTCCGAGACCTCGGACGAGCCCTACCAGACCACCGCCAACCGAGAGGGTCGAACGGCCGAGTCAGTGTTCATCGCTGGGCTTTTCGTTCACGCCGCGCCGGATTTCGCGGACCTTGCGGAGCTCGTCGGTGAGATGGACGAAGCCGCCGCCGCCCGCCGCCATGCGCAGGCCATGACCGATGCCGTCCTCGAGCACGCGTGGGACGGTGAGTGGTTCCTCCGCGCCTATGATTTCTTCGGCAACAAGGTTGGCAGCCGTGACTGTGACGAGGGCAAGATCCTCATCGAGCCGCAGGGGTTCTGCATCATGGCCGGGATCGGTGTCGACGACGGCCGAGCGGTGAAGGCGCTCGACTCGGTCAAGGCGCACCTCGACACCGACTTTGGCATCGTTCTCAACCAGCCGGCGTACAGCACCTACCACGTCGAGCTCGGCGAGATCTCGTCGTACCCCCCGGGTTACAAGGAGAACGCCGGGATCTTCTGCCACAACAACCCGTGGGTGATGATCGCCGAAACGGTGGTCGGCCGCGGTGGTCGGGCCTTTGACTACTACCGCAAGATCGCCCCCGCCTATCTCGAGGAGATCTCCGAGATCCACCGTATGGAGCCCTACGTCTACTCGCAGATGATCGCCGGCCGGGATGCGGCCCGCCACGGCGAGGCCAAGAACTCGTGGCTCACCGGCACCGCGGCCTGGAACTGGGTCGCCATCGCCCACCACATGTTGGGAGTCCGGCCCGAGCTTGGCGGCCTCAGGGTCGCGCCGTGCATCTCGTCGGAGATTCCGGGGTTCACGATCACCCGCCGCTGTCGTGGCTCGGTGTACCGGATCCGGGTTGACAACGCCTGCGAGCTCGGCGAGCCGAGGCTCGTCGTCGACGGTCGCGAGATCGCGGGGACCCTGGTGCCGTGGGCGCCTCCAGGCACTACGGTCGAGATCGCCTGCCGGACCTAGCCGAGGTGTCGGCCGGCCGCCGGCCCTCTCCCTGAAGGCAGAAAGGGAGAGGGAGGACGCCTACTCTCCGAGCACCACCCTGCCGACGATCGCCCTCCGCTCGGGCTCGTCGACGAGCTGCTCCCAGCTCCACAGGATGACCCCCGCCGCCGGCGGCTCGAGGGCGGCGCGCAGGGCCGCCTCGAAGTCCTCTACGCCGAACACGTCGTCAGCGCGGTAGTAGGTGCGGACCTGGACGCTCGGCAGCACCGGGCAGGCGCCGACCTCGGCGGTGTCGCGGACCACCGACGCGACCCACTCGGGCGGCCGGTGGAGCATGAACGAGTAGCACATCGGCGACAGGTAGTCGGCGATGCCGCCGAGGGTCGCCCGATCCTGGCCCGCGATGCGGGTG
>Ga0316576_10001754_pt1 | contig 11966 bp, 8 predicted proteins | sample S0NA_FD_203075 | JGI IMG/M metagenome (GOLD analysis project Ga0316576, IMG submission 203075) | Rhizosphere microbial communities from salt marsh grasses in Alabama, United States - S0-2_050615r3r5 | ecosystem: Host-associated > Plants > Roots > Rhizosphere | place: USA: Alabama | collected... | reverse complement strand
ATCATGCTCACCGGTCATGCGAATGTCGAGGTGGCCCTGGAAGGCATGGAACTGGGCGCCTTTGATTATCTCATGAAACCCATGGCTATCGATGAACTGTTTTACAAGATACAAGACGCACATAAAACCAAATGCATCCATGAACAGAAAATAGCGGAAAAGGAGGAGGCATGGTGAAAAAAACGGCGAATCTTTTCCAGATGCTGATGGCGGCATCCGCCGCGCAAGCTAGGTGGGAATACACCATATCCCTGAATATCATCAGGAGCAAGAAAAGGCTCTTGGTGCTCGGACTGCTTTGTTTACCCTGCTTATTTTTTGCTGTGGTCTTCGCTTCGGAGGAATTCCCCGCAATCCTTGGTGGCCACAAGGCCTACAGCCCCGCCTACTCCAGCGCGGGACTGCTCTGGATGTCCACGCTGATAGGCCTGACCGCAGGGCTCATTACCGGGTGCATCGGGGCGGGAGGGGGTTTTATCATAACCCCTGCCCTCATGAGCGTGGGGGTCAAAGGGATCCTGTCGGTGGGAACGGATCTTTTTCACATCTTTGCCAAGGCCATCATGGGGACCACCATCCATAAAAAACTGGGCAATGTCTCCGTGGTTCTCGCCGTCGCATTTCTCGTGGGATCCCTTGCGGGCGTGAGTTGCGGCGGCGTGATCAACCGGGCAATCTATGAAATCAGTCCGGTGCTCAGTGATTTCTTCATCACCATTATTTACGTTTTTCTCCTGGGCTTCCTGGGGATATATGCCCTCTTCGATTTTCTCAAAAACAGAAAAGCAGGAACGGAACTGGGTGCCCATCCGGGAGAAAGTCCCAAAGGAAAAGCAGCCGCTGAAGGGAAAAAAGGCCTTCCTGCAAGGCTGCAGTCAATACACCTTCCTCCTTCTCTCACCTTTGACCGGGATCTTCTGCCCGGGGGCAAAAAGATCTCTGCCTGGTTCGTCGCGCTCTGCGGTTTTGCCGTGGGGCTGGTAGCGGCCATCATGGGCGTCGGAGGAGGATTTCTCACCTTTCCCATGTTCGTTTATATCCTCGGGGTCTCTTCCTTTACCACGGTGGGCACTGATATATTTCAGATTATCTTCACGGCAGGATACGCCTCCATAGGCCAGTACGCCTTCTACGGATTCATCTTCTACTCCCTGGCTATGGGTCTGCTGGTGGGGTCCCTTGTGGGAATCCAGCTGGGGGCCCTGGTCACCAAGGTCGTCAAGGGCATCTACATCCGCGGATTCTATGCAACGGCTATCCTGGCAGGGTTTTGCAACCGTCTCTTTGCCCTGCCGGGAAAACTGCGGGAAATGCGGTTGCTCACCATCTCCGAAGATCTTGCCGTTACCCTTGATCGCATCGGCATAGGAATCTTCTTTATCGTTATCGGTATCTTTGCCTTCTGGGTAATATCCACCTTCTTCAGGAATATGAGCAGGCTCAGGGAGGGATAAACCATGTTGATTCGAGATAAGAAACATTTTATTCTGGGACTCTTCATGCTGATCGTATTCGCAGTAGTATTAGTGCTCATGTCCCTTCCCCTGTTCGAAGGCAGAAACGCCTTTGACGCGGCGGATGATCTTTACAATTCCATTGCCAAGGGGTCGAGCTACAAGATTCCTGAGCTGAAAGAACAGGCCCGTGCCCTCACGGGAACAGTCCTGGATTGTGCCATCAATACGGGCAGTGTCGCGGAGAGAAACCTGGTGGTGAAAATGGCAGCCATGGCCGGGATTACGCTTTCGCAGTCAAACGGCACGCTGAGACTGCAAGGCGACTTGAGCGGTCTGGCGCTTGCGGCGCTGCAGGACGCCGATCTCATGTATTTTGACCGGGAGGACCAGATTACAAAAAAATATGGGCTTCCGGGCAGGCAGATTCTTTTCACATGGTGGCATGTTTTGAAGGAAATAAGAGACACTCTGAAAAGAAACAAGGTCCTCACCCAGGCCGCATTTCTGGACACCGTTGTAAAGAAGGGCATAGAGGTGGGCTACAATTTTTCCGGCATTGCGCCTGAAAAGGTTTCCTCAAAGGCGGGCACCCTCATCGTTTCGCTGGTATTCTACGTCTGCTACACCATTTGGTGGGGGTTTTCCATTTTCTTCCTCTTTGAGGGATTCGGCCTCGCCATGGAGGCGGGAAAGAAGGAAGAGATGTAACGAATCAGTTTCAACGGTTCAGGGTCAAAGAATCGCCTTCGGACCGTCGAACCCCTGGACACCTATGAAAAAGGACAACTGGATCAGAAAGCTGTTACAAAAAGGCTCAACGGGGACCAAATTGTCTCCCCCCGACATCGCAGCCCTCCGGACAGACTTTCAGTCCCGTTACCACCATTTCAAGCTGCTCCTGAATGCCAACAACAAGGCTCTGGAGGTCATGACTGAGCTCGAAGAGGTCCTGCGCGGCTCCCACCCCTTTTCCATGTCATTCGTCAGGTCCCGGACAACCGCCCTCTCCGCCAGTGTATTTCAGGTCATGAGCCATCTGAATGAGCTGGCTCCGAAGAAATATGAACTCCTTTTTGAACGCTTCAAGGAAATCCAGACAAAACTTCGTCCATTCATCGAGATCCATGGCCTCGAAAATGACGGTCCCCCGGTGCTGCCACTGGAGGAAGTAACCCGAGAGATGGCCCCTCAGACGGGGGCAAAAGCAGCGAACCTCGGAGAAATCGCCAAAAGGCTTCACTTCCCTATTCCACACGGATTTATCATCACCACTGCGGCGTATCAGCGTTTTCTGCAGCAAAAGGACCTGGTCCCTGAAATCCAGCGACGCATTCAGGCTGCGGGCGGAGAGAGCACAGACCGGATGGTTGCCCTCAGCGCATCCCTTCAACAGCTTATTATCCGGTCCCCTGTTCCTTCCGACCTGGAACAGGAAATCAGAAAACAGTATGTTCTGCTGGAGGAAAAAGCAGGGAACGGGGTACGCGTCGCCATGCGAAGCAGCGCTTTGGGGGAAGACTCGCCGGGATTGTCCTTTGCAGGCCAGTACCGCTCGGAGCTCAACGTGAGCGGTGAGCATCTCCTGGAGGTCTATAAGGAAATCATCGCCAGCAAATACAGTCTCCAGGCTATGGCCTACCGGCTGAACCGGGGAATCCGCGACGAAGATGTTGCCATGGGTGTCGCCTGCATGGCCATGATCGAAGCTGTTGCGGGAGGAGTGGCGTATTCCACAAATCCCGGATCCACTAAAGACAACACCATTCTGATCAACGCTGTCTGGGGTCTTCCCAAGGCGGTCGTTGACGGAAGCATGCCGGCGGATCTCTTCATCATTTCACGGGATTCTCCCTTGAAAATACTGGTGAAAGAGACGGCCCGTAAAGAACAAAAGCTGGTCTGTTCCCTCGACGAAGGGGTGCGCCGGCTCCCTACGGCTCCCACAGAGACCGAATCTCCATCTCTTACCGATGAACAGGCAGTGGAACTGGGGCGCATGGTACTGCGCGTCGAGGAGCTGTTCGGCATCCCACTGGACGTTGAGTGGGCGCTTGATAAGGAAGGCGCCATCGTCCTGCTCCAATGCCGCCCGCTGCTCCAGAGCAAGACCGAAGGGAATCACCAGGACATGCCAAGGAACAGGGAAAAGACCGACCGTGTCATTTTGAACGGAGGAGTCTCCGCCAGCCCCGGCGCGGGGGCCGGGCCCGTCTTCCTGGTACGAAAACATATCGATCTGCTTCGATTTCCTGACGGTGCTGTTCTGGCTGCGGCCCAGGCCCTGCCGCAATGGGCACCCCTTTTGAATCGCGCCGCGGCCTTAGTTACGGAGCAGGGAGGGATTACCGGTCACCTTGCAACGGTGGCCAGAGAATTCGGGGTGCCCGCCCTCTTCGGCCTGAAAAACGCCCTCACGCTCCTCAAGAATGGAGACATGGTGACGGTGGACGCGAACACGCGAACGGTCTATGAAGGTCGGATTCATTCATTGCTTCACAAGAGCAAAATCCTCCCCGGCAGCATTCAGGACAGTCCCGTTCATCAGTCCCTGCGAGGGGCATCCCAGCATATCATCCCGCTGCATCTCCTTGATCCGGACGCGGTTGAATTCAGTCCCGCACACTGTAAGACCTTCCATGACATCACGCGGTTTTGCCACGAAAAGGCGGTTTTTGAAATGTTCCGATTCGGAAAGGACCACCCGTACCCCGAACGGTCCAGCAAACAGCTCTACTGTGATGGTCCCATGCAGTTCTGGATCATCAACCTGGACGACGGGTTTACGGAGGAAGTCACGGGCCACTGGATTCTGCTTGAAAATATCTGCTCCATTCCTATGCTTTCCCTTTGGCAAGGCATGACTGCTGTCCCCTGGGAAGGGCCGCCTCCGGTGGATTCCAAGGGATTCCTTTCCGTACTCTTCCAATCCACCACAAACCCGGCATTGGATCCGTCCACGGGCCGTTCCTACGGAATACGCAATTACTTTATGATCTCTAAGAACTTCTGCACCCTTCAATCCCGTTTTGGGTTCCACTTTTCCACCGTTGAAGCGCTTGTCGGAGAAAGGCCTCTCGAAAACTATGTCAGCTTCCAGTTCAAAGGGGGAGCAGCAGACCTTCGACGAAGGGTTTTTCGTGCCCAATTCCTATCGGAATTGCTCGACCACTACGGATTCCGAACCGAAATCAGGGGGGACGCTCTCTTTGCCCGGATGGAGCGGTATGAACAGCCCTTTCTGGAAAAGCGTCTTCGCATTCTGGGCTATCTCATCATTCATACCCGACAACTGGATATGATCATGGCAAACAGGGCGTCCATAAACCATCAGCGAAGGAAAATAACAGCGGATCTTCGCGCGATCACCGGTTCTCAGTGAACCTCCTCCCGCGAAGAGGAAGACATTATGAGGCCCTCCTCGGGAAACTGCGAATCAGTGGAACCTGCCCTGTACGTTTGATCACAAGGAATCTTTTCCAGCCTGTAAAAGAGGTTGACACACACGCTCCATCAATAAGGGTGGAACGACTGGCAAATACACATCATATTATTGTTATTTCAATAAGATACCCGTGCAATACCTATTCTTCTCCATGGCACCGCCCTTGCAAACTAAAAAAATCGAAACGCTTGTGAGAGGCAAACCCCTCTAAAGACTGAAAGGAGTCGCGACCATGACCAATGAGATAAAACGAAAGGTCCTCGTAGCGTTGGACGGGTCAGACCCGGCATTTGAAACCATACGATACTTGCGATTGCTGGAGCCGTTTCAGGCGGCGGAGATTGTTCTTTTCAGTGTGCTGCTCAAGGTGCCGGAGCATTACTGGGATATCGAAAAACAGCCCATTTACGAACAAAGTATGCGAACTATACAGGCCTGGCAATCGACGCAGGAAATCGCTCTCCGCAGATACATGGAAGAAGCACGCCAACAACTGCACAAGGCAGGATTTCCGAAAAACGATGTTCACGTGAAAATTCAGGAGAGAAAAACAGGGATAGCACGGGACATTCTCGCAGAGGCGAGAAAAGGCTATGCAGCGGTTGTTATGGGAAGGAGAGGCAGCAGTAAACTCAGCGGCATTGTTCTCGGCAGCGTGGCGACCAAACTTCTCAATCATCTTGATTTTCTGCCCCTTCTCATCGTAGGAAGGTGCTCCGAAACCGGTAAAATTCTTATTGCCTTGGACGGCTCGGACTCCTCAATGCGAACCGTTGACTATGTTGGAGAAACACTTTCGGGTTCCGACTATTCAATCACCCTCGTCCATGTGATAAGAAGCGATGATCAGGCCTTTCTGCGAAAGGCTGAAGAAAGAATCACCCCTGTTTTCGCTATGGCCACAAGCCATCTGAAAAGCTGGGGATTCAGCGCCTCCCAGCTGGATACTCATATTATTACGGGCGCAGTCAGTAGAGCGGCATCAATTGTTGAAAAGGCACAACAAGAAGGCTATTGCACCATCGTGGTCGGGAGAAAAGGCATTTCAAAACCACGCGACTTTTTCATCGGGCGAGTCAGCAACAAAATCGTCCATCTGGCCCGGCAGCAGGTGGTGTGGGTGGCTCATTGACCTTTCCAATCCCGTCACAAAGATCCAACGAACTTCATTCCCTGCCCTCGCCTCTTTTTCTCTCACCAGGAGAACCCTCCTCCGAGACGAGGGCCTGCCCTTCAGGGTAAGTCTGACCCAGAATCCTGAATCAAAATCAATTATACTTTCTCCTTCCTTCTATCGCCAGGCAAAGTACTAAACGCGTTCGTCCATAAATCATAAGGACGGTCACAGCGCTGATAGTTCCTACAATTTTGATATTATTAATCAACATTACAACATAATTGTATTTTCAAAAAAGGGTGTGCTCTTGCGGGTAATTTCTAAATACTCAACAATATCATAAGGTAAAAACGTCTTTTTTCCGTTTCACCGTGTTGGAATGATAGTTGCTTTGCAGTTCAATACAATCCACGAGGCAAGAGTGCCCTGTCACATGGAGAAAGGAGGGAGACAACGCATGAAAAAGATCGAAGCCATTATCAAGCCTTTTAAACTGGATGAGGTGAAAGAAGCGCTCATGGGCATGGGGATTCGGGGCATGACGGTCAGCGAAGTGAAGGGATTTGGCCGCCAACGGGGACACAAGGAGGTCTTCCGGGGAGCGGAATACCAGATAGACTTTGTTCCAAAGGTGAAGATTGAGACGGTTATAGACGCTTCCCTCCTCACTGATGCCCTGCGATTGATAGAGGAAAACGCAAAGACCGGCAGTATAGGCGACGGCAAAATCTTTGTGTCACACGTTGAAGAAGCCATTCGCATTCGGACGGGAGAGAGCGGGAAAGATGCTGTCTGAATCAATAGGGTTACAAAAAACCCAAACGCATGCCATGGAATGTTTTCGAAATACGCATGACAGGTGACCCGGGGATGATATCTTCAAAACATCCCGCGCCCCCGCAAAAATAATCTATCAATACGTCAGCAAATTTTTTTTAAAAAAACGAAGGAGGAGGCAGTTACTATGCTTGAAATGAGGAAGGAAAAGAGATGGTTTTTTGCTGTGGCGCTGTGCGCCTTGCTGTGCATTGTCCTTGCCTTGAACGCATATGCGGGTGATCCAACGGGTGCGGAGACCTTGCAAAACGACCCGGGCGCGCCTGTTGATTATGTGTGGGTTCTGCTGTGCGCTTTCCTGGTGATGTTCATGCAACCGGGGTTCGCGCTGGTGGAGGCTGGTTTCTGCCGGGCAAAAAACGCCATCAACCTTATGATGAAAAACCTCATGGATTTTGTGGCCGGGAGCCTGGCATTCTTCGCCATCGGCTATGCCCTTATGATGGGGAAAGACTGGCATCTCCTCATCGGGACCAGCGGGTGGTTTCTGCATGGCGAAGCCTATGACGTACACACCTCCCTGATCTGGATTTTCCAGGTCGTCTTTGCCGCCACTGCCGCCACCATCGTCTCGGGGGCCGTGGCCGAAAGGATCAAGTTCTCCGTCTACCTGTTTTACAGTGCCGTGGTGTCCGCTCTCGTCTACCCCATCTACGGCCACTGGGTATGGGGCGGCGGCTGGCTTTCGAAACTTCCCTTCGGGGCCGGGGCTCTTGATTTTGCCGGAAGCGGCATCGTCCATGCCATGGGAGGATTTATCGGTCTGGCAGGAGCCATGACCCTTGGTCCCAGGATCGGCAGATACGATGATCAGGGCAGGGCGAGACCGATTGTAGGACACAATATTCCCATGGCGGCCCTGGGCGTATTCATTCTCTGGTTCGGCTGGTTCGGTTTCAATGCCGGGTCAACCCTGTCGGCCCACGAACTCCGTATCTCGGTCATTGCCGTAAATACCAACCTCGCCGCCGCCGCCGGTGCCCTGGCCGCCTTGCTTTTTATGAAATTGAAGGTCGGCAACTGGGATCTTGGAATGACCTTGAATGGCGCCCTTGCCGGGCTGGTGGCCGTAACAGCCCCCTGCGCATGGATTGCATCATGGGCAGCCGTCGTCATTGGCCTGGTAGCGGGAGTACTAGTCTGTCTGAGTGTTCATTCATTAGACAAACTCCATATCGACGACCCTGTCGGTGCGGTATCCGTACATGGCATCAACGGGATATGGGGGATCATCAGCGTCGGCCTGTTTGCTGACGGAACCTATGGGAATTACACCACGAAAGCACCATTCGTGAAGGGGCTGTTCTACGGCGGCGGGGCAGGTCAGCTGGTTGCCCAGCTCATCTCGGCGGGGGTCTGTATCGCGTGGGCCTTTCTGATGGGATGGATTACCTTTCGCATCGCCAAGCTCCTCTTCGGAGGGATCCGCGTATCAGCTGAAGAGGAAGCCGAGGGGCTGGATTACGGCGAACACGGCGGAAACGCCTATCCCGATTTTTCCATCTCTCCCTATCTGCAGCGCTGATCTTGCGAGAATGACATGCAGAGTGCGTTGGAAGGCCCACGGGGGCCCTTTCCAACGCACCGTGACAGATGAAACAGCCTTCCCTTTGACTTTTCCTTCCGGCAAATCCATCCCGGAGCAGACAAAAAGCATCGCTCCTATTCCGCTCTTGATAACGCACTCTTTTCTACGGGTTCCTTGTAAAAAAACCCTTATTGTGCAATAGTGATACTGTCTAGGGAAATGCATTAACCCATGCGGTTGCCTTCGAAAAGCGTTTCCGTTTCCCCACGATTTATCATCATCTTGAGCAAGGGAGTTTTCCGTGCCAAAAGAGAGTGTCAAAAGAAAAGTAGAGAAAATTCTGAATATTGTCCCTGAACTAAAAGCCATTCTTTTATCCACTGATTCGCTGGATACCAAACGGGCAAGAGTAAGGGATTATCTGTCGCAGATGGTCGTGAATACGTTTGAGGATGACCCCAAAATACCTCCATTGGAATGGGTGCTGACCCGTGACGCCATTAATGTCTGCCGCAGGATTCTGTCCGAGCGAAGCGAGCGTCTGGCCGGTTTCAGCCTGTTGAAATACCTTGACGCCATAGTGAACGGGAATGCTCATCCCGAAGGTCTTGCCGACCCCGGCCCGGGCTTTTTCGCTGAACTCGAACATTTGATGAAAGGCATCAGCGGCCAAACGAACATTTATGCCGAAAAATCACCGGCCTTCGGCAAATATCATGGACAAAAGGCTGCACGCATTCGATCTCACGATCTCTCTCGCATGGCCAGATCGGCACGCCAACTCCTCGACCGTTACCCCTCCGGACTGGATTCCGATGTGATTCGAAAAAGGCTTCTAAACAAGGCCCGAATCCTCAAATTCTTCGGCGCGACCGAACTGGAATGGGAACAATGGAAATGGCACACCAGACATATCATTCGTGATGCCGACACGTTAAATTCGCTTATCAAGCTGAGGCCCGAGGATTATGAAGCCGTCAAGCTGACGCGTCGTTACAAAATTCCTTTCGGAATCACCCCCTACTATCTTTCACTGATGGATTACCGTCCGGACGGAGGAAACGACGATGCCGTCCGAGCCCAGGTTATTCCGTCTCTCAATTATGTCAATAAACTGAATGAAATGCGAAGCAGTTCGGAATGTTCTATTGACTTCATGCTTGAGAGGGATACGTCCCCCATTGAAGGAATCACCCGGCGCTATCCCATGATCGTTATTCTCAAACCCATCATGACCTGCCCGCAGATCTGTGTCTACTGTCAACGGAATTGGGAAATCGAAGACGTCTATTCTCAAAGCGCAGTACTGACCAAGGAAAAGCTGGACAAAGCCATCAATTGGATCGCGGACACCCCCGAGATCAAAGAAGTTCTGATAACCGGCGGCGATCCGCTGCTTTTATCCAACGCCCGGCTTGAACATCTGCTTTTCAAATTATCCCGCATCAAGCATTTGGAAAGGATCAGAATTGGAACCCGCATGTTGGTGACCCTTCCCCAGCGGGTAACGGATTCCCTGGTAAGGGATATCAATCATTTTCACAGTCCCGGCAAACGCGAAATCGTTCTGGTGACCCACTTTGAACACCCGTACGAAGTGACCCCGCAGGCGATGGAAGCAACCCAGAAATTCCGGCGCTACGGTATGGAAGTCAATAATCAGTTGGTATACACCTTCTATAATTCCAGAAAATTTGAAGCGGCAGCGCTCAGGCTGAAACTGCGTTTGATCGGCGTAGCCCCCTATTACACTTTCAACACCAAGGGAAAGGAAGAAACGGACGATTTTCGGGTCCCCATTGCCCGCCTGCTACAGGAACAGCAGGAAGAGGCACGGTTGCTGCCGGGGACCGTCCGCACTGACGAAATTGTCTTCAACGTGCCAAAGCTCGGCAAGAACTACCTGCGCGCCTCCCAGCACCACGATATCATCGCCATACTACCGGACGGTCGGCGCGTTTATGAATTTCATCCCTGGGAAAAGAAATTATCGTTGGTGGACACGTACATCTACACGGATGTATCGATTTATGATTACCTCAACAAACTGAAGCAACACGGCGAGAATCCATCACAGTACAAAACGATCTGGTACTACTACTAGAAGGCTGTCGGGAAACGCCCATCTGCTGTGTTACCCTCTTTCGCTGCGGAAGCGTGGCGGCCAGCCCGATCTCAACGGGCTCACGAACGTCTCTCGCCCACTCTTGTACCGAAAGTCACACACATCAGCCCCTTCGGCCACTGTTTTGTATCGCACCAAACCTCTGTCAAAGGCGTTGCTCACCACATAATCACTCAAGCACAGATACGGCGCCAACTCCTCTGCACCCTGTGCACGATAGAATTTACAAATCCCGCATTCGGTGATGTCTATCCCATAGTCAAAAGCTTCCCCGTCGCCTTGGACAAACGTCGCTACCCAATCATCCGGATAACGGCGTTCCTGTGTTTTTTCCACCGCCAGTTTCAGCTTCCTTACGTACCTTTTATTGTACTTGAAGTTTCCAAGAATTTTCAGGAGCCACTTCGGGTGGTCGGCCAATACCCTGAACGTGTCGAAAATTGTTTTGCCTGCCTCCTCAAGACAGAGCCCTTTCGATCTCAGCACCCGATACACGGAGAGATAATAGACACCGTAGATGAGCCACTCGGTAAACAGATTCTCCCTGCCACCGATGTCCGGCATCCCAGGTACCAGGGATTCATGTTCCCGGTGGATACCTCTCATAAGGCCGGCAGCGTTATCTCTGCCAAAGCCGGATGAAAGGACTTTCTCGGTTGCCGCAAAGTGATCATCAAGTACGTCCGTGTCTCTCTTCAAGATAAAGATCCCTCCGCCGATAAGGGCCACACCACCGGCAGCGGCCGCTAAAATTTTGAAAAACCTTCTTCGATCCATTTTCATGGCAATGTCCCCTTTCCGATGATACCCGTCGTTCCTATCCCTCCCGGCAGGGCCGAGTGAGCAGAATATCAGAAAGCCCTCTTCTCCCGCCATTCACCAAACTTCCTTAAGAAAAATGGACACAGACAAGAAAAAAGTTCTTTCGTTGGAAAACGATCCCCAACAGGCTTTCGCATGAATAGGGTTTGGTTGTTGCTGGAGAATTTATTGCAAAAGCGGGATCTCCTGTTTTCATGATAACAAAGGCCTTGGCAAATCGACTGATCGAAAGTGAGTCTCCTCCCGCAGAGCGGGACCCATCATGAGGCCCTCCGAGGAGGGCGCAGGGAGGAAGCCTTTTCTGGAGTGACCGGTGAGAGGGCGCCGTCTTTTTGTGACGTATCAGTGGGGGACCCCGCAGCTCGATGAAATCGAGAATGCGGAGGGGGTAGCTATCCCACGCTGATACGTCGCTGAAAAGACCAGATGAAAGCCTTGGAACGGAAGAATTGGCTTCCTCGCTCAGCAGCGCGAATTTCCGATTCCGGATCGGGAGAACCTATCCGGGTCCTCCACCAGAGCTGAAGGGTTTCAGAAAACTCATTGCAGCGGCGTGGTCATTACCGCATGAAACAGCAGGGGGGCTTGGCGAATATACGCTTATTTTTCACCATCTCGGATTTGGATTGCAAGAAAAA
>Ga0316576_10001753_pt1 | contig 11969 bp, 8 predicted proteins | sample S0NA_FD_203075 | JGI IMG/M metagenome (GOLD analysis project Ga0316576, IMG submission 203075) | Rhizosphere microbial communities from salt marsh grasses in Alabama, United States - S0-2_050615r3r5 | ecosystem: Host-associated > Plants > Roots > Rhizosphere | place: USA: Alabama | collected... | reverse complement strand
TCCGTGAAACTCGACCGCCGCGTTGAGAACCTCGCCCCGGTTGTAGAGCCCGCACAGGGTGACGATGACATCCTTGCCGGTGACGCCGGGGCGCAGCTCGCCCTCGAGCACAACCCTGACGGAGCGTGGGACCTGCCACCAGGTCATTCCCGTGGCCCAGATGGCGGCGGCGTCGGTGCGGACGACCGGCGTCCCCACGGCCGCGACCGCGCCGTACATGTTGGAGTGGGAGTCCGACGCGACGACGAGGCTTCCGGGATGGACGAAGCCGTTCTCGATCATCAGCTGGTGGCCGATGCCAGCGCCGGCGGGGTGGAAGACGATGCCCTGCTCTCGGGCGAAGCCCTCGATCCTTGCGTACTTGTCGAGGTTCGCCTCGGACCTGTCCTGGACGTTGTGATCGAGGGCGAAGACCGGCTGCGCGGGATCGGCGACGCGGGTCGCTCCGATGGTCTGGAACTTGGGCAGCACGGCGCCCGTGTTGTCGTGGGTCATGACGTGCGCCGGCCGCACCGTGACCATGTCGCCCGCGAGCACCTCGTGGCCCTCGGCCAGCCCCACCGCATGAGACTGAATGACCTTCTCGGTGATTGTCTGCGCCATGTTTCGCTCCCGCTCCCGCTCCCCCTCCCGCTCACGACGGAACGGGGTGCGATGGACTGTCACTTCTGAACGATCAACTGGTGCATCATCTCCCGGACGTCGTCGAACTCCTCGGCGCGTCCGATCGCCCCCTGCATCCGAGCCACGTCCTCGGGTGTTGCGACACCGTCGGCCAGGGCCGAGAACTTGCCCGCGATCTCGTCGTTGGTAAGGGGGTTGCGCGGGTCTCCCTTGGGGTAGTCGAGGCGTCGCTCAAGCTCGCGTCCATCGACAGTCCGGATGACCACGCGGACTCGTTGTAGCGCCGGAAACGCCGCCTCGATCTCGGGGTCGGCGATGACCTTGACCTTGGGTAGCTGGGCCCGGATGACCGGGTCCATGATCTTGGCGCCGGTGAACTCGATCGGGGTGACCTGGCGCTCCGCAACCGCCGCGGCGATGACAAAGGGCAGGGAGTGGTCCGCAGTCTCCTTGGTGTGAGGATCGTACTTCGACGGGTCCGCGAGAATGTCGGCCGCCCTGGCGAGCGAGTAAATGGTGACCGACTCGATCTCGTCCGGCGCCAGGTCGTGCTCCTCCACCAGGTCGAGGGTGGCCGAGATCGGGGCATGGGTGAGCGCCTCGGTCGGGAAAAACTTCATTCCGCACTGGAGGATGCGCCACGACCCGCCGAGTCCGTCGGTGAGGACGGCGAAGTCCCAGTCGGTCGAGAACACGTGGCTGAAGCCCTCCTTGCCGTCGAGGACGTGCTCCGGGCCGGTGAAGCCGCGTTCGGCGAGCAGCGCGGCGAGGACTCCCGACTGGGTCGCCAGCGGGTCGACGGTGTTCTTCATCATGGTCAGCCTACCGGCAGTGACTGAACCGGTGGTGCAATGGCGCGAGGCCGAGATGCCGATTGCGTGTTGAATCTGCTCCGCCGTGAGACCGAGCATGCGTCCGGCCGCGATCGGCGCTGCGGCCGCGGTCAATGTCGCGTGATGCCAGCCGATCTCCCGGACGCCGGGAAAGCTGACCTCGCACAGCCGTTGCTCGAACTCGTAAGCAAGCGCGATTCCGACCAGAAGGTCGCGGCCCGATCGGCCGGCTCGCTCGGCGCAGGCCAGGGCCGCTGGAATCAGGTCCGAGGGGTGCGACGGGTCCTGTTTCCAGTAGATGTCGTTGTAGTCCATCACCCGGATCATGAGCGCATTGAGCAACGACGCCGACAGGGGATCCCAGCGCTCGCCGGTGACGAGGACCGTCGAGTTGCCCGGTCCGGCGACATCGGCCAGGACGCCCCGGGCGATATCGACGTCATGCTGGCGTGAACCGCCGAGGGCACAGCCCACCGAGTCCATGAGGAAGCGCTTCGACGCGCTCACAACCTCGTCGGGCAGGTCGTTGAAGGTGACGGCGGCGGCCCACTCGGCCATGGTTCGGGTGACGTTGGGCATGAGACGACCTCCCGTGTTCGAGCCGGTGGATTGTAGCGTGGACCCGCGTCCGCGTCCGATCCTGGTGGCAGTGGCAATGGCAGTGACAGCGGATAGTCATCGACGCCGCCTCGTTCGTCAACCTTTCCCACTCCCGATGAGCGGATGATCATCGCAAGGGAGAAGGAGGGGGAGAGGGAAGGGGAAAGGGCGCGACCCGGTCCGGTTGCGGCTCCGGCTCCGGGTCCGGCTCCGGCTCCGGACGCGGACTCGGGGCCGACCACCGCCGTCGGCCGGCTACTCGCCGAAGGTGAAGCTCTTGTCGAGGTGAGCCTGGATGTTTTTCTCGAGCAGGTCGGCGTGGTCGAAGCCGCGGATCTGGAGGTAGTATTCGGCCGCCTGGATCAGCACCCGCTCCGGAATCAGGCCGATGAGCTCGATGTGGCGAATGTCGACGCCGAAGCGCCGGGCTTCGATTCGGACGTTTTCCACGACCCGGTACAGCGGCGACGCCGTGAAGTTGGTGATGGCGACCGACAGCATGGCACGGTCCGAGCCATGATCGAGCGCGCCGTGGGCGCGGACGATGCCGCCCGACGTGCTGGTGATCTCGTCAGCGACGGCGCGGGCGATGGACTCGTCCCGGCTGCCGAGAAAGACGTTGAAGCTGATCAGCGGGTAGCGGGCGCCGATGATGGTCACCCCCGAGGTTGCCGGGAATCGGTCCGGCCCGAGGTCCGGCTTCCAACGGCTGTCGGCCATCTTCGCCTCGAAACCTTCGTACTCTCCCTGCCGGATGTTGTCGATGTCGCGCCGGTACCGATAGCGGGCGGACTCGGCATAGAGATAGACCGGAAGCTTGAAGCGCTCCGCGACGAGCTCGGCGAACTCGCCGGCCCATGCCTTGGCGTCGTCGATGGACGCGTTCTTGAGTGGCACGAACGGAAAGACATCGACCGCACCAACCCGCGGAAACTCGCCCTGGTGCTGACGCATGTCGATGTGCTGCAGTGCGCGTTCGTAGAGCGCGAAACCGCCCTCGAAGATCGCCTCCTTGGTGCCCGTGAACGAGAGCACCGTTCGGTTGCGGGCGTGGTCGACGGCGACGTCGAGGATGATCAGGTTGGTGATCCCCTTGAGCCGGGTCGTGAGCTCGTCGATGAAGGTCGTGTCGGTGCCCTCGCAGACATTGGGGACGGCGGCGATGATCTGGTTCATGGGACGCTCCAGTGCCTCCACCTAGAAGATGCCGAGAAAGACGCCGGCCGCAATGGCCGAGCCGATCACGCCGGCGACGTTGGGGCCGAGGGCGTGCTGCAGGAGGTAGTTGGTCGGGTCTTCCTCCTGGCCGACGTGGTGGACCACCCGCGCCGAGTCGGGGACTGCCGACACGCCGGCGGCGCCGATCAACGGGTTGATCTTGACGCGAGAGAACAGGTTCATGAGCTTGGCGAAGAGGACCCCGCCGGCGGTGGCGACGGCGAAGGCGAGACAGCCGAGAATGAAGATCAGGATCGATTGCCGTGTGAGAAAGACCTGTGCGGTCGTGGAGGCGCCGACGGCGAGACCGAGCAGGACCGTTGCGGTGTCGAGCACCGCGCTCGACGCTGTCTTGGCGAGCCGGCCGGTGACGCCGGACTCTTTGAGCAGGTTGCCGAAGAAGAGCATGCCGAGCAGCGGCAGACCACCGGGCGCGACCAGAGCGGTGACCAGAAGCCCGGCGATCGGGAACAGGATCTTGTCACGCCGCGGCACCTGGCGGCCGGGCTGCATCCGGATCCGTCGTTCGGACCGGGTCGTGAGGAGCTTCATGATCGGTGGCTGGATAACCGGAACCATGGCCATGTACGAGTACGCCGCGATGGCGATGGGGCCGATGAGCGACGGCGCCAACCGTGACGACAAGAAGATTGCGGTGGGGCCGTCGGCGCCGCCGATGATGCCGATAGCCGCGGCATTGGCCGGCGAGAATCCGAGCTGCATGGCGCCGAGAAAGGTCACGAAGATGCCGATCTGGGCGGCGGCGCCGAGGAGCACCGATTTCGGGTTCGAGAGCAACGCCGAGAAGTCGGTGAGAGCGCCGATGCCGAGGAAGATGAGGGGCGGGAAGAGACCCGTCCGAACACCGAAGTAGATCAGACCCATCACCGAGTTGGTAGTGGTGTTGAAGGCGTACTGGTGGGTCACCGGGTCGATCATGTAGACCGACACCGCGTTGAAGATGTGGAGTGGCAGCGGGATGTTGCCGATGAGGATGCCGAAGCCGATCGGCACCAGCAGCAACGGCTCATACTCCCGGGCGATACCGAGGTAGATGAACACGCAGCCGATGACCAGCATCACGAGGTTGAGCCACGACAGGTTGGCGATGCCGGTCCCCGACAGAACCTGCTCCACGTAGCCGGCGAGCCGACCCGAAACCAGGTCGTGGTTGAACCGGCCCGGACGGTACTCGATGACCTCGCCGACTGAGTCGTGCTCGTCAACTGCAATCACCCTGAAGAGGGCGGCCGACCGGCCGGCGCGGTCGAGCAGCGTGCCCTTGGCGCCGGCCTTCAGGCCTTCGACCCCGTCTGACCAGCCGTGATTGATCCGGAAGAACCGCTCGGCGGGGAGCGTGTCGAATGTGAGGAAAGGAAGATCGAGGTCGTCGATGGCTGCATGATCGACACCGTCGAGGCTCGTCCCAGCCTCAGTCTCGTCCACCCGTGCGATGGCGTCGAGCTCGCCCGCGGCAATCACCGTGATCCGGCCGACAACCATACCGGTGCGGTCGTGCAGGGTGCCGTGGGTCGGCGGTAGGACCGTACCATCCTCGTTGAGTCGGGTGGCGGTGAGGCCGGCGCGGCTTCCCTGAGGCAGGCGGAGATACTGGTCTTCATTGAACTGGACACCGAAGTCGGGCTCGGCGGCGGCGACCCGGGCGAGCGTCGCCACCATGGCAACGGCGAGGAGCATGCGAGGGGTCGAGAAGACGGCCATGGCGGCTCCTAGAGGGTGGTCATTTCGGGTCGGGCGATTTCGACGAGCGGATCACCTTCGCCGACGCTCGCGCCCTCGGCGACGAAGATCTTGCGAACGGTGCCGTGGTGGGGGGCGGCGACGGCGTTCTCCATTTTCATGGCTTCCATGACGACGAGGGTTTGACCGGCCTGGACCGCATCGCCCTCCGCGACCGAGACCCGGAGCACGAGACCCGGCAGCGGCGCCACCACGGCACCCGGTGCTCCGTCCGATGCTCGGGTGGGTGGACGCTTCGCCGGCGCGGCGGCGGGCGTCGGGCGTGCCGGCGATCTCGCCACGCTCGGAGCCTCGGCCCGGCGGCCCAGTTCCACGAGCTCGACCTGATAGCTGGTGCCGTCGATCGCGATGGTGGCACGCTCGGCGGTCATCTCCTCGACCCGGGCGCGGTACTCGTGGTCGCCGATCTTGAGAACGTAGTCAGTCATGGTCCATCTCCCGGCGGGATGCGCCGAGGCGGTTGAGACGGCGCTCGATCTCGAGCACGGTGGTAATCACCGTCAGGATCTCCGGGGCCAGCTCCGGTCCGGTGGTGGCCGGCGACGGTGAGGACGCCTGGGCCTCGCTCCGGGACGGTGCATCGAGGAGCTGAGCGACCCGTCCGAAGACGACGATGAGCAATGCGGTCAGCAGCAGGCCGGAGAACACGACCGCCATTCCGAGCGCGGTGACGGTCAGGGCGTCGGCAATCGTCATGATCAGCGCCCGTCAGAGGGGGATGTTGGAGTGCTTGACGGCGGGGTTGACCTGCCGCTTGTCGGCCAGCATCTCCAGGGCGTTGATGATGTGAAGGCGAGTTTCGGACGGGGCGATCACGTCGTCGATGTAACCCTTGCGGGCAGCGGTGTACGGGTTGGCAAAGAGCTCCCGGTACTGCTGTTTGAGCTCCTCGGCGCGAGTCGCGCGGTCCTCGGCCTCGTCGAGCTCCGAGCGGTAGATGATCTCGATGGCACCGTCCGGGCCCATGACCGCGATCTCGGCGGTGGGCCACGCCAGGTTGACGTCTGCACGGATGTGCTTGGAGCTCATGACGCAGTAGGCGCCGCCGTAGGCCTTGCGCAACACGACCGTCACCTTGGGGACGGTGGCTTCGGCGAACGCGAACAGGAGCTTCGCACCGTTGCGGATGATGCCGCCGTACTCCTGAACCGTGCCCGGCATGAAGCCGGGGACATCCTCGAAGGTGACGAGAGGAATGTTGAAGGAATCGCAGAAGCGGACGAAGCGGGCGCCCTTGATGGACGCGTTGTTGTCGAGCACGCCGGCCAAGGCCTGGGGCTGGTTGGCGACGACACCGGTGGAGCGTCCGGCGAAGTGGGCGAAGCCGATCACCAGGTTGGGGGCGAAGTCAGGCTGGATCTCGAGGAAGTCGCCGTCGTCCACCACGCGGGCGACGACCTCGCGGACATCGTAGGGTTGATTCGGGTTGTCGGGCAGAATGAAGTCGAGCTCACTGTCCGTACGGCCGGGCGGATCGTCAGAGTCGGCAAGCGGCGGACGTTCGAGATGGTTTTGCGGCAGGAAGCCGAGCAGGCGGCGTAGGGTCTGAAAAGCCTGATCCTCGGTGTCAGCGACCAAATGAGCCACGCCGCTGCGCCGGGCGTGAATTTCGGCGCCGCCCAGCTGGTCGGTGGTGACTTCCTCGCGGGTCACCTCCTTCACGACCTTGGGGCCGGTGAGGAACATGTACGAGGTGTCGCGGACCATCATCACGACGTCGGTGATCGCGGGGGAGTAGACGGCGCCTCCCGCGCAAGGACCGAGGATGAGCGAGATCTGCGGCACCTGTCCAGAAGCCAGGACATTCTTCAGGAAGATGTCGGCATAGCCGGCCAGGGCATCCACTCCCTCTTGGATGCGAGCGCCCCCTGAGTCGTTGAGACCGATGATCGGCGCTCCGGCGGTCACCGCCAGGTCCATGACCTTGCAGATCTTTTCGGCGTAGGCCTTCGACAGGGAACCGCCCCAGATCGTGAAGTCCTGAGAGAAGACGAACACCCTGCGCCCCGAGATGGTTCCCCAGCCGGTGATAACTCCGTCGGTGAATGGGTGGCTGCGATCCATGCCGAAGTCGGTGCAGCGGTGGGTGACAAAGGCATCGAGCTCGACGAAGCTTCCCTCGTCGAGGATCCGGACGATCCGTTCACGGGCGCTATACTTGCCGGCCGAGTGTTGCTTGGCGATCCGCTTCTCGCCGCCACCAGCCAGCGCCTGTTCACGGCGGTTGGCGAGGTCGAGGAGCTTGCGTTCGATGCTCATGGTTCCTCCGCGCCGGCCGACGGGATCGAGCTACGGACCCGTCTGCCGCGGGTCGGCATTCTCGCGCGTTTCCCGGTGTAGATCAATGGCGGCGTTTGCCCCTGTGCCCGACGGGGTCGATCCCGGACCCGGAGCCGGGCCAGCGACAGCGACCCGAGCCGGACCGGCGACAGCGACCGGGGCAGGGACAGCGTCAGCAATCAGCGACCGGGGCAGCGACAACGGCGGTCGCCACCGCGCCACCGATCCCCGAACGCTCCTCACTATTCACTCCTCACTCCTCACCTTACGACTCACGACTCACGACTTACGACTCACGACAAACAAACGCCCCGCTCCGAAGAGCGGGGCGTGAGCTCAAAAGGTGACGCGCCTACTCGAACAACGGGAACGGCCGCGGCATGAACGGGTCGTAGGCCGGGACCATGGTGAAGAAGTTCTGGTTGAAGCTCGCCTGGCCGTGCTGGTCGGGCACCACCTCGCCCGACTCGCCCAGGGGGAACATGCTCTCGATGCGGGTGGGGCCGTTCATGTCGAACTCGACGCAGTGGGCGTAGGTGGAGCGGCTCGAGAACGGGGTCTGCCAGATCACGCCGAAGACATCGTGGCGGTAGGTGATCCACCCGCGCTCCGCGCTGTAGCCGCCGGGGCCGATCGCGGTGAGCACGTTGTCGAGGGCGAGCACGATGAGATCGGCCGGGTCGGTCGGCTTGCCCGAGCCCGACATGTCGGTGAACCAGTCGTAGAGGGCCGGCAGCGGGGCGCTGGCGCCGTCGAGCATCCGCAACAGCACGTTGAACAGAATGAAGGTCGACTCGTCGTCGTAGCTCAGGCCGGCGACCGTGAACTCGTCCTCGAAGACCAGGCGCAGGACCTCCTTGATCCAGGCGTCCTGGAGCACCCAGGCGTCGGCGCGGGTGGTACCCAGTCGCCACTCGGTCGAGCCGCCTGCGACGAAGTGACCGTCCCAGGCGTTGAGCATGTCCACCGCCGCCTGGCGGTCAGCCGTCGGGTCGGCCGCGACCGCGGCCGTGAAGGCGTCGGCGACGAAGGACCAGGTGTTGCCGCCGTCGCCGAAGCTGTCGGTTGTGGCGATGTTGAGGGCGAGGTCACGAATCTGCTCGTAGCTCAGGTCGTCGTTGGCCGCGAGGTAGTCGGTCACCACGTGGGCCCGGTGGAACTTGCCGTAGTACTGGCTCTGGGGGGCGTTGTTGTAGTCGATGGAGGCCTTGTTGTTCCAGCCGCCGTAGAAGCCCTGCGCGGTGTTGCTGTCGTGGGCCCTGGCGCGGCGCTCGCCGGTCCACTCCTGGGTTCCATCGGCGATGGAGGGCAATCTCGGGTCGACGCCGGCGGCCCGGATCGGGTCGAAGCCCGACATCCAATAGGCGATGTTCCCGTCGCGGTCGGCGTAGGTGAAGTGCTGGCTGACGGCCACGCCCTCGATGCCGGCGTCGAACTCGGGGATGCTCTGGGCGTTGGCGATCTCAAGGAAGGATTCGATTGACTTGGCCTCGCGGCCCCAGTGGGCGTAGGCCCACGAGACGATCACATCCGGTTCGGGGTTGCTGGTCGGGTCCCACGGCAGGGGCTCGATGATCGGGCCATGCGAGCTGCGCCACACCGGGATCGTGACATCGGCGGCGCCGAAGACCTCGATGGTCTCCATGCGGTTGAGCGCCACGGTCTGCGGCGCCTCGAGGTAGTAGTCGAGGGTGTGGGCGTGGCCGACCTGCATGGACCAGGCGTGATGCGGGGTCCGGCCGATGATGATGAAGGGGATGCCGGGCACGGTCATGCCCGAGATCTCGAGGCCGCCGCCGCGGATCGAGCCCTCGGTGACGATGGCCGGGGCGGTGAAGCCCATCTGCGGCCCGGAGTAGACGGTGGGGTTGCCCGACGCGGTCCTGTCGGACGAGATCGCCCATGCGTAGCTGCCCATCTTGACGTCGGCGTTGAGCTCCGCCATCTGCCGGTGGTAGCCCTCGCCTCGGGCGTGGATCCGCTCAGCGGCTGCTCGGAGGCTCGGCATCGCCGCGAACCTGGCCGCAACGGCCGGGTCGAGTGCGTTGTCGACCTCACACTTGAGGCCGGAGGGGATCATGGTCTGGGCCGCCGGGTCGTTGATCCACCGCAGGTCGGAGAACATGGCCAGCGGCAGCATCGGGTCGATGCCACCGTAGGCGCCGATGAGGGTTTGGACGAGGACGCCGTTGTCGAGCTGACCGGTCGCTCCCGGACGGCCCTCGGGGTCAAAGTTGCGCTGCAGCAGGATCAGCCAGGCCAGAGTGTCGTTGACGGTGAACGGCTGCGGCAGCACTGGCAGACCGGGGCCGGCGAGAACCGATTGGAGGCCGAGCAACCAGTACTCGTAGGGCATCTCCATCCAGTTGCCGGCGTAAAACTCGGCGATCCGCCGGTTGATCCCGTCGACATAGCCCTGGATGAGGGTTTGCGCCTCGGGAGACAGCTCGTCGAAAAACGCGGTCAGCTCGTCCTCGGAGTGGCCGATGGTTCGCAGGAACACGTCGTTGGGCACCATGGACGAACCGAGCAGTGCGGACAGGGTGCCGCGACCCTGGCGCCTGAACAGGTCCATCTGCCAGAGCCGGTCGGTGGCGACGGCATAGCCCATCGCCTCCGAGACATCGTACAGGTTGCCGCCTTCGATGAACCAGATGCCCTGGGCGTCGCGGGTTGTCGAGACCGGATCGTCCGCGATGCTGCGCTCAGTTGTCGTCGCCGCTCTCAGGATCTCGGCCGCCCCAGCGGACTGACCGGGCAGAACGACCGCCGCGACGACGATCAGCGCGAACACCTTCCAAACGGATGCCCTCATGTTTCAGCTCCCTTCCGTCATGACCGACGTCGCAGCACCCTCGAGATCTGATCATCGCGAGCGCGCCCCATTGATTTGATTGTTCCATTGATGAATATAGCTTTGCTCCGTAGCCGTGTAAACGCCGAGCGACGGGCCGGTGGAGGGAGTGGCAGCCGAGGGCGGATTTCACGTCCACTGTACGGTCGCGTCGGGAGAGGGAGAGAGCAGAAGACACGGACCGGAGGCGGACGTGGAGGTGCATGGGAGAGCCGCGCGTCCGCGTATCATGGCGGCTGGAGGCGCCGATGACCGACCAACGACGCACTGCGGCCTGTCTGGCGGTGGGATCGGAGCTGCTCGGCGAGGAAAAGCTGGATCGGAACTCGTTGACGATCACCCGTGCTGTTGCTCGACACGGCGTCGTCGTGGTCGAGAAACGAGTTGTCGGCGACGATGTCGACAGGATCAGCCGGACACTTCGCGATCTCCTCGAAGACCACGACCTCGTGGTGGTGACGGGGGGACTCGGGCCGACCGCCGACGATGTCACGCGCGATGCGGTGGCCCGCGCCCTGGGACGGCAGATTCGTGCCAGCGACGAGGTGGCGGGCTGGATCCACGATCGCTACGCCGCGCTCGGCCGGGAGACTCCGGAGATCGCCGACGCCATGGCCCGGGTGGTCGACGGTGGGCGGCCCCTGCGCAACCTCCGCGGGACCGCCCCGGGAATCCTGTTCGACCTCCGCGGGACCCTGTTGGCGGTCTTCCCAGGTGTGCCGTGGGAGATGGAGGCGATGCTCGAGAGAGATCTGTTGCCCGAGCTCGAGACCTGGCACACCGGCATTTGCCGAATGACGAGGACCCTGCTTCTGGGGGGCATCTTCGAGTCGGACGTCGAGGAGCGGATCCGTCATCTCTACGGTCGTTTCGGCCGTGACAACATCTCGATCCTCGCCTCCTTCGGGGTCGTTCGCCTGGTGCTCGCCGCCGAGGGCGAGGCGGCGGGCGTACGGCGCCACCTCGACGTCATGGAGCGTGCCTACCGAGAGGTTCTGGGTGACGATGTCGCCGGCATCGACGTAACGGGCCTCCCCGAGGCGGTGCTCGCGGAGCTCGGACAGACCGGACGAACCCTGGCAACCGCCGAGAGCTGCACCGGCGGTCTCGTCGGCGCTCGACTGACCGAGATTCCCGGCTCTTCGGAGGTGTACGTCGGCGGTGCCGTGTCCTACTCCAACGACGCCAAGGAGCGGATGCTCGGGGTTCCCCACGACCTGCTCGTGACCCACGGCGCCGTGTCCGACGAGGTCGCCCGGGCCATGGCGGAAGGCGTGCGTCGGCGACTCGATGCGGACTGGGGGATCGGGATCACGGGGATCGCCGGTCCCGGTGGAGGTACCGATGACAAGCCGGTGGGCCTGGTCCACTGGGCGGCGGCTGGTTCCGGCGGAACCTGGGCCCTGCATCGGGTATTTCCCGGCGACCGGGCCGTCGTCCGCGAGTGGAGCTGCAACTGCGCACTCGACCTGGTGCGGCGGAAGCTGAGGGGTGGCGCCTCATGAACGACCGGACGATCCGCGCCTTTGTCGCCTTCGAGCTGCCGGAGCCGGTGCGGCAGCGGATCCGACGCGAGCAGGACGGGCTCAGAGCCGAGCTTCCTCGCGCTCGCTGGACTCGACCCGAAGGTCAACACCTGACGCTTCGGTTTCTCGGTGAATCTCCGGTCGACGGCATTGAGCGGCTCAAACCTCTGCTCGCCGATCGCGTTGCCGGGTTGCCGGCGGTCACGGTCCGGCTCGAAGGGACCGGTTTCTTTCCATCACCGACTCGACCCCGCGTCGCGTGGCTCGGCGGTG
>Ga0316576_10001752_pt1 | contig 11969 bp, 9 predicted proteins | sample S0NA_FD_203075 | JGI IMG/M metagenome (GOLD analysis project Ga0316576, IMG submission 203075) | Rhizosphere microbial communities from salt marsh grasses in Alabama, United States - S0-2_050615r3r5 | ecosystem: Host-associated > Plants > Roots > Rhizosphere | place: USA: Alabama | collected... | reverse complement strand
CGTTTCTTAGGGGAAGGAATTTTGACCCGTGCCAGCATCTCCACGGCCCGCTCCATGCTCTCTTTCCGACTCAGCCCTTTATGGGTGGTGAACATTTCAGCGATCTGGTTCCCTACGGTATACACTGGATTCAAAGATGTCATGGGTTCCTGGAAAATCATTGAAATCTGGTTCCCCCGAATGGACCGCATCCGGTTTTCCGAAAGGTCCATTAGATTCATCCCTTTAAAATCTACCTGGCCGGCAGCAATCCGTCCCGGAGGACTCTTGATCAGGCGCATGATCGAGAGCGCGGTCACACTTTTCCCGCTGCCGGATTCTCCTACGAGCCCGACGGTTTCCCCGAGGTCCGCTTGAAGAGATACATCATCCACAGCTTTTGCAATGCCATTCAGGGTATGAAACTGGGTTTTCAATCCTTGAACATTTAGTATGGGGGACTTGCTACTCACTTTTTATCTCTTCTTGTTTGTTGTTCCATGTGCTCATGATTTACTGAAGACCACTTCACCGCCGATAATGGTCATCTCAACATCCACATCGTGCCATTCACGGGGATCCAGTGCCCGCAGGTTGTTTTCAAAAATTGTGAGATCCGCAAACTTACCCGGCTCAAGAGATCCCAACCTGTCTTCTTTTTCGCTCATCCAGGCAGCGGTTTGGAAAAATCCGGTAAGGCTTTCTTCAATGCTCAGGCACTGATCAGGGTGCCAGCCGCCTTCAGGTTTGAAATCTGGAGATTGGCGCAGTACGGCTGCCTGCAGTCCCAGGATGGGAGCAATAGGTTCCACCGGAGCATCGGAACCGAATTGAAGACGGATCCCGTTGTTCATCAGTTTTTTCCAGGCATATGCCCGGGTACATCGCTCAGGGCCCCATTTCTTTTCTGCCACAGGCCAGTCAAAACGGACAAATCCGGGCTGTACCGACGCCACAATTCCCATATCACGATACCGGTTGAAATCTTCGGGAATGTAAATCTGGACATGTTCAATCCGGTCCCGCCACGGGCCGGGATAGTGCTTTCTCCCGTTTTCGATGGCATCCAGCGCACGGGTGTCGGCCTTATCGCCAATGGCATGGATTGCCACACTGAATCCCCGCTCGTAAGCCCGGAGGACATTCTCTTTGAGTTCATCCGCATCCAGACAGTGGATACCGCAATTCTCCGGATCATCCTCATATGGATCATGCATCAGGGCGGTGGCAGATCCCAGTGATCCGTCGGCAAACAGTTTCAGGTGCCCGAGCCAGAGGCGGTCACCGCCGCTGAGCCATTTCAGCCCCCTTTTATCTAAGGTGTCAATATCATAGTGCTGAAACAGGTGATGAATCCTGAGTTTCAGTTTGTCTGCGGCCTCCATGTCGTGCAGCATATCCCACTCCTTCATGGATTCACAGCTGTGGAGTCCGGTCAACCCGAAGCTGAGCGCCTCGGATTGAGCGTCCGCAATACAGGTTTTCAGCTGATTCCGGTCAAAGGGTGGAATCGATTCCTGGACCATATCGCGGGCCTCATGTAAAAGCCCGGTCAAGCTCCCGTCCGTATCCCGGACAAACCGAATGCCCGGCGGATCGACCGATGCGGGTGTGATCCCAGCAGCCTCCAGGGCCCGGCTGTTCACCCATTCACTGTGGCCGCATGTGCGGGCCATCATTACCGGATTATCCGGACTGATGTCATCGAGATCATGTTTTGTCGGGGTGCGCTTTTGCTCCCACAGGTTGTGGTTCCAGCCGAACCCGACAATCCACTGGCCCGGCTCTGTCTTTTCCACAACTGCTTTGATCTTTTCCCTGCAGGCGGCTATGCTCGTTAGATTTTTTAGATTTACCAGGAGTCTGGACCGGGCATAGGAGACAAAATGGCAGTGGGCATCCACAAAACCCGGTGTCACCATCCTTCCGGGCATGTCAATAACTTTGGCATCGGGAAGAGCGGTCATCACCTCCTGGTTGCTGCCGATGGCTGCGATGATCCCGTCTTTTATCCCGACGGCCTCTACCCACGGACGGGAGGGAATTCCGGTGAAAACGGCTGATGAGTTGATGGCAAATTCTTTAGCGTGCATCAATAGTTCTGACCTCCTGAATAAAGTATAAAATATTGTAATAGTTATATAAAAATGCTATGTTGACCGTCACAAAATGCAAGCAAATCGAACGAGTTTCCTGAAAACCCTTGTACCAATCGAAGGGCAATTCTGTACAGACACAGTGAAAAGCAGCTCATTTAAGGATTAAATGTTCTGGGTCTGCGTGTAAGGATCCAGTATGTCTCTGAGGCCGTCACCAAGAAGGTTCAGCCCCAGTACAGTGATAAAAATGGCAATCCCAGGGAAAATAGAAATCCAGGGAGCGGTGAATAGCTGTTCACGCGCCGTGGAAAGCATCGCTCCCCAGGATGGAGTCGGCGGCTGCACTCCGAGTCCCAGAAAGGAGAGTGCCGCTTCCAGGAGAATGGCCCAAGCAACCCCCAGGGTGCTGATAATAAGGATCGGGCCGATGATATTGGGCAGAACCTGAGTGAACATCCGCCGGATGCGTCCGTAACCCAGCGCTCTTGCAGCCTTGACATAGTCCAGGTTTTTGGCGGATAGCGCCTGCGAACGGGTGATACGGCAGGAGAAGGACCAGTTAGTGAAGCCCATGGCAATGAATACATTGATCAGCCCGGGACCGAGCAGAGCCATGATTGCCAAGGCAAAAACCAGGGCCGGGATGGACAGCATAACATTGGTCAGGCCCATCACGAGATCATCCCACCAACCCCCGAAAAATCCGGCACTCAGGCCCAAAAGGACCCCGATGATTGTGTTCAGGGTCTGGCTGACTAGGCCGACTGCCAATGATACCCGTGCGCCATAGATGACCCGAGACAGGATGTCCCTGCCCTGAATATCCGTTCCCAGGTAATAGGGAGCACCGGGCGGAGTTTCCGACACCATTAGGTCGGCGTCATTCACTGGATCGAAGGGGGCCAGCGCGGGAGCGAAAATAGCCACCATGATAATAAAGAGGGTGATAAAACCTCCCACAAGAAGGTTGGGCTGACGGAGAATTTTATGAAAATTCTTATTCTTTTTCATTTATACGATGCCCTGATTCTTGGGTCGATGACTCCATAAAGCAGATCGACAATTAGGTTAACCATTAAAAAAGTTAAAATAATGACGAGGATACATCCCTGGGTAACCGGGATGTCCCGCTGGAAGATGGAGTCCACCAGGAGCGATCCAATCCCCGGCCATGAAAAAAGTTTTTCCACGATGACGGTTTGGGCCATCACGTCCCCGAACTGCAAGCCGACCGTTGTCAGGATCAGAATAAGTGCATTTCTCATGACATGCTTGTAATTAATCAGAAGTTGTGACAGTCCTTTGGATCTGGCAGTCCGGATATAATCCAAGGTCAAGATCTCCACAACCGCAGCACGGGTTGTCCTCGCAAGCAGGGCGACGTATCCTATCCCCAAGGTAAAGGCCGGCAGGATAATATGCGTGAGATTCCCATCGCCATACCCCTGGGGCGGCAACAGATGCAATTTTACCGAAATAAAGTACATTAGCAGCAGGCCGAGCCAGAATTGTGGTATGGAAACACCAGAAACCGCACCGATCATAGTCACGGTGTCGGCGATTCGGCCTTGGCGGAGAGCGGAGTAAAATCCCAGGAAAACACCAAGGCAGATCGCGATAAGCATGGCAAACAGGGCTAGTTTCAAAGTCGGCCAGATCCTATGTTTGAGCAGCTGGCTGACTGGTTCGTGCCTCAGGAATGAATTTCCCAGGTCGGCGGTGGCAAGTCCCTTGAGGTAGACGGCATACCTGTACCACAGAGGCTTGTCCAATCCCCATTCCTTTTTCATTTCTTCAATATCTTGAGTGGTGAGCGTACCGGTATCCTGCGCACCCCGGGTCATCAAGGCCGCATTACCCGGCAAGACATTCAACAGAACAAATATGATCAGTGATATGGCCAGAATAGTGGGAATAAACTGCAGCAATCTGCGCACTGCATAACCAAACATTATCCGTCCTTATGAGAAATCTGAATTGAGCGATTCTAAATTTTGATAACAAAAATTTGTACAGGTAAGGGGCAAAAGAGCGAAGAAAAGGGCTCTCACGAAGACAACCCCGTGTTTGAAAAACACTATCGGCGATTTCCCCTGCGATTGGATCAAATCTCTCTCAAATAAACAGGACCTGCAGCAGACGACAAAACAAAAAGACCCATGTTCAGGCAAAGGCCTTGAAAAATCGCTTTCCGGTAATTTTTGCTATTTCTACTCATAAAGTCCTTCACCTCTTTGGTTTTGCTTGCTGGCTTGTTCTTTTAATTTATTTAAACAATTATACCAGTAAGTTGCCTCAAGGTGAAGGACTTTCTTATTTCAACAATCGCTCAGGTTAGGAAGAAAGTAACATCCGGGAAGGCCTAAGTGCCTTCCCGGATGTTCCGGTCTATTTTTCATTGGCACGGGGAGAGGTTTTATCTACCCATACAGACGTCAAATCCTGGAAAGTCATTTCGGGGGATACCGCTGACAGGTTGTGAACCCAGGGTTGATACGCCATGACTGCCTTGTTGTAGTTAAAGAACCAAACCGGTGCTTCCTCGGTAAAGATGGCATTGGCCTTTTTGATCAGTTCGTTCTTTTCCGCCTCAGTGCTGGCCGTGGCCGCCTGATCCAAAAGCTTGTCAAATTCGGCGTTGTGGAATCTCACATAGTTCCCGGATCCCACATCTACATTCGATTTCCAGCGGGACATCGTTTCCAGGGAGTCTGGACCTGAATCCAGGGACCAAATGAACATGTCGAAGTCACTGGCACGAATCCTAGCGTCCAAAGCTGCCCCTTCCATCTGCTGTATGTTGAGCTTAATACCAATTTTTTTCAGGTAAGGCATCATAGCTTCATAAATACCGGTACCCCAGGATTTGTTGGCCGTACCAATGGCCCGTTTCACGACAAATCCTTTTTCATAACCAGCTTCTTTCATCAGGGCCTTTGCTTTGTCTAAGTTGAAGTCATATTTCATCCCATTGGGGTCATAGGCGGGAGATGTAGGAGGCAGAAATCCCCTTGCCGGGTATGCTTTTCCCTTGAGAATTTTTTTGATGATCAGGTCAGCCGGAATGGCATAATTGATGGCCTGGCGTACTCGTTTGTCTGCAAACGGTTTGAAGTCGGGGTTCATTCCAACCAGGCGGGTAAACATTTCTGGAACTTCAATCATATGTTTGGAGATCACCGGGTCAGCCTTGTATTCGGGGTAGTTAACCGCACCGACAATGGTGGCGTCCAGTTCTTTGGCCTTGAAGGCCAGGTCACGAGCCGCGGCCTCGCCCATGATTTTGTAGGTGACTTTGTCAAGGTACGGACGGCCTTTGATGTAAAAATCGTCAAATTTTTCAAGGACAATCTCCGATCCTTTGACCCATTTAACGAGTTTGAAAGGGCCGCAACCTACCGGATGCATACCGAATGTATCGGGGTGTGCCTCAACTTCTTCCCTGGGAAAAATAGGCGCCGCAGGGAACCAGAGGGAATATTTCAGGTCGATGGGTTCTTCAAGAACGATCTGGAAGGTTAGCTTATCGATTTTTTTTAAGCCGGGAAAGGTGCTGATTTTACCGGCGTGAAGGTCTTTGGCCCCTTTGATCATATTGATATATCTGAATGCCGGAGAGGTTGGCTTCATGGTAGCGATGCGGGTGAAGCTAAAGATCACGTCATCGGAAGTCATCAGCCGGCCGTTGTGAAATTTGATGTTGGGACGGAGCTTAAAAGTGTAGGTTTTTTTATCAGCGGAGATATTAACGCTCTCGGGAAGATCCAGAACAGGTACATTATTTTTAGGATCCCAGCGGTAAAGTCCCCGGTGGATATTCATTGCCACCAGATAGTCCTGATACCGGCTGGTTACGGTCGGGTCAAGAGTAGTCAAACTTCCGCCATAGGGTGCCACAAAATTCAGGGTGCCGCCATTTCTAGCGGCGTAAGCTGAACTCGAAAGAAGAAAAGCGGTTAAAAGCACTGTCGCCAGGACCATAATCCATTTTTTCATTTGCTGCCTCCTAGTATATTGTTGTTTCTGTTAAAGGTTAAAATCCTCACCTTGAAACTGGTAGCATTTTGCTATCAGTTGTTTCATAGCGGCTTTCATGGACTATCGGCGTAGCACTTATACACGCTTGGATGACACAATTATATGTTCTGCAGGGGATATAGCCCTCCCTATCAGTGCGTTTGTCCGTCAAATCTGCGAAAGGTTTGAAATACACATCTTGCGTGGTGTGCTCAGTTAAAGATCATGTCAACATTCTGTCGGCCAATTGAAAATATCTCCCCCGGATACAGGACGTATCAAAAGCCGGATCTTCCGTAATACATTTGAGGAGTTTTCTCATGTTAAAAACGGTAGTCGGGCAAGTACTTCTGGGCTCATGGTTACTTTTGTATGAAATCTGGAGAATTTATTAAAAAAGATATGGTTCAATAGTATTTTGAGCATCATTCTGAAAAAGGCTCCAAGTTAAAGGAAATGGCTTCGTCAGAAGTGAGTTCGAATGATCTTTTTGATGTTGAGTGATCCCATTCAACCGTTACACGGCAACGGAATCGCCCATCTTTTATGTAATCGGGCTAACTTGACGATCAAACTACGAATAATTCCTTTTATTGTCAATCCTTTTTCTCATTTCTCTTTTTTTGAACGGTTGAATTTAAAATCTGATTTACAATTGAATTATATATTCCGATACCAGGTTCAATCAATCTGTCCGGGAAATCGTAATCAGGTTCATGCAGGTCCGGCTGGTCCGGGCCGGTTCCTAAATGGAAATATGCGCCTCCTTGGCTGCTGCTGTTAATGATGTAACCCACATCTTCCCCCCCCCTCATGGGCGTTTCCATATAGTGAACGTCCAATTTATTTTCTCTTGCTGCTTTTTCAACGATCCGACAGCATTTTTCATCATTGGTGCAGGCAATGGTTTCATCAGTGTAGGAAATGCTCTTGTTCAGTAATTTTTCTTTTTTTGAAACTTCAGCGATATAGTTTTCAATCTCATAAGATAACTCTTTTAATACACTTTGTTTATACGCTCTTAACGTCATGGCAATATGCGCATCATCCGGAGCAGTGCCATATCCCGGGTTTTTCCCGAGTACAAAATGCACAATGGTTGTCATGGAAAAATCATCAGAAAAAATGTCCTGGTTCTTTTGAAGTTCATAAGCTTTTGCAACAATTTCTAATGCCGAATTATACGGGCAGATGCCGAATTCGGGCCGGGATGCATGTGCAGAGATTCCCTTAAGGTCAACAAGCATTGTGGTTACAGCCGGACTCATTTGGCCACTTCTAAGCATCAGCTGATTTTCCTTTTCGGATTTCCAGTTATGCAGGGCAAATACATAATCCGGCTTTATTTCCTTGAATTTCGGATCACTGACAAATTTTCTTGCCCCATCCAGGGTTTCTTCAGCGGGCTGGAAAACTAAAACGACTCTGCCCCTCTCAGGCCTGTTTTTATGCAAGACCGTTCCCAGACCTGCGAGGATTGCTGTGTGCCCGTCATGCCCGCACTTGTGACTGACATTCTCAACCTTTGATGCATGTGCGAAACTGCTGTCCTCATGGATGGGCAGGGCATCGATATCTGCCCTGAAAGCCAGGGTCGGGCCGGAAGCCTTGCCGCTGTAAATTGCAGCAAGGCCGTACCCGCCAATATTGGTAATGATTTTATCGGGGTTGAATCGGGAGAGAAAATCACAAATTTTCTTATGCGTATTTTTTTCATTCCTTGAAAGTTCAGGATTCTGATGCAAGTATCTTCTAAGTGTAATTATATCATCCAAATATGAAACCTTCATAAGATAGTGAACCCTCCAAAACGTATTTGATTTGCTAGAATCGCTAACCTTCCTTAACAAAATGAACAATAAAATTCAATATTTTCTGAGACTTAGGAACTAGTTGTGCATCTCCCTTAAAACTCGTATCAAATCGATAAATACACCATATCCCGTCTGTGTAGTTTCAATACCATATTGAACTATTGAAATCTTGCCCATAAGATCAGTAGTAATAGATACCGTAGCAACCACATCCGGGCCCGCAAAAGCGTCAGAAGCGGGGATTTCTTCGGGGCGCACTGTGGCTTGAAACTTGCCATCCACAATGCCTCCGTGGCAAATTAATTTCAGTTTGTTCCCCCGGGATACAGCATCCATTACTTGTTTGTGAGTAACATTTTCTATCCCTGTTCTTTCAATTTGATCAGGCGCTATATTTGCATCCATTAAAACATTTAGTAAAGCTGCAAGCTTAGCAGCAGCATCATAACCTTCTACATCCATAGAAGGATCTGCTTCCATAAAACCTCCTTTTTTGCCGTTTTCGTATATTTCAGGCGTAGGAAGGCCCAGTTCCATTTGTTCAAGCATGTAATTGGTGGTTGCATTCAATATGCCTTTAACTTCTGAAACTTTAGTGTATGCAAGGCAATAGTCGGCCATATTAAAAATCGGGACACCTGCCATAACGGCAGTTTCATAACAAAAACAAACATTTTTGTCTTTTGCGAGTTCGCGAAGTTCTCTAAAAGCCCACGCAATGGGTCCTTTATTAGCACTTATAACATGTTTTTTACGATTCATTGCACCTTTTATATGGTCAATAGCCGGTTGACCGGTTTTTATGTTCAAAGGTGTCAATTCCATCAAGACATCATATTCGGCTTTGTCTACAACATCAAAAGATGACCACTCACAATATTCTGGAGCATTAACATCGAAATGCTTGTCTTTTTCAAGCTGGCGGCTCGCTTCAGACAAATCAATTCCGTTCATATCGTTCAAAACTCCCCTGGATGCTGTCGCAATGGTAGTCACTTTAACATCGTACCCGGTTCTTTCCATAATTTCGTCGTGATTAGCTATAAGTATACGAGCAAAAGCTTTCCCTGCAACACCAAACCCTAGCATTGCAACATTAAATTGTTCCATATCATTCTTCCTTTCAGTTAAATTATGCAGTTTTTGTTCATTAGGATTTCCTGAACAATTCAGCTGATGGTGATAGAAGCCAAGTCCTCTCCTCTGCAACGCACGAGTCAGCAACTGAACCAGGTATTCTGCAATCGGAAACGAAATAGGGTCACGCTCCTCTTATTTGACCATGGCGGATTCGCTATCTGGTATAAGAGGGTCGAACAGGATTCCTTCAGGCCGTCTGATAGGACCCCTGTTCATGAACTCAATGATAGCCGTCAACTGCACATACTCCTCGAAGGATTTATCCTGAAAAAAGTGATCAGGAGGTGTATTTGGTTGGATTAACCTATTGACATAGTTATTCTTTTATGCCATAGATGCCTCCATGGTTGCGTCCCTCGCAGAGGCCAGTGAGGTCATCGAAAAACAGAATCTCCAGATAGAAGCAGTCACGAAGAAGCTCCATTCTTCCTTGCCCAACGTGAAGCTGCTCCAGCACCAGATGGATCAGCTGCTCAGGCGGGTTTACGGACGCCCCTCGGAGAATTTGGATCCTAAACAGTTGATGTTCGAAAGCCTGTTATTGGAATCGCTCGAAGAGCAGGCTTTGCATCCGGAACCTTTTACTGAGTTACCTCCTCCAGTTGAACCCGAGAGGAAAAGGTCTGTCAAGACCAAACGGAACCATTCCGGCTGTCTAGGCGTTCCGGAACACCTGGAACGGTTAGAAATTATCCTGGACATCCCGGAAGAAGAAAAGGTGTGTCCTCAAACCAGCAATGCCACGGCCCTGTTCTGCGGCCTGATCCAGTCCTGCAAGGCATGGGTGATAAATCTCTGGGGATATTTCAATGATATGCTTCAGCGCATAATGAGTCATCCAGAGCCAAAGAAGCTTAGGTCGGAATTGAAGTGAACATGTAACGGGAGAAAAAAATGGAATTAAAAAATTTTTTGATTGAGCAATGGTTAAATCCAATGGATTCAAAGGCAAAGTATAACCTTGGATCAAGCTGTGTAAAAGCAATGACAATGGATGAATTGTTTAAAGTAACAGAACAAGATGAAGAAGCATTCTTAAAAGACTTGAGCACCATGAGCCTTCATTATCATCATGGTGATTCAACAGGTTCGCCCAGAGTCAAAAAAGCTGTTTGCGGATTGTACCCGAAGGCAGACATAAAACCTGAACATGTCATGATGGTTCACGGCGGAACCGGAGCAAATGACATCGTCATCATGGGATTGCTTGAAAAAGGCGACAATATCGTCGTTGTGAAGCCGACTTATCAGCAGCAATATGATATTCCAAAGGCCATCAATATTGAAACGAGAGAACTGGTGCTCAGAGAAGAAGAAGAATATATATTGAATATGGACGATCTGCTTAAAATGGTTGACAAAAATACAAGGCTTATCGCACTGTCCAACCCAAACAACCCCACAGGCGCAACTTTATATGAAAAAGAGCAGAAAGAATTGGTTGCAGTTGCACAGTCCGTTGATGCATACATTTTATGCGATGAAATTTATCGGGGAATGGATGAAGATTACATGCCCTCAATCCTTGATTTTGGATATGAGAAGAGCATTGCTATAAGCAGTTTATCAAAGATGTTCTCAATGGCAGGCACAAGAATTGGATGGATTGTAACAAAAAATGAATATGCATATAAGAATTTTGAAAACAGGAGATCCTACAATACGATTTGCTGTGGGATTATCGATGAAATCCTTGCTTCGATAGCCATAGAAAATTACGAAAAAGTGTGGGCCAGAGCAAGAGCTCTTTTAATCCCTAACAAAAAAATTGTGTATGATTGGATTAATGCCCATCCACATTTAACTGTACACGGTGATGCAAAAGGCACAACGTGCCTGGTAAGATACGACTATGATATCGATTCTACGGATTTAGCTGTAGACGCAATGGAAACAGACAAAATACTTTTCTGTCACGGCGCATGTTTTGAAATGCCGGGTTATATCCGTTTGGGATATGGCGGATTTGGAGACCAAGAGAAACTTCATGAGGCATTGAAAGCATTGGGCAAGTATTTAGAAAAGTATGATAAGAAAAGTTAGAATACATATTTAAATTGGCTCACTTTTCACCACCGAAAATGGCTCAATTTTAAAAGACTGTTGACAATCGGGAGGTATTGGCACTACATCACCAGGTTTGAGCAACTGGGCTGGTTTCCCTTTCTCTTGATAATATCCGACACCGTCCGCAACGAGCAGAATCTGTCCCTCCGAATGGGAATGCCAGTATGTTAGAGCCGATGGCTCGAAAACAACATCGTAGACTTGGGTGTCAAATACGCCATTTGTGTCCGGGTGCAACATGTTTATCCATGCAGTATTCTTGAAATAGTCACTTGGACCCTTGCTGCCTTTCGGGAAAATTGCAGTTCGTTTTATAGTGCTTCCTCCTTTGCTTCTTCATAGCGCAATTCCTGGTTGGAGCCACCTTGAGAAAATCTCAATATGAGGTAACCGAACAGGCCGGATGCGAAGGATGCTAGTAATATCGCGAGCCTATCGGCATGCTGGAACATGGTCTCGTTGTCGAATGCAAGGGAGTCTACAAACAGGCTCATAGTGAAGCCGATACCAGTCAAAACTGAAACACCGTAAAACTGTATCCAATTGCTGCCCTTCGGTAATTTTACAAACCCCAATTTTATCGATACCCAACTGAAAACAAATACACCGATTTGTTTTCCAAAAAACAGGCCTGCCATAATGCCAAGCGGGACGTTGCCTGACATCGATGCAAAAGAAACCTGGCGGAGGTCAACGCCTGCATTTACGAATGCAAAAAGCGGTAGAATGAAAAAGGCGACCCAGAAATGCAAATCATGTTCAATTGACTTTGATAATGAAAACTTATTACCGTTTTTATCGATTGATTGCAGAGGAATAGTGAATGCCAGTGCGACGCCGGCCAGAGTAGCAT
>Ga0316576_10001750_pt1 | contig 11972 bp, 12 predicted proteins | sample S0NA_FD_203075 | JGI IMG/M metagenome (GOLD analysis project Ga0316576, IMG submission 203075) | Rhizosphere microbial communities from salt marsh grasses in Alabama, United States - S0-2_050615r3r5 | ecosystem: Host-associated > Plants > Roots > Rhizosphere | place: USA: Alabama | collected... | reverse complement strand
GGGGCTGGATGGACACGACCGGGGGGCGAAGGTGATCGCCTCGACCTTCCGGGACGCGGGCTTCGAGGTGATCTACACGGGGCTGCATCAGACTCCCGAGATGATCGTGGCCGCGGCGGTGCAGGAGGACGTGGACGTGGTGGCGATGTCCATCCTCTCCGGGGCCCACATGACCCTCTTCCCCCGGGTCCGGGATCTCCTGGCCGCGGAAGGGGCCGACCACATCCTCCTCACCGGGGGCGGCATCATCCCCGAGGACGATGCCGAGGCCCTGGAAGAGCAGGGGATCGGCAAGCTCTTCGGCCCCGGCACGCCCACCACCGAGGCGGTGGACTACATCAAGGAGTGGTTCGAGACCCGGGGCGAGCGGGTCTGATGGCCGAAGGGGAGACGCGACTCGGCCGCCTCTCCGACGAGCTCCGGGAGCTCCGGGAGCGCCTGCGGCAGGGTGGGGGGGAGCGGCGCATCCAGCGGCAGCACGACCAGGGGAAGCTCACGGCCCGGGAACGCATCCAGGGCCTCCTCGACCCGGACCAGCCCTTCTTCGAGGTCGGAATGCTGGTGGCCCACGACCGCTACGACGGGCAGGCCCCGGCGGCGGGCGTGGTGACGGGGGTGGGCCGCATCCAGGGCCGTGAGATCGTGGTGGTGGCCAACGACGCCACGGTCAAGGCGGGATCCTGGTGGCCGGAGACGATCACCAAGATCCTCCGGGCCCAGGAGATCGCGATGCGGTGTCGCATCCCGATCGTCTACCTGGTGGACTCCGCCGGGGTGAACCTCCCCTACCAGGGAGGGGTGTTCCCGGGGCAGTACGGGGCGGCCCGGATCTTCTACTACAACTCGGTGATGCGCCGCTACCTGCGGATCCCGCAGCTGGCGGCCGTCATGGGTCCCTGCATCGCCGGCGGGGCGTATCTCCCGGCGCTGAGCGACGTCATCCTCATGGTCGAGGGGACCTCGTTCATGGGGCTCGGAGGCCCCAATCTGGTCAAGGGTGCCACGGGGCAGGTCGTGGAGGCCGAGGAGCTCGGTGGGGCCCGGGTCCACGTGGAGAAGAGCGGAGTGGCCCACTACGCCGTTCCGGACGACGAGGCGTGTCTGGCGCGCCTCCGGGAGCTGGTCCGGGAGCTGCCCCGGGAGAGCCCGCCCCTGGAGATCGAGGACCCGGCGGCTCCGGGTAGACCGGCCACGGACCTCTACACCCTCCTCCCCGACGACCACCGCCAGCCCTACGACATCCGCGGGGTCCTGGCGACGATCCTCGACGGGGAGGGGCTCGACGAGTTCCAGGCCGGCCACGCCGGGGAGATGATCTGCGGGACGGGCTTCATCCGGGGGATCCCCGTGGGGGTCATCGCCAACCACCGGGGGATGGTGAAGGACGACCGCGCCGGCCCCCCCCGCTTCGGCGGGATCGTCTATACGGAGAGCGCCCGGAAGATGGCCTACTTCATCGAGACGATGAATCGCCACCGGACGCCGATCCTCTTCGTCCAGGACGTGAGCGGGTTCATGGTGGGCCCCGACGCCGAGCACTCCGGGATCATCCGGGCCGGGGCGGAGTTCGTGGAAGCGATGGCCACGGCCACCGTCCCCAAGCTCGTCCTGACGCTGAACCACGCCTCCGGGGCGGGATACTACGCCATGGCGGGGCAGGGCTTCGACCCGGACTTCATCCTGAGCCTCCCCACGGGCCGCATGGGCGTGATGGAGGGGGACAGCGCGGTGATGGCCCTCTTCTCCGGTCAGATCGATCGCCTCAAGGCCGAGGGGAAGGTGCCGGACGAGGATCTCACCACGAAGATGGACGAGGTCCGGGCCGAGTACGAGCGGCAACTCGATGCCCGCTTCGCCGGGGCCCGGGGCTTCGTCGACGAGGTGGTTCTCCCGGAGGAGTTGCGCCCTGCCCTGGAGCTCCTCCTCCGGGCGGCGCTCCACAATCCGGGACCCCACATCGGGGCGTTCCAGCTCCCCGAGCACATCGAACCCTGAAGCGAAGGGCTTCCGCATGCCCGAACGAGACATGATCCGCATCGCCTCCGGGCAGGGCTTCTGGGGCGACGACCTCGATGCCCCCGTCCGGCAGGTCGAGGGCGGCCCCATCGACTACCTGGTGATGGACTATCTGGCCGAGGTCACGATGTCCATCATGCAGAAGCAGCGGGCCCGGGACCCCGAAGCCGGGTACGCCCGGGACTTCATCCCCCTCATGGAGCGGATCTTCCCCGCGTGCGTGGAGGGGGGCGTCCGGGTGGTGACCAACGCCGGAGGGGTGAACCCGGAGGGCTGCGCCGAAGCGCTCCTGGACGCGGGTCGCCGGGCCGGCGTCGCCGGCCGCGCCCGGGTGGGGCGGGTGGAGGGGGACGACATCCTCGAGCGTCTCGACGCTCTCCTGGAAGAGGGCCACGAGCTCCGGAACATGGAGACCGAAGAGCCTCTGGAGAGCATCCGGGACCGGGTGCAGAGCGCCAACGTGTACATCGGCGCAGCACCCATCGTCGAGGCGCTGGGCCAGGGGGCCGACGTCATCGTGACCGGGCGGTCCACCGACACCGCGCTCACCTATGCGCCCATGATGCACGAGTTCGGGTGGGCCGACGACGACCTGGACCGGATCGCCGCCGGTGTCGTCGCGGGGCACATCAACGAGTGCGGGGCCCAGAGCACCGGGGGCAACTGCCTGATCGACTGGTGGACGCTCCCGGACATGGCCCGGGTGGGCTTTCCCATCGTGGAGGCCCGCCCCGACGGCACGTTCACCGTGACGAAGCACCCGGGGACCGGCGGCCGGGTGGACCGGGGCACGGTGGCGGAGCAGATCCTCTACGAGATGGGGGACCCCACCACCTACATCACTCCGGACGTCATCGCCGACTTCACCTCCATCGAGCTGGAGGAGGAGGCGCCCGACCGGGTGGGCGTCCGGGGAATCCGGGGCCGCCCCCGCACGGACTTCCTCAAGGTGAGCATCGCCTACGCCGACGGATGGAAGGCCACGGGCACCCTGACCTACGCCTGGCCCGACGCAGCCGCGAAGGCCCGGGCCGCCGGGAAGATCCTGCGGGAACGGCTCGACCGCCTGGGCCTGGCCTTCGACGCCGTCCGTACCGAGCTGGTGGGATGGGACTCCACCCACGGCCCCCTGGTGGGCGAGCCTCCGGCGGATCTTCCCGAGGTTCAGCTCCGGGTGGGCGTCCGGGGGCGGGATCGGAGCGCGGTGGAGCGCTTCACCCGGGAGATCGCCCCGCTGGTCCTCACGGGTCCACCGTCGGTGACGGGCTTCGCCGGCGGCCGCCCCCGGGTCCAGGAGATCATGGCCTATTGGCCCGCCCTGATCCGCAGGGAGGCCGTCGAGCCGCACCTGCGCGTCCACGTGGAGGAGGTCTGACCATGGCCCGCGTCCCGCTCGTCCACCTCGCCCACGCCCGCTCCGGCGACAAGGGGGACACCGCCAACGTCGGGGTGATCGCCTACGACCCTGCCCACTTCGATCTCCTGAAGCGGCAGCTCACCCCCGCCGCCGTGAAGGCCCATTTCGGGTCCATGGTCCAGGGTGAGGTGGAGCGCTTCGAGCTGCCGAATCTCCACGCCCTCAACTTCCTCCTCCACGGGGCGTTGGACGGCGGTGGGACCGTCTCCCTGATGAACGACGCCCAGGGGAAGGTCTTCAGCACGGCGATCCTGCGGATGGAGGTCGAGGTGCCGGACGACGTCGCGGCCGCCGTGTCGAAGCGGGGGCGTGTGCCCGACGGATGGTCGGTGGAGGACTACGGGAGGGGACATGCGTGACGACGTCCTGACGGTCGAGGTGGCGGAAGGGATCGCCACCCTCACCCTGAACCGGCCCGAAAAGCGGAACGCGCTGAACGGTGCCCTCGTGGACGCCCTCCACGACGCCCTGGGGGAGGTCGCCGCGGACCCGGAGGTCGGGGTGGTCGCGCTCCGGGGCGCGGGGGCGGACTTCTGTGCCGGGGCCGACCTGGCCGAGGTGGAGAAGACCGCCGAGATGGGCACCGAGGAGAGCCTGGCGGACGCCCAGCGGATGGGTGACCTGTTCGTGGCGCTTCGCACCCTGGACCGGCCCGTGGTGGCAGTGGTTCAGGGCCGGGCCCTGGCGGGTGGGGCCGGTCTCGCCTCTGCCTGTGACCTGGTGCTTGCGCGGGACGATGCCCGCTTGGGGTATCCCGAGGTCCACCTGGGCTTCGTCCCGGCGATGGTGATGGCGATCCTCCGCCGCAAGGTCGGGGAGAGTCGGGCGTTCGAGCTGGTGGCCCGGGGCCGGCGGATCGACGCCGCGGAGGCTCGGGAGCTGGGCCTGGTGAACCGGGTCTTCCCCGATGCCCGCTTCGAGTCGGACGTGGCCGCGTACCTGGCCGAGCTGGCCGCGCTCCCCCCCTCGGCCCTCGCTCTCACGAAGCGCCTCCTCTACGGGCTCGACGGGATGTCCTTCGAGGAGGGGATCGCCCGGGGGGCCGAGGTCAACGCGATCGCCCGAGGGTCGGACGCCTGCCGGGAAGGGGTGCGCCGGTTCCTGGACGGTCACCGGTCGTCGTGAAGCTGCGGCGGGACGCCGGGGGGCCCGGCCCGCACCTGGAGTGGCGGGTCCGTCTGCTGGGGGCCGGGGCGATCCTGGCCCTCGCCGGGATCTGGGCGGACGTGGGGTGGCTGGTCAACGTCGCCATCGCCTTCCTCTTCGTGGGTTTCCTCCTCCGCTTCGCCGGGGGGCGCTCCGACGATGCCGACGTCTCGGAGCCCGGGTCCGGGGACGGAGGGTCCGGGCGCGAGGGGGGGTGAGCACGGGCAGCCGCATACGGAAGACTGCCTCTACATAGGACCCGCGTCGTATGCTGGAGGGAGGAGTCTTCCCTCGTCCCATCGGCCCATGTCCAGACTCGGCGTCCTCGCCCTCTCCCTCGCCCTCACGGCCTTCCTCCCCCGGCCCGGGATGGCCCTCCAGGCGGCCTCGGTCCCGGGACTGGAGGTTCCCGCAGACACCACCGTCATCCAGGTCGTGCGACTCCGGGACGGCTCGATTCTCTACGGACGGGTCGAGGACGTGGGCCCCCCGGTGGTCCTGCGTCTCCGGGATGGCCAGGTCCTCCGTCTCGATGCCGCCAGCATCCGGGACGTCGAGGTCCTGGAGGGCCGGGTGGTCGACGGCGAGGTATGGGAGGCGGACTCGAACCCGAGCCGCCTCTTCTTCGCTCCGACCGCCCGTACGACCCCGGCGGGGAGCGGATACTTCGCCGTGTACGAGTTGGTGGTTCCGTTCCTGTCCTTCTCCATCACCGATCGGTTCATGATCGCCGGCGGGACCCCGATCATCGGCGGCCTCGACGACCGGCCCTTCTGGGTTGCGCCGAAGCTCCAGCTGATCCGACGGGAACGTTTCCAGCTGGCCACTGGAGCCTGGTTCATCACCACCGGCGACGCGGACGTGGACCTCCTCTCCCTTCTCTTCGGGATCGCGACCTGGGGCAGCGCCGACAACGCGGTCACGGTGGGACTCGGGTACGGGTTCGAGGGGAGTCGCGCCGCCGACAATCCCGCCCTGGTCGGTGGGTTCGAGACCCGGGTGGCTCGGCGGATCAAGCTGGTCAGCGAGAACTGGTACCTCCCCGGGGACGTGGGCCTCCTCTCCGTGGGTCCACGCTTCATGGGGTCCCGGCTGTCCGCCGACGTGGGGCTCGGGTACATCCTGACCGACGACGACAACGTCTTCTTCCCGCTGGTGAACTTCGTCTTCACCTGGTAGGCGCCGGGGGTCTCCGGGGCCCATCCGCACCTGGGAGCGCCCGTGACTCCGGGCCATCCTCCCAGACATGGACCCGGTCCTCCACGCCCTCGCCCGTTTCGGACACACGGCCTTCCGCCCCGGACAGGAGGAGCTGGTGCGGGCGCTCGTGTCCGGGCGGGACGCCTTGGGCCTTCTCCCCACCGGGGGCGGGAAGAGTCTCACCTATCTCCTCCCCGCCTTCCTCCTGGATCGCCCGGTCCTCGTGGTGAGCCCGCTGGTCGCCCTCATGACGGACCAGCTCCGACGAGCCCGGGAGGTGGGGCTGGCGGCCGAGGCGCTGGCGGGCCCCATGCCTCGCCGGGCGGTGGACGGGGTCCTGGCCCGGATGCGGGCCGGGACGCTGGACCTGGTTCTGGTGGCGCCGGAGCGCCTGGCGGGTCCCCGAGGCGCCGAGATCCTGGGGGCGGGTCCCGGCGCACTGGTCGTCGACGAGGCTCACTGTCTGATCCAGTGGGGCTACGACTTCCGTCCCGACTATCGGGTCCTGGAGGGACTCGGCCCCGCCCGGGGGCTCCCGGTGCTGGCGCTGACCGCCACCGCGACCCCGGAGGTGAAGCGGGCCCTGATCCGGGTCCTGGGCCTTCGGCGTCCCGTGACGGTGCAGAAGAGCTTCGATCGGCCCAATCTGAGCTGGCACGCGGTACGCGTCCGGAGCGAGGAAGAGCGGTGGCGCGGACTGTGGGCGGGCGTCCGGGCCACGGACGGGGCCCGGGTGGTCTACGCGGGAGCCCGGGGCCTGGTGGAGCGGCTGGCCCGGGCCCTCCGAGCCCGGGGCCTGCGTACAGGGGCCTACCATGCCGGGCTGCCGGCGGAGGTCCGGAGCGGCACGCAGGACGCGTTTCTGGCGGGGGACGTGGACGTCCTGGTGGCGACCAACGCCTTCGGGATGGGGGTGGACAAGGCCGACATCCGGGCCGTGATCCACTGGTCCCCGCCGGGGTCCCTGGAGGCCTACTACCAGGAGGCGGGTCGCGGCGGACGGGACGGCGAGCCCGCTGCGGCGCGGGTGCTGTGGCATCCCGACGATCGCCGTCTTCTCCGGGCGCGGCTGGACGGGTCCCACCCCCATCCCGCCCGGCTGCTCCGGGTCCTGGTCCGGGTGGCCCGGGAGGGCTGGCCGGCGGACGTCGGCGGCTGGGACCGGTTGGCCTGGTCCGTGGGGGGCGGCGGGGGACGGGACGCCGGTGAGACGCTCCGGAGGGCGGTGGCCCGGTTGTGGGACGACGAACCCCCGGTGGCCTTCCGCTGGCCCCCGGTCTCCGGGTGGGCCCGGGCGTGGCGGGCCCGGCAGGCCGGCCTCCGCCGCCTCGCCGCCGTCCACCGGTACCTGAGGGATCCGGGATGCCTCCGTCGGCGGCTGGTGGCCTATTTCGGCGAGCGGCTTTCCCCGGAGGCCTGCGGCTGCGAGGCCTGCGCCGGGGTGCCTCCCGTTGTGCCCGTGGCGGCCCGGTCTATCTTAAACATTCTGAATGAATGACGATCCTCCACCGGGCCCCTCCGGCCCGTGGTGCTTCATGGAACCATATCTCAGTGACGACCACCGGGCCCTCCAGGCCCGGGTGCGGGGCTTTGCCCGCGAGGCCATCGCCCCCGTGGCGCGGGAGTTGGATGACCGGTCCGAGTTCCCCTGGGAGAACGTCCGGGCCATGGCCGACATGGGCCTGCTCGGCGTCCCCATCCCCGAGGAATACGGGGGTCTGGGCCTGGACTACACGAGCTACATCCTCGTCGTGGAGGAGCTCGCCAAGGTCGACGCGAGCCACGCCATCACGGTGTCGGCCCACACCACCCTGGGGAGCGGCCCGATCCTGGCCTTCGGAAACGACGCCCAGAAGGAGCGCTTCCTCCCCCACCTGGCCTCCGGCAAGGTGCTGGGCGGATTCGGGCTCACCGAGCCCGACGCGGGCTCCGACGCCGGCGGCACCCGGACCCGTGCGGTCCGGGAGGATGGGGGCTACCGCCTGAACGGGAGCAAGATCTTCATCACCCACGCCGGGGTCGGGGAGGTCTTCACCGTGACCGCCGTGACCGATCCCGACCAGGGGGCCCGGGGGATCTCCTCCTTCGTGGTCACCAAGCCCTCGGTGGATCGGGAGCGGATGGCCTCCGTGGGACTGGGGGTGAATGGCTCCCTGGACTACGTGGAGGGGGTTCGGGCGGGGAAGAAGGAGGACAAGATGGGGTGGCGGGCCTCCGACACCCGGGAGCTCCTCCTGGAGGACGCGTGGATTCCCGAAGACCACCTTCTGGGTGAGGAGGGTCGGGGGTTCATCAATTTCATGGAGACCCTCGACGCCGGGCGGATCGGGATCGCAGGCCTTTCCCTGGGGCTCGCCCAGGGCGCGTTCGACGAGGCGGTGCGCTACACGTCCGAGCGGAAGCAGTTCGGACGTCCCCTCTTCGATTTCCAGCAGGTGCAGTTCCGGCTTTCGGACCTGGCCACGGAGATCCAGGCGGCCCGGCACCTGACGTACCACGCCGCCTGGCTGAAGGACCAGGGACGCCCGTTCTCGAAGGAGGCGGCGATGGCCAAGCTCTTCGCCTCCGAGTTGGCGATGAAAGCCACCCTGGAGGCGATCCAGGTCATGGGAGCCGCAGGGTACAGCGACCGGTATCCGGTGGAACGGATGGCCCGGGACGCCAAGATCTGCGAGATCGGGGAAGGGACCAGCGAGGTCCAGAAGATCGTCATCGCCCGCCACGTCCTGCGGGACGCGCTGGACGCGGTGGGTTGAACATCAACGGTTAACCAGGCTCCATCGAGGATCCAGGACGCCGTCGGCGCGGCCGCTTCGGTCCGGGACATCGGTCCCGGACGGATGTGGGGTGGTGACGGAGTGCGGGATCGGGGCCGCATAGAGACCAGCGGAGTCACGGCGTTGCGACGTGAAATTCTTGTGAGCGCCTCTCCCCAGGAGTCCTGGGTGGCGCTCCTGGAGGACGAACAGCTCGTGGAGGTCCTCTTCGACCGCCCGGACCAGGGGCGGCTCATCGGGGACATCTACCTCGGCCGGGTGGACGCGGTCATCCCCGGGATCCAGGCCGCCTTCGTGGACATCGGGGCGGAGAAGGCGGGCTTCCTGCACGTCTCCGACCTGGTCTACGACGAGGAGGAGGACGACGACGAGAACGGGAACGGGGGCGGCCGCCGACGGCGCCGGGACTACCCTCCGATCCAGGACCAGCTCCAGAAGGGGCAGCAGATCCTCGTGCAGGTGACCAAGGAGCCCATCAGTACGAAGGGTCCCCGCCTGACGGCCCAGGTGTCCCTGCCCGGGCGTTTCCTGGTATACATCCCCTCCAGCTCCCACGTCGGCGTCAGCCGCAAGATCGACGATCGGGGTGAGCGAGCGCGACTCCGTGGGATGGCCCGGGAGATCGTGCCCGAAGGCCAGGCCGGGGTGATCGTCCGGACCGTGGGAGAGGAGGTCACCCGGGAGACGCTCGAGCGGGAGTACAAGCGCCTCCACCAGAACTGGAAGAAGATCGAGAAGAAGGCCCGCTCCGTGAAACGGGCCCCGGCTCTCGTCCACGGGGAGGCCAAGCTCATCTCCGGCGTGATCCGGGATCTCTTCTCGGACAAGTTCGAGTCCCTGACGGTGGACTCGAAGGAGATCCACAACGAGATCCTCCAGTACGTCTCCAACGTGGCACCGGAGCTCCTGGATCGGATCCATCTCTACGAGGACGAGCTGCCCCTGTTCGACCGCTACGGCGTCGAGGAGGGGATCAAGGAGGCCTTCGATCGCAAGGTCGATCTGGCCTCCGGCGGCTACATCATCATCGAGCCTACCGAGGCGCTGGTCTCCATCGACGTCAACACGGGCCGGTACACCGGGAAGAAGGACCCGGAGAAGACCATCCTCAAGACCAACCTGGACGCGGCTCGGGAGGTCGCCCGGCAGCTCCGCCTCCGGGACGTGGGGGGGATCATCGTCGTGGACTTCATCGACATGGAGTCCCAGCAGAACCGGGACCGGGTCCTCCACGAGCTCCGGAGCCACCTGGGACGGGACCGGGCCCGCACCAAGGCCTTCGAGGTCTCCAACCTGGGGCTGGTCGAGATGACTCGGCAGCGGGTGCGTCCGTCGCTCTTCCAGGCCCTGACGGAACCGTGTGACCACTGCGGCGGGAGTGGCCGCGTCTACGCGCCGGCCACCGTGGTGCGACGGATCGAGCGGTCCCTCGTCCGGGCCGGGGCCGGCAAGGAGGAGCGGAGCGTGGTGGTCCGCGTGCACCCCGAGGTGGCCCTTCGCATCCTGGAGGAGGAGCCCCGTTTCCTGGCCCGGCTGGGCAAGAGGACCGGTCTCACCCTCAAGCTCCGGGACGACCCGCTCCTCCGGGAGGACGAGTTCCACCTGCTCTCGGGACCCGCGGAGACCGACGTCACCGGCAGGTACGCGATCCACTAGCGGTGGGGTCCGTGCCGGGCTCTTGACCCGCTCCCGGTTAGAGGCGAGTTTTTCAGGCTCTGTGAAACGTGAAGACCCACAGGACGAGATCCAATGTTTGCGGTATTCAAGTCCGGCGGAAAGCAGTTCCGGGCCGAACCAGGCTCCCAGCTCCGGATCCCCACCATCGATGCGGAGCCGGGTGATTCCGTGACCTTCGACGAGGTCCTGCTCGCGTCTTCCGAAGGCGAGGTCAAGGTCGGTGTCCCGGTGGTCGAGGGCGCGAAGGTGACCGCCGAGGTCGTCCGTCATGGACGGGATCGGAAGATCATCGTCTTCAAGCGGAAGCGGCGGAAGGGGTATCGGAAGAAGCAGGGCCACCGTCAGGGATTCACCGAGATTCGAGTGGACGAGGTCCAGGTCTGAGCCCGCTCAGATCCGGATCCTCATCGAGGAGTCTTTCCAATGGCTCATAAGAAAGGTGTCGGTTCCAGCCGGAACGGCCGCGATTCCAACCCCCAGTACCTGGGCGTGAAGCGCTACGGTGGCGAGTTCGTCACCGCGGGCAGCATCCTGGTGCGCCAGCGGGGAACCCGGTTCCATCCGGGTCGCAACGTCAAGCGGGGAGGCGATGACACCCTCTTCGCCGTCGTGGACGGAGTGGTGACGTTCGAGAGCGTTCATCGGCGGAAGGCCATCTCCGTCTATCCCGAGGACTGACCCCCGGGAGCTTCACGTCCGGAGCGGCTTATCGGCTCCGGACCCTTTGCAGGCCGGACGGGGACCCCACGCGGATCCCTTGATCCCGGCCCGCCGGGTCGCCATGATGGCGCCGGCGGTTTCCGAGGGCCGAATCGAGAACGGCTTCTCGACCGAGTCCCCCATCCACTCGCCCGCCTCGTCTTCGCCATGTAGGCTTGTGCGGCGAACCGAGCGGAGAGGGGAGAGGAGGTGTAGATAGATGACGTCGACTTCCGGACCTCGAAGACCGGGTCGGAATCCCCGCCGTTCCTCCGGTGCAGGTGCGTTCCGCCGGACGGCACGGTCACTGGGCATCCTGTCCGGGGTGATGGTGGCCTCGTACTCCTTCACCAGCTCCACCACGGTGGGCATCCCCGTCGTGGAGCCCCTGCTGGAGCCCATCGTCGCCGAGGCTCCGTCCGTGGTTCAGCGGCCGGACGTTCCCGACTGGGCCCACGAGCGGGTCGACTACTGGATCGGCCGGTTCACGTCGGACCAGCGGCCCACCTTCGAGGTCTTCCTGACCCAGGAGGGCGCCTTCGGGCAGCTCATCCGCGAGCGTCTGCGGGAGCGGGGAATGCCGCCCCGCCTGCTCTACATGGCCATGATCGAGTCCGGGCTCCGGCCCGCCGCGGTGTCCCACGTGTCGGCGGTGGGGGTGTGGCAGTTCATGGGGCCCACCGCCCAGGCCTACGGGCTCCGGGTGGACGAGTGGGTGGACGAGCGGCGGGATCCGGTCCGGGCCACCGACGCCGCCCTCGATTACCTGGACTGGCTCCACGACCGCTACGGCTCGTGGTACCTGGCGGCCTCGGCCTACAACGCCGGTCCGTCCCGCGTGGATCGGGCCCTGCGACGGACGGGGATCGGGATTCCCGCCTCCGATGAAGCGTATTGGAAGATCCGGCCCTTCCTCCCGTTCGAGACCCGGGAGTACGTCCCCCGGCTCCTGGCGGCCTCCGCCTTGGCGGAAGACCCGGTAGAGTACGGCTTCGCCGACGTAGAGGGGCACCGGCCCTACGAGTTCGACGAGGTCTGGG
>Ga0316576_10001749_pt1 | contig 11974 bp, 4 predicted proteins | sample S0NA_FD_203075 | JGI IMG/M metagenome (GOLD analysis project Ga0316576, IMG submission 203075) | Rhizosphere microbial communities from salt marsh grasses in Alabama, United States - S0-2_050615r3r5 | ecosystem: Host-associated > Plants > Roots > Rhizosphere | place: USA: Alabama | collected... | reverse complement strand
TGCGCCGCCGGTCATAGAAGACGAAGATTTCGAAGCCGTCGTCGAAGCCGGGGAAACGGATGCCCCGGCGATCGAAGAAACCCCGGAGCCGGCCGTTCCTGATCGAGGCGTCTCAGCCGCGCGAGGAGCGCATCCGCTTGATACGGCCGATTTGACAATAGTTGAAGGCATTGGTCCCAAGATTTCCGCGGCTTTAGCGGCGGTTGGCATCAATTCGATCTATAAACTTTCGGCCGTTTCCGCAGATGAACTGCGCGAAATATTGAAAGATGCCGGCCTGAGCGCCGACCCCACGACCTGGCCGGTCCAGGCGCAGATGGCCGCCGACGGCGATTTGGCGGCCTTGAAGGTCTACCAGGCTGCGCTGGTCGGTGGGCGAGAGGCGTAGCGGTTTAAGGGTTGTAGGCAAAAACGATCAAATTCTCTGGAAACGGCCGTTAGCGGTCACACGCCTTTATTTGATCGAGATCGTATAGTCCGAACCCCAGGCTTTCGAGAAGGTTGGGGAGCCATAATCGTGCGATTTTTTCCGAAACAGGCATCGGAAACCTTCATCATCGCTTCTTGTTCGAGAGTTCGTTCTGTATAGAGAAGATCGATTTGCAATACGTTTTCCGGAGCGGTATTTTCCATTCCCCAATCAATGATTTCTACAATTTCATACACCGGATGAAGGGGGGTCATGATGATCAGGCGGTTTATATCCCCTACGGCCAGGTAGGGGTCCGGAATTTCTGAAACAAAAAGGACATCTAGTTCTCCTGTTATAAACTGATACCAGATTGCTCTCTGAAACTCGTCAGGCTTTAATTCGGCCGTGCGTAATCCCATTTCGGCCAGCAGCTTACCGAGGGAATCTGTCCACTGCCGCCGGAAGTCGAAGATCACACAGCGATAAGGTCCAGGTGCCGACTCTGAAAATAGGCGTTCGACCAGTGCTTTTTTATTATCCGAGGCCATAATGATCTGCTCTCTGCACTCGCGCATCTGGATCAATTCCGCCTCATCTGCTGCGATATCGTATCTCAGGAAACAGTATAAATTATCCCAGAATTCTGACTCATTTCGCCAGTGAGGAATTCTTTGTTCAGCCTGCTTACGGAGCTTGAAGTATTCATCATTAATAGCGTCCAATTCTGAGTTTTCTTGGCTGTTCAGAAAAACCCCATGTGATTGGAAATTGAATGGTTGGCCCCACCCATCATACTCGGCATCAGTAAAAGTATAGGCTTTGATCGGACTGCTGTGAAGGAAGCCTTTCAATACGCGCTGGTCTGTAGATTCCGGAAGACGAAGCGGATCATAGCAAAGACCCACAAATTGATCGCAATCGAATAAAAGGGGTGCGAGTTCGGCAATGCTAAAACGATCACAGCCTTCAACAATGCCTGTTAGCCGCTGGTGTTGATCATTTAATTGACCTATATGCCTGGGCAAATCTTCAAGTTGGTCTCTGCTGTATACGAATGCGCGAGTTTCGGAAATAGAGTTCGATTTCCGATCCTCGAAGGATCGAACTTCATCCACGGTGAATAATCCAATATCGCGCAGAGCCGTTTTCCAATAGTCTGCCTCCGTTTTCGATCCAACGACTATCAAATAGATGCGCCTGGCAGGACTACGGCTCACTTTTATCAAATGAGCTACCAGGGATAACCTGGTTTGCCTTGATGAGACAGCTAAAATGGTATGGTGTTTTTGGGACCGAATAAAGCCCGCCAGACGGCGGATGATTTCTCTACGCTGTACTTCTTGATTCTCGGGGTCTAGGTACCTTTTCTTTGCCGGAATAGGTACAGGCCGTCCTTTTGTTTTACCCCACCACTCATGTTTGAGAAGTAATTCTTTTTGAAATTTTGCAGGAGTTTGTTCTTCGGAAATATAAATGCTGGGAATCCCTAGAGATTCAGCGATATGATATTGACCGGCATCAGCGGTGAGAAGAGCGACGAAGCGCTGCGGGTCATCTGTTTGCAGATCCAGTGCGCTGGCAATGATCTGATGGTCGGGGTCTCCCGCATCAAGGGGAGGTGGTACCTGCGCAGGGGTGGCTATAAACGCTATTTTCAGATTACCATTGGCATACTGTTCGATTCCTTTTTTTTGGTCAAAATCCAGTTTATCAAGGATTTTTTTCGCTGCCCTTGCCCGATCAAGAGTTTCATCTTCACTCTTCCCCAGATGATTATGTACTTCAATGACGGTGATTGGGGGAATGATAATCTCGATAGGTTTTAGCTGCCAATCAAGTTCATGGACAGCGCCAAATTGTTTCATTAAAAAACTGGTATCTACGACTAACGCTGGAACGTTGTTTTTCATGGTTCCTCCCTGGGTTTTGATAAATCAGTATATGTTTTTATCGGATACGGTCAAAGATTTGATCGAAATTGGCTCCTTTTATGCAATGTTTGATAAATGAAAGGTAAACCTTAAGGTTTCATTAGTATAATTTGATTTTCAGGAGTGTTGAATTTGGAGGGGCCGGATGGTTTAAACCACAAGCAAGCTCAAACTAGAAATTCAAGATGTTCTAAATGCCTGGGCCGGTGTAGGAGGGCGTATAGGGTATTGACAAAATTGTCGAAATGGCCTTGGGTCGCGAGGTCTGTAGTGTTTCAAAATAAAGAGAGGTGCTGGTTATGGGTGGAAATATCGGGAGATACCAACCTGATGTGCTCGAAACGAACGGATCGGGATCATCACAAGAATCAAAGCTAAGAAAAAACCTGAAGAGTAACGAAACGAGCATGCCTGACGCTTCGACAGACGAAAAAGACGTTTGGAAGCGACGACGGAAGCCGCTTCACGGCACTACTAACCTGGCCGGAGCCGGGAGTGATACACCGGATGCATGGATTTCAGCTTCCGAACAGGTGATCCAATATAGTATTCGCCATCTGGGCGAACGTTATATTACCAATACGGTTTCATCAGATTTTCGTGACCTGGAAAGCATGGTTTTTGCGCAGATGTTAACCAAGGTATGCAGCCGTTGGAAGGAAGCCGGACTGCATCTTCCCCACCAATTAGCAGTGTTCGAGGAGCCGGTTGGCCTTATCGCGTTTCAAGTTCATCAGCGCAGTTATAAATGCATTAAATATGCGGAGGAGGCAACTCCGAATGGCGATGATTTTTTAAGCGATCTTGGCAAGAGTTACGAGGCTATTATTGATAGGCTGGCTGAAACTTATTCTTCTAAGAAAACTGTCCTAGAAAATCAACCGACCACACCAGAGCTTCTAAGCCATCTTTTTGATCATCTGTTAGAAGAATTCAGTGAAAATGGTTCTGGTGCTACGAGAAGCAAAGAGGGTGATTTGATTTTTCATGATGTTCACCCGGCTCGCCGTAGTTCCATTCGTGACTGGCAGCGCCGTGTTGAAGAATTCTATACTGAAAAGTACGATCATGAAGAGGAGGGTGAGGCTTTCTACAGTTACCCCTATGTCGATGTATTAGTGCCGGATGGTGCCTATTTATTAGCCGTTTTTGTCTCTCCCCTAGATACGAATTTCGTGGACGAGAAAGTTGATGAAGAACATCGCTGCGCGGAAATCACGCTGGCCATTTTCGATGTTGAGAAATCGATTTATCCTGGGGCTACCGAAGAGTTGACGCCGTATTTGAAGCAAGCATTTTCTCATGTGCTTTTCTCCCACATGCACTTCGAAACCAGCCGCGCGTTGGCTGAATCTATTGAGGCGCAGTCGACAATTCTGCGGTATTGGGTTGCCGAGGCTGCCGAAGGTTACCAGAATTTGATGGGGGAGGATTTTTCCAAAAGGGCGTTCGATGGAATGAAGTTTTGCGAGGAGGTGGTTAGGCAGATTTTGTGCGCTGACATACCTGGAGTGAGATCAGAAGTGTATCCCTTCGATCGGGCGATCATCTTTCGCGAAGCAGGCATCATGTCTCGTTTCGACCAGGAAGTTCCGATGGAAGTACTTGTCCTAGAGGCTTCGATTTTGAGTAACAACCCGGCGGATCGGGGTCGATACTTGACCAAACGAGAGCGCCGAATTCGTAGTACTGAGGATTATGAATGTGATGCCTCGAAGAAAATGATACAGAAGGAGGACAGTTACCGCTTCTATCTCCACAGCCATAAGAACGGCCTGATATTTTCGAGAAAAAAAGTGCTGACCGAGGAAGAAAAACGCGATGCAGCTCGTAGTAATTCCTCGAGATATTCTTTGAGTAATGCTGAAAAACGTACCTTCTTTATAGAATTAACTAATCCGGATGAGGACGATGGCGAATTTTCAATCGCTTTACACAATTTATTCGGCCGTCTGGTGCCTTCAAACTATCAGGAAAAAGTCTATTTCGACCCGGCAGATCCGGATCGAGAGCTGTTCAAGATTTTTGCATTTACAAATGAATTTGAACGCAGGCGTTTAGAAGTTACAGAACGATATGACGAACGCGGCCTCTATTTCTTCTACGATCATGGCATTCATATGGCCCAGGATATCCCAATTCTGCACCGCTTGCAGTTAGCCTACTCCCATTTTTTGGACCTCCATTCCAGTGATCTTGATGAACAATTCCGGCGCGAGGTCTACCGTCAAGATAATCTGGATGAGAATCAAATTTCAAAATTGCTCCGGCAGCATCGCAAAAAGCAGCGCCAGATAAGGAATGAAGAATCGCGCTTGAGTAAGGACGATTCGGCCGAACTGGGCGAAGAAATCAAAACGAAGGCTGCGCGAGCGGTCTATATTTCTTTTTCCTGGATGCTTCATGATGAAAATATGGCCAATCTGACTACGCGTGGGAGCAGTGATTCGAGTGGCGGCAGTGCCGTCCAAGCTTTGTTGAACCAGGATTATAAATACACAATGATTCTGATCGCGGACAACGATGTCGAGAAGAGCCTCGCCCAATTGAACGCTGAGCGTGAAAATTTACGACTCTATTTCCAAATGATGATGCATAGGATATGGGTAGATAAACAAATCGAATTTGAATATTTACAGAAGCGCAGTCGAAGCATCAGCGACAGTTTGGATCAATTCTTCCATCGTACAATTAATTTAATCGAGGATCCAGCCAGGTGCGAGGAGATTCAAGAACTTCGAACCAGGCTGAAGCCAATCATGCAGCCGGGACAAATTGTAACTGAGCGCAAAGAGTTCAATCTGCCGGAAGAAGTTTTTGCAGCGTTGCTTGATAACGAATCGTCGTTTTTGAGCGAAAGTTCTATAAATGAAGGACTTAACAGCCAGTCTGAAAAGTGGTTCAAACAAGAGATTAAGGAAAAGGGATTAGATATTCGGGCTGCTTTGAACAACATACCGAAAGTCACAGCTCGCTGGCCGATGGCTGTGGTAGGTGATGCCTTTTACGTGGTATTTAAGAATGCTTGTGAAGCAGCCCTGGGTGCTGCGACGAATAAGAATTCAAAACCTTCAGTTATCGTTAATTTACAGCTTGTACCGACTAATTTACTTGGTGATGGGGATGATTGGTTCCTGGACGTTGTTGTTGAAAATACCGGTGGTCCAATCCGGCCATCCCTACTGGCTATTTTAAATGCTGAAGAACCTCGCGCGATTGATCCGAATGCCAATAAGAGTCGTTCAAATGGTGTTGGCGTATATATCACACGTTTTCAATTACATAATGTCGTTGGTCGAGGTGCGGAGGTCTTCTTTATCAATGTCGGAGAAGATAAAGTACAGACCCGGTTGAGACTCCCGGTGGAAGTAGACACGGTAGTCATGGAAACGGAAACGCCTCTGATTCCACTTGAAAGCCAGACGAGTCCGAGAGGGCATTATGTGTTGTATGTCGAAGACGAGAAAAAAATATACAGTGAGGTCGTGCCGGAGTTGAAGGATGCCCTTCTGCCCTTTAATGTTCGTCTTGAGCATCGCCGGGGGTATAAGGAGGCTGCTTATCTCGTCGATAGAAAAATGCCTCGAGCTGTATTAAGCGACCTCACCATCTATAAAGATGAAATACAAGATGAGACTGCAAACCAAAGAAACGGTATTAAGTTCCTGGAATCTGTTCTGGAAACCGCATCGGCGAACAAATCAAAACCTCCTATTTGGGTGTTGACAGCGGAAGAGGAATCGACTGTCAGTAGCCAGATGAGCGGGGTCGCGGACAGTGGCTATCGTTTCGTTCCCGCGGATGAAATGACGGCAGAGCAGTTGGCGGGTCAAGGCATTATTTGTGTTTTCCCTAATTTGAAACGCCCCCTTGACCTTGATAGATTCCCCGCCTTTCTAGAAGCCTTATTGGGTGATCGTGAACCTATTCTGAACATTCAACATAAAGCAGGGATGATTGAAGATTTTCTTATGCCGGTCCCGCTGCGCAGCGATGCGTTTGGTAATCTGGCGGCGATTCAGGTGGAGAGGTTTGTTCCCCATCAAAAGAGAACACTGTTGGTTCAAGATCAATGCACTGATTACAAGGAGATTGGGGAAGCAATTACTCTCTGGTTTAACCATCCAGGTATACCATTCATCAATGAGGATATTCGCGAGAAAGGTGTCCTTCGCCACCTAAATAATGCAGTTTGGCACAAAGAATTACTCTTAAACATTGTTTTACCAGAAGAGGTCTTTAAGCGATTGCCCATTCAAATTAAATATTGGGCGATGTTTAACAATATCTGGTTCAGCAGCGGCGAAAGCGATCCCGCCATCTTGAACAAAATTTGGTTAGAGATGCAGCAAGAAGAGCGCGGTCCGCTCTCAAAATTGCGTCACGACATCAGTAATCAATGGAAAAATCCGGATTTGAACTTTATCAAGACCACGATGTTGGAATTGATAAGAGGGGGTGAAAATATCCTTCGCTTCTCGGAGGAAGAGTTGAGACAGATGGACCACGCTCTCGCCAGCGGGCCAAATAGCGGTGCGCAGCTTTCTAAATTTCTAAAAACTCTTCCCTATAAAGAAAATGATCGGATCCAACTTCGGCAGATTCTAGGTGATTTAACCCTACAAGCAATATCGGCTGGGGATGTTGAGCCTGAACTTAAGACCTACCTCAATGGTCAACGGACTTTACTACTGAATCTTGAAACATACTTAACTGGAGGGTAATCATGTTGGAGAAGACTTATGCTCGTGGGACTCTGCTCTGGGTGGATGACAGTCTAAGGGATCGGCCGTTCCCTGAAAATCCTTGGACCAGCTTGTTCGGCAGCTATTCAGATCGCGTTTTTCGCCTCATGGATCTTTCACTGGAGGTTGCTGTTAGCTACAATGAAGCTTTGCAAATTCTCGATAGTTTTGAATCGCACAAAGAGGTCGGAACCTTTATTTATTGTGTTGTCGATCTAACTCTTCCTACTATTCGTGATTCAATGCCGGCGCTGCGGTGTGGTGTTGCCCTGGCTAAAGAACTGCGTAGCCGCGATCTCCCCTTTGCCTTTCTCAGTGCAAATGCGGGAGGTGCCACGGTTCTGGCACATGAAAATCTAAGTGCTGTTCCTTACTATGTAAAAGATCAGCATGAGACCAGCATCTGGCGCTTCCCAGACGATTTGACATTAAAGGTGGCCAGCGAGTTTCGCCGCCATATTTCCTGGGTTTCGATTTCGGAAGTGGTGAAAATGATGCGGGAAAGTTCTGATATCTATGTGAGATATCGAGTAGAAGAAGACACTTTTCAATATTTCCCTTTCTTTGGGCCATATCGCGAATTCGTTGAGAGATGTGAATACCGTACAATGTCCGATTTGCCAAGGGCGTCAGCCGTGAGAGCAACTCGTTCTCATTGTGACGAATTTGTACAGCAGGCGATTGCAATTTTGCTCTATCCGACACTTCTGCGGCGACCGGAGAAGATACGCGTCTCTTACGGACATGGTAATAACCAAAAATATATTGACCAATTAAATCGAAGCGATTATCAAGACGACATTAATACCGTGTCGATAATCAGAATCGATCCGCTAAATACGGAAATTGACGATTTAGAACAGCTGCTTGTCCTCGCCCGTCGCCTGGCTGGGCGTACTATATTTGTGATGCCCAATGATGAGTCAATCGACGAATTTACGGAGTACTTGCGAAAAAACCAGATTAATACGATAGAGGAACTCCCGCAAACACGCCTGGGAGATAGTTTCCAAAGAGAAGAAATGCTTCGTCAGGGTTGTACGATTGCCTTTCATCAGTGGGCCCGCGGCTATGATTCTGACCATCCTGTTTTAATTAGGGAAGACAGTCTTAACTATCCGGAGTTTTTGATTAACCCAATTGATTGGACCGTTCTGCTGGAAAACAATGATATTGCTGAAGCCTTGTCTGATCCTTACGAGATTGTCAAAGAATTCAGCGACTCTTTGCGGAATATAGGTTCAGAACAAGAGAAGGAGCTGATATCCGCGCTTGAATTAGGCAAGCCCGTGGAATATGCCCACTTGCTAAAGGTTGGCCGTTCTACTTTAATGAAATCAGAGTATGGTGACAGCCTGTTAAGGTGGATTGAAAAGACGCTGGACACGTGGCTAAAAACCTCTCGTCAATCCCCTTATGGCCTGATCGAGCGAATGCTTTATCCAAAGATGAGGAATAATATCCGAGAATTAGATTCCTCTGAAGATGCTATTGATCAAGCAGCATGGCAGGACGCGTGCTATGAGATCTTGGTAGGCATCATAAATGAATACGAGAAAAATTATGAGCCCAGTCGAATGCCAACGGAGCGAGAAATATTGATCCAGCCGGTCTTTCAGTTTGTAAAGGCGTTGGGAGGGCTGAAATTTCTCTCAGGCGACCTGGAGGATGTTAATTGGCGGCAGCTGGAATCGATTCGCTGGCCCCACCGCCATTATCCGATGCCCAGTGCTATTTTACGGCGCGTTCGTGAAGCAAAACGCTATTTGTGGATTCAACCGGAGGGATTGGATCTAGCCATGAACCTGCCGTCTGGGAGATTGCGCTATCGAATGTTGAGTACGATTGTCGATGAGTATTGGTCAACCTTAAATTGGGCACAACAGATAGCACCCAATCTGCCGGAAGGTTGGCGCCAGGCGGTGAGCTATCTGGTTGAAATCATTACCAATAATCGCATCGAGGAAGCCTGGATGGGAGAGCAGCTCAAGGTTTGGTATCAGCTGCTGGCGCTGCTCCGTAATGGTTTACCGGTGATGTTTATTACCGATCAGCTGGTTCAAGGGAAACCAATAAAAGACGGCGATAAGTCGATCAAGTATTTCCTTAGCAGTCTCAATAGTTTTGGTCCACTCTTAGCTCGCTTGCGCCAAACGCGGGCGCGTCGAGTTGACGGCTATTTGGTCGCGGAATTTAACAACACGATGACGGCTTCTGATATTGATTGGCTGCACCATATAAATGGTTTTTTTGAGCATGTCCCCAGTGACACAGGTGAGCCTGAAAGTAATAATATTCATTTAACTGAACTGACTTCAGCGCTCATTATTCTTGCCCACGATTTAAGTCAGACGAATGAGGGTGGTTTCGAAAACTGCCTATCAAATAATTCTTTTGTCCCCTTTTCAAAATATCTGGCGAATCCAGAACTGAATATGACGGATAATAATGGCTGGTATATTGAACAATTAGCGAAAATCTTTCCAGATTATTCACAATATGGTGAAATACCAAGCCTCCTGGGGACGAAGATTGACCATTTATGGCGGATGATGGATTTGCTGCTGCACCTGGAAAATATAACGCATCGCTATCGTTATTATGATGGCTACCATTTACTCTCATCCCTGCGCGATCTACGTGTTCACAACAAAGAAACCATGCCGGAAGTTCCTGTGGCGGCGATTGAGACAATCATGGACCTGTTTGTGGCTAGTCTGGAAGGAATTATTGCCCAGCTTGCCTGGTGCGTTGCCCAGACTGGAAACAAAGACCTTGCTGAGGCAATCGCGCCGAGGACGATAAGAGTGCAGCCGCCAGAGTCTTATAAGTTAGCATCACAGCGGACCCTTAATAGTATTATGCGGGTTGAGAGAAATGGCCAGTGGGAGTTTTATACGCTGGGTATTCCTGGTGAAGGATCTGTTGCGATCCCCAGTTATCACATCAATGATACGGTCAAGACTCTCCAGACGGCGTAAATCAACGTAAGAAGGTTTAAGTAAATCAGATCGTAGGGTCCTAAAAGGGGGGTGCTGTGAAAATTGACACTTCGATTTCTTCTGTCTCCTTCATTTATCCGTTTCTATATGACGGAGCAATGTTTGAACAATATGCCAATCAGGTTGATGTTGCGAGATGGTCAGGGATAGATAAGTGCTTTCAGGTTTGGAATACCGCCTGGTTTCCTGAAGATGATTTACTCCCTCATGTAGCCAACTACTTGAATCCCTCAAAGGGAAGCCTTACCGCAGCACGAGCCTGGGAACTTGATGATATTGTTCTACAATCCCCAAATGCTGGACTTGGAAGTGGCAGTGTGTCCTGGTTTTTAGAAGCAATGGGAAAAGATATACCATTTTCCTTTAAGGCTATCCAGCTGGTTCTATTCCGGGTTGGAGTTGGCTTGTTAACCCTCCGTGCAGCACCAGAAAAAAGGAATGATGACGTTTGTACGTGGCTGGATTTCCTGCATTTTTTTCGCTATTTCCGAGGACGAGCCGGCACAACCCTCCGGGCCGAACGCAGGGTTGGATTTGATCAAGAAAAGAAGGAAGTAATTGTTGAACCTTATTTTCCACAACCGGTGAAGGTGATTAAGGATCGAGATGATGGTCATGGACAATTAGACGATATTATTCATGCGCTTTTGCATACCATTGAAGATATAAATAAAGCGTGGTGGGATGATGTTTTCATTAAGACCACGCTGTTACCTTATGCAGTCTTATTCGTTGATGAAACAGCAGAAGAAGAACGGCCGTTGTTGAGGTACCGGGCACGGAAGTTTTTTTATTCCACCCAGGAGATGCGTCCAACTCCTATGGAATTGCTCGGAGAGCATAGGCGTGTCTTAGAATATAGCGATGATCAGTGGTTTACTTTCTCCTTAGATGGCAGCTCCTATATCGCCTTTGATGCGCCTCACACACCTTTCTTTCGCCAAACATTACCTAACCACCTGCACAGGGAATATTATCTGCTTTACTTATTAACACTTCACCAGCGATTCACCCTTAGTATGCTCTCTGAAATGGTCGCTAATCGGTGGCTGACGCGTGTTGAAGTTGGTGAAACCGATCTTGTGGCTATGGAGGCGAGTTTTTCAGCCATTCGGGACAAGTTATTGCTATTTACTGCTTCCGGCAATTTTACCCAGGTTACATTACGAGATAATCCACATAGGTGTTATCGCCGCTGGCAGGAGACCTTCCAGCTAGACAAGTTGTATCAGGAAGTTCATGATGAGATTGGTTACATGCATGACGCCATTTTACATAAAAGAGATGAAGAAAATAAAAGGATGCAAGAGGTTCAGCGTTGCCAGTCGGAAAAATTAGAGAAACGTCTAAACCATATTACCTGGCTTCTCGGCGCTATCGCTGTAGGATTGGCCATGATAGAAGCATTGAACCACATTCGCTTCGAATACCTAATCATTATTATGGTAGGTATTATGGTTATAGGCCTCTTGATTATTTGGGTCATGGATAAGCTGCCGGAAATTCGAGAATAGCGGGGGAATTGGCCGAAGTAACTTCATTATTTAGCTATTCTTACCTCAAATCTTTCATTATAATTTAATTGAGTCCTGGTATTAACTTTGATTTCCACGATGGAGGTCAGATCTTACTTGTCAAGATGAACGAAGCGTGTAATCTTGATACTTGCTTAGAGAATCAGGAAGTGCGGTGGATTTAACTGAATGATTGGTGCTCATGAAAATACGTGCTGCACTGATATACATGAATAATAACCGGACACGCCGTTCGGCGTGTCCAAGACTACGGGGGCGTCGTACGCAACCCATTTAAAGAGATATAAGTATGACTAACACAATTAATCGTTTTGCTATCTGGTCCGTCCGCGCGGCGGTCAGTATCCTG
>Ga0316576_10001748_pt1 | contig 11977 bp, 9 predicted proteins | sample S0NA_FD_203075 | JGI IMG/M metagenome (GOLD analysis project Ga0316576, IMG submission 203075) | Rhizosphere microbial communities from salt marsh grasses in Alabama, United States - S0-2_050615r3r5 | ecosystem: Host-associated > Plants > Roots > Rhizosphere | place: USA: Alabama | collected... | reverse complement strand
CATTTACAGCCAGATTGAGCTGAGGAAACATCTGCTGGATTCTTTGCATAATTTTTGAATAACCGGCATAGGCGCCGCGTATGTTCCAGTGACTATCCGTCAGATGGTAGATGCGATGCCGACTTTTAGCGGTCAACAGCGCGGGCCGCAGGTCCAAAAAATTTAAATCGGGTTGGCCTTCGAGATATTCTGTTACCTGATCGAGTTGACTCCGACCGCGTCGCGAGGAAATATAATCGGGAAGGTATTCGGGATAGACTGTCTGTTTACCGGGGACAACGATAAAAAGATACTGAATACCTTTGGATGCCAGCCATTGTTGTTTATTCCTTAGATTTTTTGCTATCGCATCCAGCTCTTCGGAAGTCAACGGCTCAAATCCGAGAAAATCTTCGATTATTTTGTTCTTGGTGAGAAAAAGCCAACCATCCTTTCCGAACAAAACATCCGGTACGGGTGATTTGCTAAAGTATTTCTGCAAAATTCGATTGTACGCTCGGATGAATGTCTCTCTGTATCCAAAATGGTCGTTGAAAAATGCTTCGAATTTGGGGAAAAAATTATGAATATGTTGCCAATCGAGTTTAATTTCAGGCGGCTCCGCAAGCCTTCGTTTTTCGGCTGAGGAAAAATAGATTCTTTCAGAAGTCATCATTTTAATCAGTGGCGCAAATATGAGTATAAGAAAAACACCGATAAGCACCATACCGGGGAAGCCGAGCAACCGGCGCCGCCGATCGTGTTCGCCATTTCTAACCTCTTTCAGGTTGTCGGCGGCCGTCAGCCCTGTTGCAGCGAGGGTCGTACCGATGCCGATGGCGGGATTGTGTGGTTCGGGCAAATCCACGGCGTCGATCACCCTGTTTTCAATTGCCGTTAAATTCGACTTTTCCACCCAGAAAACTCCGTTAAAAGCGATAGTAGATAAACGGATTATAGGTACCGCTTGAAAGAAATATGATCGACATATAGAAAATTATTGCCAGCACAGAGGTTTTCACTATGTTAAACGATTCTCCAATGACGGTTGAAACAAACTCCGTGGACTTGCCGATCAGATTATTCCCAAGTTTTTTCAGTGGGTTGAGGACAGGAAACGAAAATATAATTCCGGCGATGATGGCGGCCTGGATGTCTCTGTCCACATGAAGCAACGCCCCCGTTCCCAAATTGGTTTCATATCCGAAACCGTGCATGACTGCCAGGTAGTCCATCGCGAGGGGCACTGTATCGGCCCGGAAAATCGTCAATGTGGTGGTGAAAATATACATTAGATAAATGTGGGGCAACGGAAAAACTTGTTTTTTGAGTACCCGGTTTAATCCAAGCCGCTCCAGCACCATAAAGAAACCGTGGCTAAGTCCCCAGATGACGTAGTTCCATTTGGCACCATGCCAAAGGCCACATAAAAAAAAGACAGTGATAAGATTTAGGTATGTCCTGACCGGACCCAGCCTGTTGCCGCCGAGCGGAATGTAAAGATAGTCCCTGAACCAGGTGGAAAGCGAGATGTGCCAACGCGTCCAAAATTCAGTGATCGACTTTGACATGTACGGGTAGTTAAAGTTTTCCAGGAATCGGAAGCCGAACATGCGGCCAAGGCCGATGGCCATGTCCGAATAGCCCGAAAAATCAAAATAAACCTGGAGAACAAAACAGATTGACCCGAGCCAGGCGTAAAAGGGGGACAGAGAGTGCGGCGGCAGAGCGAAGGCCTTGTCCGCAATAATTGCGACCTGATTGGCAATTAATACCTTTTTGCCCATGCCGATGATAAATCGCTCAACCCCTTCAGCAAAATCCCGCGGTCGAACGTGACGTCGCACGATCTGTTGTGCGATGTCATGATACCTGACGATCGGGCCCGCAATCAGTTGCGGAAAAAGAGAGATATACAACCCGATATTGATCGGGCTTTTCAAGACTTCGGCATCCCGTCGCCAAACATCGATAATGTAAGACATTGCCTGGAAGGTGAAAAAGGATATGCCGATGGGAAGGTGAACCGGCGCAACTTCTATCGTACCAAGGCCAACGGGCTCCAATATGAGGTTAAGATTATCTGTAGCAAAGTTTGTGTATTTGAATACGGATAAAAGGAGGACGTTAAAGACAATCCCGACGACTAAGAATATTTTAGCCAACGAACGATTCCTGAAATGATCGATCCCCATGCCAACCAAATAATTGACGGTGATAGAAGCGAGCATGATCAGTGTGAAGATCTTTTCACCCCAAGCATAAAAAAGGATGCTTGCAAGAAGCAGAAAAGTATTTCGAAATTTCGGTCCGACGACAGCGTATAGAACCAGAGTTATCGGCAGAAATAAAAAAAGGAAAATAACGGAACTAAAAACCATCTTCGCACACTGGTGAAAAATTGGCAGTCGCCGTTGTTTGAATCAAAACATCCAACAAAATAAATGAATTGATCACAAGCCCTCGGATGCTTTAAAAGCCCCTGCATATATGCACCATTGAATCCAGGACATTCAGTCAATACGTGCGGCCACCTTCTACGATTGTCTGAGCAGGGCTGCAGCAGACTATCAGGACAATGACACCGGAAAATTGTTTTCACTGGCAAAAGGGAACTTGTATATAATAAAATAGGCTGAATTTCAAGTGTCGGGCAAATCGGTCACAATTTGCTCACATCCAATAAAAAAAGGATGTCACGGCATCGATTGCCCATTTTAAGCACCAGCACCGCTGCCAAGGCGGCTGACGACGGCTTCCTCAAATGCCGCCTGGCGGCTTCCCAGTGACATGTCGATGCCAATAACCACCAAATCGATCGGCCAGGGCCTTTTGTGGGCCAATCGGATAAAATCCTTTTCGGTTGTACATAAGATTTCGGCGCCGGATTGACCGGCAGAATGCAGCAGGGCTGCCACGTCATCGCTCGAATACGGGTGGTGGTCTGCAAACCCGGTGAACCCAGTCAGATCACATCCGAGCGATTCAAGCGTCTCCCTGAATCCGTCGTTGCCCGCAATCCCCGAAAAACCAAATACCCTTCTGTCCCGAAGCGAATGCAGGCCAAACCTGGCCGCGGCCCTCACATCGGCCGGCGTTTGCCGGTGACGCGACCCGGCCGCAACCCACCGCGAAATAAAGGGTTTATGGAAAGCGGTGAAGACCGGTCGATTCCCGACGATGCCACGCAACCGACCCACTGCGGCCGTATCATCCTCTTCGGTTCGGGTGAGGACGAATATGTCCCCCCGGTCGAGAGCGGATACCGGTTCTCTGAGGGTCCCCCGCGGCAACAAATGCGTATTGCCGAATGGATGGGTGCCGTCCAGCAGGACCAGATTGAGGTCCCGCCACAATTTTAAATGTTGATAAGCGTCATCGAGAAGGATCACATCAGGTCGAAACACCCTGACCGCAAGCGTTCCGGACCGGAAGCGATTACGACCGACCACCACCGGAACGCCGATCGTTTGTAGGCGCCGCGCCATCATCAAGGGTTCGTCTCCCGTTTTCTCGGCGGTCATGAAAAAAGTGCGGCCGTCGCTGACAATGCCACCACGTTTCTCAGCCCTCCCTTTGTATCCCCTGCTGATGACCACCGTCTTGAACCCGAGGCGGTTAAGCATTTCCGCCAGATAAATCGTCATCGGAGTTTTACCGGTGCCACCGACAGCAATGTTACCGATAGAAATGACCTTGCAGGGGAGCTTGTTGGTTTTTGGGTATCCGGATTGGTATCCAAAGGCTCTCAAGCGGATCGCTGCACCGTAAAACCGCGATAAAAGGCGGAGTCCGGAAGCCAGTTTACTGTCGTCTACGGTCTTATCCGAATTCATCACCTTTTCAATTTTATCTCTCAAGCCGGACCCCGTTAATCTTAGTTACGAATATCCGCGTCATTATTCCGGGTTCGACAGGGCCGCCACGCTGGCACACACAAAAACGCAATTGGCAGCCCAGGCTGCAACAATGGGCGGAAGGACACCACCGTATCCGAGGGATAAGCAGAAACTGTTCAAAGCCCAGTAGAGGAAGGCCACTCCGATCCCCATGGCGATGACGGTGAAAAGGTTATCCTTATATTTCCGTTTCACTCCGATTCCCAGCGCCAAGACGCAGAGAATAAGGTTGACGAAGGGCAGTGCCATTTTCGCTTGCAGATCGACTCGGTAGCGGGTTGCGTCGTAGCTTTCCTTTTCGACTGTGTCGATATACTCCCAAAGCTCTAACACATTCATTTCCTCCGATTTTTTGGCAACTTCTTCGAAATCCTCGGGTAAAATCTCCAGGGTTCCGTCCCACTGATCATACAAGGCGATGTTGTATTCACCCGTCTCCGGAGACAACGCCTGTTCGAGAATATGTTGGAAAGTCCACTTACCGTCCTTGAAAGTTGCCGAAGCGGCGTCGACTTGGCGGATGAGAGTGAACTTCTCGTCGAAGTAATAAAGGGTTATGCCGGATATCGTCTGCGTCAATGGGTTGTAATACTTTATGTGGGAAATTCTACGGTTGCCCTTGATCCAGATGTTTTTTTCTTTTGATGCCAGAGCTTCCTTCTTATCGACCTCGCGGGTATACATTTGGTTGGCCTTACTGGAGCTGATCGGAACGAGGATTTCGGATAGCATGAAATGCATCAACGAAAAGAGTAATCCCAAGGAAAGGAGTGATCGTAGAAAAAAGGTCATGCTGACGCCCCCGCTGCGCAAGGCAAGCAGTTCATTGCGCTTGTTCATCAGTCCCAGAGCGATCAGTGCCGACAGAAAGATGGCCAATGGAAAAAGCAGCGTCAGGACATAGGGGATCCGCAGCAGAAAATAGGCAGCCGCCCGCTGCATTGATACCCCCGCTTCGATGAAATCGTCAATTTTTTCAAAAAATTCTACAGCCAGGAATATGCTGATGACGGTAACGAGGATGATACCGAGAAACTTGAATACCTCTCGAATGAAATATCGATCGAGAATGAGCATGATAAATGATTGTCGGCTTGTTTACGGCTCACTTAAAGATAACGCCACATTTTGGCCGCCGATGCATCCCGCCCGCCGGTGCGAAAACTCGGAATTTCCAGATATGCCGAGTTTTTACGCCTTGCCAGCCGGGTGCCTCAACGCCTAAAATTGCAAACTTGTTTTTTCGTGAACCCTTGGTGGTGCTTGCCAAAAGTCAGTCATTCCACTTGGCCGCCAGGCGATTAAGTAGTCCGGCGGCCGCGACCGGACCGTTCAGGGTGTTTTATCACCCTTCCGGCCCAGCATATGCCCCAAACGATAGATCGGCGCGGCAATCCGGAACGACCGTTCCCGCGCAGATCCGATCAGCAAAAACAACCCGAATGCCCCCATGACGACATTCGGTGCCCATATGGCCAATGGTGCCGCAACACGGCCACTTTCGCCCAGGATGTGCCCTGCGGAGAGCAGCAGATAATATATCAAAAAGAAGACTAGCCCGACCACGAGACCGAGTGACGGACGCTCAGCCTTCGACTGGATGCCGAGGGGTACTGCCAAGATGCCCAACGCAAAACAGGCAAACGGCATGGCAATAATGTTGTGGAACCTGACCAGCATGTTGTTTTTTTGCCAATGGTTTCCTGCATGCTTTAGGTATCGGTTCAGTTCCGGCAATGTCATTACTTTCCATCTCTTGGCCATCCTCTCAAAGTCCGACAGGGCTTTTTCCAGATCGAGGAGAACGTCGTAGGTCTTAAAGGTTACCGAATTGGCGGAGCGGCTTTCGAGACTGACTTGATTGATCCGCCCATCGAAGAGCCTGAGATGATACACCAAGGTATCCTTTTCTTTGAACAGTATTCCTCGCGGTGCCACAACCGTGGTTACCAAGTCCTTTTGCCGCTTATCCTCGATGAAGACATCGATAAGATGCTTGTTTTTCAAATCGATATCGTTGATGTAAAGCATGACATCTTTGAAGCTGTCGTTAAATGTGCGCGGTTTAAGGCCGATCTCGATGTTCTGGGAAAAGATTCTGTAGGTCAGATCCTTGATGGCCCCTTGGGACGTCGGTGCCCCAAAAGCAGTGAAATAAAAGGTCAGCAGATACGCGCCGAGACAAAAGATGAAGACCGGTGGCAGCAACCGGTAGAGATTGACGCCGCCGGTCTTCACGGCAATGATCTCGTTGTCGCTGGACATCCTCATAAATGTCAAAAGTATCGCCATCATGACCGACATGGGAATGACATACATGAAGAAAAACGGCGTGGATAAAGCCAGGATTTGTAGAACAGTCAAAAGACCGACACTGTAATTGACGACCAGATTGGTTATTTTGAGCATCTCCGCCATTAGAAATACAAATGTAAAAAAAATCAGTATGACACCAAAAGGCGCGAAGAGCTCTCTGAAAATATAACGGTTAAGTATCGAATTGATTTTCATTGTCGTACGAGTGGGACAAGATTATGACGGCAGACGTGTTTTTACTTTCGATATATGGGTATCCGCGGACCCAGCGAACCGGCATTGTCACTCCGGTCGCTACTCCGGGCATCCGGACGCGCGTTGTTTTACGGCCAACCCTGAACTGTTTCGTCGCTGAATTGCATCTGGTACAGTCGATAGTATTCCCCCTTAAGGGCCAGAAGCTCTTGATGGCTGCCGGCTTCCCTTATTCGTCCGTTCACCAATACAATGATTTGATCGGCCTTGAGGATGGTCGACAAGCGATGGGCGATGACGAACGTCGTCCGCCCGCGCATGAGGTTTTCGAGTGCCTGCTGAACGACCTTTTCCGCTGCCGTGTCGAGAGAAGACGTGGCCTCGTCGAGAATCAGTATCGGGGCATCTTTTAAAAGCGCTCGCGCAATGCAAAGCCGTTGCTTTTCACCTCCCGACAGTCGCCCACCCAATTCACCAATTTTTGTGTCGAACTGGTGAGGGAAATCCAGGATAAAATCATAAGCGAAGGCTGCCTTGGCGGCAGCGACAATCTCCTTTTCAGAGGCATCCAGCCGTCCGTAGGCGATGTTGTTGCGGACGGTATCATTGAAAAGAATCGGTTCCTGGGTCACGATGGCGATCTGCCGCCTCAGGGATGCCAGGGAAACTCTACGAATATCAATCCCGTCAATGGTGATCGCGCCCTGAGAGATATCATAGAAGCGAGGAATGAGATTGACCAGGGAAGTTTTACCGCCGCCGCTCATACCGACGAGGGCCAGCACCTGACCGGGTTCTGCCTCAATATCGATATCTTGCAGAACCATATCGTCTTCGTATTTGAAATAAACCCGTTCGAACACCAACCGGTGGGGCCTGTTAATGAGGTCAACCGGCTGGGAATCTTCTGTAATTTCTGATTCCCGTTCAATAACATCGAACACGCGGTCGGTAGCCGCAAGGCCGCGCTGAAGGGCGTTGTTGAATTTACTCAAATCCTTCACCGGCTTGTAAAGCAGAAGCACCGCCGTTAAGAAAGAGAAAAATGTTCCGGCGGTATAGGTGCCGGCAATCACCCGGGAACCACCGAACCAGATAATCAGCGCCGCTGCCAAGCCGCCGAGGAAGAGGTTGATGGGGCTGGTAATCACCCGCGCCTTGGTCTCTTTCATCTCCAGTCGAAACAAGTGTCGGGTTTTATCGAAAAATCGCCTCTTCTCGTGTGGTTCCATCCCGAAGGCCTTGACGATTTTGTTGCCGGCAAAGGTTTCGTGCATAAGGGCACTGAGGTCGGCCATCGCTTCCTGACATCCCGTGCTCGTCCGCCGCACCCGGCGCCCGAAGTATACGATCGGGAGAAAGGCTACCGGCAGCACGAGAACGGCAAAGGCCGCCAGTTGCCAAATTTGGAAGAAAATCACGAAAATCAGGCCCACGATGGTGAAACAGTCGCGTAAGGATCCGGTAATGGCTGTGGAGAGCATGTCCCTGACGAAATTGACGTCGTTGATGATGCGCGACATCAGGACGCCGGTGGTTTCTTTGCCAAAGAAGGAGAGCGGGAGATCTTGAATGCGGTCGTAAAGTCGGTTTCTCAGGCGGCGGATGATATCCTGTCCGACGAAGCTCATGCAGTAATCCCCGAAAAACATTGCCAGGCTGCGCAGCAGATAAAGACCGATGACGGCCGGAGGGACAAGTATGAGCATCCGGGCATCCTTATTGATAAAGATGCCGTCCAGAACCGGCTTGACGAGGTAGGCGGCGGTCGACGTACCGGCCGCCTCAACGAGCATGCAGGCCATGGCCAGCAGAAGCCGCACGCGGTTCTCCTTGACCAGTGCAAACAGCTCCCGGTGACGGTTTTGGATCCGGAATCTCGACGTTTTTTTCACTTCACTTTTTTTCTCAACTCATCAAACCCAGGGCGATCTGCGCCACCCGCCGCGAAGCGCCCGGTCCTCCCAGCAACTGCCCGGCTGTCAGCAGGTCATTTTCCAGCCGTGCGAGTCTTTTCTCGTCGGCCAGCAAGTTGAAGACCTGATCGGCGATGTTTGCGGCCGTGGCCTGGTCCTGGATCAGTTCGGGAACGAGACGTCGTCCGGCAATCAAATTGATGAGTCCGATATGATCGACCCGAATCAAGGCCCTTCCCAGCCAGTAACTGATCGGAGAGACCTTGTAAATGATCACCATCGGTGTACCGGCAATGGCCGCCTGCAGAGTGACGGTGCCGGAAGCCGCCACGATTAGACGACACCGTGCGAAGAGCCGCTCGACCGGTTCTTCGGAAAAGCTGATCGAGCCGTTTGTACCCCGGCCTCTGAGCATCGCCTCAAGCAGCTTTCTGTCGACGGTCGGCGCGACCGAGACCGTGAATTTGAACTTGGGATCCTGTTCGTGCATTCTTTCGGCCGCGTCAAGCATGACCGGCAGCAGCCGCTTGATCTCAACCTCACGGGAGCCTGGCAGAAGCCCGATGAGGGTGTGCTCCGCGGAGTCCTCGGCTGCATCACCTTCTTTTTGGTTTGCGCAAGTGCGGTCGAGCAGCGGATGGCCGACAAAGGTCACCGGGATGCCGTGACCCGAGTAGAAATCGGCTTCGAAAGGTAGGATGACGGCCATGTGGCTGACCAGTTTACCGATTTTCTTGACCCGGCCGCGCCGCCAGGCCCAAATCTGAGGACTGATATAGTACAATACGGGAATGCGGAGTTTCCTGGCGGTCGAGGCCACCCTCAGATTGAAATCCGGAAAGTCGATCAAAATCAGAAGATCGGGCTTGAGGCTTTGGAGAAGCTTTTTGGCCACCGCCAGAGAGCGGTAGACAACCGGTAATTTGGCGATGACCTCAGTGATGCCGACCACAGTCAGGACGGCGGTATCGACCAGAATGCGCACCCCGGCCGAGGCCAGGGCCTTGCCGCCGATCCCGCAGAAAAAAATATTCGGGTTTGACCGCCGCATTTCTGCGACCAACTTGGCCCCGTGCTGGTCACCGGACGCCTCTCCGGCAACGATCATAACGCATGCTTGTCCGGAGGGAGGCTTCATGGGAGGTTTAGGCTCTGGTAGCGGTCGATTTTGCTGTTGATCTGCGCCATCACATCCAGGGCGATCCGCAGTGCGTCGCGCCCCACACGGCCGTCGACCTGCGGCGGTATGCGGTTTCGAACCGAATGGACGAAAGCCTTCAGTTCGTCATCGAGTGCGTCTCCCTGTGGAAACGAGAGCTGCTGAATGTCCATGCCCGGGATCAGGCTGCCCGGATCGTGGCCCTCTCTCCTGATGACCGTGATACGATGATCGACGAAATCGACCGACGTGTAACAATCCCGTTGGAAGAGTCTGATTTTGCGTTCGTCCTTGATTGAAATCCGGCTGGCCGTGACATTGGCGACACATCCGCTGTCGAACTCGAGCCGGGCGTTGGCGATATCGACCTCTCTGGAAACCACCGGAACACCGGCAGCGTGAACGCTGATCAGTTCGGCCTGAGCAAAGTAAGAAATAAGATCGATATCGTGAATCATCAGGTCAAGAACGACACTCACATCCGTGGCCCGCCCTCTAAACATGCTGAGCCGATGCGATTCGATGAACAGAGGCCGCTTGACGATGTCCCGCAAGGCCACTACGGCCGGATTAAACCGCTCCAAGTGCCCGACCTGAAGGATGAGTCCCCGGTCGGCCGCAACCGCGACAAGTGCGTCGGCTTCCTCGAGAGTGGTGGTCATTGGTTTTTCGATCAGCACGTCCACGCCGTTGTTCAAGAACTCTTTGGCAATCAGATAGTGGGCCGAGGTGGGAACCACGATGCTGACCGCATCCACCCGGCCGATGAGATCGGCATGCTGGCTGAACGCCTTTGTTTGCAGACGGTCAGCCACAGCGGCGGCCGCGGCCGCATCGATGTCCGCCACGCCCACCAGTTCGATATCCGCCATGCGGGCGTACTTTTCCGCATGAAATTTGCCGAGATAGCCGACCCCGACTACGCCGACGCGAAGTGTGTCATTGCCTGTGTTCATAAAGCTGGCCCTGTTTGAATGCTCCGGATGAGAGTGCTCGACAGGTACAAAACCGGCCGGCGATGGTCAGGTGCCCTAAGCGGCAGCTGCAATTGCGGTGTGAGGAGGATCAAACCGCCCGGCACTTCAGGCCTCAACGGGTGATGCCCCGTTCGGCGGATTTAATAAAATCGATAAATTTAACCACTTCCGGGACTTGATCGACCTCGGCCTTCACCCGTTCGACAGCCTGATTGAGTGTCAAACCAATGCGAAAGACGATGCGGTAAGCTTTTTTGAGTTCTCCGAGGGTCTTTTGCGAAAAGCCGTGACGCTTGAGTCCTACCTGATTGAGGCCGTGCAGCCGGGCCCTTTCACCGGAGGCGATCACGTAGGGAGGAATGTCCTTGGGAACACCCGTTTTGCCGCCGATGAAGGCATATTCGCCGACTTTGGTAAATTGATGGATCGCCGAAAGCCCCCCGATGGTGCAGTAATCACCGATGGTGATGTGACCGGCCAGGGTCGCGTTATTGGCCATCACCACCCGGCGGCCTATTTTGCAATCGTGGGCCACGTGGGTGTAATTCATCAGCAGGCATTCTTCGCCGACCTCGGTTACCCCCCCACCGCGGGTCGTCCCCCGGTGAATGGTGACGAACTCGCGGATGATCGATCCGCGCCCGATTTTCACGTAGCTGACTTCTCCCCCGAACTTCAAGTCCTGGGGGATGGCGCCGATGGCGGCAAATTGGAAGATACGACAGTTTGGCCCGATGGTCACATACGGTTCTATCACCACGTGGGCACCGATGGTCGTTCCGGACCCGACGCACACCCTGTCTCCGATGATGGAATACGCCCCGATCTCCACATTTGAATCGACCTCGGCTTTCGGGCTGACGATAGCGGTTGGATGAATCATTTCTTCTCCCCCAGGGTGGCCATCAGTTCGGCCTCGGCAACCCGCTTGCCGTTGACAGTTGCCTCGGCCGCCATCTTGGTGACATTTTTGCGCATTTTAAGAAGCCTCGCTTCGATGACCAGCTGGTCACCTGGAACAACCGGCTTCCGGAAACGTACCTTGTCCATACCCATGAAATAAAAGATGTACCCTGCTTGGGCCGGCGGCCGGGAGGCGATATAGAAAACCCCGCCGGTCTGGGCCATGGCTTCGACGATCAGAACGCCCGGCATCACCGGCATCTCCGGGAAGTGGCCCTGAAAAAAGGGCTCGTTGATGGTCACGTTTTTAAGGGCGACGATCTTTTCACCCGGGACCAGTTCGACAACGCGATCGATGAGCAGGAAGGGGTAACGGTGGGGCAGCATTTCAAGAATTTTTTGAATATCGAAAACGCTTTGCATCATTATCCCCCCTGGGCATGTGGCGAAAGGTTGTTGACAGGGACAAGTCGCCGATGCGTAAATCAGCCGGCGATCCGCCGAAGACCGGCTGTTACTCGGCCTCTCCGGACAGTCGCGCCATCTCTTTTTCAAGGGCGGCAAGCCGTTTTTTCAGCTCGGGCAATTCCGGTAACACCCGCTGCATGCGGAGCCACTGCCGGTGAGGCATCC
>Ga0316576_10001747_pt1 | contig 11979 bp, 8 predicted proteins | sample S0NA_FD_203075 | JGI IMG/M metagenome (GOLD analysis project Ga0316576, IMG submission 203075) | Rhizosphere microbial communities from salt marsh grasses in Alabama, United States - S0-2_050615r3r5 | ecosystem: Host-associated > Plants > Roots > Rhizosphere | place: USA: Alabama | collected... | reverse complement strand
TGTGGGGGCCCTTTATTTGGGTAAACTGTCACAGAAAAGCGACGCGCCGCAAAGCGAGGGAAAATCATGATCGTATCTTTCGGACATGTGCTCGTTCTTTCCGGACTGCTTTTTTTGCTCGGCACCGTTTGTGCGGTGGCACGGCGCAACCTGATCATGATCCTGCTCGGCGTCGAGATCATGTTGAATGCGGCCACCATCGCCTTTGTCGGGGCCGCTCTGCGCTGGCACGACATGGAGGGCCAGGTGTTCGTGCTGTTTATCTTTGCGGTGGCTGCCGCCGAAGTATCGGTCGGTCTGGCACTGATCATCGGCGTGTACCGCCGGACGGGCTCTGTTGATCCAAACAACTTCAATTTGTTGAAATGATATCGAAATGATCGAAACCGGACTCACTCTCCCAACCCTGACGCTGGCGGCCTTGGCCACCTGGCTGCCTGCGGTTGCTTTCGCGCTGATCATGATTTTTTTGCGGGCGCATCCGCGACAGGCTGCCGGCGTATCGATAGCGGCCGTATCGGTCTCGCTCTTGAGCGCCGTGTGGTTGCTGATCAGACACTGGCACATGTCCACACCGATCCATTTTACGGTTCGTTGGGTGGCATCCGGGGATCTCACCATTCCCTTCGGATTTTTGCTCGATCCGGTCAGTTTGCTCATGTTGACCGTTGTGGCCGTGATCTGCTTCCTCGTCCAAGTCTATTCCCTTGGCTATATGGCCGGGGACCCGGGATTCGGGCGCTATTATGCCTTCATGTCGCTGTTCGCCTGGGCCATGACCTCGTTGACCGTCTCCCTGACCCTCATTCAACTCTACATTTTCTGGGAACTGGTGGGATTGGCCTCCTATCTTCTGATCGGCTTCTGGTATGAAAAATTCAGTGCCAGCGAGGCCGGAAAGAAGGCCTTCGTCATGACCCGCCTGGGCGACGTGGCCTTTTTTCTCGGCCTCTTGCTGGTTCTGATTCACTTCGGCAACCTGGACATCATGGCGCTGAACGGTCCGGCGCCGGCCGAGCGCATGTCGCCGATCCTTCTCACAGTCTCGTCCCTGCTGATATTCGGCGGCATCATCGGCAAGAGCGCCCAATTCCCGCTCCTGACCTGGCTGCCGGACGCCATGGAAGGCCCGACCCCCGTGAGCGCTTTGCTCCACTCGGCCACCATGGTGGCAGCGGGCGTCTACCTTTTCGCGCGCTTGTTCCCGCTTTTCAGCCACTCCGCGAGCGCGATGGCCGTATTTCTGGCCATCGGCACGATCAGCATGCTGGCGGCCTCCACCATGGCCATGGTCAGTCGCGACATCAAACGGGTTTGGGCCTATTCCACCATCAGCCAACTGGGATACATGATCATGGGACTGGCGGCAGGGGGATTTTTTGCCGGGGTCTTTCATCTGACCACCCACGCCGGTTTCAAGGCCCTGCTCTTTCTCTGCTCCGGCGTCTTCATCCATCACTTCGGCACCAACGACATGATCGAGATCGGACGGCATGGCGGTCGCAGCTTGAAGATACCGATGGTCTGCATGGTTATCGGGGCGGCGGCTTTGGCCGGCCTGCCGCCCCTGTCCGGTTTTTTCAGCAAAGAGTTGATCATCGGGGTGCTGGCCGACCGGCCGAATCCCATTTGGGTGGCCGCCGGTCTGTTGGGCGTATTTTTGACCGCCTACTACACCTTTCGTCTGATCTTTATCATCCTGTTTCCGAGAAGCGCAGACAAGGTGAAGGTGCAACATAGGGAAGACAACCACGCCGACCGCACCTCGGATCGCTTGATGGGCTGGCCGCTGATCATTCTCGCGGCCGTCACGCTTTTGCTGGGATTTTGCGAGGCACCCCTAGAACATTTTCTGGCCCGCGGCCCGGCGGCTGTCGAGCCGGCGGCCGGTCACACCTGGGTGCTCTTCGCCTCCCTGGGGCTGGTTGCAATCGCCTTGGGGCTGGCCTGGTTCGAATTCGGCCGTCGCGGGGCCGACCAGGTGGGGTTTGTGGAACGGATTCCCTGGCTCAACGACTTTTTTGCCGAACGTTGGTACATCGATCGCTTCTATCGGTTTGCTCTGGACCGGTTCGTTTACCGGGGAATTGCCGCCCTCTGCGCCCAGAACGATCAAAAAGTCATCGACGGCGGCATCGACGGAATCAGCCAGGGCACGGTCAACACCGGACGACGGGTGGCCTTTCTGCACACCGGAATGATCCAGTACCGGCTACTGATCATATTCGTGGTCATGGTGCTGCTGGGGATGTTTTTTATTTTTTGAGACAGCTTTCCGGACGGTTTGCCGGATCAAAATGCGAACAACAGACGTTAAATAACCGAAGATGTTCCCGAATCGGCTGATGGACTAACGGACTCGATTGATACACAGGATTTGTTTGACATGCCGACAGCATATGCCGACTTTCCGTATCTGACCGCTATTCTCCTGAGTTGCGTCATCGGGCTGCTGGTGATTCTGTTCATCCCGGGTGAGCGCCAGACGGCCATCAAGTGGGTCAGTGCGGTTTGCTCCGGTATACCCCTGATTCTTTCCACCTATCTCTTCTTTGCTTACGACAAAAGCCTCGGCGGTCTGCAGTTTGCCGAGCAACTGTTGTGGGTGCCGTCGCTGGGGATTACTTACTTCAATGCGGCTGACGGCTTCAGCCTGCCCATGCTGCTTCTCACCGGCATCGTATTTTTTACGGCGGTCCTGACCATGTGGGAGCTGGAATACCGGGTCAAGGAGTTCTTTGCCCTCACCTTCCTGTTGGTGGCCGGTGTCTTCGGCCTCTTCATGAGCTTTGACCTGTTTTTCATTTTTATATGGTACGACGTCTCCCTTTTCCCGATGTACCTGCTGATCGCCGTCTGGGGCAGCACCCGTAAGGAGTACGGGGCCATGAAGTTGACCCTGTACCTTCTCGCCGGCAGTGCCCTGATCCTGCCGGGGATGATTTACCTCTTCGTGCAATCGGGCCTGAACACCTTCAATGTCATTACGCTGATGCAACCGGACCTGTTCACCCCGTTTCAGCAGAAATTCGCTTTTCTGCTCTTCTACATCGGGTTCGGTATTCTGGCCGGCGTATGGCCGTTTCACACCTGGTCTCCAGTCGGACACGTGGCCGCTCCGACCGGTGTGAGCATGATCCACGCCGGTGTATTGATGAAAATAGGGGCCTTCGGCATACTGCGGATCGGGATGTTCCTCTGCCCGCAAGGCTGGCAGTACTGGGCCCAGCTTATGGCCCTACTGGCCGCGGTCGGCATTGTTTACGGTGCTCTGGTGGGTCTGAAGCAGACCGATCTCAAATTCGTGATCGGCTATTCGAGTGTATCGCATATGGGCATTGTCGGCCTCGGATTGGCCACCGTGACCGTGGACGGTCTGAACGGTGCGGTCTTTCAGATGTTTGCCCACGGCGTCATGACAGCACTCCTCTTTTCCTCCGTCGGCTACATCTACGATCGCACGCACACCCGGATGATCGGGGAACTCGGCGGGTTGAGCCGCATCATGCCGGTCGCCTCGGGTTACTTCATCATTGCGGCTTTGACCGGAATCGGCGTACCGTTCCTCGCCAGTTTCTGGGGAGAGCTGCTGGTTTTCATCTCCTCTTTCAGGGTCTATCCGGTGCGCGGTGCCATGGCTGTTGCTGCACTGGTGATCAGCGCGTTGTTCATGCTGCGGGTGGTCCAGAAAGCCTTCTACGGGCCGCGCAACGAGAAGTTCGCCCAGCTTTCCGACATCACTCTCGTCCTTGGAATACCGCGCATCATTCTGGTGGCGGTCATCGTGATTTTCGGTATCTATCCGTCTCTCATGTTCGACATGATCGACACGGCATCCATTCCTTTTGTCAACGGGTTACCCTGATGCAATGGCTTCTCTTCGGTCCTGAACTCTTCTTTTTCTTAGCGGCGGTCGTTTTTACGATTATGGCCATGCGGCCGGCCTCCGACTCCCGGCATGAATATTTTACGGCCCTTGTTCTGGCGGCCTTGGGCATGGTGGTCTGCCTGGCCGGTGTTCGGTCGGACGGTGTGCTCTTTAGCGGGACCTATCGGGTGGACCTTTACTCTCAGGTGTTCAAGACCATGCTGTCCATGGGGCTCTTTCTGGTTGTCTGCATCTGCACTAACCTCGGAGACGTCAACCGGAAGTTCCATCCCGAGTTCTATCTTCTGCTCTTTACCTCTACCCTGGCCATGATGATGCTGGTCAGCGCGGTACACCTTTTGACCATATATGTCGCCCTGGAGCTTAGCAGCTATTCGCTTTATATCCTGGTGGCCCTGCAGCGTCGTCAGGAAACCGGACTCGAAGCGACTCTCAAATACTTCCTGGTCGGCGTCTGCGCCTCGGCCGTCATGCTCTTTGGCCTGGCTGTCCTTTATGGCTCTGTCAAGGCTGTTTACCTGAGCGAACTGGTCCAGGTGCTCCCGGCCGTGATCGACCGGCCGTTGGTCGTCATCGGCCTGTTGCTGAGCCTGGGTGGATTTTTCTTCAAACTGGCGGTGTTTCCTTTTCATTTCTGGGCGCCGGATGTTTACCAGGGTGCTCCCAACCAGGTGGCGGCGTTTATTGCCTCGGCGTCAAAAGTGGCGGCCGTCGCAATCCTGATGCGGTTCGTCGCGGTGGGCAACGCCGGCAGCGCTTACCTCGCACAGGCGTTGGTGGCGCTTGCCATTGTTTCCATGACCGTCGGCAACCTGGCGGCCGTCGCTCAGAAAGACTTCAACCGGCTGATGGCCTATTCGAGCATCGCCCATGCCGGCTACGTGCTCATCGGGATCCTGTGCATGGACGCGGCGGGTTATGCGGCGACCATTTTCTATGCGCTCTCACTGATGTTGATGAAATTCACCTGTTTTCTGGTGTTGGTTATGGTGGCCGGAAACGGCGGCAGCCTGCAGATCGATCAGCTGGCCGGGCTGCACCGACGCTCACCGCTGCTGGCCATGGCCCTGATGCTGGCGCTGTTCGGTCTGGCCGGCATCCCCCCGACTATCGGCTTTACCGGTAAGCTGCTGGTCTTTATCGCCGCCATGCAGAAAGGCTACTTCACCCTCGTGCTGATCGCCATGATCAACGTGGTCATATCGCTTTATTACTACATGCTGGTCATCAAGGCGGCTTACCTGATCGAGCCGCCAAACGACCTGCCGGCCCTGTCCGTTTCGCCGCCCGTCAAGCTTTTGACCGGCACCCTCGTCACGGCAATGGTGGTGATCGGCGTCTTCCCCACTTACGTCATCGCGCTGGCGCGGGCGGCGGCCCGCTTCATCATTTAGTTTCCGCCCATCAATCGTCCTTTTTCGCAGTGTCATGCCAATCCCGCCATAGACGCGACCAAATGCATGGTACGGTTTCGGCAGGGGGTGCGCGGCAGACAAGCGTAAACCTCCGCACCCTTTCTTCATGCCAAAGATTCCAATTTTATTTGACACCTCCGGACGAATTATTTAGTTTTCAGTCTTGAACAAGGGAAGAGTTCTTCGACAACGTCAACGTCTTTACTGATGAGGAAAAGAGTGTCGCCACAGCCTTTTGTGAAGTCCTGACCACGGCCACAAAGCTGGTGCCCGAAATTCCTCTATGCCTGTCACCTTGCCACCTGACAAAACGAACCGCCGATCCTGTGGTGGGCCGGTGGAGCCGTTCAAAATGATACGGAGTCAGCCGATGCACTCGAGATTATTACTGTTTTTGTTTTTTTTCATTGCCTTGCCTTGGGTCAGTGGTTGCGGCGAAATCGGACCGGGCACGGTCGAAAAGTCGTCGGGCCGCACCGCTCGAGTTGAGATTGCAGTGGTAAAGCCGACAACCCACCCGGAAATCTACGAGGCGATGGGGACGGTTCTGGCCCAGACCACCAGCATCCTCTCCAGCAAACTGATGGGCACCGTGCGCTCCATCCTGGTGGAGGAAGGGCAGCCGGTCAAAGCGGGCCAGCCCCTGGTGCTGCTCGACCAGCGCCAGGTATCCGCTCAGTTGCAGCAGGCCGAAGCCGCGTTGTCCGAAGCCCGCAAAGCCGAGCAAGCCGCTGCCTCGGCCCAGGAATCGGCCCGCGCCGCCGACGAATTGGCGCGTTTGAATTACAATCGGTATGTGCCGATGCTCAGGGAGGAGGCAGTGACGCCGCAGGAGTTCGACGCCGTTGCCGCCCGCCATCGGCAAGCGCAAGCGGCATTGACTCAGGCCAATGCTATGGCGGCCGCCGCCCGCAGCCGGGTGCAACAGGCCCGGGCGGCGGTTGCGGCCGCATCGGTCACCCACAAGGATGCCGTCATCAATGCCGCCTACGATGGCGTTATGGTCGACAAACTGGTGGAGGTCGGTGATCTGGCCTCTCCGGGAACGGCCCTGGTGAAGATCGAACGTGCCGGCGGCTACCGGGTCGACCTGGAACTGCCGGAGGGCCACATCCTGTCTGTTCGCATTGGCGATACGGTAGCCGTGCGGGTGCCCGGCCTGATCGAGGAGCCGCTGGAGGGGACTGTGACGACAATCGTTCCGGTGGCCGACACCAAAAGTCGGTCCTTTCTGGTCAAGGTCCGGTTGCCCGATGCGGCAAACCTGAGATCCGGTGTGTTTGCCCGGGTTGCCGTTCCGATCGGCACCGGTCGCCTGATCCTGGTGCCGACTTCGGCGGTGGTTCATGAAGGCCAGTTGACGGGGATTTACATCGTTGATCCCGCTCAGATCGCCCGGTTCCACTTGATCCGTACCGGGCGGAGTTTGGGAAACGCCATCGAGGTGCTCTCCGGTCTGCAGGAAGGCGCGCGGTTTGTTGTCGCCCCACCACCGGGTTTTGGAGACGGGACCAAAGTGGAGGCCGATTCATGAGCCAGAAGGTCGGGCCCTCCGGCAAGATCGCCAAGTTCTTTATCGATTCAAAACTCACGCCCGTCATCATCATTGCCGCCATTCTCCTGGGAGCCGCCGCGGTCATCGCCCTGCCCCGGGAGGAGGAGCCGCAAATCATCGTTCCGATGATCGACATCTTCGTTCAGATGCCGGGTTCATCGTCCAAAGAGGTCGAACAGCGCGTCACCAGCCCAATGGAAAAGTTGTTGTGGGAGATCCCGGGTGTGGAATACGTCTACTCCACCTCCAGTCCGGGCATGGCGATGGTGGTGGTGCGGTTCTTCGTGGGCGAGGATGAGGAAAAGTCGATTGTCCGGCTCCAGTCGAAGCTGATGGCCAACATGGACCGCATCCCCTGCTGCGTCACCCCGCCTCTAATCAAACCCAGTTACATCGACGACGTTCCCATACTGGCCTTGACCTTCTGGAGCGACAGCGCCGATCACTACACCTTGCGGCGGGTGGCAGCCGAAACCGAGAATCTGGTCAAGCGGGAGAAGAACGTTTCAATTACCACTCTCATCGGCGGCTACCGGCGCCAGGTCCGGGTTGAACTGGATCCGGTACGTCTGGCCGCCTACGGCCTGTCCGATCAACAGGTCATCAATCTCGTGCGTGCTGCCAATCAGGAGGCCGATGCCGGGAGTTTCCCTTCTTCACTGAACGGCCAGGTTCTGGTCCATACCGGATATTTTTTAAGAAACGCCGAGGACGTCGGCCGGGTCGTGGTCGGCGTTCACGACGGCCGGCCGGTTTATTTGAGAGATGTCGCCGCTATAACCGACGGTCCCGAGGAGCCGGATCAATACGTGTTTTTCGGTGCCGGCCCGGCGGCGGCCAAAAAGGATATTCCGCCCGGGAGAACGGCCGAAGGGATCCGGCCGGCGGTGACCCTGACCGTGGCCAAACGCAAAGGGACCAACGCGATCGATGTCGCTCAAAAGGTGATCGGCCGGGTGCAGGAAGCCCGCGGTACGGTCATTCCCGACGACATCCAATTTACGATCACCCGCAACTACGGGGAGACGGCGGAAGAAAAGTCGAACGAGTTGCTGCTTCACATGCTGATTGCCATCGTGTCGGTAACCCTGCTCATCTGGTTCACCCTCGGACACCGGGAATCCGGCGTGGTGGCTCTTGCCATCCCTGTGACCCTGGCGTTGACCCTGGCCGTTTTCTACCTTTACGGTTATACCCTCAACCGCATCACGCTTTTCGCCTTGATTTTCTCCATCGGGATACTGGTGGACGATGCCATCGTGGTGGTGGAGAATATCGCCCGCCACTATCGGCTCCCCGAGAACCAGGGGCGATCCAAGTTCACGGTGGTCATCGAGGCGGTGGATGAAGTCGGCAACCCCACTATTCTGGCGACCATGACGGTCATCGCCGCCATTCTGCCCATGGCTTTTGTCGGGGGTCTTATGGGGCCCTACATGCGACCGATTCCGGTGGGCGCTTCGGCCGCAATGGTGTTTTCGCTGCTGGTGGCCTTTATCGTCACGCCCTGGGCCTCGGTGCGCCTGATCCGGCGCGAGGAACACGCGTCGGTAAACCCCAATGGGCACCATGAGCGCGAGGATTGGGCCACCCGGCTCTACCGGCGTGTCATGGATCCTCTGATCCACAGACCGGTCTGGCGCTGGTCCTTTTTGATCGGGGTCGTGGTTCTACTGCTTTTGGCCTGCGCCATGGTGGCCCTCGGCCTGGTGCGGGTCAAGATGCTTCCGTTCGACAACAAGAGCGAGTTCCAGGTCATTGTCGACATGCCCCAGACCGCCACGTTGGAAGAGACCGCCGCCGCCGCCCAGGAGATGGGAAATTACATCGAGACCGTCAACGAAGTAACGGACTACGAGATATATACAGGCACCGCCGGCCCTTTCAACTTCAACGGCCTGGTGCGACATTATTACCTGAGGCAGGGGCCCAACCTGGCGGACATCCAGGTCAACCTGGTGGCCAAGGGGGACCGCCAGCAGCAGAGCCACCAGATTGCCAAGAGAGTACGGGCGCCTCTGAAAACCATCGCCGATCGCTATGGCGCCAGGGTCAAGGTGGTCGAAGTGCCGCCGGGGCCGCCCGTTCTGTCGACCCTCGTGGCAGAGGTATACGGACCCGATTATGGGCGCCAGCGCGAACTGGCCCTTGAGATCCGGCGTATCTTCACAGAAACCCCGGGAGTGGTAGACGTCGACTGGTACATGGAAGGAGACCAGGTGCGCTACATTTTGGCGGCTGACCAGGAGAAGGCCGCGCTGAACGGGATCCGGGTTTCCCAAATCAACCAGGCCCTGGAGTCCGCGCTCAAGGGCAAGGCCGCCGGGCTGATGCACATGCCGGAGGAAAAGGAAGACGTTCAGATCTATTTCCGGTCACCGCTGGCGGCGCGGGCCGGCATCGGGCGCCTGGAGAGCTTCAAGCTTCCCGGGGTCGACGGCCACCTGGTCCCGCTGTCCAGTCTGGTAACGCCTCGCAAAACCACTATCGACCGCAGCATCTACCACAAAAATCTGCTGCCGGTAGTCTATGTTATCGGAGATGTGGCCGGTGTCAAAGAAAGTCCGGTGTACGCCATCCTGGAGATGTCTCGAAAAATAGAAGCCATCGATTTGCCTGAAGGCTACCGGATCGCCCAATACAGCGCCACCGTTCCGGAAAGCGACCGCAAGTTCGCCATGAAATGGGATGGGGAGTGGCACATCACCTACGAGGTATTTCGCGACCTGGGCATTGCCTTCGGGGTCGTGCTGGTGCTGATCTTCGTGCTGGTGGTGGGCTGGTTTCAGTCGTATTCCACACCGCTGGTCATCATGGTGGCCATACCGTTTTCACTGATCGGCATTCTGCCGGCCCACTGGGTATTCGGCGCTTTTTTCAGCGCCACATCCATGATCGGCTTTATCGCCGGTGCCGGCATCGTCGTGCGCAATTCCATCATCCTGGTCGATTTCATCGAATTGCGGTTGCAGCAGGGAACACCCCTCGACCGGGCCGTGATCGACGCCGGAGCGGTAAGGTTTCGTCCCATGATGCTCACCGCCGCTGCGGTGGTGGTCGGTGCGTCGGTCATCCTCTTCGACCCGATTTTTCAAGGGCTCGCGATCTCTCTGATGGCCGGCGAGGTGGCGTCGCTGATGTTTTCCAGGATGACGGTCCCGATCCTCTATTTTCTGGACAAACGCTGGGAAGCGGTGCACACCCATCACCGGCCGCGAGGGGAGGCGGTTGAATAGCCCCCATTCTTGCAACGTTGGAGCAGCGTATCGATCGGCGCTCAATTCGCTTCTCTGACTTTTTACAGTAGAAAAAACCAAGAGGTAATTTCCGATTCGATGACGATGCCATACCGCCAGACGGCATGCCTTGGGAACCTTCGGCTAAGAGCCAGTATCATCCGGACTGTTCGGCAGTTTTTCGCCGAAAACGACTACCTCGAAGTGGAGACCCCGATTCGGATTCCCGCACCGGCGCCGGAAGTGAATATCGATGCCCAGCCGTCCGGCGACTGGTTCCTTCAGACCTCGCCCGAACTGTGCATGAAGCGGCTTCTGGCCGCCGGCTATCCCCGTATCTTCCAGGTCTGCAAATGCTTTCGCAGAAATGAGAGAGGATGCCGCCACCTGCCGGAGCTGACCCTGCTGGAGTGGTACACGGCCGGTCATGATTATACCGATATGATGACCCAGTGCGAAGCATTGTTAACCAAAGTAACCGACAGCATCGGGCATAGAGATGGGCTGTGCTACCAGGGTCGACGTATCGACCTGTCCCTTCCCTGGCTGCGAATGACGGTTGCGGAAGCCTTCGAGCGTCTGGCGGGCATATCCGTAGAGCAGGCAATGGAAGAAAATCGGTTTGAAGAAGTGTTGGCGCTGGAAATCGAGCCGCGACTCGGCGTCGAAAAACCACTGTTTCTTTACGACTATCCCGCCGACTGCGGCGCTTTGGCCCGCCTGAAGTCTTCGAATCGACGGCTGGCCGAGCGCTTCGAGCTTTACATTGGCGGCTTGGAACTCTGCAATGCTTTTACAGAGCTCACTGACGTGAATGAACAGCGTGCTCGGTTCGACGCGGAAAGAGAATCGCGACATCATGCCGGCCTGACGGTCTATCCAATGCCGGAAAGATTTTTGGAAACCCTGAAAGACATGCCGGATGCGGCCGGAAACGCGCTCGGTATCGACCGCCTGGTGATGCTCTTTGCCGATACGACAGAGATAGAAGATGTGGTGGCCTTCACGCCGGAAGAACTTTGATTTTTTGTAAGCATTCACAGGACACTTCATCTACTTTGTTGTCGGGCACTTGAAGTACAAAAGCACGCCTGCGCACCCGACGTCTTGAATCTGCGGCACCCTGTAAATGCTTACAATGAGGTGGTTTGAAGCGCATTGGACTTTGCAACCCTGTTAACGGTTACTTTATTTTTATCCAGGGAATCGTTTTTATTTTGCTCGAGTGTCAGCCGCTCTTTAATTCTTTGTGCCTGAAGCAGCCCACCAGATGATCGTTGACGATGCCGCCGGCCTGCAGAAATGAATAGCAGATGGTGGTGCCGACAAAGGAAAAGCCCTCACTCTTCAACGCTGCGCTGACGGTATCCGACAGCTCGGTGTGGGCGGGGATGTCGTCCAATTCCCGCCAGTTGTTGTGAATGACCCTGCCATCGGTGAACGACCAGATATAGGCGTCAAAGGAACCGTGCTTTTTCTGAAGGTTGAGAAACGCCGCGGCATTGTTGACCGCCGCGCGGATCTTAAGCCGGTTGCGGATGATGGCCGGGTTTTGACAGGCTTTTTCCATGGTCTTTTCCGACATCCGGGCTACTCGAACCGGATCAAAACCGTGGAACACTTTCCGAAAGGCTTCGCGTTTGTGCAAAACTGTCCTCCATGATAGACCGGCCTGAAACGCATCAAGAACGATGTATTCAAACCAACGCCGATCCTCGTGCACGGGAACACCCCACTCTTCATCGTGATAGTGACACATCACCTCATCATCGCCCATCCAGCCGCATCGGGGTCGTTCATCGGTAGTCAATGAGATATTCTTTCTGATAATCTTTTATATGTCCCTCGGCCAAAATTAAGCCCAGCAGGCACCTTTTTCTGTCT
>Ga0316576_10001746_pt1 | contig 11986 bp, 9 predicted proteins | sample S0NA_FD_203075 | JGI IMG/M metagenome (GOLD analysis project Ga0316576, IMG submission 203075) | Rhizosphere microbial communities from salt marsh grasses in Alabama, United States - S0-2_050615r3r5 | ecosystem: Host-associated > Plants > Roots > Rhizosphere | place: USA: Alabama | collected... | reverse complement strand
ACTGGATCAGGGGCCGCCCGAGAAGGGGATGGAGGGGCTTGCGGGGGAGGCGGGAGGACCCGAGCCGTGCCGGAATGACTCCCAGGACACGGCCCGTCGGCGCGGCGTCGGAGAAGCCGGATGACGGGGTCGACGATGCAAAATCCACGCCATCGAAGGTATCCGTTCTGCGGCGGGAGGGGCAACCGGGGGTTGCCGGCGCAGGTCCACGGCGGCACTCTCCCGGACCGCCCCCGCCGGTCCGACGTCGGCCTCCTGGGGGGCGATCCGCCACGATCCGCGACGTCCCACCGCCTCGAACCATGACACCGTCCCGATTCCGCCGACTCCCCTCCCTCCTCCTCGTCGCCTTCGTGGTGGGCCTTCCCGCCTGCGCCCAGGAGCCGACGCCCACCGCCGGTGAGCTATGGGACGAAGGGGTCCCCTTCTCCACCTTCCTGGCGAACGCGGACCGACGGGTCGAGACCTGGGAGGGCAACTGGGATCGGGGCCGGGACCTGAGCCCGGAGACCCTGGCGGCCGGCCGTCGCATCCCCGGGGTGTGGCGACTCCTCGTGGTCGCGGAGGACTACTGCGGAGATTCCGCCAACACCGTGCCCTACGTGGCCCGCCTGGCGGAGGCGCTGGACAACCTGGAGGTCCGGATCGTCGATTCCTCCGCGGGCCGGGGCGTGATGGAGCATCACCCCACCCCCGACGGGCGGCCCGCCACCCCCACGATGGTCCTTCTGGACGCCGACGGGGGGGAGGCCGGGTGCCTGGTGGAGCAGCCCCAGCCGCTGCAGCGCTGGTGGTTGGGGGAGGCGAAGGAGATCGAGGAGGAGGAACGGTTCCGGCAGAAGTACGCCTGGTACGACGAGGATGCCGGTGCCAGCACCACCGCCGAGGTCGTGGAGATGATGGCGGCCGCGGCGGCGGGGACGCCCGTCTGTCGGGCGGGAGGGACCGAGGGGGCTTGAGGGGGGCTCAGCCCGCCACGATCCGGGTGCCGGCCTCCCCCCGGATCACCGCCGCACCGTCGTCCAACGCCCCCACCGCGGCGAAGTCTCCTCCCCCCTCCACGAAGTCCGCGCAGGCCTCGAGCTTGGGGCCCATGCTCCCCCGGGCCCCATGGAAGGCCCGGGCCTCGTCGGCGGTCATCCTCCGGATCGTCCGGGGGTGGTCGGACCCGTAGCCCTCCAGGACGCCCGGGACGTCGGTGAGGATGGCCAGGCCATCGGCGTCCAGGGCCCGGGCCAGGAGCACGGCGGTGGCGTCCTTGTCGACCACCGCTTCCACCCCGACGAGGCTCCCGTTCGAGGACGTCACCGGAATCCCCCCCCCGCCTCCGCAGACCACCAGGACGCCCGCCTGTACCAGGATCCGCAGGCTCGGGGCCTCCAGCACCTCCAGGGGCCGGGGAGAGGGGACCAGGCGGCGCCAGTCGTCCCCGTCGGGGCCCACGGTCCATCCCCGCTCCGCCGCGAGCCGCCTGGCCTCCGGAGGCGGGTAGCCCGGACCCACCGGCTTGTCGGGGGCGGCGAAGGCCGGGTCGTCCGGATCCACCCGGACCTGGGTGAGGACCGCGGCCACCCGACGATCCGGGAGGCGGCTCCGGAGCTCCCGGGCCAGGAGGTAGCCGATCAGCCCCTCGGATTCGGCGCCGAGGATGTCCAGGTCCACGGGATCAGTCGGATCATAGGCCTCGGCCTGGAGCGCCAGGAGCCCGACCTGGGGGCCGTTCCCGTGGGTCACCACCACCTCGTGCTCCCGGGCGATCTCCGCCACGGCGGCCACGGCCTCGGCCAGCCGGTCCATTCCCACCGGTCGTCCCCCGGGGTCGTCACCCCTCCGGAGGAGTGCGTTCCCGCCGATCGCCACCACCACGCGCATGCCCAGCCCCCGGTCGGGAGTCGTCAGGATCCGGACGCGCCGGCCCGGGCCAGCGGGGGCAGGCCCTCGGCCTGGAGGAGCTGGTCGGCCGCACGCACCGGACCTTCGCGGAGGTCCGCCAGGGTATCCAGCGCGGCCGAGAGGTCCTCCTGCAGACCGCGATGGACCTCCCGGGCCTGGTCGGTGGGCCCGTGATCCGTCCCGCCGATGTAGCCGGCGAGGCTGGTGAGCTTCGCGTACAGACGGCGGGGCCATCGCAGGGCGTCCTGGCCCGCGCTTCCTCCGCTCATCCTGAGGTCGTAGAGCCCCGATTCGAGCTCCTCCAGGGCCGCCGCCAGATCCCGGAGCTGTCGGTCCGCGGGTCCCCCCTCGGCGACCTCATCCAGGGAGCGGTCCACCCCTACCCGGAGCGTCTCGATCTCGTCCACCAGGTCCGCGACCCGGTCCACCTCGTCCCGGAGGGCGAGGGCCATGGCGAGCTGAGCCCGCATCCCGGCCATGGACCCCGTGGAGGACGGATCCGCACGGAGCTCCAGGGGCGCGGTCCGGTCCACCCCGTCCACGGAGAGGCGGACCGCGTAGCGACCCGGTACGGCGGCGGGCCGGACCCGCCCCCCGTCCGGCGGACTCCGCCACCCGTCCTCCCCCAGAGTAACGTGGGCGTGTTCCAGGGGGGCGGTGCGGATGCGGGGGGCCCTGGAGGCGGTGTGCCGCAGGTCCCACTCGACCCGGTGGGTGCCCGCGGCGGTGGGGAGCCCGGAGAGACGGGTCACCAGGGTGCCCTCCTCGTCCAGGATCTCGATCGCCACCGCCTCCGCGGCGGTGGGGAGGCGGAACGTGAGCAGGGCCCCGCCGGGTCCGCTGTCCCCGGCCGCCGGATCGTCAGGCTGGCTGAAGGGCGACTCCGTGGGGACCCACCGCCACGCGGGTCGGGGGGGGAAGAGGACCGGACCCGTCCGGTCCGCCGCCTCGACCCGCTGGAGGGGGGTGATGTCGTCCGCGATCCAGAAGCCCCGGCCGTAGGTGGCCACCACCAGGTCGTTGAACCGGGGCTGGACCTCGAGCCAGTGGACCGGGGCCGGGGGGAGGTTCCCCTGGAAGGACGACCAGGATCCTCCGTCGTCCAGCGAGACCCAGAGCCCGTTCTCCGTACCGGCGTAGAGGAGGCCGGGCCGGACCGGGTCCTCCCGGAGGACGTGAGTGAAGGAGAGGGGCCCTTGAGGAATCCCTTCCACGATGCGCCGCCACGAGGCGCCGTAGTCGTCCGTCACCCAGAGGTGGGGCCGGAAATCGCCGAGTTGATGGGCGTCCACCGCGACGTAGGCGGTCCCCGGAGCGTGTCGGGACGGCTCCACCGAGGAGACGGTGCCGAGGGGCGGGAGGCCAGGGAGGCGATCCGAAACGTCCGTCCAGCTTCGGCCCCCGTCCCGGGTCAGGTGGAGGCGACCGTCGTTCGTGCCCGCCCAGATCAGCCCCGGCTCCAGGGGGGATTCGGCGATGGCGAAGACCACCGCGGCGTAGGTGGGGCTGGCGTCGTCCGGAGTGAGCCCTCCCGTCTTGCGTTGCAGCGAGTCCAGGCCGGTGCTGAGGTCGGGGCTGATCACCTCCCAGCTCTGCCCCCCGTCCCGGGAGCGGTGGACGTGCTGCGAACCCACGTAGACCGTACCGGGGTCGTGGGGGGAGAGATGGATCGGGAAGGTCCACTGGAAGCGATACCGGAGGGGCTCCGCCGGCCATCCCTCGGGATTCTCGGGCCAGACCGAGACCCTCCGAGAGGTCCGGGTGGCGAGGTCGTGACGGTCCAGGATGCCCTCGTAGCAGCCGGACCAGACCACCTGGCTCACCGTGTCCGGTACGGCCCAGCCGCTCTCGCACCCGCCTACGGAGCGCCACTCTCCCACCGGGATCGAGCCGCCGTACAGGACCCGGCTCGGCCCCCGGGTGGACGGGCCGTCCTGACGGTTCCCATAGAGGTTGTACGGGACCGCGTTGTCGGTGGTGACGTGGTACATCTGGGCGACGGGGAGGAGGGGCCTGTACCAGTCCCGGCCCCGGGTCGTGGAGATGGAGATCCCCTGGTCGTGGCCCACGATCATCCGGTCCGGAAGGAGCGGGTCGATCCACATGGCGTGGTGATCGCCCCCCGCTCCCCCGCCCCGGGAGGACACGCTCCGGCCTCCGTCCCGGGACACGGTGTGCCGGGTGGCCAGGAAGTGCACCTCGTCCGCGTCGTCGGGGGCCACCACGGCACGGGAGTAGTAGTGGGGCCGCTGTACCAGGGTGTGGTCCGCGTTGACCATCGCCCAGCCGTCGCCGAAGTCCTCGGAGCGCCAGAGCACCCCTTCGTGTTCTTCGAGGGGCGCGAAGTCCGGGTTGGAGTTCGTCTCGATCAGGGCGTAGACCCGGTCGGGGTCGGCGGGGGAGCCCGCGAGGCCGATCCGGCCGGTGAGACCCTCCGGGAGGCCGCTCCCTTCGAGACGGGTCCAGGTGTCGCCGCCGTCGGTCGTGCGGTAGAGGCCGTCGTTCGCTCCCCCGCTCCAACGCCCCCAGGTGCGGATGTGCATGGTCCACATCCCGGCGATGAGACGGTCGGGGTCGGTGGGATGCATCCACAGGTCCGAGGGCCCGGTCATGGGATCGGTGAAGAGGACCCGCTCCCAGCTCTCTCCGCCGTCCGTGGTGCGGAAGACACCCTTCTCCTCCTGGGGGCCGTAGAGGTGTCCCAGGGCCGCCACGTACACCACGTCGGGGTTGGAGGGATGGATCCGGATCCGGGCGATGCGTCCCGAGGCCTCGAGCCCCATCGACGTCCAGGTGTCCCCGCCGTCGGTGGAGCGGAAGACGCCGGCGCCGTGGGAGATGTTGGAGCGCACCTTGGACTCGCCGGTGCCCGCCCAGATGATGTCGGGGTCGGAGGGGGCGATGGCCAGGGCGCCGATGGATTGGACCCCCTGGTCGTCGAAGATCGGCTCCCAGTGGTGTCCCCCGTCCTCGCTCCGCCAGATCCCCCCCGAGGCAGCGCCGACGACGTACACGTTCGGGTCGCCGGGCACCCCGGTGACGGCGCTGATCCGATTCCCCACCGGGCCGACGTGTCGGAAGGCGGTGGCTTCAGCGATCTCCCGGACCAGCGCTGCGGCGCCCGTGTCCTGGGCCCGGAGGGTCCCCGGGAAGGCGAGGAGGATGGCGGTGGCCACGGTGAGGCCGGGGGGGGAGAGGTGGGGGCGCATGGCGTTCGGGGCGAGGGGAAGCCGGGAGGGAGGCCGGTGACGCCCGGCGAAGCTATCCGAGGGCGCCGGCCTCGGGAAAGGGTTGCCGGCGCGCAGTTTCCCCTACCGCGGCGCCCGCCGTTTCACCACAGACGCCGCCGTCCGGTGGACGTACCCTCAGGGTGCGGGGGTGCCGGTGGCGGTCCCGGATCCGAGCGCGGCCCATCCACCCATGCGGGGGGGCAGGTCATGAAGGACACGGTAGGAAGGATCATGAAGGAAGGGCTCTTCGGCGGCTTCATCGCGTACGGGGCGGTGGTGGTGGTCCTGGCCCTCCTGAACGCGGCCCAGGGCCGGTCGATCTTCTACACCGCCGCCGCCATGGGGGCGGTCCTGTTCCACGGGGGCGATGCCGCGGCCTCCCTGACCCTGGATCCGCAACCGATCCTGGCGTACAACGGGGTGCATCTCCTGGCCTCGATCCTGGTGGGCGTGGTGGCGGCCTACATGGTCCACGAGACGGAGCTGTACCGGCCCCTCTGGTACCTCGGCCTCATGCTCCTCGTCGCCGTGGGCCTCTACGCCGTGGTCCTGGTCGGCGTCCTCGGGGTGGAGATCGGCGGTGTTCTGGACTGGACCACCGTCCTGGTGGGCGCGGCGGCATGGGCGGGAGCCATGACGGCCTACTTCGTCCGGGTGCACCAGGGGCTCCTGGAGGCGATCCGGCTCGAGGTCGAGGTCTGACGCCGGACCCTCACGCTCCCGGGGGCACTTCCCGGAGCCAGATCGTCCGGAACTGGACGGGGTGGCTCTCGCTCTGGAGGGCGATGTAGCCCTCGGTGAGGGGCGTGCCGTCCACCTTGGCGGCGGGGTCGAACCCGTTCACCACCCCGCCCCCGATCCGAGGATGGGCGTAGGTGAGGACCGTATCGCCGTCGATGAGGTGCACGATCCGGTCGTCCCCCCGGACGATGAGCTCCAGGGTCACCCACCCGTCGCCGTCGAAGGTCGGCGACGAGGACCCGATGCAGTGCTCCTCCGTCCGGACGCCCTGGACCTCCACGTCGGTCCCCGGCGTGCACAGGTTTCCCGTGGGCCGGGGCCCGTCGCCGAGCCCCCCGAGGAGCTGAGCCTCCAGGGAGATGGGGAAATCCTGCTCCGGGGGCATCGACGCGGGGCTCTGGGCGTGGAACATCACCCCTGAGTTGGCCCGGGCCCACGATTCCCCGTCGGACAGCTGGTCCCCGACGATGCGGTATTCGACCCGGAGGTCGTAGGAGGAGAGCGGCCGGTCGTAGAAGAGGTGACCGAACCGGCCGGAGAAGGTGTCGTAGTGGTCGTAGGACACGGTGAGGAGCCCGTCCACGACCCGGAAGGTCTCCAGGGAATCGAGCCCCGCGACGCTATGGCGGATCTTGGGTGTCCACCCGGTGAGGTCCTGGCCGTTGAAGATCGGCACCCACCCGCTGTCCGCCGCCGTCGGGCCCGGGGCCCGGCCTTCGCGTCCGGCGTCCGGCGCCTCGCCGCATGCCGTGAGCCCGGGAAGCGCCAGGACCCCGGCCAGGAGGAGGGCGAGGCCATGGACGGCCTCCCTTCGGATGATCTCCATGGGTCCCCTCCCTCCCGGTCGACGATGGCACGTCCCCCGGAGATTCCGGGGGCGGGGTCCGGGACGCAAGCGGCGTCGGTGGCGTCGGCCCGGGGCCGCGCCCCGCTCCGTCGCGGGGACCATGGAGGGGGCAACCCGCGTGGCGGGGATCCGAAGAGAGCCGCCCGAGCGCGGCGGGAGGGGGCGGGGATCGGCCCCGCTGCCCCCGGGGTAGGACGACCGGTGACGATCCTGGCGTACCTCCTCCTGGGCCTTGCCCTCCTCGGCTCCGCCCTGACGGCGCTCCCCACCCTCGTGGTGGAGTGGGCCCGCCGGGAGTCGCCGGAGGTCGTCTTCCAGGTGGATACCCGGGCCCCCTTCGTGGCCCTGACCATCGACGACGGGCCGTCCTCGGCCACGCCGGAGATCCTCGAGGTGCTCCGGGAGTTCGGGGTGCACGCGACCTTCTTCGTCGTGGGGGAGCACGTGGCGGATCATCCGGAGCTCACCCGGCGTCTCGTGGCCGAAGGGCACGAGCTCGGGCACCACATGATGGTGGACGCGCCCTCCATCGACCTTTCCCCCGAGGCCTTCCGGCGCCGGTTCCGGGAGATGGACCGGGTCCTGGACGGGCTGGGGGGCAGTCGGGTCTTCCGTCCCGCGTCGGGGTGGTACGACGCGCGCATGGTCCGGGAAGCGGCGAGCCTCGGGTACCGCACGGTCCTGGGGTCGGTCTACCCTTTCGACGCCCAGCTCCCCTCCCCCGGCTTCGCCAGCTGGTACGTCCGCAGACGGTCGTCTCCCGGCGCCATCCTGGTCCTCCACGACGGTCCCGAGCGGGGCCGCCGTACCGCACAGGTCCTCCGGTCGGTGCTCGCCGACCTCCGCGACCGCGGGTACGGGGTGGTCCCGGTGTCGGAGCTGGTGGACCGGGCCGTGGGGTCGGAGCCGGACGGATCCGGGATCCGGCGGTCCGCCGGGGGCTGAGGGGCCGGACTCAGGCCACTCCACCCCGCTCCGTGCCCTCCCGCCCTCCCGGAGCCCGGGCCGCCACCAGAAGGGCGCCGGCGAGGACCGACAGGACCGGCCCTGCCCGAAGCCCCGGGGATCCGCTCGTCGCCACACCCCCCGTCCCCAGGGCGACGAGACCGGCGCATAGGAGGATCGCCCCGGCGATGCTCCTCCAGGCCGGCGGCGGCCGCCGCGACCAATGCGTCGGGGCCCATTCCACCCGCCCGAAGGCGGCCACGAAGAGGAGCAGGCCGACGAGGAGGGTGAGGATCCAGGCGGGCCGGGTCGCCCACCACACCGCGGTCCCGGGCTGGAAACCCAGACCGACGCCACCGGGCCACCCGGCCAGCGCCACCAGGGCGATCATGACCGACGCGTGCCAGAGGTAGACGGTCAGGATGACGCCGTTCACCTGGACCACCCCGTTCCATAGCGCCGGGCGACGGAGCCAACGGCTCGCCCGGGTCTCCAGGGAGAGGAGGAGCCCGGTCTGGGCGACGCCCAGGGCCAGGAGGGCCAGCGTGGGTGGGTTCGCGTTGGCGGCCGGTTCCCCGGGCACCGTGACCATGCTCACGGGATAGGACGCGACGCCGACGAGGAGGGCCAGGGTGCCGATGCCGCCGCCGACGAGGGCGAGTCGGCGGCCGGTCCCCGCCAGCTCGCCGCTCCGCCACGCGAAGCCGAGCTGGTGCAGCGCCAGCCACACGAACGCGTAGTTGAGCCACCGGACCGCCTCCACGCCCGTGGCCGCATGAACCGCGTCCACCGCCGCCGCGCCGCCGACCAGGAGCCAGAACCCCGCGAGCTCCCACCGTCGCCAGAGGCCGTACATCGGCGGCGCCAGGACGACCACCAGGACGTAGAGCGCCAGGAACCAGGTGGGGACGAAGGCGATCCGGGAGCCGCTCCGGACCAGAGCCTCGTCGAATCCCAGCCGGGGGGAGGCCACGGCGAGGGCGGCCCAGATCAGGACGAACGGGATCAGGGGACGGATCAGGCGCTGGAGGCGGTGATGGAGCCAGGCGGCGTATCCCCGCCCCTGGAGCCGGGCCGACTCCCAGGAGGTGGCGTTCACCCACCCGCCCACCAGGAAGAAGACCGGCATCACCTGGAAGCCCCACGTGAGCCACTGGGTCCAGGGCGAGACGTGGAGCATGTCGGACAGGGTGAACTGCCGCCGCTCGACGGTGGGGGCCGCCATGAGCCAATGACCCACCACCACGACTGTGATGGCGGCGGCCCGGAGGAAGTCGACGTAACGGTTCCGGGGCGAAGACCGACCTTCCATGCTCGCCTCCCGGTGGCGTCCCTCCGCAAGATCGCCCCCCCGGGCCGCGGCCGGGTGTCGGGCAGCTCTCGACGGTCTACGTGGGGTGCACCGGGGGTGCGGGGTCGGTACAGGAGTGCCGGGGGCGGGAGTCGAACCCGCAAGGGCATAGAGCCCGGGGGATTTTAAGTCCCCTGTGTTTACCGGTTTCACCACCCCGGCCCATGGGTGTACTTGAAAAGTACCGACCCTGGGCCGGGTGCTTCCACACTTCCGTTCTCCCCTGTCCCGGGTGGCCCCCCGGCGTCCCGGGTGCCTCCGGCCTCGGCGAGGGCTCGTCGTCGCAAAGCGCAGCCTGACCGCAGGTTGGGCCGTTCCGACCCGGATGTCTGCGACGGCCGGCGTGTGGGCGACCGGGGCCATGGGCGTGACGCTCGCCTCCCCCCCGGAGCTGAGCCGCATGCGGGCCCGAACACTCGACCCTCCGGGGCCGGGTCCGTAGCTTGCCCTCCGAGCCCACCGCCACGACCGCCGCCGGAGACGCCATGTCCGTCGTTCGCCCCTCGCTCCCCGGAGCGATCCTCCTCGCCGGGACCGTCCTGCTCCCGGGGTCGACCCCCGCCTCCGCCCAGACCACCGACACCGAGCGGGCCGCCGCCCGGGACGTCCTCCGGGAGCTGGACGAGCTCCAGGATCGACTCGCCCCCACCGCCGCCGCCGAGGCCCTGGTGAGTCGGGACGACGCCACCCGGGACGCCCTGGTGGCCCGGACCCGGGAGATCTGGACCACCCGGATGCAGTCCCTGAGCGACTGGATCGGCCACAACCCCGAGGTGGGTTGGGAGGAGGACGAGGCGGTGGACACCCTCACCGCGGTCCTGCGGGACGCGGGGTGGGACGTGGAGGTAGGGGTCGCGGGGCTGGAGACGGCCTTCACGGCCACCTGGACGTCGCCGGCGGGCCCTGGAGATCTGACGCTGGGGCTCATCGGCGAGTACGACGCCCTACGGGACGCTGACGGGCCCTTCCACGGCGACCAGCACAACGCCCAGACCCCCATCGTCATGGCCTCGGCCTTCGCCCTGGCGGAGCACATGGCGGCGGAGGGGGTCCCGGGCCGGATCGCGATCTACGGCACCCCGGCGGAGGAGGTGGGGCCGCCGGCCAAGGTGATCATGCACGAGGCGGGGGTCTTCGACGGAGCGGACATCCTGGTCCGGAGCCACGGGGTCACGCAGACCTCCCGGGCCCGGGCGGGCTTCGGATCCTGCTGCCTGAACATCAACGAGGTGAAGTACACCTTCCTGGGCACCCCCTCGCACCAGATGGCGTCGTGGTTCGGGCGGAACGCCCTGGAGGCGGCGGTCCACTTCTACACGATGGTGGACGGGCTCCGCTCGACGCTCCGCCCCGAGGCCTCGATCCAGGGTGTGATCCCCGAGGGGGGCGAGGCCCCGAACGTGGTGCCCCAGCGGGCGGTGGTGGACTACTACATCCGCTACCCGGACCCGGTGTACCTGGAGCACATCAGCCGTATGATGGACGACGCCGCCCGGGGGGCCGCCATGGCCACCGGGACCGAGGTGGAGATCGACCGCTACGGCGAGTACCGGGACGGCATCTCCCTCGGGACGCTCCAGGAGCTGGCCTTCGCCTACGCCAACGAGCTCGGCGCCCCGAACATCGAGCCGGAACCCACCCGCCCCTCGGGCTACGAGGAGACCGGCGTCGTCACCGAGGACATTCCCGGCGTCGGGGTCTCGATCTTCAGCTCCCGGGGGGCGAATCACACCCGGGGGATGCTGGAGGACACCTTCAACGAGGTGGGTCACACGGGCTTCCGCATCAGCGCGGAGGTCCTGACGGCGATCCTCTACGACTTCCTGACCCGGCCCGAGCTCAGGGAGGCGGTCCGGGAAGAGCACTCGGTGCTGTCGGGGCTCCTGGATCGGTACCACGAGGCGCTGCGACAGGCCTACGCGCAGGAGATCGGGGCAGGAGGGCCGATGTAACCCTCCCGCCGAGGGGCCTGTCCCACCGCGAGGAGACCGCTACATCCCCGCCGCCCCGAAGGTGTCGCAGGCGTTGACGTCCCCGGTCTGGATTCCCCGGGAGAGCCACTGCTGGCGCTGCTCCGAGGTGCCGTGGGTGAAGGACTCGGGCGAGACGGCCCGGCCGGCGTTCCGCATGAGACGATCGTCCCCGATGGCCGCCGCCGCCGCGAGTCCGTCCTCGACGTCCCCGGGCTCGAGCACCTGTTGCTGCGCGTTGGCGTGGTGGGCCCAGACGCCGGCGTAGCAGTCGGCCTGGAGCTCCAGGAGCACCGACAGCTGGTTCGCCTCGGCCTGATCCATGGCGTTCTGCTGCAGGCGTCGCACCTGGTCCGAGGTCCCCAGGAGATTCTGGACGTGGTGCCCCACCTCATGGCCCAGGACGTAGGCCTGGGCGAACTCGCCGGGCCCGCCCATCCGGGCCAGGTCCCGGAAGAAGCCGGTGTCGATGTAGACCCTCTGATCCGGGGGACAATAGAAGGGCCCGGTGGCGGAGGAGTTGAACCCACAGGCGGACTGGACCATGTCGTCGAACAGGACCAGGCGCGGAGGTCGGTATTGAGCGCCCCCCTCCGCAAAGATCCGGGACCACACGTCCTCGGTCATTCCGAGAACCGCCGACATGAAGTCCCCCATCTCGTCGTCGGGGGCGCCCGCCGGCGCCCCGGCCGGCGGCGGACCCTGCTGCACCGCCGGTCCGCCCCCGCCCACGAGGAGGCTCAGGAGGTCGAGCGGATTCCCGCCCAGCAACATCATGACCAGGATGAAGAGCAGGCCGAAACCGCCGCCGATCTTCATGGGGGCGCCTCCGCGCCGGCCCCGCCGGTCCTCCACGTTCGTGCTCCGTCTGCTGTCTCGCCAACGCATGTCGGTTCGTCCCGGTCGTGGGTGGGGAAGATGCACGGCTTACCCGCGACGTCAGCCTGCGGATCCCTGGGCGTCACGGCAACCCTTGCGCTCCCCGAGGCGTCGATGCAATGGTCCGGCC
>Ga0316576_10001745_pt1 | contig 11987 bp, 7 predicted proteins | sample S0NA_FD_203075 | JGI IMG/M metagenome (GOLD analysis project Ga0316576, IMG submission 203075) | Rhizosphere microbial communities from salt marsh grasses in Alabama, United States - S0-2_050615r3r5 | ecosystem: Host-associated > Plants > Roots > Rhizosphere | place: USA: Alabama | collected... | reverse complement strand
GATGATTTTCCTTATCTTATTTGCTTCCTGTCTTGCCTGCCAGAATAAACGGGAGTCGGGGATCATTGCCTTCCGAAAGGCCTCTTCGGCATCGTGAAATCGATAGGACTCCTTAAGAGCAATACCCAGGTAAAAGCTCGCCTCCGGCAGACTCGGTTTCTCTTGCACGGCATCATCAAAGAAGTTTTCCACATAATGCAGCCAGTTCTTGGATTTTTTCATGGTGTACAAACGCATTTGCCCCACGGCGCAGGTTGCTCGGTCTTCAGCACTCTTTGCGTAATTGCGTGCCTCTTTCATGGATCGAAACGCCTGCGGGTAATTTCCTCTGCTCCCCGCAATAAGCCCGAGGCCGCAGTGGGCCTGAGAAAAAGAGTGGTCCAACCGCAGTGCAGCCTGGAATTCGCGCTCCGCGTCACTCATTTGACCGCGATCAAGGAAATCGAATCCATTTGATGTGTGGTGACTTGGAGTATCAAGAAAACTCTGCAATGTTTTATAGCGGTCACTGCACCCGGTCATGAGGACAAAAATACACCCGACGGAAAGAAAAAAGATACCGGCGCAGAAACGGCTTCTTGATCTATTCATAACCATGGCTACACCCTTTTTTACAAAGCAGTTTTTAGGCTCACGGAAAGAAGAAATCCCTCAGTCCAGGACAATCATGACCCCAGCAGTTCGCAAAAAGTTCAGATTTGCAGGGACTTCGATTATCCGTGCAGCGTCTGCATTACTGATAATGATATCACACGAGTTTTTCCCTGACGCACTCACAGCTTTTACTTGCAGAGGGTTTGCCCCTACCCTTCGGTTTCGCAGTGCATCTTCGAAATTCTTGCTGTAGCTGGCTGCCCCTTTTGCCACTGCATCTTTTCGGTTAACAACCGCGGGACCATAGATCTCATTACCATCTTCATCCAGGATACGGGGCACCAGGGCTGGAGTCACTCTCAGTCCACGGCAATCAATAACCAGTCCGGTATGAGGTTTCCTCTTTGGCGATTTCGACGAAATGGAATTGCCCTCCACCGTTCCTCCCTTGATCTGATCGATTTCCCGAATGGTTTTCGGGAGAAGGATATTTGCCAGGGTTCCTCGGAGATCCAGGGTTATCACTCTTTTCACCCTATTTCCCGAAAGAAAAAACGTCTCCATCGCCGCAGTGTTGTAGACGGTCTTCTTCATTTTCTGGTCAAATAAATCAGGAGTCAAGACAACTTCTTTTGCAAAATGATCGCTGTCCACGCGCAACATGCTGAGTGTCTCGATCAAATTTCTCTTTGCGGTAGTTTCGGCCTCCTGGGCTGCCAGCGCGCGCGCCTGCGCTTGATTCGCAGTCTTTCGGGGAGGTTCCGCGGTTCCCGTTGCCTCTATGACCCCGTTGGACCAATCGATCAACCCTGCAGACAAAATCTCAGTATAGATCTCTGCGTATACGAATACAGGCCTGAAGAGGAGCGTCAGTAACACAACGAGGCCTAACGGCAAAACCGTTTTTTTTCCGAGAAATATTCTTCGTGAATACACGGCAAGTCTATTTCCTTTTTTTTCGGTCATACCGCCTTTTACCATCCTCGCAGCCGCTTGACAAGATTTGGCTCAGCGGTGCTGTCAAAAAAGGATTCAATTTTTTCTGCAAGTGTTTTTTCCTGTCGCGGATCTACCCACGTGTACGAAGAATCGGCCCGAAACCAGGTGATTTGTCTTTTTGCATACCTTCTCGTCTCTTTTTGGATCTCCGTTATGGCCTTTTCCCGTGTAAGATGTCCCTCCAGGTATGCCACTGACTGCTTGTACCCGATGGCCTGGAGGGACTTCAAACGGGGACTGTATCCCTTCCCTAACAACTTCTCCGTCTCAGAAAAAAGACCCTCTTCTATCATGCCGAGGGTTCGTTTGTCGATGCGATCATAAAGCTCCGGTCGTTCCCGGATCAAACAGAACTTTAACGCAGTGAAGTTCCGCTCGGAGAAGGCATGGAGTTTGGTCAGATTCGAAGGAGCACTGTTCGTGAGAAGCATGATCTCAAGTGCCCGAATAACCCGCACATGGTCATGGGGATGGATTTTCTCCGCACGCTGCGGATCAAGGCGCATGAGCCTTTTGTACATGGCCCGTCCGCCGTCCGACTTCCATTCCTCCTGGAGTGCCTTCTTAAGTTCAGGCGACGATGGCGGACACTGCAAAAGTCCTCCCAGCAAGCTTTTTATGTAGAGGCCGGTACCCCCCACCAAAAAAACACGTTTTCCGCGATGAAGGATATCCATTGCCGCTGCAAACGCCATATCTCGATAGATGGCGGCATTGTATTCTTGGTCGGGATTCGCCACGTCCAGAAGATGATGCAGCACGCCCTTTTTTTCCTCCCTCTTCGGCTTTGCGGTTCCTATATCCATGCCACGATACACCTGCATTGAGTCAGCATTGATAATTTCAGCATTGAAACGGCTTGCCATCGCTACCGAAATACTCGTTTTTCCGCTGGCAGTGGGCCCGGCAATGACAACGATCTTTGGGAGTGTCCCTTCCTTCTTTTCCATCCTACAAACCTAGATAACCCGCTTAAACATTTTCTCGATTTCCGTGTAGGTCAGATATCGGAATATGGGTCTTCCATGGGGGCAATTGGAAGGCAGATCCATCTCCAGCAGTTCCTGAATCAAACGTGACATCTCCTCACGACTCAGAACATTCCCAGCTCGAACGGCGCTGTGACATGCCGCCAGCATGAAGATTTCATCAACACCCGCCTGATCCTGCAATTGGCCTTTTTCCAAGTCCGGAAGAAGCTCTGAAAGGAAACCCTCCCACTTTATGCGGGAAAGCAGTGCCGGCACTTCTCGAAGCAGGAAGGATGCACCGCCGAACGACTCAAGTTCAATTCCGTAACGGGAAAGAAGATCCCCTTTCTCCAAGAGGATCTTCGCCTCTCGCACGGAGAACTCGATTTTTAGGGGAACCAGCAACACTTGAGTCTGAATCTTTCGTCGGCCGAGCTCTTTTTTCAACCTTTCGTAGAGAATCCGTTCATGGGCCGCGTGCTGATCCACCATCATCAGTCCTTCCCGCGCCTGGCAAAGAATATAGGTGTTTCCGAGATTTCCAATGATTACCGGCTCATCCTTCGAGCTTTGCACTGGAAGAGCTTCAACCTGTCTTCCTTTCCGGGACCCAGAGATAAATTCTGCCTGGGCAGGCTCCTGTACCTGCAAGGGAGATGGTTCCTTCGGAGAGAATTCCATTTTTACGAATGAACGAAATCGCTTCGATAGGGCCTTTTCCAGGGCCCCCGCAATGGTGCGGAAAACGGCTGGTCCATCGCGAAACCGCACCTCCTGTTTCGTCGGGTGGACATTCACGTCCACTTCAGACGGCTCTGCCTCGATGAATAGCACCCCTTGAGGATACTGGCCTTTCATGAGCCGACGACCATACCCTTCCAACACGGCCTTAGTAATAAACCGATCCCTGATATTTCTCTGGTTTACATAGATGTACAAACGATCCCCTCGACTCCGCAGGAAGTCCGGAGGCGCAAAGTAGCCTCTCACGCCCAGGCCGGAACTCTGATCCCTGATCTTCAGCAGTTCGGTGGCGATATGCTTTCCGAAAAGAGTGGAAAGCCGGTGTACATACTCGCTGGTGATGGGAAACTGGATGACTTTTTTTCCATCACTCTGGAGTCTGAATTCTTTATCAAGAAACGGAACAGCCCATCGGGTAACGGTGTCCATAATATGTTCCAGTTCGGTTCGCGGGCTCTTCATGAATTTCCTGCGTGCGGGCAGATTGTAAAAAAGATTTCTTACCACCACGCTCGTTCCGGAAGGGCATCCGGTTTCATCAATAGAAAGAAATTTCCCTGCGGCCAGTTTGAACCGGTGTCCGATCAGCTCCTTGTCAGGACGGCTTGTGATCTCCATTCTTGATACTGAGGCAATACTGGGAAGCGCCTCTCCGCGAAACCCCAGCGTTCGTACCGCGAACAGATCGTTTACGGACCTGATCTTGCTGGTTGCGTGCCGTTCAACAGAAAGCAACAGGTCGTCTTTGCACATCCCTGCACCATCGTCCCGCACCTTAATCTCCCGTTTTCCTCCTCCTTCAACGGAGACAAGGATCCGCTGAGCGCCCGCGTCAATACTGTTATCCAGCAATTCCCGCACTACGGACGCAGGCCTCTCCACCACTTCCCCCGCGGCTATCTGGGACGCAACGTTTTCAGCGAGAATTCTGATTGCACCACCCATTTTACTTCACCGTAGCTCCAACCTACGCTCAATTAGGGACTCCCACCACCTGGCAAAATAGCGCGATTCGTCATTTTGCCACCTCTCGATGAGCGTCCCGATGAATGCAATCCTAGCATGGCATCCTCTTTTTCCTCAATGATTTTTCTTCCGGCCCTGTGTCGAATGTTATGGCAAATGGCTTTCCAGATGTTCTCCGTTGACAGTTCCTAAGCCATGTCTCTATACTTTACACTGTGAATCTCCGGTCGAAAATAAAAACGCTTTTTCGATCACGGCTTGAAGACGGTGCGTTGAGGAACAGATACTCTCAGGGGGACCCATGAAAAACACTATTGCAATAATCATGGCCGGAGGCAAAGGAGAACGGCTTATGCCCCTGACCAAAGACCGTTCAAAACCGGCTATTCCTTTTGGAGGAATTTATCTCCTCATCGATCTTACCCTCTCAAACTGCATCAATTCCGGGATCTATCGGATCATCGTTCTGCCGCAATACAAGTCGCAGACCCTTATGCAGCATCTCGAGGGGGGATGGAATATTTTCAGTCCGGCGCTGCGCCATTACCTGAAAATCGCCCCTCCGCAGATGATGCACGGAGAAAAGTGGTACCAGGGAACCGCCGATTCCATCAGACAAAACGCCTATCTCCTGGAGGAGGGATCGACGCAACATGTTCTGATATTGTCAGGCGATCATGTTTATAAGATGGATTATGCGCGCTTCAAAGAGTATCATGAGGAAAAAAATGCGGACGTGACCATTTCCGTTATTGAACTGGGCAGGGATGCCGCGGGACAATACGGGATACTCGAAGTTGACGAAAAGTTCAGGGTCCGCGCCTTCCAGGAAAAGCCAAAAAAGCCCAAAACCATTCCCGGCGATGCAAACCGTGTTCTGGCGTCCATGGGCATATATATCTTCAAGGCAGAGGTGCTCCTCGACCTGTTGAAACGTGATGATCGTGCCGACTTCGGCAAAGACATTCTCCCGGACATCTTGAAAAGTCACCGCGTCATGGCGTATCCTTTTCGAAGAGAAAACAGAATCCTCGATGTAACGGTTTCCGTGGACGACGAGGGGCTTCTACGAGAGAATCCTCTGAGTCCCATTCGCGACTCCGGATACTGGCGCGATGTGGGCACCCTCGATGCATACTGGAATGCCAATATGGATTTGACGGGAGTTGACCCCTATTTCAACCTTTACGGGCGTCATTGGCCCATCAGAACCTATCAGCGACAGCATCCTCCGGTGAAAACCGTATTCGCGCAGAATTCCGGTGATGATGCCCGTGCCGGCCGAGCACTTGATTCTCTGGTGGCCAACGGTTCCATTATCAGCGGCGGTCTGGTCCTGAACAGTGTTCTTTCCTACAATGTCTTCGTGCAGAGCTGGGCAAAGGTTGAAGAATCGGTGGTGATGGAAAACGTCGTCATCGGTCGTCACGCTCGAATAAAAAAAGCCATCATCGGGGAAGGGGCAAAAATCCCTCCGCGTTTTCAGCTCGGCTATCATCCCAGGGATGACAGAAAGAAATTCACCGTAACGCCACGCGGCATTTCCGTTGTAACTAAAGATGATTTTCCCGCGTAACAGTTAATAGTGTCCGCACACCGGGAGCCGAAGTTCACTGTAAACGGATGAGAGGTAGCAGATGAAGGCCAAAATCACCTACGATGTAGTTCCAAATCTTCCGGATACGCTGGAGAACCTCCGGCGGATTGCCTACAACCTCTGTTTCAGCTGGAACGACGACATTGCCGATCTGTTCCAGAGAATGGATCCGCGGTTATGGACAAATTGCCGGCACAATCCGGTTCTTTTGCTCGGACTGATCAGCCAGGAGAGGCTTGACGACCTAGCCCGCGATCAGAGTTTTGTCGCACAATTGGAACGGGTTGCCGATCATTTTGACCGATATCTCTCTCAACCCCATGTTCAGAGCGAGCAATACTTGGAGAGGGAATCTTTCCAGGTGGCCTATTTTTCCGCCGAGTTCGGCCTTACCGAATGTCTCCCCATCTACTCAGGGGGACTGGGAATTCTTGCCGGAGACCATCTGAAGTCATCCAGTGACCTCAACGTGCCATTAATCGGAATCGGCCTTCTCTATCAGGGGGGGTATTTCAGCCAGTATCTCACTGCCGACGGCTGGCAAATGGAGACGTACCCTCAAAACGATTTTTCCAACATGCCTGTAGTGCCGGTCCGGGGGGCGGATGAGGCGCCGATCAGGGTGACGGTCCTGCTCAAGGGGGTGCCCGTTCAAATTCAGGTCTGGAAGATCATGGTGGGGAGGATTCCCCTCTACATGCTGGATACGAATATTGACCCGAATCCGTTTGCTTTCCGCCAGATTACCGCACAGCTATACGGCGGCGACAGAGAAATGCGCCTCCAGCAGGAAATTGTTCTGGGTATCGGCGGTGTCCGCGCACTGAAGGCCATGGGAATCGAGCCCACAGTCATCCATATGAATGAAGGCCATTCGGCCTTTTCCACCTTGGAACGCATTAATATCCTCCGCCAGGAAAAGGGGCTCACATTCGATGAAGCGCGTGAAGTGGTTACCGCCAGCGCAATTTTCACCACACACACTCCGGTGCCTGCGGGAAATGATACTTTTCACCCGGATCTCATCCGCACCTACTTTGAAGAATACGTCAAAAATCTCGGCATCAATTTCAAAGTATTGCTCGGTTACGGCCGTCTTGATCCTCGAGATGAAAACGAGTTCTTCGGAATGACCACCTTGGCACTCCGCCTCTCCGCCCACAGCAACGGCGTGAGCCGCCTCCATGGAAAAGTATCACGGGCAATGTGGCAAAAGGTCTGGGTTCACCATCCTGTTGAGGATGTACCCATCAACCACATCACCAATGGCATCCATGTACCCACCTGGATTTCCAGAGAGATGGGAGCCCTTTTCAGCCGCTATCTTGGTCCGGATTGGGCGGAAGACCCGGATCACAAGCGCGTCTGGGATCAGATTGACGAAATACCTGGCACCGAACTGTGGAGAACCCATGAACGGTGCAGGGAAGGGCTGGTGGGATATGTGCGCGCCCGACTTGGAAACCAGCTCAAACGGAGGGGAGCTTCTACGGCGGAAATCATCAGGGCGCGAGAGGTATTGATGCCGGAGGCTCTGACAATCGGTTTTGCACGCCGTTTTGCCACCTATAAGCGGGCTACTCTTCTCTTCAAGGATCCCGAGCGGCTTGCGCGTCTTCTCAATAATCCTGAACGACCGGTCCAGCTGATCATTGCAGGAAAAGCCCATCCGCAGGACACGGAGGGTAAAGAACTAATAAAACAGATCATCCATCTGAATCATGATGAACGCTTTCGAAGAAAGGTGGTCTTCATCGAGGATTACAATATGGACGTAACCCTTCATATGGTCTCCGGATCCGATCTCTGGCTGAACACTCCTAGAAGACCGCTGGAAGCGTGCGGTACAAGCGGCATGAAAGCCCTGGCAAACGGATCACTGAATCTCAGTGTCCTTGACGGATGGTGGGAAGAAGCCTATCAACCGGAATGCGGATGGGCCCTTGGACACGGCGAGGTTTATGAAAACTTCGAAATTCAGGATAGTATCGAAAGCCTGGATCTCTACAATCTTCTGGAAAACGACATTGTTCCCCTCTTTTATCAGCGGGGAATAGACGGTTTGCCCCGGGGATGGATAGAGAAAATGCGTGCCGGATTGCGAACTCTGGTTCCCATCTACAACTCCCACCGAATGGTGCAGGAATACCTCAACCGTTTCTATCTCCCCTGTTCACGCCGTTTCACTGCTCTCTCGCGCGATTCTTTTGAACGGGCGAAGGATCTGGCCTCGTGGCGGCAGAAGATCATGACCGGCTGGGCCGGCGTTTCCGTTGTGGAAGTTACCGGCCAAGAGGCCCGAGAAATACGGGTGGGTGAATCACTGGAGGTTAAGGCCAGAGTTGTACTGGGATCATTAGATCCCGAAGATGTCACCGTTGAGGCCTATTTCGGACGCCTGGGAGCCGAGGGGCAATTCGATGAAAGAGACACCGTTCCGCTCACGCTGGCCGAAACGGTCGACAATGTTTACCTTTTCGAAGGCAAAATCCCATCCAGCAAGTCCGGCCGTTTCGGCTGCACACTGCGCATCATGCCAAGCCTTGAGCGGCTGGAAAATCGTTTTGCCATGGGACTGGTCACCTGGGCTTGAATAGGGAGACAAGAGTACACCTGGAAGAAACTCGACGATCTTGAAACGCACTTCACTCCCCGCGAACCGCGTTCTGGGGAGAGATCAGGATTTGAGACTTTTTGACCTTCGTTTTCCCAGAAAAAGTCTCCCCCCGATTTTTCACTGTATGGGTAAGGATTCATGGATATGGAAAAGAGATCAACCATGCACCCGCGTGAAATCGAAAGTATTCTCAACTGCGTCCTTGCCGATCCTTTCAGTCTTCTGGGAGCCCATCCGACGGAGCTGAGAGGGAAAAAAGGCAGCGTGGTGCGCATCTTTCTTCCCCACGCCCGACAGATTGAAATCCTGGATCTCAATCCCGCTGGACCGGTGAAGGCGAAACTAGTCCATCAGGACGGTCTTTTTGAAGCGTGGCTTCCCGGAGTTTTAAAAGTCTTCCCCTATCGCTTGAAGGCTTTCTTCGACAATGGATCGCAGTCGCTTTTTTACGACTGCTATGCATTCCTTCCCTTTTTGGAAGATGACGACCTCTATCTCTACAATCAGGGCACCCACGACCGTATCTATGACAAACTGGGATCGCACCCTGTCGACCACCAGGGCGTTGCCGGCGTCCTCTTTGCGGTCTGGGCACCTTCAGCGAGTCGAGTGAGCGTCGTCGGAGATTTTAATCAGTGGGATGGACGGCGGCACCCCATGCGGGAGCGGGGCGTTTCAGGAATCTGGGAGCTCTTTATCCCCCATTTGAACGCCGGCACAAGGTATAAGTTCGAGCTCAGAGCTCAGGATGGAACTCTTTTGACAAAATCCGACCCATTCGCTTTTTTCTTTGAAAAACGCCCACGAACCGCTGCGATAGTGCAAACCGTGGATGGATTTCCCTGGGCTGATCAGGAATGGATGAAAGCCCGTTCTTCTCGCAACATGCTGAAAGAACCGTTGGCCGTCTATGAGGTGCACCTTGGCTCCTGGCGCCGGTCCGGTGACCAGGAAAAGAGTTGGCTCACCTATCGGGAAATAGCAGAGGAGCTCGTGCGCTACGTGAAAGAGATGGGCTTTACACACGTTCAGTTTCTCCCTGTCGCAGAGCACCCTTTCGACGGTTCATGGGGCTACCAGGTTACCGGGTATTATGCCCCCACGTCCCGCTTCGGCTCGCCCCAGGATTTCATGTACCTTGTAAATCGGCTTCACCGCGAGGAAATCGGTGTTATTCTTGATTGGGTGCCCGCCCATTTCCCTCGGGACCCGCATGCTCTTGAGTTTTTTGACGGCACGCATCTTTATGAACACGCTGACCCCAAACGTGCAGAACATAAGGACTGGGGAACCCTCATTTTCAATTACGGTCGAAACGAAGTGCGAAATTTCCTCATCGCCAATGCCCTTTTCTGGTTCGAAAAATATCACGTTGACGGACTGAGGGTCGACGCGGTGGCCTCCATGCTTTACCTCGATTATTCAAAAAAGGAAGGGGAATGGATTCCGAACCGTTACGGAGGCAGAGAGAATCTGGAGGCTATTGCCCTTCTTCAGGAATTGAACAGGAAACTCTTCAGAGATTATCCCGGAGCCATAACCATTGCGGAGGAGTCCACCGCCTGGCCTGGTGTCACACGACCCGTGCATTTGGGAGGACTCGGATTTCTTTTCAAATGGAATATGGGCTGGATGCATGACATGCTGCGTTTCATGTCCCTGGATCCCATCCACCGCTCTTACCATACGGAAAACCTGACTTTCGCACTTCTTTACGCCTATCATGAAAACTTCATCCTTCCCCTCTCCCACGATGAGGTCGTCCACGGAAAGGCCTCCCTCCTGTCAAAAATGCCGGGCGATGACTGGCAGAAATTTGCGAACCTTCGCTTGCTTCTCGGCTATATGTACGGTGAACCGGGGAAAAAGACTCTTTTCATGGGAGGAGAATTCGGGCAATGGTCGGAATGGAACCACGATTCGGAATTGGAGTGGCATCTGCTCAACTATCCGCCTCACGCCGGCCTCCAACAATATGTAAAAGACCTCAATGCACTCTACCGACGCGAGCCCGCACTTTACGAAAGGGATTACGATCAATCCGGGTTTCAATGGATCGATTTCAGGAACGGGGGTTCGACGGTAATTTCCTTTATGAGAAAACAGCATTCTTTCGAAGATCCCCTGCTGTTTGTCTTCAATTTTACACCCGTACCGCGGGAAAACTACCGCATCGGGGTGCCTGTTCACGCCTTTTATCGGGAAATCATCAATTCCGATTCAGCATTGTACGGAGGATCAAATGTAGGTCTCACGGGAGGAAGGAAATCAGATCCCATTCCTGAACATGGCTTCTCCCATTCCCTCAATCTCACACTTCCCCCTCTCGGCATGGTTATCCTCAAACCGGAAAGATAGCAGTACCGCCTCACGAAATTGCTAGGGAACCCCCAAGCGCCGGAACCTCACCTTTCTCCGCATTCAGAAACTACGGGAATAGAGAGAAATCATTTTGCCCTGTTCGAAGGGAATCTTCGAGAAAAGGGAAATTTCTGAAAAAAATATTTCAGGATTTACCTCGGGATGCCGATGAAGAAGGTGAGATGAAAGAGGAAATGGAGATTCTAGATATTCAGGATATTTTCAAGGACGATGCGAACCAGATAGAAAGGACTATCGACCGGATAAAAGGGGACGGAGCAGATCACCAATTTGATGTCACCCAACCTCAACAGCAAAAGCATAAACCAAGGGACGGCCAACGGCCTCCAAAGGTTATTGAAAGGCAAAAGGGGGTGTGAGGTGGCACTTTGGCGGCTTCTCGGATGAGCGTGCATCTTCTCTCCAGGGCTGATGACAAAAAAAGAGCACCCGGCATTAACCCTGGGAAAACAACGGCATATCGGGAAGCCTTTCACTAAAATCCCTGTTGAACTGGTTACCATCAGCAGAACTTATTCGAATCCCGTTGGATTGTTCATCAACAACAAAACTTCTTTGGACCCCGTCGGATTATTCACCTTGATACAGACCTCAACACCGGCCCGGTTTCCCTTCATGGGAAGCCGGGCCGTCCTTTCTCCTATTGGATCAGCAATTGGCAGGAAAATCGTTTTGCTTTTTCCTTCTCAATCTGAATCGGCCACAAAAAGAGCAAACTGGATCCCTGATAGGTGCGCTCAAAACCTTCCTCAGACATGGATACGGTCATCAGAGGGAAAAACCATACTTTCGCGGGCTGCTGAAAGGTAAAAGCGGCGGTGATTCCGTCCGAACCGTTTACCATTGTGAATGCGGTGACACCCTCTTCTGAACCAGTTTCCACCGTATTTCTCTTCCGTTCCCCATTACAAAGATAGTATCTTTCAGGATCCCGATCCGAGAAGAGGGTCAGATTCCACTCGCTCCCGAAGAGGCAGGGCACAGAGAGATCACCGAGAGCGGTCAACTCCCATTGGATATCTACCCTGCCCAGCTTTTCCATACGAACTTCCTTTGCTATCCTGAGCGGGTTTTGCCCAGCACGACCCTCGCGCACGAGGGAGACAATGCCTCCGTC
>Ga0316576_10001744_pt1 | contig 11992 bp, 11 predicted proteins | sample S0NA_FD_203075 | JGI IMG/M metagenome (GOLD analysis project Ga0316576, IMG submission 203075) | Rhizosphere microbial communities from salt marsh grasses in Alabama, United States - S0-2_050615r3r5 | ecosystem: Host-associated > Plants > Roots > Rhizosphere | place: USA: Alabama | collected... | reverse complement strand
GAAGGGGGATTTACCCAAAATGAAATAAAAAAAGCCAAAGATCAAGGGTTTGTCACCGTTGGACTAGGTCCTCGAATCTTAAGAGCTGAAACAGCCACCGTTGCAGCATGTGCTTTACTTCAATATCTTTTTGGCGATATGAACCAAAAAGGTCTTGACAAAAAAAAGGAGGTTTAATAATTTTTGGTTTTTTCAAGGTCATGCCGAGGTAGCTCAGTCGGTAGAGCAGGGGACTGAAAATCCCCGTGTCGGCAGTTCGATTCTGTCCCTCGGCACCAAAAAATTCAAGCGGTTAGCGATAAAGCTGGGCCGCTTTTTTGTTTTTAATCTGGCCTGTCCCCACCTTGTCCCCATTCTTTCTCTTAAATTCATTTTTAAATTGCCTACGACAGAGAAATTTTTAAATTTAAAGGTAGGGGGGCACGCCCAGTACACCGCACTCATGGCCAACAAACACTGCGAACTGCATTGAAATAAACTCGCACACGCATCTGTTAATATTTTAGCCATCTCCTTACAAGCATCATAAATATTTCATGCCATTTTTTATGACAGGTATTCATCATAACCTATTTATATTATAGAATATATTTTTTATCAAGATCATATTGACACGATTCATTTATGCATTAAGATATGTATAGAAGGGTACATAAAAACATTAAATGTCGCTCAGCTTCAACACCATGATTATGAACCATGTGAGTACTCTATCTCGCAAAGGTTATACTGTACAAAGAGGGGCTCGAGCACATTTATAAGGCTTCTCGGATGTCCGTGCATCTCGATGCCACATAGCATTGTACAACGACATTTAGGGAAGCCAAAAGTATGAGATGCTTGGTAAGCCTAAAGTGGGGGGCTACCGGGCTAATATGGGTAGGGCATAGATGGCCTTGCCCTTTTTTATTGCTTACCTATTCCTTCTCTCAATTTTCTTGAATACCATTTTTTGATGAGCATGTTCTATTGCAGATTCATTTATTGATAAATATCTCATCACTCGTCAAAGTTTTGACAATAGATTTCACTGAAGTCCAATCATACATTTAAATATTAACTTACTGTATTTTCATATTAAACTCTAAATAACGGATTGTTTGGTACATATCATGCAATTGTTATTGAATACCTTGTAACATAAAAAATGAGTTTATCCACAACGGTAGAGACTATTATAGATCCCAGTTTAAGAAGGTGAAACCATGATGCAAGGACTTATAACAGGATGGATACTCTTATTATCTTTGGCTGCTTTGTATGCTAACGAGAATCTACATCATGTAATACCTACTGTTTTTGGTGTGTTTTTGGCAGTTGCTGTATTTACTATACCTATATTGGTACCCATATTACTGTATAATAATCACAAGAGAGTAAAGACAAAGAAACAGGTTGAGATTGAGTCGTTCAATGAAAGATATACAAGAAAGAAACATAATTTAATAGAAGATCCATATCCTGATTATCATTAAACTTGTATTATGTGAGGTGAAGTTTGGAAGATACAATTCAAATGCTAAAAGAATCTTATAACCAAATTAAAGATGCTGAGGTCATCTCTTCTGATGATTTAGGGGAATCACCTCCTTTTAACAGGGTTCATCAAAGTATCAGTCTAAGCCTAAAACTTCTCTGGTGCACCTGTGCTATGATAACGCAACAGGAACAATAAATTAAATGTGTGCAGGTATAACAATAGCATTGAGGAAATCTAAAAGAATGAGAAGCTTGGCAGGCTGAAAGTGGGAGGCTACCAGGCTAATATTGGCAGGGCACGAGAAGCCCCGCCTTTTTTATTTGCCCATAGCTTTGAGCACTTCTTCAAGTTGTTCGCTGGTCATATAGCCGAACTTTACTAAAACTTGTCCGATAAGAAGATAATTTTAACTATCAAGATTTTCCATGATTTGAACCTTCATTGCGGTATAAAGATTCTCAGGAGTAATGAATCCTTTTTCTACTATTTTGGTTAACCCTTTTTTCGTTGAGATCACGGATTGTGCCTAAAATTGTGTTCTTCTGTGTCTGTAAATAATGCTCCTGCCTTTTCGCTGCAAGGCTTATGTGGGGATAACTTACGATAGTCCACTACTTTGAAATGTTTCATGTTACTATGTAGATGATGTAATATTTTTTATGTAATTTATTACATAATTACATAATTTCTTATGTAATTTTACTTATTTTTATTTAATTATAATTAGTATAACTATTTAATATCTTTTCAATTGTTCTTTAACTACTTAATTTTGCATAATTTTTGCATGCAAACATAAGTCTATATATGTATTTTTGGTCAAAAAAGCCGAGCTGGTCATAATGATCTCTTTAGGCTCTCACTTAACCGGCTTATTGTGATTGGACGAAAAAGGGTTGAAGGCATTCAGATATGGACCATACATTAACCGATAACGGCGGCAGGCGTTCAGGTATTGAAAGGCGCCAATTCTCTTATGATTTTCACATTCCTGAACGAAGGTCCGGTAAGGATCGGAGAACCGGACTTGATAGAAGGTTAACGCCGAGAACATCAAAATAATAAAAAAAGTTGAACTGGCAGGGTCAGCAGCGGCTCTGCCTTTTTAATTTTCGAAGTTCAAATGTCCACATACGACACGTTCTTGTAGCCTAAAAATTAAGAGGAAATCCATTGACAGAGTCCGTCTTTTTAATGTATCTGGAGATGGTTGTTATATCCACAAGATCTGGTAAGACATAAATAAAACAAGGATTATTTTAATATTTAGGTCATATAGGGCCGCAACATAGAAAGGAATACGATGAGTACAACAAACGATATTTCAGATCAATTCGCGAGGTGGAACGATGCACTTTTGACGGGAGATCCAGATAACGTTGTCGCATGTTATGCTGAAGATGCCATTCTTCTACCAACTGTGTCGGCCAAAGTGCGCCATAATCATGACGAGATACGTGACTACTTCGTACACTTTTTAGCAAAGAAGCCGAATGGAAGGATAACGGAGCAGAACATACGCATATACGATAATATTGCAATAAATTCAGGACTTTATACTTTTTCTTTGATGGGAGATGGCGGCCAGAATGATGTTGCGGCAAGATTTACATTTGTCTATCGAAAGTATGACGGTGGATGGCTGATCATTGAACATCATTCGTCAATCTTACCCTAATAGAAATAAAGCGACCTAAGAAACTCAAATGGGCTATGCAATTTTAATTATTATTTCAGCATTTTTTGGGGTGCTGCTTTACTACCTGGCCGACAGGAGAGGTTACAACAAACAGTTTTGGCTAATCATGGGTATTTTATTCGGCCCGTTTGCCCTTCCTTTCATCTTTTTAGGCAAGAGAAAAACTTCATATGAAAAAAGTATATGTAGACGATGACAATCAAGCCATCATCATTTGTCCTCAATGCGGATTTGAAAAAAATGTCGATGTAACGAAATTTAAGGACACACCAAAAACGCTAAAGGCCAAATGCAAGTGTGGCGAAACTCATCGGTTCACCATCGAATTCCGAAAGACGTACCGCAAGGATGTCAGGCTGCCCGGAGAATACATTGCCAAGAAAAAAGGAGATATAGGGGAGATCATCATTAGAGAACTTTCATTGGCCGGCATCCGGTTTGAAAGTCTCAAACCCCATAAGATTTCTTTAAATAACATATTGGAAGTGAAATTTAAGCTCGATAACCCGCTGAAATCAGAAATTCGTAAATTGGTAAAGGTGATATGGATCAAGGATCGCTTTGTCGGTGCAAATTTCACCGAAACAAAATTTTATGAAAAAGATTTAGGTTTTTACCTAAAAAAATAATTAAGGGAGGTTTTTCAAAGGTCTCACACTATGACTCAAACTTATTCTGATAAAAAGATGCTTTTTCAACATCATTTAATGCATCGTAACAATTGACGATAAAACTCAATGCTTGTTTTGAATGTTGGAATTTTAGAAAAAAGGGGAGTGCGGTTTTAAAATCTCCCATATTCATGTGGCTTACTCCAAGACAGATATTGAGCTGTTCGTTACCCGGAAAATACTGAATGCCTTCTGATAGAATTTTAATGGATTCCAAGTAGGCGTTTTTCTTTTGATTCAATATGCCCAGTCCAAGATAAGCACTTGGATGCGGATGATACGTTAATGCCTTTAAGTATAATTTTTCAGCAATTCTTTCTTTTCCCAAAATTGCGTCATTGTTGGCGTAATCCCCATGATCAAAGGTCATCCCGAGTCTGGAACAAAAATCAGCATGCAAGGGATAAAACTCTTTATTATCGACAATTTCAATAGCATCTACAATTTCAGGAATCAGCTCATAATACCGGGTCCGCAAAGTTTTCCCAAACAATAGGACGTCTTCTCGAGATAATTGGGGATCGGTTTCAAAATACTTGATGTCTTCAATCTTATTTAGCCAGATATCATCGGTGAGCTTCATTTTTTTCTTATAGTCCTCATACAACCGAGTCCCGGGAAACAGCGAAAGCACAAAAAAATGGATGACCAGCGGTTTGATTTTTTTGATAAGATCAATGGTTTCCTGAATGGTCCGGCGTGTTTCTCCGGGACAACCGTATATAAAATAGGCACGAGGCAAAATGCCATATTTTAATGTCATGGCAAAGGCTTTTTCAATGTCATCATTCGAAATTTTTTTGTTCAAAAGGTTTCTGATTTTTTTTGAGCCGCTTTCCACGCCGTAGCTAATCTGAATGCACCCGGCCTTTCTCATCCAATAAAGGATGTCTTCACTCATATAGTTGACCCGTGATATGGCCACCCATTTGATATTCATCCTTTTTTCAAGTATTTTTTTGCAGATTTCGATCACCCGCTTTTTGTCGACGCTGAAGGTATCATCGGAGAAATAGAAAAAGTTGATGCCTTTTTTGTAAAGGCGTTCGAGTTCGTCGATAAAGTAGTCCACAGAGTGAAATCGAACCTTGGGGCCCCAAAATTTCGGCGATCCGCAAAACCTGCATTTACCCGGGCAGCCACGGGTCAGGGACAGATGCTGGTATTCAAAATATTTTGCCGGAACAGGCAGGTCATCCATATGATGAATCTGCTCGGCAGGTGCTGTCCGGACAACCTTGCCGTCTTTTTTAAATGCAATACCTCGAATGTCTTTTATATTATTTTCCTTCTTACTTTCCAAAACTTTGACGAGGTTTAAAAACGTATATTCGCCTTCACCGATAACCACAAAATCGATTTCCGGGAAATGGGTTAAAAAATGTTCCCATAAAAATGTCGGTGTTACCCCGCCAAAAACAATTTTTACTTTAGGATAAATCTGTTTGGCAATCCTGGCAATTTCGATGCCGCCCCAACGATTGGCCTGCAAAACAGAAAAACCGATGATATCCGGTTTTTTTTCAAGCAGAATTTTTTCGATGTCTTCGGGTGTTTCGTTTATCCGGCTCCAGTTCAATATTTCCACATCGTAATGGTTCTCTTTTAGGACAGAACCGACATAATACAGGCCGATGGGAGGAACAATCACATCTTGTATATCGGTCCGTTTTTCAAGCCAGTACGGATATATCAGCAATATTTTCATTTTTGAATCATTAGCTTCCTTGCAAAAATTTAAAATTGACTTTATAATTCAATTCTTTATCATAGTTGGGTCATTATTTGAATGATAATCTGTACAAGATTTACATATAAAAGGCCTGTCGCCCAAAAGAAAATCTTTTTGAGCGCTCATTGAAACGTTTTTTGTTCATAAATCTTGGCGAAGTGACAGAAGAGCGATTCCAACTGTTTGAGCCCGATGGGCGAGTTTTGGAATCGCCTGGAACGAGCCTTAGATTTATCAAAAAATGTTTCAGAGCCAGCGAAAAATGATTTGGGCAACAGCCCGTAAATTGAGGAGGTATCTTAATGTTTTTATCACTGGCTCAAAAACGTAGAAGCATTCGTCGATACAAAGACAAACCCGTCGAACCTGAGAAAATCGACAGGCTTGTCGAAGCAGTTCTTCGAGCACCTTCGTCAAGGGGATTTAATCCCTGGGAGTTCGTAGTGGTCACCGATCGTGCTTTACTTGAAAAGCTATCGATCGCCAAACCTCATGGTGCATCTTTTTTAAAAGATGCGTCATTGGGGATTGTTATTTGTGCGGATCCTGAAAAATCTGACGTGTGGATTGAAGATGCTTCCATTGCTTCGATTTATATTCATCTGGCAGCAGAATCCATGGAACTTGGTAGTTGCTGGATTCAGATCAGAAAAAGAATGCATGACCAGACAAAAGCAGCTGAACAGTACATTCGCGAGTTGTTAAATATCCCGGAAAACCTAAACGTAGAATCGATGATTGCCATTGGATATCCGGCCGAGAAAAAATCTCCCCACCCAAAAGAAGATCTGCAATATAAAAAAGTACATTATAATGGGTATGGCAAATGATTTCGCATCTAACTTATATCAAAATTCAACCACTGTATTGACATAAACCTTAATGGTAGTTATCAATGACTAAACTAAATAGTGTCCAATTCAGAAATGAGCAATTTTTGTTCTGATAAAGGCCGCACAAGGGTTTACGGTGAGGCGTACGCCTGTACGCCGTAGCCGGGAACCCGCGGAGAACGCCTATCAGGGCCAAAAGGGCCTTTTATGGATGGACACTAACTAAAGAGGTTAAAAAGAAAATGCAACACTTACATCTCGACGAAATAAAAGAAAAAGAACTTGTCGCCGGATTTAAAGCTCGTTTCGTGCATTCAGAAAACATGACGCTGTCATACTGGAATATCGAGGCAGGAGCTCAATTGCCGGAACATTCCCATCCACACGAACAGGTTACAAACGTTCTTGAAGGTGAGTTTGAACTGACTGTTGACAACGAAAGCAAAAAGCTCGGTCCCGGCTCAGTGGTTATTATTCCGCCTCATGCCGTTCATTCCGGAAAATCCGTAACCCGAAGCCGGATCATTGATGTGTTTTATCCGATTAGAGAGGATTATCGATAGGTTATAATAAATGAAGAAAAAAATGTTTAAGAGCGGACGAAACGCCCCTTGCCCTTGTGGAAGCGGCCTTAAATACAAGAAATGCTGTATGGGAAAAGAAAAACCGAACCCGGAAAAACTCCAAGCGGAATATGCCAAAAAATACAGAATTCGGATCAAACAAGCAGCTGATATAGAGGGTATTAGGCAGGCAGGCCGATTGGCACTGGATACCCTTGATATGATCGAAACTAAAATCAGGCCGGGACTCATCACCGAGGAAATTAACACGCTGGTGCACGAATTTACGATTAAACATGGTGCAATCTCAGCACCTTTAAACTACCGGGGATTTCCCAAAAGTGTCTGTGTCTCTGTAAACGAAGTGATTTGTCACGGTATCCCGGGAGAAAGAGTATTAAATGACGGAGATATTGTCAACGTTGACGTAACGCCGATTCTAAACGGATACTATGCAGATGCCAACAAAACGTTCTTTGTAGGCACACCTGGACCCGGCGCCAAAAAGATTGTTAATGTGGCCAAAAAGAGCCTGTTTAAAGGGATGGCAATGGTCAAACCCGGTAATACCATTGGAGATATTGGGTGGGCCATTCAAAAATACGCCGAAAAAAATGGATGCTCGGTGGTTAGAGAATTTGTGGGGCATGGTGTTGGAATCGAATTTCACGAGCCGCCCCAGGTCCCCCATTTTGGTATTCGAGGAGAAGGAATCCCGCTAATTCCCGGTATGGTTTTCACCATAGAACCGATGATCAATCTGGGGAAAAAAGAGCTCGTCATACTTGAAGACAAATGGACAGCCGTTACAAAAGACAAGTCGCTTTCCGCGCAGTTCGAACAAACGATTCTGGTCACCGACAGTGGTTTTGAAAGCCTGACCCCTTATGACCTGTAATAATGAATCAATCATTTTATATTAAAGCCGTTCTATTCGATTTTGACGGCACCCTGACAAAACCAGGAGCATTGAATTTTCCTCGTTTAAAAGAGGCCATCGGCTGCCCGACCGATGTCCCTGTACTCGAATTCATCGAAGATCTTCCCTTACCTTCTCAGCGCAATGAAGCCTTTAACCATCTGGAAAAGTTCGAAAAAGAAGCTGCAGTCAATTCAGAACCCAACATCGGGGCGCAAAAATTGATCCATTTTCTTCGATCAAAGAAAATCGGCATCGGTATCATTACCCGAAATACCCTTTCAAGTGTAGAACAGGCGCTTCAGAATTTTGAACATATCGACTTGTCTTATTTCGATGTTATTGTTTCCAGAGAAACACCCGCCCGGTTGAAACCAAGTGGCGACGGGATCACACTGGCAGCTAACACTTTGAAGGTCGATGTATCACAGATATTGATGGTGGGTGACTTTGTTTTCGACATTCAGGCAGGACAAGCAGCAGGGTGTATGACAGTGTTTCTGGATTATGGAACAACATCTGCCTCCACAAAGGTTGAAAGCGACTTTGTCGTCACCCGTTTGGAAGAAATTAAACATATCGTTCGTCTGGGACTGCCCCTTTCACCAGGTAAATTGCCCAACGATCTTCTTGAAAACTTTTTGGACCGGTTTAATGTTCATGACCCTTCGGTTCTGATAGGCGCCGGTGTTGGTGAAGATACGGCCGCAGTGGATATTGATAAAGAAGAAGTCCTTGTTATTAAATCAGATCCCATTACTTTTGCCACAGACGCCATAGGCCATTATGCGGTTGTTATCAATGCCAATGATATTGCTACGTCAGGAGCCATCCCCAGATGGTTTTTGGCGACCCTGTTGTTTCCGTCAGGTGTTACGGCATCTTTCATCCGCCAGGTCATGCACGAACTCGAATCGGTTTGCCGTCGCTGGGGCATCACGCTGTGCGGCGGTCATACTGAGATAACCGATGCGGTTACAAGACCAGTTATCACTGGAATGCTTGCCGGAACAGTAGCAAAAAATCGTCTGATTGATAAACGGGACATAAAGCCGGGTGACAATGTTTTGTTGACCAAAGGTGTCGCAGTTGAAGGAACCGCCATCATTGCCAGGGAATTTGGAGATCGGCTTGGAGAATTGGGGATGACGGAATCCGATATTGAAACATGTAAGAAATTTCTTTTTTGCATCAGTATCTTAGAAGAGGCGCAAATCGCTCGCAATTGTGCGGGAGTTAGCGCCATGCACGACATTACAGAAGGGGGATTGGCCACAGCTCTCATGGAATTGAGCATTGCCGGTGAACATCGAATAAAGGTTAACATGGACCATATCCCGATCTTTGAGCAAACCGAAAAGATTTGCACCTTGCTTGGTATTAATCCCATGGGATTAATTGGCTCAGGAAGCCTTCTCATTTGTTCTCATAAAAATGAAACCCAAACGCTGATGGACAATATTAGAGCCGCTGGAATTAATATTACCTGCATCGGCGAGGTGATAGAACCCGGTCGCGGAATCGAAGCTGTGAACAAAAGCGGACCGGTGGCTTGGCCCAGTTTTGAGGTGGATGAAATTACTAGAGTTTATTGAGACATGATTCAATTAGCGGACGAGTGTTTATTTGTTAAATCGCTCCATGGACAATGCTTTTTTTAAATCGTGTAATCATGATAGTTGAGGATGCCACTGGCGGTGAGATGGACAAGACTCGTAGCAATGGTTCGCCCCGGGTATAATTAAATTTTTCCTGAAAGAACTCGTGGATAAGGGCTCGTAATGAACAAACCGGTTTTATCCTTTGATAAGGGTAAGCGATTTAAGACAATAATTTCGTATAACAACGAATCGAGGAGGGGTTTTTCATAACGATCCCTAATCCACTCAAACAGCTTCCAGCAAAAATTTAACAATACCTGGGGCTCCTTTAGCGCCAATTTGGTTCAAAAGCCTAATCAGTAATAAAATAGTGTCATCCATCTTGTTGAGTCGTATTATCCCGTCGTCTTTTTGGGTCGTAGCTCGCAGAGCGAAGTCGGAAGCTGAAAGCAAAGACCAATCCGCCAATACGAAAGTGCTGCGTGTGTTCACGGGGTGTGCTTTTCCGTGTAACGATATTGGCGGAGTGGCTTCGTCATTTCATTGACTTAGAAGTGGGGGAGACCGCGGCTCCCGCATGTTTTTCGCGGGAGAACGCGGAGGGGGCAGGAATGCCACCACTGCTACGTCATTGAAATGACCAGACACGTAGACACCAGCGTGAAACGGGAGAGTACAGCCCGTGAACATGAAAATATTTGTTTACAATGTCCCCCAACACCTTAATTAAACAGGGTAAACACGAAATGAAAATTAAAATTTATACCGTAGGTGGAACCATCGACAAGGTATACTTTGACCGAAAAAGCACCTATGAAGTGGGAGAACCTAAAATCGGAGAAATATTAAAAGAAGCAAATGTAAACTTTGAATTTGAAATATCATCCATTTTACATAAAGACAGTCTTGACATGACCGACGAAGATCGCCGGCTGATTTTCGATGAAATTGCTTCTGATGACCATGGGCACATCCTTTTAACCCATGGAACGGATACCATTATTCAAACTGCTAAAACATTAAAAACCATACCCGGCAAAGTGATTGTTCTTACCGGCGCGATGGAGCCCGCCAGGTTTAAATACAGCGATGCTGCGTTTAATATCGGCTGTGCCGTTGCTGCTGTTCAAATATTAACCCCCGGTGTTTACATTGCAATGAACGGAAGGATTTTTGATCCGGATGGCGTCAAAAAAAACCTGGAAAAGAGTTGGTTTGAAGAACTCTGATGGTTTCTAAAATTCTTTATATACCCTTGCCAATGGGTGGCCGGGTGCTTTAATGTTTAGATCCAGAAAGTATCCGTACGGGGTTTGATCTACCGAGTAGCCTGCATTTTCAAGCCGTTCTTTTGTCCGATCCAACAATGCCCGAGCTTTTTCGGGGTCTGCCTTTTCTTGTCCCAAATGGGTAAAAGAATGCAGAATGATATTCGGAGTTTCCCATTTTCGAGCCAACCATTTGGCGTTTTTTACCAGCTTGGTCTCGGAAGAACTACCAACTTCAACGTCTTTCGGCTCAATATGGACAAACGCCACCACCGCATTTTTGTTTTCAGCCGGCTTTGCTTCAGGAACATCGGGAAGTGTTTTTATGGCCGGTGCCCAGTCAAAATCATCACAATACCAGAACAATACGCGCATTGATTTAGCCCATAAACACAGATAATACATCTTTTCTTGCATTGGCATGTTGCAGGGTTACCTGAATGAGATCTTCGGGTTTTAGATCTATTCCGCTGGACAAAGGCAAATCGCATTCTATCATGTATTCTCTTAAAATTATTTGATAATTACTCTTTTTTTTATAAAGAACGATCGCTTCTTCTTTCTGCCCGATTTGTTTTTCAAGATATTTCAATAACCAGTAACGATGACGGTTGTATTGAATTTTGACAACATGGCTCATTGGCTGTTCAAGGATCTGAAGGATATCATTGATTTCTTCACGTGTGGAAGGTTTCTCCATACCAAAAACTGATCGAATCTGTCTTTGCGTGATAAGATCAAAATATTTCCGAATGGGTGAAGTTGCGGTGACATATGCATCTAATCCCAATCCCGAATGTTTTTCAGGTTCGGGATTAAGAATAAAACGGCTCAGCAGCTTTCGCTGCATACAGTTTTGAAACAGTGTTCCATTGTTACCTTTATAGAGTCTTTCCCTCGGTGATGCCTGGGATCTAAAAATGGCAGGGACATTATGTTCTGCCAAAAACTTGGCCATTAACCAGTTTGCCATGATCATTATTTCCGAGACCAACATTCTCCCGGGGCTTTCTCTGTTAATTCTGCTCACGGTGATCTCACCATCATCACCGATCCAGATATGGATATCCGGCAGTGTTATCTGAATCGCGCCGGCGGACAATCTTTCCAAACGGAATTTTTCTGCGATTTTTCGTAGAGCAATAATATCATCATTGTCATCTGCGATAAGATTGACATCGTAATAGGTCAACTGTTGCGCGACTTTGATGAGACTCGGGGTAATT
>Ga0316576_10001743_pt1 | contig 11994 bp, 11 predicted proteins | sample S0NA_FD_203075 | JGI IMG/M metagenome (GOLD analysis project Ga0316576, IMG submission 203075) | Rhizosphere microbial communities from salt marsh grasses in Alabama, United States - S0-2_050615r3r5 | ecosystem: Host-associated > Plants > Roots > Rhizosphere | place: USA: Alabama | collected... | reverse complement strand
GGCGGAATGAAGGAAAGATACTCGACACCCTTGTTGTGCCAGTCGTCAAGTTCGCTCCATTTCGTAATGGACTCCACCTCATACCCCTGGGACAGCATGGCTCCCTTGGGAAGTCCCGTGGTCCCCGACGTGTAGCAGATCACCGCAATGTCTTCGGGTTTCCCTGCGTCGATCATTTTGTCGAAGAGATTGGGATGGTCTTTGTCGTACCGGCGCCCTTCATCCAGCACCTCGTTAAAACTCATCAGCATGGGGTCGTCGTAGCCCCAGAGGCCCTTGGGGTCCCAGTAGATGACCTTTTTAAGTAAGGGCAGCTCATTCTTGATTTCCAAGACCTTGTCGACCTGTTCCTGGTCATGGCAGACCACGAATCTGGAATCTGAGTGCTCCACGTAGTATTTGACTTCCGAAGGGACGCAGTCGGCAAATATGCCGACACCGGTGCCCCGGGCGCATTGGGCCCCCATCTCGGCCCAGTACCACTCGGGCTTGTTTTCGCCCAGGATGGAGATTTTATCGCCTGTTTCGAACCCCATGTTCACGAGACCGAGGCAGAAAGCACGGACGGTTTCGTAGCAGTCGCGCCAGGTGTAGCGGATCCATATCCCCCTATCCTTGTCGCGCATGACTACCCGGTCCGGGTGCTGTTGGTAATTTCGTCTGAAAACCTTGGGAAGCGTGTTGGACGTCGCGTCGATTGTCGTATGGGCTGATTTGTTCCCGGGTGTGCCCGCGGTATCAGGAGACATGCTCATTTTCCTCCTCATCGGCGCCCAAATAGGCTTGAATCACTGCCGGCATTTGCTGGATCTCTTCGGGGGATCCCTCGGCGATTTTTTGCCCGAAGTCCAATACCACCGCTCGATTGCAGATATCGCTGACGACCTCCATATCGTGTTCCACCAGGATCATGGGGATCTGCTTGAGCTCCGATATGTCGAGAATGAAGCGGGCCATATCTTCCTTTTCTTCGACGTTCATGCCGGTCATCGGTTCATCCAAAAGCAGCAGCTTGGGCTCCATGGCCAGCGCCCGGCCCAGCTCTACCCGTTTGCGCTGACCGTAGGGCAGCAGGCCGACCATGCTTTTGCGGATCGGTTCCAGATCCAGCAAGTCGATGATATCTTCAACCACCTCACGATGGGCGATCTCTTCCCGCCGTGTCGGACCGAAAAACAAGGCCCCCCAGAACGCGCCCCGCTTCAAATGAATGTGGCGGGCCGCCATGAGGTTGTCGAGGGTGCTGAGGCCCGTGTACAGTTCGATGTTCTGAAAGGTCCTGGAAATTCCGAGCTCGGCAATTTTGTAGGGCGACAGACGGGTGATTTTGGTACCCTGGAAAAAAATGTTCCCCCCCTGGGGCTTGTAAAACCCGTTGATGCAGTTCATGAAGCTGGTTTTACCGGCGCCATTGGGGCCGATAACGGCCAGGATTTCAGATTTGCTAACCTTTATATCCACCCCGGCCAACACCTGCAGGCCACCGAAGTGCAGTTCCAATTGCTGTGTCTCGAGAACCGGATCCACTACCAACGCCTCCTTTTCCCTGAGTCGAGTGTTTCAGTTATTCAAATTCGACCAGAATATGAATTAAATTCATTTTGAAAATAAAAGTTTACACTTAGCCCGCTTTTCGACATAACAAATGACCGGGGCGACCGTTTGCAATCGTTAGAAACGGCGGTACGCTTTTTTAAAAATAACGTGATAACGGTAAGTTGAAATTATTAGGCAACTGGATTTTGACAGAAACTGTCTGGAAAAAACCATCCGTCGATGCAAGGCCCCTTCGACCGGTGTTGAGGCGGAAAGAGGGTCCTTTCTCTCCGGACAGATAATGCTTGCATTATTTTTTTTTATAATGCAAGTATTACTTGCACTATCCCCGATACCTGTCAAGTCTTATTTTTTTTGCCAGACTAAAAAATAGTTCTTCACGCGACAACCGAACAGCAAGGGGTGATCCTGCCATGAAAGCGTGCTTCACCAGAAAGCTGGCGTTCAGTGAAATCAACGATCATTCCGGCCCCCCCGGCAAAATAAAAATTGCTGCGGCCATGCACCGGCTCCTCGAAACCAAAGACTTTTCATCCATCACCACGGCGGAAATTTCCAAACAATCCGGCGTCAACGAATCCATGATCTACCGGTATTTCAACGACAAGAGGGGGCTTTTACACTATATCCTGGCCCAATACCTGGAGATCAGCTACAAAGGAATCATCGACAGTCTGAACGGGTTGGAAGGCGCCGTCGACAAACTGACCGAGGTGACCCGCTGCACCTTCGGCTTTTATATCCACAATGCCACCTTCGCCAAGATCCTTTTTCTGGAGGTCAGGAATTTTCCGGGATACTGGGAAAGCGACACCTATCAATTTGTAAAAAGATACACCCAGCTCTATCGGCAGATCATCGAAGAAGGCCATGCGGCCGGAGAAATACGCCCGGACATCGAAAAGTGGCATGTCATGCAGGCCCTCCTGGGCACCATCGAGCACATGGTCCTTCCCAGCCTCATTTTCCAGAGACCGCTGGATGTAGACGTCTGCACCGAAGCCGTTTACAAGCTCGTCCTCGAAGGCCTAAAGGGTAAGCGCTGACGCAGACGCCGGCACCGCATGCGGTACGTCGAAAGAGACCGCCATCTCCTTTATGGTTGTATGGTATGGCCGGAGGTCAGCGGTCAAGTCAGAAATCTATTGAACCACCCGCTGCACTCAAGACACAAAGGACACAAAGAAATACATTTTTCCCTGCGGGGATAGCAAGGGATTGGGGGCCTGAAGCAGTTGTTTATGCAACCTTGGGGTTCACTTTACAGGCCATAGGCTTCCCTTTTCCAAGGCTGGCGAAGCAGGCCATGCATTCCTCGCAGGGCACGATCTCATCGCTTTTTCCGGCAAGGATCTTGCCCGCGGCATCCGGATCGGCAATCATCTGGCGTCCGATGGCGACGATATCGACGGGAAAGTGTTTTACCGTTTCACCGGCAACGCCCGCTTCACCAAGTTTCCCGACGGCGATTACCGGCAGGCCCGCTGCCGCTTTGATGCGGGCGGTCAGTTCGACATTGGCACCGGCCGGGTGTCCTTTGGGGAACGCAGAGGCAGGGGCCGGAAAGCGTCGGCCGTTTACTTCTCTCCAGGTACTTTCAGTGGTCAGAGAGACATCCAGAGCATCCACACCGGCGTCGGCCAGGAGCCGGGACACCGCGACGGCATCCTTTTTTGTTTGACCGCCTTCCATGTTCTCCACTGCATTGAAGCGAAAGAGGATGGGATAGTCGTTGCCCAGCCTTTCCCGTACCGCCCGCACAATGTCGAGAGCAAAAGTGGCTCTGGCCTCAACATCGCCCCCATAACGGTCCTCGCGTCGGTTGGTGAGAGGGGAAAGGAACTGGCTGATAAGATAGAGGTGGGCCCCGTGGATCTCCACGCCGTCAAAGCCGGCCCGGGCCGCACGGTCCGCAGCATCCGCAAAATCTGCCACCAATTGCTCGATCTGCTCCGGGTTGACAACGACCGGTTCGACATCGGGTCTGAAAGCGAAGCCCGAGGGCGAGGCCCCCTGCATGTCACCGCCGCCTGGAAAACCGCGGGCCCCGGCGTGACTGATCTGCAACACGGCGGCCGCACCGCGTTGCTTGATGGTCGCGGCCAGCCTGGCCATGCCGGTCACCTGTTCATCACGCCACAATCCCAGACTGCCCGGGACGATGCGGCCATCGGCGCGCACTGCGGCAGCCTCGACGATGACGAGCCCGACATCCTGCGAGCGCTCTTCTAAAAATCGAACGACGGCGTCCGTGACAACCCCTTCCGGTCCCCCGTAATTGGTCGTCAATGGCGGCAGGGCCACCCGGTTGCGGAGCCGCATGCCGTTGATGGTTACTTCGTCGTGCAGTGTTTTCATGTGAAAGCCTCCAATCGCTTAGGATAAGCCGTTCAACTCAATTTCGGATCTTTGCTTTCAAGAGGGAGAGTCCTCTTCCCGAGCCTTGAGAACGGTCTTTATGTTTACGCCGTGAAACTCAGCGTGGTGGACTGCTCATAGGTGGCTCCGACGTGCATGGACAGATAGAACGACACGAAGAACATCACGACGAAGTAGATGCAAAGGGGGATGGCAATCCGGAACACATCCAAAGGAAGCTGTACGATGTGTCCGCCCTTGAGAGAAAACATCAGCAGAATCAGCCCGACGGCAATGGGGCTATTGGTGGTTCCCACCTGAAAACGGTCGATCACGTGACGAATGCCGGGGAAAAGATAGCCCCCGACGACGCCGACGAACATCGCCAGGAAGATCCAGAGGGTCAGAAATCGATCCAGAAAAGAGAGGTTTTTGGTCTGCGAGTCACCCATAGAAAAAAATTCTCTGTTTGCATTGAATAACATTGTCAACGGTTTTCATGGTGTTCCTCCGCACCGGTACCATACTCGGGCTCAGCAGGGCCGCCGGTGAAACCGCGCCCATCATGTTTACCGGTGCGGTCTTTTTTACGCCCAACTTGCCAACATCCATCTTTGATGAAGTTATGGCCCTGCCCTATCATATATATGTGCTGGAAACGGCAGGCACTGAAATCGAAAAGACCCGGCATCTTCAATACGGCACCGCGATTGTGTTGATCGCCCTGGTGCTGGGGATGAACCTGATCGCAATCATTTATCGCCCGGTTTTACCGCCTTGAAAATATCAGGGACGGCCATGCACGCCAGTCGGAACGTTTTTCCGGCAACCACTCTAAAACCCGAAGGTGAACCGTGAGCTGTCGCCGTGCACGATCCCGCCATAGGCCCTCATCCAGTTGCTTTCCTCTTCAGACAGCGGCCCTTTTTCGCGCAGGGCGTGCACGTTTTCCTCCAGTTCCCGGCGGTTTTTAGGGCCGGTGAGCGTCAGGTCCACGTGGGGGTTGGACAGGCAGAAGCGGTAGCAGTCGCCGGCGGTCATGACCGGGCCTTCCCACCCCTTGGGGCGTTTGAGCAGGCCGCGCCAGCGCGTGGCCGTGTAGGTCACGATGGCCGGCCGACGCTTGGAAAGGTGGGGGAAGATGTCCTGCTCCGCACCGGTGTGGGCGGCATTGTAGCGCACCATGAGCATGTCCAGGGGGGAATCGGCGACGAGTTTTCCCGCCCGTTTTCGGTCGTGGATGCTGATGCCGATGGCCCGCACCTTGCCCGATTCCTTTAAGGATACAAGCGCGTCGACGGTCGAGGGCGTCCAGGCGGAGGTGCGGCCCAGCCAGAAAATCTGAAGGATGTCGATATAGTCCGTGCCGAGCTGTTTCAGCAGCCGGTCACAGCCGCGTCGGATGCCGCCGCCCAGGAATCCCGTGGTCGGGCCAGTGGCGAGAATGAGGGATTCGCGGTCGCGACGCAAGGCCTTTTTGAGCGCCGGCACGACCTTGCGGGCCCTCGAGGTCCAGAAGAAATAGTTGATGCCCTGGCCAAGGGCCCATTCCACATCCTTTCCCTCGACGCCGTAGTTGGTGGCCAGGCCGAGGCGGCACACACGCCGCCCCAAAGCAGGGACGTCTTTGTACATGAAATCGTCTTGCATGGATCAAAAGTTCCCTCAATTATATCGAAAGTGACCGTTTCAAATTAACGCACGGTATGATATCCTGTATTAACGGTTCAAACGCGTTTTTTAAAGAAGACCTTTAGGCCTGGCGACGAAATTGGGCCAATGGGGGTATTTTTCAAAGGTCTTAGAATCATTCCAGCCCGAGGTACTTATCATGCGGATCACAACCAAAGCAATGCTTTTCATCGTCGTTCTTCTGTTGGCTGTCCAGGGAAATGCCGCTGTCAGCAAAAGCAAATGGGTGGCCTTGGATGCGGATTCCAAAAACAGGCTGATGCGGATCGTTCGTTCGGAGGTGGAAAGCCGCGAGGGGTACTCCACTCTTGACGAGGACCGGTTGAACACCCGGCTCGTGGAAGAGGAAAGGCAAAAGGAGATGTCGGCCTACAAGGCTTCCATCCGGGCCGCCAACAGCGAATTCGTGCGGACGAAAAAGCGGCGGGATGACCTGATGACCCAATTTCAGACGGCTTCCTACGATTTCGAGGAGTTGAAGAAGAGCTACGACAACATCAAGGCCAGCATCGACAACATCGACAATCAGATTGCCCGCTACCAGAAGGATATCGATGCCCAGCGCAAATCGCTGACCACCTGGCTGAAGACCGAGAAGCACGGCGAGGCCATCGTCGCGGTCATCTATACGCGCGGATTCAAGGATTCGGCACACGAACTGGAGAGCCAGGCCGACAAGGCGTCGGCACCGCTGATGGCCAGTTACATGGGGACCTATGTCCAGTCCTTCACCAAGGTGATCGACAATGTGCTGACCGAAGATTTCATCAAGACCATCGAAGAGGGAACCGCCGAGTGGAACCGGGAGAATCCGTACCGGGTCGTCTTGAAGAAAGAGACCAGCGGCACGACCTACCTGCGCATCAAACGCTACGAACTTTACCCCTTTCAGGCGCCCAAAGCAGGGCAGGCAGCCGCGGGCGGTTCCGGGTTTTCCCCGAAGAAGGCCAGGGTGATCGCTTCCAAGGAAGACCTGGATGGGTTCTTGTCCGGCAACGGGTACAAGCCGGACAAGGTCGATCTGGGGCGGGTGGAGGCGATGATCCGCGAAACAGCCGCAGCCAACCGCCAGGCCGAAGAGGGGCTGCGGGAGCAGCTGATATCCTACCGGGAAAGGATCAATTATCTCGATAAAAAGATAGCGGCGGCTCAGGCGGACAAGGAGTTTCAGGTGCCCCGTCTGACGCAGAAAAAGCAGCAGATGGACAAGGCCCACACCGAACTCGAAGTCCTGCGGCTGAAGAAGGATTCCGCCGTCATGTCCTTTCAAAGCGCCCAGAATCAACTGTACGACAAAAAGCGGGTCCACGAATCGATCATCGTGAAGTCGAGTCTGGTTACCGCCAAGCGCTCCCAGACGCCGGCCCAAGCCTGCGCCGAAGCGGTTATCGAGGAACTGGAAGAGGTCCTGAACGACGCCAAGCTGCAGCACTCCAGCTCCACAATCGAGGTGGAGAATAACGCGGTGGTGGGTGCTTCGTCGACTCAGACGGTGACCGACGCCAAGATTATCGCGGTGCGCCTGCTGTCCTTTGTCAACGAGGGTGACAGCGTCAGGACCAAGATGGCCTTCCGGGTGCGCACGGTTCTGGATGAAAAGCAAGCGGAGGCGCCTGCGGGTGCCGGCGCCCTGCAGGCACCGCAGCCGAAGGCCCAGCCGCCGGCTTCAACGACACCCGTTCAGACAGATCCTGCGGCGGCTCAAACACCCTCTGCCGCCCCCGACATCGCCGCCAACGCCATCGCCATCGGGGAATACCAGGATGTGCTTTTCCAGTTGAATAAAGTCGAGGCCAAGGGCAATGAAGTCACCTTTTTCGTCCTGGCCACCAACAAGGCCGAATACACCCAGTATCTGGCCATGTACGATGAGACCGTCGGGTACACGCTGTCGGAGATGGTCGACCAAAGCGGTGACGTGCAGACCGTCGACCAGGTTTACCTGTGGCGGGGGGAAATCAGGACACCGGCCAATGAAGCCTACCGGGGGGTTCCCTTCGAAACCGGCCAGTCGATAGTGGTGGAGATGATATTCAGGGACATTTCGCCGAATATCGAAACCATACCGGAGTTCAAGCTCTATCCCTATGTGGCCACCCGCAGCTGGATAGGATCCTACAGCTGGTATTCAGAGTATCTGCCGTTTCAGAATGTTCGCATTCGATAACGCACTACAGGAACCGCCGTAAAATGAGGCTGCCGATGGAATACCCCGCACCAAAGGAGCTGATGACGCCGAGATCGTCGACGGCCAGGGCGTTCTGAACCTCGATGGCGATTGCCGGATAGGATCGCTGGGTGTAGGCGCAGGAGACCACCACCGCGTCGATGTCCGCAGCGCTTTTACCGGGGGCCTCGATGGCATCGCGGGCAGCCTGCAGGGCCATTCCGGCCTGGTCGGAAAGCGCTGTTTCCGGTCGTTCCGGTATGCGTGGGCGCATTCTGTCGATGTCCAGTATCCCATCCTTGACGTTGGCATAGCGCTGGCGAATCCCGGAGGCCTTGACAATGAAGGCTTCCGAAGACATCTGTTTTGCCTCCAGCGAAGCGATTTCGATCTCTTGGGCGTGGTCACGGTTGTATTTTTCCGCCCAGGCATTATGAGCGGCGACCAGTTCCGCATTCGTGATGATGTTTTCGGGTGTGAACAGGCCGATCCCGCTGATAACGGCTGAATGCGACTGTTTGAGTGACATTGTTTTTCCCTACATCGAGCCCCAACGCAGGGACGGTAACGAAAGCCTTGCTATGCAACCTGAAAACATATCGCTACCTTCCGGTGGATCGGGCACTTTCTACGGCTGGTGGATTGTTGTGGCCGGGTCGGTCATTCTTTTCGTTTCTTCCGGAATCGGTTTTTACGGCCACGGCGTTATACTGGATCCTTTAAGAAATATCCATGGATGGTCTAAGGGAACCGTATCTTCCGCCATCACCTTGTATTTTTTCCTGAACGGTTTCATCGGCTTTATCACTGGTCGCTGGGTCGATCGTTATGGACCGAAATGGTTCCTTGTCATTGGGGCGCTGATATTCGGATCGGGGCTGTGGGCGTTAAAATGGATCGATGCGATCCCCCAACTTTTCCTTCTTTACATGGTCATGTCCACGGGCTTCTGTCTGACCTCGCTGGTACCCATCAACATGCTGATAACAAACTGGTTCATCCGCAAGCGGGGGTTGGCCATGAGCATTGCCAACACCGGCCTCAGTGCGGGTGGGGTCGTGCTGGTGCCCCTGATGAGTTATCTGATTGTTCATCTGGGCCTCGACCGGGCCCTTCCCATCATGGGCGGCATTTACATGCTGGGGGTCATTCCCATGGCGGTTTTTCTCATCAAGCACCGGCCTTCCGACATCGCCCAGCAGCCGGACGGAGGCGATGGGAACCTGCGGGGGAGGCGCCAGGTGTTGATCGCTGACGGCCAGATGAGGATGTGGACAAGGCGGCAGGCCGCCAAAACCGTGGCCTTCTGGTCCATTGCCCTCGCATTCATGCTTGCCCTGGGAGGACAAATCGCCTACCTGGTGCACCAGGTATCTTTTTTAGGGCAATACCTGGGGCCGCAGAAGGCGGCCATGGCGGTGAGCCTTACCGCCATGGCCAGCATTGCGGGTCGTCTGGTTCTGGGGTTGTTCGTGGATCGCTGTGACAAGCGCCACGTCACCATGGCTTGCATCCTGACGCAGGCACTGGCCGTAATGACGCTTGCGTTTTACGATCATGTCGTGCTGTTGTATCTATGTACCTTCGCCTTTGGGCTGACCATGGGGTCTCTCATCATGATGCAGTCGCTTTTGATCGGGGAGTGCTTCGGCATTCCGTCCTTTACCGCGGTGTACGGCACCATCGGGCTGTGCTCCATGCCCGGTGCGGCCTTCGGGCCCATGCTGGCGGGGGTGATCTTCGATGCGACCCAGAGCTACCGGTTGTCCTTCATGCTGTTTGCCGCGGCCAGTTTTCTGGCCGTGGGCATTATCTACTTTGCCAAACCTCCTCCACAGCCGGGCAAAATGGATATTCCAAGCACCAAATCCGAAATCCTAAACAATGTTGAATGACTAAAATTCAAATGATCAAAAGGCACAATTAAGCAACCAGTCGTTTGGTTTCAGTGGAAAAAATAAAACCAATCACGAAAGCGGGAAAGCAAAAAAATTTTCAGGAGTTATCCGGGTTAGGTCATTTGGTATTTGAATTTGTTTGAAATTTGGATATTGAGATTCAGGATTTACCTGTTTAACGGTATCCAAACAAGACCCTTTTAGGGTGAAACCAGTGCCGGGTCCTACGGGCCCGGGTAACGGCTGGACCACGTAGTCAACTTAAAATCAGTCTCTGGGGGTCGCACTGTTCGCGCAGGATGGCAAGCTCGCGCGGGGTGGGTTCCGGGGCAGTTTCCGCCCGCTGCACGTCTATCGCAAACCCCATGTTGGCCAGTACCTCGTCCGGGGTGATCCCCGGAAACAAGGCCTTGAGATACATTTCTCTGGACGTTTCGTCAAAACCCATGACGGCCATGTTGGTGATGACCAGCCAGGGGCCGCCTTTGCAGAGGCCGGCCTTTTCACGGGCATTGCCGCCGTCCAGCCATCCCGGGCTGGTGAGATAATCGACCTTTTCGACGAATTTTCGTTTTTCCTGCTGCATGAAGATGATGGTCCGGTCGACGAAGGAGGCGACATCGGCGGCTCCGCCGCTGCCGGAAAAGCGGACCGTCGGGCTGAGGTAGTCTCCGATGACGGTGGAGTTCAGGTTCCCGTAGCGGTCTATCTGGGCCGCTCCGAGTATGCCCACCACGCGTTTGCCCGTGTGCCGGTTCTGCATGTAGCCGAATGCGTCCAAAAGGCTCCCGTTTACGGCGGTGCGGTACATTACCCTGGGATCGCCCACGGCCAGGGGCACTTCTTCCAATTGGGATCCGATGGCGCCGGTTTCGAAGAAGATAGTGCTGTCCGGAGCGCTGATGTGCTTGGCCGCCATGGCGGCCAGCATGGAAATCCCCGTGCCGCAGAAAACGATGTCTCCGTTCTGGATGGTTCTGGCCGCGGCAATGGCCATCATCTCTTTGGGTAAATAGGACATGCTTGCTCCTGTTTTTCGTCTGGGTCAGCGACGATCCAGATTGCGGGCATAGCCCGTACGTGGATCGGCCTTTATACCTTCCATGCGTTCCGTTCCTAAAGCCTCGATAAAGCGCTGGTGGTCCGGCGGGTCGAAAATGTATTTTTCGAGATAAACTCGATACCGTTCGTCGTCCCGTGCCAGCCGGGCATATTCCTTGAGATACACGGGGTCATAGTCGTAATACCCGTAGCAGGCCGTGGGATAGGCGCCGTAAGGGACATGGCAGACGGCATCCACGCAGAAAGGCGGTATCCGGTTCAGATCGGCATCGTCGCGCAGGTTGTCGGGAGTCAACAGTTCTTCGCAGGTGACGATGACGTGTTCGGCCGCCTTGGCCTGTTCGACGTCGGTGAAGGACAGGCCGCTTATCCGTGTGGTTCCGTCCGTAGCCGCCTTCTGCGCGTGAATGATGGTGACGTCGGGGCAAATGGCCGGTACCAGCACAACCTTGCTGGAACCCGCCCAGTCCCCGAATGGGTTGTCCAGGACCAGCGCTTTCTTGTCGGGCAGACCCGGGTCTTGCGAGCGTATCTCTTCTGAAAATCCCCACTTGGCAAGGATGTCCGACCCCATGCCGGAGCGGGTAGGCAGAAAGGGAACACCCAGGGCGCCCGCCAGAAAACGCAGGGTCATCTGAAAGTTGGAGTAGTCTTCAATGGCGATGCGGCCTTCCTGAACGGCCTTTTTAAAGCGGATGCAGGTGGGGGCGAAACGGCCGTTGCCGCCGTAGGCGATTTCCAGCCTGGAGACGGCTCCGGCGCCCGTAAGCTCGTCGACGCCCTGGCCGTTGGAATGGGCATACAGGTGCAGGTTTCGTTTTTTTCTGCGGATGATTTCGTACACCGCGGCCATGGGGTTGCGGTTGATGGTGAATCCGCCGATGGACATGTGGCAACCGTCGGTGACGAAGCGTTCGATCGCCTGTTTCAGGGGCATCACTTTATTGACCCGGTCGGTGGTCATGGGATCTCCTCATCCTCGGTATAAGCCGACCCGTCAGCGCCACAATGGTTTTCAAGGCCGCTGGGTCGAGCTTGAAACGTGATAACGGGCGCACTTCCTTTTACGCTCGCTGGGGGATTTTTTTACACCGCCACCGGGTGAGCTTCAAGGATAAAAAGATAGAACCGAATTAAAGGCACTTTAAGTCGTGAAGCGTGAAAGGTGAGACGTGAGACGTGAGACGTATGGCGCAGGGTATAAAGCGCAAGGCAATTTCAACGCATCATGCCTTGCGCCCTTCGCCCTGCGCCATATAT
>Ga0316576_10001742_pt1 | contig 11996 bp, 8 predicted proteins | sample S0NA_FD_203075 | JGI IMG/M metagenome (GOLD analysis project Ga0316576, IMG submission 203075) | Rhizosphere microbial communities from salt marsh grasses in Alabama, United States - S0-2_050615r3r5 | ecosystem: Host-associated > Plants > Roots > Rhizosphere | place: USA: Alabama | collected... | reverse complement strand
AGCGGTGGTCCGCCACGAGCTCGGGCACGTGGCGGAGCGCGACGTCCCGTGGACGTACTACGCAGCGGCGCTGTGGTGGTCGTTCCTGGCCCTGGCCGTGCTCCCGGTGGCGGTGATGTTCGCCGCGCGGGACCCGGGCTACCTGCTGAGGCTGGGCTGGCGCACCCTGGCGCTGGCCGCGCTCGTCGCGCTGACGGTGACCGCGCTGCTTCGGGTCCGGGAGGCCTACGCCGACGCGCGGGCGGCCCAGTGGGGGTCGGGCCCGGACCTCGATCGGCTGCTGGCCGGTGCTGCGCAGGCCCGCAGCCGGCGGCCGCGGATGCTGCGCACCCACCCCTCGAACACCAGCCGCCGGGCCGCGCTGGCCGACCCGGACCTGCTGTTCTCCGCCTCCGGCTGGGCCGCCCTGGCCGCCGGCGTCGCGGCGAGCACCGCGCACGTCAGCCTCGGGGACCTCGCCGCCCTGCTCACCCCGCGCTGGTACTCGGTGCTCGCCGCGCTGCTCGTGGCGCCCGTGCTGGCCGCGCTGGTCTGCACGTCGGCCTGGCGGGTCGGACTGCGGGAGGCGGTCCGCGGCCACCAGCTGCCCGTGGCCGGCCGGTTGGGCCTCGGGCTCGGGGTCGGGATGGCGATCGGTCCCGCGCTGTCCCTGGACGCTGCGGCAGGCGCGTTCGCCGTCGGGCTGTCCGGCTGGGCCGGATACCTGCTGTGGGCGCTGGTGCAGGTGGCGGTGACGGCCGTGCTGGTGCGCTGGACGCTCGACCTGGCCCGCCTTCGGGTGGCCGCTGCGCTGGGCCAGCCGCAGGGACCCCGAGCCGCCCTGATCGGGCACGTGCTGGTGACCGCCACGGTCCTGGGACTGTGGCTGGTCCTGGCCGACCAGGTCCTGACCATCCTCACGAGCAGCCCGGCGCTCCTCCTCGGGCTCGTGCCGGTGCTGCACCTGCTGCCGGAGTCGGTGCTGGGCCCGGGTCCCGGCCCGTGGCCGCTGCTGCTGCTCCTCGGGCTGCTGGTCCCCCCGCTGCGGGCGCTGGGGCTGTGGGGACGGCCCTGGGCCGGCTGGTTCTGGCGCGAGGACGCGGCGCCGGACGTGGCCCCGGAGCCGGGCCGAGGGCCCACGGCGGACCGGCCCGCGGGCCGGGCGCTGGGCCGGTGCCTGCTGGTCGGGACCGCCGCCGGGGTCGTGGGGGGCAGCGCCGGGCTGTTGTCCGTGCTGCTCGGCGGGACCCTCGACCCGGCGGTGGCAGCCTCGGACGCGTTCCTCGTCGAGGCCGCCCGGGCCAGCGGGCTCGGCCTCATGGCCGGCAGCCTCTGCGCGGGGGTCGCCGCGGCGCTGGTGCTGCCGCGGGGCTGGTGGCCGCTCGGGCTGCTGGCTGCCACGGTGGCCCTGCTGGTCGGCGGCGTGGGGGTGTTCGCCACGTGGAGCGCCCACCGGTACGGGATCGTCGGCGTCGGCGGGACGTCGGGCAGCCCGCTGGGCCTGGCCGGGATCGGTTCCGAGATCGTCGCACCGAGCCTGCGCGCGCTGCTGCCCACCGTGCTGGCCGTCGGGGTCGTGGGCATGCTGCGCCCGGGCCTGCTGCCCGTCGGCCCCGGCGCCCCGCCCCCCGCGCCGCGGCGGCGCCCCGGGCTGGGCATCGGGCTGGCGGCCGTCGGCGCCGCGGCGGCGGCGGGGCTGCTCGTGGCCGGGCCGGTGCTCGGCGTGCTGCGCGTGACCGTCCCGACGGTCGAGCAGGCCGGGTTCTCGCTGGTCGTCCCGGTCGGCTGGCAGGCCACCCAGGAAACCTCCGCCGGCTCGGCGCTGCTCCAGACCACGGCGTCGGACGTGCAGGTCCTCATCGTCGCGCGCCAGGCCACCGGGCTCGGCACGCCCGTGCCGGTGCGCATCGGCGGTCGGGCGGCCTCCCTGCTCGACGTCAGCGACTCCGGGGTGGTGCGCACGTGGCTCTACGAGGTGGGCGACCCGGGCCGCCCCGGCCACTGGGTCGCCGTCTCCGCCACCGAGCAGGCCCGCACCCGGCGCGGCGACGACCTGCAGCGGCTCTTCGACGCGATCCGCTGGCACGACGGGGGCTGAGCGCGTGCGCCGGCCCGGGCCGGGCGTGCCGGGGGTCGGCGGCTCCTCAGCCGACGTGGACCCGGCGCCCCTTCCAGGCCAGCCCGCCGCGCAGCCGACGGTGCCACGACAGGGCCGTGAGCGCGGCCAGGGCCACGATCGCCGCCGGGTGCGACCAGGCGTCGCCGGGCCGGCCCCCGGTGCGCCGGGCCACGAGCACCCGGCCCGCGACGCCCGCCAGGTACCCGGCGGCGCCGATGGCGCGGGTCCCCCGGGTCGGGGCGAGCAGGGCGGCCGCGGGGGGCAGGACGTAGGCGAGCGTGAGCGCCCCCATCGCGCCCACCGCCCCGACGGGGGAGCCGAACGCCGCCCAGAGCGACTTGGCGTACCCGTCGACGAGCTCGCGCCCGCCCTCGTACATCCGGCAGGTGGCCAGGTCGGTGCCGTCGGTGACGCCGGCCCGACCCCCGGCGGCCTTGACCGCGCGGGCCAGGCCGATGTCCTCGAGCACCTCGGCGCGGACCGCCGCGTGCCCGCCGATGCGGCGGTACGCGGCCGGGCGGATCGCCAGCACCTGCCCGTTCGCCGCCGTAAGCGACGGTCGGGCGGAGGCCTCGGCCACGCGCAGCGGCAGGGTGGTCAGCCACGACCACTGCAGCAGGGGCTGCACCAGCCGCTCCGCGCCGGTGATCGCCAGCTGCCGCGGGTAGGGGCTGGCCAGGTCCAGCCCGGACTCCGCCATGAGGGCGGCGAGCCGGCGCGCCGCGTCCCCGGCGAGCACCACGTCGGCGTCGACGAAGACCAGCAGGGCCGGCTGCGGGTCCTCGGCCAGCGCCGCCTCGGCGAGCCGCTGGCAGGCCCAGGGCTTGCCCAGCCATCCCTGCGGGGGGTTCCCCGGGCCGCCGGAGAGCACCCGGAACCGCGGGTCGGCGGCGACCGTGGCCCGGACCAGGGCGCCGGTGCCGTCGGTCGACCCGTCGTCGAGGACCAGGACCCGCAGGTCGGGGTGGTCCTGGGCGAGCAGGCCGGTCAGGCAGGGCCCGATGCGGTGGGCCTCGTCGCGGGCCGGCAGGAGCACCGCCACCCGGGCCGAGGGCCCATCACCGTGGTCGGCCGGTGGGCGGGCGGTCTGCGTGCGCGGCGGGCTGCCGACCCGGGGGGCCCGGCGCAAGTGGCGCAGGTTCCAGGCCGTGTGGGCGGTAAGGGCGGCCGCGAGCGCGCCGGCGACCGCGACGACGGCCCGGCCCGTCGTCATGTCGGGACCGCCGGCGACGCGGCAGGACGGCGGGGCGCCCACAGCTCGGGCACGACGCGGCGGGCGAACGGCAGGACGGTGGCGCCCATCGCCACCGCGCCCCATGCCGCGACCGCCGGGCGCCCGAAGAACACGGCGGCGGCCATCACGTTGGAGGCGTAGATCCACAGCATGAGCAGGTGCGGCATCCGGTCGTCGGCCGGGGTCCGTGGCAGGTGGTCGAGCACCCAGAAGATCACCAGGCCGGTGGCGAACCATCCGGCGTAGTTGGTCAGCGGGATGCCGGGGGAGCCGGGCAGCGCCGGGGTGGGGTCGGCGAAGGCCCAGTGCCCCTCGCCGACCATCTGCGGGTCGAGGAACAGGTCCCAGGCGGTGATCGTCCAGGCCCCGATCGCCACCACGGCCGCCCGTCGGGCCGCCAGCCGGCGCGCGAGCAGCAGCATCGGGTAGGCGGCCATGCACCACGCCAGCGGGATCAGCAGCGGCACGTCGAGGAGCACGGGGCCCAGCCGCTGGCCGTACCGGTAGTCGCCGAAGGGCACGCCGGTGGCCGTCCCGACCGCCTCGACGGCCAGGCCGATGGCGGCGGTGGCCCCGTACAGTCCGGCCGCCCAGCCGATCCCCCGGTGCGCGGCCGCGTGCGTCGCGCCGGCGGAGGCCATCAGGAGCACGGAGGTGATGGTCGCCTCGTCGCGCAGCGACTCTGGCAGGAGCACCCAGACGATCTGCGAGAGCACCCCGGCGGCGCCGAGCAGCCACGGCAGGGCCCGCAGCGCGCGCGGGGGCCCTGGGCGCGCTGCGGTCGGGTCGGTGGGCACGTCCCGATCCTAGGAGGCTGCTGCGCCGGCCCTCCCCGTGCCCGGGGCGACCGGCCGGTCCGCATAGGTGCCCCGCGCCGAGAGCAGCGCGAACCGGGCGAAGAGCTCCTCGGAGTACCAGTCGAGCTTCCGGGTCTGGTCGATGACCGCGCGATGCGGGCTGCGGCGGTAGGCGAAGTCGGTCATCGCCGCGCCGTCGGCCCAGGTGGAGAACGTGCCCTGCAGCCCGAGCGGGGCCTCGCCGATGCCGAGCGCGAACGTCAGCCCGCCACCGGTGCGCACGTCGAGGGCGACCGGGGGGACCGCCGACCAGAACGTGCGCCACATCCGGGGCTTGATCCGACCGCGGGTGATGGCCGCGACCGGACCGGCCCAGCGGGTCGGGGCGGGGCGGCCGAACGGCTCCTCACCGGCCCACCGGCCCTTGCTCGACAGGGGCCGCATCACCCATGCGGCCGACTCGGTCGCCGTGCGCGCCCAGGCGGCCGCGACCGCGGAGTCGGCGAACCGCTCGGGGCCGTCGGGATCGTCCCAGCAGGCCAGGACGCCCCAGTGCCGGGAGTCGGCGTCGCGCGGGGTGAACGTCCGCGCCGAGCCGGTGCCCAGGAGCTTGGCGAATCGCACCCCGGGCATCGACCGGACCGCTCGGCGGTGCAGGGCCATCCGGAGGATCGCGGTCGGGACGTGGCGGCCGGGGACCCCCCAGACGTGCAGGCTGACCACGGCGGGTCCATCCGGTGCGGTCATGTCTCCAGTATCGGCGGGCGGGGGTTGACGCTGTCGGGCCGGGGGCGTACGGTGGTCCGTGTTCGAACATGTGTTCGAACACGGACGGAGGAGACATGAGCCGCAGCTATGCCGACCCCATCGACGTCCGCCGGGACGGACCGGACCGCTCCGCGCACGCCACGGGGCAGTCCCGGGCCGACCAGCCCGCGCAGTTCCTGTGGCGGGGGCGGCTGTACGTGGTGCGGGCGGTGCTTGCCCACTGGATCGAGTCCAGCGCGTGGTGGGGCGGCTCGCGCCGGGCGCTCGAGGGGGCGATCCCCGCGCACGAGCACGAGGTCTGGCGGGTCGAGGCGCAGTCCGGGCGCTCGGACAGCACGGGTGTCTACGACCTGCGCTGGGACGTCGCGGCCGACCGCTGGGTGCTGTCCCGGGCGATGGACTGACCGAGAGAGGAGTGCGCCATGACTGCTGCTCCGATGAGCCCGCCCATCCCGAACCAGGCCCGCGAGCTGCTCGGCGCGGCCACGCGGGGACTGCTCGAGGCCTACGCCACGCCGGAGCCGGCCCGGCGGTACGCCGCAGCCCACCTCGCCGCCCTGCGGGCCGCGGCTGCGGTCCTGGCCGCCCGGGCGCACCCGGTCCGGCGGGGTCGGATTCGCAGCGTGTGGGCGCTGCTGCCGGCGGTGGCCCCGCAGCTGCAGGAGTGGGCCGCCTTCTTCGCAGCCGGCGCGGCCAAGCGGGCGGCAGCCGACGCCGGGCTCCCGGTGGTCAGCGCGCGCGAGGCCGACGACCTGGTCCGCGACGCCGAGACGTTCCTGGCGCAGGTGTGCGCCCTGCTCGGGGTCGACCAGCAGGCGATCCTGCCGGGCGGGGCCCAGGAGCACTGATGCCCGGATTCGCCCACCTGCACGTGGCCTCCGGCTACTCGCTGCGCTACGGGGCCGCCCAGCCGGAGGCGCTCGTCGCCCGGGCCGCCGAGCTGGGCCAGGACGCCCTGGCGCTGACCGACCGGGACGGCGCCTACGGGGCGGTCGCCTTCGCCATGGCCTGCCGGGAGGCGGGGATCAGCCCGATCCTCGGCGCGGACCTCGCGGTGGCCGCCCAGCCCGGCCTCCCGTCCGCGGCGGGCCGGGGCAGACGGGGCGCCCGGCGGCCCGCCACCCCGGCGCGCGGCGGGGTCGCGGTGGATCCCGGCCATCCGCGGGTCGTCCTGCTGGCCCGGGGGGCGGCCGGGTGGGCCTCGCTGAGCCGGGTCATCTCCGCGGCCCACCTGTCCGGGGAGCGGGGCCGGCCGCTGATGACGCTGCCGATGCTCGCCGAGCACGCCCGCGGGCTGGTGGTGCTGCTCGGACCGGACTCCGACGTGGGGCGCGCGGTGGCCCGCCGCCGCCCGGACGAGGCCGCGCACCTGCTGGCCGGCTGGCAGGCGGCGGTCGGGGCCGACGTGCGCATCGAGGTGGTGTCGCATCGCTGCGCCGCCCGCGGCGACCGGGCCGCGCTGTCCAGCGCGTTCGCCGCGCGGATGCTCACCTTCGCGGGGCAGCGCGGGGTGCTGGCGGTGCTCACCAACGCGGTCCGCCACCTGACCGCCGCGCAGGCGCCCGTGGTCGATGTCCTGGACGCCATCCGCCGGCTGGTCCCCCTGGACCCCCGCCACCTGGACCGCGCCAACGCCCAGGGCTACCTGAAGAGCACCCCCGAGATGCTCGCCACGGCCGCCGAGGTCGCCGCGGCGGCCGGGCTGGGGCGCACCGCGGCGCACCGGCTGCTGGCGAGCACCGGCGAGCTCGCCGACCGCTGCCGGCTGGACCCGGCCGCCGACCTCGGCATCGGCTCGGTGCACGTCCCCGAGCTCGATGTGCTGTTCCCGGCCGGCGCGCCGGGGCTGGGCCGGGCCGAGCTCAGCGCAGCCCCGGCCTCGGCGCAGGCGCAGCTGGCCGACCGGGTGCTGCGCCACCGGTGCGGCGCGGCGCTGGCCGACCGGTGCACGACCCTGCGCGAGCACCGTCGGGCCACCGAGCGGCTCGAGGCCGAGCTGGGGACGATCGCCACGCTGGGCTACGGCGGCTACTTCCTGACCGTGGCCGAGGTGGTCGACATCATCCGCGGGATGGGCGTGCGGGTCGCCGCCCGGGGGTCCGGCGCCGGCAGCCTGGTCAACTACCTGCTGGGCATCTCCGGGGTGGACCCGCTGGAGCACGGGCTGATCATGGAGCGGTTCCTCTCGCCGCTGCGCCAGGCCCTGCCCGACATCGACATCGACGTGGAGTCGGCGCGGCGCACCGAGATCTACACCCGGATCCTGGACCGGTTCGGCGGCCAGCGCTGCGTCGCCGTGTCGATGATGGAGACCTACCGGGTCCGCCACGCCATCCGCGACGTGGGGGCCGCGCTCGGGCTGCCGCCCGGGGAGATCGACGTCTTCGCCAAGGCGTTCCCGCACATCCGGGCCCGGGACGCCCGCGCGGCGCTGGCCGACCTGCCCGAGCTGCGCAGCTCCGGGCTGGGCCGGCTGGCCGCGGGCGGTCGCCTCGACGGCTTCCTCGACCTCGTGGAGGCACTCGACGGCCTGCCCCGGCACATCGCGCTGCATCCCTGCGGGGTCCTGCTCAGCGACGGCTCGCTGCTGGACCGCACCCCGGTGGAGGCCAGCTGGATGGGCTTCCCCATGAGCCAGTTCGACAAGGACGCCGTGGAGGAGATGGGCTTCCTCAAGCTCGACGTGCTCGGCATCCGGATGCAGTCGGCGATGGCCCACGCCCTCGACGAGGTGGTCCGCCTCGGCGAGGACCCGATCGACCTCGACGCCGTGCCGCTGGACGACCCGGACACGTTCGCGATGATCCGGACCACCCACACGCTCGGCTGCTTCCAGATCGAGTCGCCCGGCCAGCGCGAGCTGATCGGCAAGTTCGCCCCGGAGACGTTCGGCGACCTGATCGTGGACATCTCGCTGTTCCGGCCCGGTCCGGTGAAGTCCGACATGGTCACCCCGTTCCTGCGGGCCCGGCAGGGGTGGGCCGAGGCGGACCTGCTGCACCCGGACCTCGAGCCGGTGCTGGCCGAGACCCACGGGGTGGTGGTGTTCCACGAGCAGGTGATAGGCGTGATCGCCGCGATCTCCGGGTGCAGCCTGGCCCAGGCCGACGAGCTGCGCCGGACGATGGGCTCGCCGGAGGGCCAGGCCCAGGTGCGGGCCTGGTTCTATCCGGAGGCGCTCGGCCGCGGCTACCCGCTCGAGGTGGTCGAGCGGGTGTGGGACGTGCTGCGCTCGTTCGCCTCGTTCGGCTTCTGCAAGGCGCATGCCGCCGCGTTCGCGCTGCCCACCTACCAGTCGGCCTGGCTGAAGGCGCACCACCCAGCGGCGTTCCTGGCCGGGGTGCTCACCCACGACCCGGGCATGTACCCCAAGCGGCTGATCCTCGACGACGCCCGCAACCTCGGCATCACCGTCCTCGGCCTGGACGTGAACCACTCGACGCAGGCCTACCGGGTGGAGCGCTGCCCGACCCCGGCGGCCCGCCCGGACCTGCCCGGGCTGCCCGACGGCAGCCCCTACGGGATCCGGCTGCCGCTGACCGAGGTCAAGGGGATCAGCTCGGCGGAGGTCGAGCGGATCGTGGCCGGCCAGCCGTTCGCCTCCCTGTCGGACTTCTGGCGGCGGGCGGGCGTGGCGGCCCCCGTGGCGGAGAACCTCGTGCTGACCGGCGGGTTCGACCGGCTGTACGGGATCGACCTGACGGCCGGGGCGCGGGCGCACGGCCAGACGACGCGACGCGACCTGCTCCTCGAGGTCGCCGACTGCGAGCGGCTGTCCCGCAGCGCGCGCCCCGGCCGCTCCCGCGCCCGGACCCCGGCCCCGACCCCGGGGTCCCGCGCGGGCCGCGCCGGGTCGGAGGGTCCCCCCGGCCCCTCCGACCCGGCGGTGGCCGCGGCCGGGCAGTCCCAGGCGCCGGCGGCGGCGCGGCCCAGCGCGGTGCAGCTGGCCCTCGAGCTGCCGGTGGCCGGGGCCGGCCGCTCCAGCGGGCTCCCGGAGATGACCACAGGCGAGAGCGTGCGGGCCGAGCTCGACGTGCTCGGCATGGACGTCAGCCAGCACGTGCTCGACTTCTACCGGCCGATGCTGGCCGACCTCGCCGTGGTGCCCGCCCGCGAGCTGCTGTCCCAGCGCTCGCAGAGCGAGGTCTGGGTCGCGGGGGTGAAGGTGGCCACCCAGACCCCGCCGATCCGCAGCGGCCGGCGGGTGGTCTTCCTCACCCTGGACGACTCGACCGGGCCCATCGACGCCACTTTCTTCGAGGACGCCCAGGACCCGTACGCCGGCACGGTGTTCGGCGGCTGGCTGCTGATGGTGCGGGGGCTGACCCGGCGGACCGGGCCGCGGGGCCTGTCCCTGCGGGCCACCGGGTGCTGGGACCTCGGGGCGGTCCACGAGATCTGGCAGGCCGGCGGCAGGCGGGCGGTCGCCGAGCACATCGCCGCCTTCCCCACGGTCGACACCCGGCGCCGGCCGGCAGCGCAGGTGGTCGACGTGCCGGTCCCGGGGGCGGGGGACCCCGCGGCGTCCCCGACGGGGCCCTCCCCGGTCGGGATCGGACGCACCGCGGCCGGGGGGATGGGCCAGCGCCGGCGGGTCCTGGTCCACGCCAGCGGGTTCAAGCAGTCGCCCTACGCCGACGTCAAGCCCGCCGGCAGCGACCCGGCCGGAGCGCCCCCGCTGGCGGACCGAGCCTCGGACCGGGCCCAGGCGGCGCGGACCCAGGCGCCCGGCAAGCTCTGGCACGCGAGCCCGGGCAGCAGCGGGTGGTAGGAAGGGCTCGAGGAGGTGGTTCGTGAGCCGCAGCCAGATCACTCGGCCGCGGGCGCCCACCGGGCTCGGTGACGACGACGCCGGCTGCCCGATCCTGCACGTCGACATGGACGCCTTCTTCGCCTCGGTGGAGGTGGCCCGGCGTCCCGAGTTGCGCGGCCGGCCGATGATCGTGGGCGGCGCCGGCAGCCGCGGGGTCGTCGTGGCCGCGACCTACGAGGCGCGCCGGTACGGGATCCACTCGGCGATGCCGATGAGCCGGGCCCTGCGCCTGGCCCCCGACATCGTCATCGTCCCGCCCGACCACGCGCACTACGCCGAGGTCTCGGCCTCGGTGATGGAGATGTTCGCCGCGATTACCCCGCGGGTGGAGCCGCTCAGCCTCGACGAGGCGTTCCTCGACGTCTCCGGCGCCCGGCTCACCCACGGGTCGCCCCGGCGCATCGCGGAGACGATCCGTGCCCAGGTCTTCGACGAGCAGGGGATCACCTGCTCGGTGGGCGTCGCCCCGACGAAGTTCGTGGCCAAGCTGGCCTCGACCCAGTGCAAGCCCGATGGGCTGCTGGTGATCCCGGCCGATCGGGTCATCTCGTTCCTGCATCCGATGCCGGTCGGCGCGCTGTGGGGGGTGGGGGAGCGCACCGAGGAGCAGCTGCACCGGCTCGGGTTGCGCACCGTCGGCGACATCGCGCACACCCCGCGGGCCACGCTCGTGCGCGCCCTCGGCCAGGCCGCCGGATCGCACCTCGCCGAGCTGGCCTGGGGCAGTGACGTGCGCGAGGTGGTCCCCCGCGAGCGGGACCGCAGCATCGGGGCGGAGGAGACCTTCGCCCGCGACGTCGACGACCCCGAGGTTGTGCTCGCCGAGCTGCTGCGCCTGTCCGAGAAGGTGGGGGCCCGGATGCGTCGGGCCGGCTACAGCGGGGCGACGGTGTCGATCAAGGTGCGGTTCGCCGACTTCAGCACGATCACGCGCTCGCGCACCCGTCGGGTGCCCACCGACGTCAGCCGGGAGATCTTCCACGAGGCCCGGGCGCTCTACCTCGGCCTGCGCCTGGACCGTGCGCGCATCCGCCTGGTCGGCGTGCGCGTCGAGGGCGTCACCGACACCGACCGGGTCGCGACCCAGCTGGTGCTCGGGGCGCCTGAGCGGGGCTGGCGGGAGGCTGAGGAGGCGGTCGACCGGCTCGCCGACCGGTTCGGCCGGGGCAGCGTCCGGCCCGCGCGGCTGCTGCCGCCGACCCCGCCGACGCCAGCCGCGCCGCCGCCCGGACCCACCCCCTGAGCGGACCCATCTCCAGCCATCGAGGCCGCGTCGGGGGATGCCCCCGGGGGGTCCCGGCACACCTGGGGCCACGACCCCGGCTGATGCGGGTCGCCGACCTTTCCGGCAAGATGAGGATTCGGGTTTCCAAGTGGGCCAACCCTGCCTATTCTGATCCTGTCCACTGGTCGCGACGCCCCGCTGGAGGTCACCGTGCCACTCTCCGACCATGAACAACGTCTGCTCGAGCAGATGGAGCGCGCCCTCTACGCAGAGGACCCCAAGTTCGCGACCAGCATGCGCAACCCCCGGTCGGCAGCAGGCGACAAGCGCCGCGCCGCCCTCGGGGTCATCTCCTTCCTCGTGGGCATCGGCCTGCTGGTGACCGGGGTGGCAACCCAGCTGGTCATCGTCGGGGTCGCCGGGTTCCTGGCGATGCTCGGCGGGATCTGGCTGGCGGTGGTGGCGCTTCGGCCCGGTCCGGCCCAGCCGGCCGGCCAGCAGGGCCCTGCGGGCTCGACGACCCCCCAGCGCGGTCGGCCCAGCCGACCCAAGCGCCGTCGCGGCGAGTCGCTCTCCGACCGGATGGAGCAGCGTTGGCGCCGCCGTCGGGAGACCGGCGACTTCTAGGACGTTCCGACCAGGCGACGGCCCCTGCCCGGCACGGCAGGGGCCGTCGCACGTGTGTGCGGCGGGGTGCGCGCCGCGGGCGACCTGCCGGCGACCCGGCGATGCCCAAGACCCGCTACTCGACCGGTCGGCCGGCGTCGCCGGCGCGGCTGATCCCCAGGGCGGATCGGGGCGCGACGGCGCCCAGCGCCCGGCGCGGCCATCCTGCACGTCGGCCCAGGGCCCGGCGAACGATGCGCACGTCATGGGCCAGGGACCCGGGTCGACGGGGCACCGGAGCGGCGGTGCGCTCGACCACGGCCGTCGCGGGCCCGGCCGCGGCCGCTCGGCCCGGGGCGGCCCGTCGCGGCGCCGGCTCCGGCGCGCCGTAGCGCTGCCACTCGACCGCGCGCAGGATGCGACCCACCGCGTCGAGCGCCTCGGCACCGCCCTTG
>Ga0316576_10001741_pt1 | contig 11996 bp, 10 predicted proteins | sample S0NA_FD_203075 | JGI IMG/M metagenome (GOLD analysis project Ga0316576, IMG submission 203075) | Rhizosphere microbial communities from salt marsh grasses in Alabama, United States - S0-2_050615r3r5 | ecosystem: Host-associated > Plants > Roots > Rhizosphere | place: USA: Alabama | collected... | reverse complement strand
GCAGACCGGGACCCGGGTGCGACGAATTGGCGATGAAAATGTGTTGCTGGAAGATGGGCGAAGGCTGCCGGCCCGGGCCGTGGTGGTGGCGACCGAAGGACATGAAGCGGCCCGACTGCTCGGTTCGACATCGGCCCGCGCATCTGTTGCCGAGACCTGTCTCTATTTCGGCTGTGATCAAGCCCCCTGGCACCCTCCGTATCTGCTGCTCAACGGTGATGGCCGCGGCCCGATTAACAACATCGCCTTCCCCAGCCGCGTATCACTCGCCTATGCGCCTGCCGGCAAATCCCTGGCCTCCGTGGTCGTTCTCGGCAACCCGGATGAGAGCGATGCCGTGCTTGTGCAGTGCGTCCAGGATCAGCTATCCGATTGGTTCGGCCCTGAGGTCCACAGCTGGCGGCATCTTAAGACCTATCGTATTCCCCATGCCCTGCCGGACCAGTCGCCGCCCTCCTCCAGCCCCGTCAGCCCGGTCAACCGCATCCGGTCGGGGGTCTTCGTCTGCGGGGAGCATGGCAGCCTGCCGGGCATCCAATGGGCGCTTCTTTCCGGTCGGCGAACCGCCGATGCTGTCCAGGCTCATCTTCGAGGTAACTCAACTTAGCAATGCCGATCGCAGGAGGGCCCCGATTGTGCCCGAAAAAGCAAGAGCTTTCATGGCAACCGGCAGCAACCTTTATTTCCATCAGTGTCTTATTACCTCGTTTTGAGGTCACGGGGGGCGCAGGATGTTGATAGAAGACAAGCTGACCATTCTGGCGGATGCGGCCAAATACGATGCGTCCTGTTCATCCAGTGGCAGCCGCCGGCGCAACAGCGGTCGAAAACTGGGTCATGCAGCCCCCTCGGGCATCTGCCACAGCTACACCGAAGACGGCCGCTGTGTCTCTTTATTGAAAATCTTATACACCAATATCTGCATTTACGACTGCGCCTATTGCATCAACCGCAGCAGCAACGACATTCCGCGTGCTGCATTCACCCCCCGCGAAATCGTCGACCTGACCGTCGACTTCTACCGGCGCAATTACATCGAAGGGCTCTTTTTGAGTTCAGGGGTCATGTGCAGCCCGGACGACACCATGGAACACCTGGTTCGATGCGCCCAGATGCTTCGCAGGCAGGGGTTCAACGGATATATTCATCTCAAGTGTGTTCCCTATGCCAGTCGCCGCCTGATTCAAACGGCCGGAAGGCATGCCGATCGGTTGAGCGTCAATATCGAGCTGCCCACCGAAACCAGCCTTACGCGGCTGACCGGCCAAAAAACCTTCGCCTCGGTGTTGGCCCCCATGGACGTCATTCGTGAAACCATCGCCGAGACCCGCGAAGACCGCAAGCGGTTGCGCCACGTGCCCGCCTTTGCGCCCGCCGGCCAGAGCACCCAGCTGATCGTCGGTGCCAGTCCGGAGTCCGATTTCGAGATGTTGTCCCTGGCAGATCGGCTTTACCGGCAACGGTCTCTCAAGCGGGTCTACTATTCAGCCTATGTCCCGGTCTGCCCGCCAAGCGGTTGTCTGCCAGAAGTGGATCAACCGCCCCTGCAACGCGAGAATCGCCTCTATCAGGCCGACTGGCTGATGCGGTTGTACGGCTATTCCAGGGACGAGGTGATAAGCCGCACATCGCCCTGGCTGGACCTGGAGATCGATCCCAAACAGGCCTTTGCCTGCCAGCACCCGGAGCTTTTTCCGGTGGACATCAACACCGCCGATCAGGAGATGATTCTGCGGGTTCCGGGTATCGGCCTGAAAACCGCCCATCGAATCGTTGGCCTGCGAAAAAAAGGACGTCTTCGATTCGAACACCTCAGACAGCTGGGCGCCGTTGTCTCCCGCGCCCAGCCCTTCATACGCTGCGACGGGATGGAAACGACCCAGTGGACGGGGGCCGCAGCGAGCCACCGTCCTTGCCACGCCCGAGCCGCTGCCTCCCTGCCGCGCTCGGTGGCGCCTTCGCGTCGAACGATATTCGAAACCGACGGCAGTTTCGAGGGGCTTCTGACGGCCATCTTTCGCGTCTACACAACGTGCCGGATGCCCGATGCGATCGTGTCGGCCGGCAACGGTCAGCGGGACCTGTTCGACACATTCGTGCGCATCGATACCGACCCGGCGCTTGCCGACCGGGTGTGGACCGGTCTTGAGAGGCATTTGGGCGCCAGGCAGCGACAGCGGCTGTTCCAGGCTTATCTCTCGGAAGAATCCGACGTTGAAACGCTCATTTTGCAGCGCATTGTCGAGGTCATTCCCGAACGTCTTGTCCCCACCCCCGAAGTCGATCTGTCGGTCGGCATCCGCATCGATCAGCTAAGCCAGAAGGTTCGCCGCGAGGCCCACCGCATGAAGGGCTTCATTCGCTTCCAACCGACTGCCAACGAATCCTACCTGGCCCTGATCGCTCCCCGATATGACGTGCTGCCGCTGATCCGGCGCCACTTCGAAATCCGCTACGCCGACCAGGACTGGATGATTTACGATACAACCAGGAAATACGGCCTTGGATACAATCGGAAGGCGACGAGAGAGATCCGTTTAGGGCGCAAGGTCCTTACCGATTTAAAGCAGGAAGTCGATGAACAGGAACACCACTGCCAGGTGTTGTGGCAGCGCTACTATGACGCCGTTACCATCCGAGTCCGCAACAATCCTGAATTGCATCGCCGGCAGCTGCCGCGCCGTTATTGGCGCTATCTTACGGAAAAGAATCCCAAGCGCAGTAACCCATGACCGCTTCTGCGACCCTCGTTTTGGCCAATCACCGCCCGGAAACCATCCCCCTGGCCCGGCGGCTGATGGCCGTCCACGACACGATCCTTCTGGAGGAGCCGCCCGACAAGCGCTTCGAGCCTATGCTCGACGGAAAGATCGCCATTGATGCCTATCTCGTAGACCAGGAGATAGAATATCCGGAATTCAGCCGCCGGATGGCGCAGCTCCTGCGTGAACGCCGTAAGGCCGGCACCCGACTGGTGCAAGTCGAACCGTTCATCGACCTTTTGTTCTCTATTCACGACCGTTTCGCCAACGGAGAGGGTCCCCAGGATCTGCTCGCGGGTACGGATCTGTATCGGGTGTATCGCGCCGAACACCTGGCGACCAAGGCGCTACTCGACTTTTACCGCGCATCCGGCCGCGACGACTTCGACACCACGGTCGATGCCGTCAAACGCTTTGCCCGGGCCGATGCCCAGCGATTCGCCCTGCGCGATCAAATGCGGGCCGAGGCGATGGTGGTCCTCGTTCAGAATTCGGGCAAGGCCTACATCGAAGCCGGCCAAATTCATTACCCGCTTTGGCGGGAGCTAAGGAGGCGGCTGCCGACCGGCTATCCTTTACGCGTGCATTTTCTCATGGCCGATGTGGTCTGCGAACTGGGCTACCGTCGCCATCTGTTCGGACCCGGGGATCTGCTGACCCTCTATTATCGCTTTCATCCCCGGGGCCGCTCCCCGACCGAAGACCTTTTCGCGGCCCGGGCGCTGATATACAACAAACTGATCCTCAAGGAAGAGATTGCCGCCGATGCGGAAACCTTCCCCCACACCCGCGACGAACTGGAGGTTGGCAGCGTCACCGACCAACTGTCATTGGACGATTGCCGGCGCCTCTATCCGCGGGTCCGGCGGGCCTCCACAAACGCGTCGCGGGAGATCGTGGTGCGTTATTTGGGATCTCGGCGGGGGCAGCGCTTCATCTAAGGGAAAATCGAAAATGAAATTAACGGTGGTAGCCGCCGGGCGCTGCTCGCTTCCGGAAGCAGGACCAAGAGAGGGGTTGTCTCAGGCGGCGGCATCGGCACCCAGGACCGCCAGCAACGTTTCGGGCTGGGGGTGATCGGCCGGTCCGGAAGCATAGTGGCTGAACAGGATACGGCCGTCGGGGTCAATGATGAAGACTCCCGGGAGCTGGCGCACGTCACCGCTGGGAACGCCGATTCCGTGGCCCTTGGCCAGGGCGGTGACCCCCCGGAATAGCATTTTGGCAGAGAGCAGCGTGCCAGGGGAGGCCTGTTTGAGATGAAAGGCCTCGAAAAGCCGTTTTTGCGGGTCGGCGATCATGGGAAAGGGGACGTCGAAACGTTCTTTGAATGCTGCCGTCTGCTCGACACTGCCCAGCCCGACAAGCACCACTGCCGCACCCAGGCGGTCAAAGGCATCTTTTGCGCGGCGCAACTGCGCCACCTGCTCGCGGCAAAACGGTCAGCCGTAATGCCTGAGAAAAACCAACACCAGTGGGCCCTTCCGCCAGAATTCGCCCAGCGACGCCCGCGAATGATCCCAAAGCTGGACCTCTTTTTCGCCGATTGCACGCATATTCAGATCCATGCTGGTTTCCTTTCATCGTTAATTGGCCGCAGCTTCCCTTAGCCGCACAAAGGCACCGAGGTTGTCCTTCGTCACGACACCGACGAGCTTCCCCTCCCGAGTCACAGGCAACAGGTCGCATCGACATTCACTCAGCTTGGTAACAACCGTGTCCAGCATATCCGTTGATTCGACGGTGGAGGCATCCTTACGGGAGATCGATGCCACCGTTGCCTTGGGATCTTTCCCGGACAACGCCGTGAGCAGATCGGTTTGCCGCAGAACACCCTTCAAAATACCGTCGCCAACGACCGGGAAATCTTTCTGGGTGCCGGCCTTTGTGAACTCTGCCGCTCGTTGCAAACTGTCATCGGTGGCGAGGGTCTTAAATTCGCTGACCATCACCTGGTGAACAGGGATGCCGCCGACAGCGGATTTCATTCGTGCCAACTCCGCTTCCTGGGTCGCGCCCATCCAGACGAACACCGCGATGAACAAAAGAAAAGGATTGAAGAAGAGGCCCAGCAGGCCAAACAAAACGGCAATCGTCCGGCCGATGGAAGCGGCAATTTGGGTTGCCCGGTCGTAGTTCAACCGCGTTGCCAGGGCAGCCCGCAAAACGCGCCCCCCATCCATGGGAAAGGCGGGAATCATGTTGAAAGCGATCATGAAAAGATTGATCGCCATGAGTCGCTCCAAAAGCGGGCCTGTGGCGACCGTTATACGCTGCAAGGGCTCCCACGAGGCCGTTGCCTGCAACCAGACAAACAAAGCCGCGGCAATGAACACGTTGACAGCGGGACCGGACAGGGCCACCCACAGCTCCTGTATCGGATTCGTCGGTAGCCGCTCCAGGCGAGCCAGGCCACCGATGGGCAGTAGAATGATGTCGCGTGTTTTGATGCCGTAGCGTCGGGCGGTCAGGGCGTGGCCGAACTCGTGCAGCACGACGCACAGAAAAATAGCCATGATAGAGATCACCCCGGCCGCGGCGGCGGCGATACTCTGCCCCTGGCGCCAGTTGACGTAAGCTACCCAGCCCACGAGCAGAATGAAGGTGATATGCATATAGACATCGATGCCGGAAAACCGGCCGATTTTCAGGGACCCTTTCATTCGTCAAATCCTCCCTCGATAATCTCGTAAGTCCGATATCGCCATCGCATTGTGGCCTATCGGAGGAACCAGGAGACGTCTTGCCGATTGCCCAATCGAAAAACCAAGGATTGACAATCGAACGATAGATGCAATTATATTAAACAGACTTTAAACACAAAATAAACAACACGCAACCCACAGGAGGTTTTCATGAAGACTATCCGTCTAATGACCATAACAATACTCGTGTTCTTTTTCGGCATCTCTCTGTCGATGGCAGGTTACGGCTATCACCACAAGGAAGGCCTCATGCGCTCATGGGACATGAGGGTCGTCGATACCAACCAGGATAATCAGTTGACCTTCGAAGAGTACAGTGCCGAACAGATCGAACATCTGCGGACCGGCTTTGACATGATCGACACCGACCAGAATGGCGTGATCAGCGAAGACGAATGGAATGCGCTGCTCAAGGTCCATGGTGTTGAAAATCCCTCCTGAACTCCCAACCCTCAGGCCGGCACTTGAAAACGTGTCGGCCCCTAAGAGATCAGGTTGCGTCCCAAAAATGTGGTTATCGGTAACCATAAGGAGTTCGACGATGAGAAACGGAAACGTTATTCGCAATATCTACGAGACGGGTGAAAAGCAGCGCATCTCCATCTACTATGATCGGCGTCCGTCGACGTCAGCGGAAAGGGATCGCAGGATCTGCATGGTGCTGAAATCCTCGGGTCAGGTAATCCGTTTCAGTGAGGCTGAAGCGCTGGAGTTGGTTGAAAATGTGGGCAAGGTCCTCAAGAGGAAGATACAGAGATCATGGCACTAGACAAACTGCCGGGAAAGAAGCGGCCAACTACCCTCCTCTTGCAATTTTCTCCAACCGATTTCGGAAAAGTTTGAGATCGTTGACGATTTCGATGCCGAGCTCTTTCGTCAGCCCGGCGATCGTACTGGTCCCGCTGCCTCCCACGAAGAGGGGCATGTTATTGCCCACCGTCCGCCGCAACTTCGTCATTTCAATCGGCAGATGGTAATCATCGAGTTGATGGCAGAGGCTCAGACAAATGGCCCGTGCCGCCGACGTTTGGGCGGCGTAGGCAATCTCCTCAGACGGAAGATTGGGTCCGAAATAATACGCCCGCCATCCGGACTCCGAGGCTGACAGGGCGGCCGCGATGGCCCCGATCTCGTGCCAGTGGCCGACGGGCGTGGCAATAAGGATGCGCGGGGCCGTTGCGGCAACATCGATGGTGCGCAACATGTCCCACAGGATGGAACGCACGGTGACGGAAGCCAGGTGCTCGTTGACGATCTTTAAATCCCCCGACCGCCAGAGGGTGCCGATTTGCGTGAACAACGGCATGACGACCTGCTGGAGAAAATACGGGCGCGTCGTTTCGACGGCGGCTGTGGTCATTACACGCTCAAGGCCGCTGGCATCCAGACGCAGGATGGCTTCAAGGGCCGCCTCAATATATCGAGCTGCGTCATCAGATGCCCTCCCATCGGCAAGCGGGGGCGTTTCGCTGCCCAAATGCCGCCGAGTCTCCAGAGTTTGCACGAGGGCGAACAAGTCTTGATTGGTCAGAGGGGCAACCGTCGATATTGCATGTCCGCTGTCGACCGCCTTCTTCAACAAGATCAGGCGCTCGATGTCGGCATCGCTGTAAAGGCGGCGATTGCTCTCCGATCGCTCGGGGCATACGGCGTCATACCGCACCTCCCATGTCCTGATCAGATAAGGTTTAAGACCGGTCCGGCGCGCTACATACTGCATGGGGTGTCGGATATGGTGTTTCATAGGGAGATATTAAAAGAATCATTTGCACATGTCAATATAATGTTTAACTATTGTTTACAAAAATTGCAGATCGTATTGTTTGTGTTTGAATTTATGAATCCTCAATCCCTTGAACTAAAGGTGGCGACATGAAGATGACCCTCCTCGACGCTCATCACGACGATAGCAGCCACATGAATAACGACCGCGCCCATTTCGCATCGGAGGATCTGGTACCGATTCTACCGATCCGCAACATGGTGGCCTTCCCCCAGATGAAGGTCCCTTTCATGGTGTCCCTGGCCTCTTCGGCGGTTATCGACGAGGCCGTGAAAAATAAACAGCAGGTCGGATTGCTGACGGTCAAAAATCCGGCGGTCGCTGATCCGGCTCCCGGTGAGCTATACGAAATCGGCACCATGGCGGAGGTTGTGCACGCCCACAAAGGGGAAGAGGGCGATCTGGTGGTTCTTCTCAAAGGTTTGCATCGGTTTCGGGTCGATAGCTGGCAAACGGGCGGCCCCTACCTGAAGGCACTAGTGGTTCGGGCTCCCGAGATTGTTGAGTCCGATATGGAAACCGAGGTTCTGGACCGGCAACTGCGCGAATCGGTGAGGGCCGTAATGTCTCTCATGCCGCAAATCAAAGAGGAAGCGGCCAAAGCGGTCCTCGCCATCAAGGATCCTCTCCAACTGGCCTATGTGGCCATGTTCAATCTGGACCTCGCCACCGAGGTGCGCCAGGCTTTTCTGGAGACCAACAGTCTCAAACAGAAGATCCGCGACCTGCTCTCCCTGCTCTCCCACGAAAGGGAGATGCTCACCATGGGGAAAAGAATCGAGGCCGAGGTGCGTCAGAAAATGGATAAATCCAAGCGCGACTTCATGCTACGGCAGCAGCTGGAGGCCATCAAGAAGGAACTGGGGGAGACGGACGACACCGCGGACGATGCGGAAGATTACGCCCGACGCATCGACGAAGCGGACATGCCCGCTGAGACACTCAAGGAGGCCCGCCGCGAGTTCGAACGCCTCCAGCAGATGTCGCCCCAGTCAGCAGAATACCCGATGATCAAGACCTATTTGGACTGGCTGCTCGATTTGCCCTGGAACAAAATAAGCGAAGACAACGGTGATGTTACCGCTGCGCGAGCCACCCTGGAAGAGGATCACTTCGGGCTGGGCGATGTCAAAGAACGCCTGATTGAGTTCCTGGCCGTGCGCAACCTGGTCAAACATCGTGAAAAGGCCGGTGCTAATCGGAGTGAGGGCGCTGCTCCGGGCGTTATCCTTTGCCTGACAGGACCTCCCGGCGTCGGCAAAACGAGTCTGGGCCAGAGCGTGGCCCGGGCCCTGGGTCGGCGTTTCACCCGCATGAGCCTTGGCGGCGTTCGGGACGAGGCTGAAATTCGGGGTCACCGGCGAACCTACATCGGTGCCATGCCGGGTCGCATCATCCAGGCCATCAAACGAGCCGGCACGCGCAACCCGGTCTTCATGCTGGATGAAATCGACAAGGTCGGTCAGGACTGGCGCGGCGATCCGAGCAGTGCCCTGCTGGAGGTTCTCGATCCCGCCCAGAACAGCACCTTTCGCGACCACTACCTGGATGTGGATTTCGACCTCAGCGAGGTCATTTTCATCGCCACAGCCAACCAAGTGGACACCATCCCGGGTCCCTTGCGGGACCGCATGGAAATGATTCCTATCGATGGGTATACTGAGTTCGAGAAGCTGCAGATTGCCAAACGGCATCTGATACCGCGTCAGCTCGAAGCCCATGGGCTGACGAGGAATGAGGTGACCCTCAGCGACGAAGCAGTCCTCAAAATCATCCAGGACTACACCCGGGAATCCGGGGTCCGCCAGCTGGAACGCCACCTGGCCGCCATCTGCCGCAAGTCCATCGTTCAGTTGAACGAGAAACACTGGTCCCATGTGGAGGTGACCCCCAAGCGGGTGCGCCGCTATCTGAAAAAGGAGCGCTTTCCCTCGGAAGCCTCCGAGATCATCAACATGCCCGGCATCGCCACCGGATTGGCAGTGACCGCGGTTGGCGGGGACATCCTCTACATAGAAGCCACCCGTATGCCCGGCAAAGGGCGCTTGACCCTCACCGGTCAGCTGGGTGACGTGATGCGCGAGAGTGCCGAAATCGCCTTCAGCTACGTCCGCGCCCGGGCCCACGATCTTTCCATCGACCCCGCCAAGTTTGAGCATAGCGATGTCCATTTGCATGTACCGGGGGGTGCTTTGCCTAAGGACGGCCCTTCGGCCGGGGTGGCCATGGTCATGGCCTTGTCCAGCCTGTTTACCGGCCGACCGGTGCGCAGCGAAGTGGGCATCACCGGCGAGATCACGTTGCGGGGGCGGGTGCTGCCGGTGGGTGGTATCAAAATGAAGGTTCTGGCGGCCCACCGCTCCGGCCTGACGACCGTAATCCTGCCCAAGCGCAATGAGCGCGATCTGGAGGATCTGCCCAGCGAGGTGCGCGATGCCATGACGTTTATCCCCGTCGATCACATGGATGGCATTCTGACAGAAGCCTTGCATACCATAGACGCGACTTCAGTGGCCACCGCCGAGGATCAGAACCGTATCGCCGCCTGCCATGGCGGCTGCTACGCGCAAACGGAAGCATAGCGCGTCCTCAGGGCGCCGATTGTGGTGAAAACAAAGCACGCCGGTTTCGGGTAACGGTTGGTGCCGTGATACTTGATCGAGCAGTCGAAGGATTCAACGATCGACCGAAAGGATAACCCATGAAAAAACAACATCGCTTCTCCATCTGGTATGTCCTGCTGGGCGTCTGGCTGGTGCTTTTGCTGCATAACATGATCGCCTCGGCGCTGATGGTCACGACTATTCCCTATAGCGAGTTCATTCAGCATGTAAAGGACGGTCGGGTATCGGAGATATCGGTCTCCGAAAATGTCATCCAAGGGCGTTTGGCGGGCATCGAGAACGGCTCGCAAAATGGCGAATTATTCCGCACGGTGCGTGTCGATCCGGATATTTCTCAGCTCCTGGAAGAAAACAACGTTCAGTACTCCGGGCGTATCGAATCCAAATTCATCGGCACGGTGCTTTCCTGGGTCATTCCCATTGCCCTCTTTTTCGGGATCTGGATCCTCATGATGCGCCGTTTCCAGCAGCAGTCCGGCGTAATGACCCTCGGCAAGAACAAGGCCAAGATCTACATGGAGGACGACGTCACCATTCGATTCAAGGACGCCGCCGGTGTGGACGAAGCCAAGCAGGAACTGGAGGAAGTGACCTCTTTCCTCAAGGAGCCCGAGCGCTACACCCGACTAGGGGGCCAGATCCCCCGCGGCATTCTGCTGGTGGGCCCTCCCGGCACTGGCAAGACGCTGCTGGCCAAAGCTGTGGCCGGAGAAAGCGGGGTGCCCTTCTTCAGTCTGAGTGGTTCCGAGTTCGTCGAGATGTTCGTAGGACTGGGCGCCGCCCGGGTGCGCGATCTCTTCAAGCAGGCCAAGGAGAAGGCCCCCTGCATCATTTTTATTGACGAGCTGGACGCCTTGGGCAAGGCACGGGGGGTGGGTATGGCCGGGGGACATGACGAACGCGAACAGACCTTGAACCAACTTTTGGTGGAGCTGGACGGTTTCGACCCCAACGTGGGCGTCATTCTGATGGCCGCCACCAACCGGCCTGAGATCCTCGACCCGGCTCTCCTGCGGCCCGGCCGCTTCGACCGCCAGGTGCTCGTGGACCGGCCCGACAAAACGGGACGTACGGATATCCTCAAGATCTATCTTAATCGGGTTGAGACCGAAGACGATATCGACGCCGAAAGAATCGCCGGCATGACGGCCGGAATGGTAGGTGCTGATTTGGCCAACTTGATCAACGAGGCCGCCTTGCTGGCCGTGCGGCGCAACAAGGAGCGCATCGGCATGTCCGAGGTGGAGGAGGCCGTGGAACGCGTGGTGGCCGGTCTGGAGAAGAAGAACAGGCTGATCAACCAGGAAGAAAAGGAGATCGTGGCCTACCATGAACTGGGGCACGCCATCGTCGCCATGGCCCTGCCGGGAAGTGACCCCGTGCAGAAGATCTCCATAATACCGCGCGGAATCGCAGCTTTAGGCTACACAATGCAAGTGCCCACCGAGGATCGATTTCTGATGCGACGCACGGAGCTGAAAAACCGCATTGCGACCCTGCTGGGCGGTCGGGCGGCCGAGGAGTTGATTTTCAGCGACATCTCCACAGGGGCCCACAACGACCTGTCCCGGGCCACGGACATCGCCCGCAGCATGGTCAAGGAGTATGGCATGAGCGGACGCCTGGGGCAGGTCTACTTCGCCCCCCAGCGCCAGGCGGCCTTTCTCAATCCGGCGTCCGAGGTCCGTGCGGAATACAGCGATGAAACGGCCCGCATTATCGACGAGGAGGTGCGACGCATCATCGATGAGCAATATGCCGTGGCCCTCAACATTCTCAAAGAAAACCGTATCCTGCTCCAAGAAACCGCGGCACGTCTGCTGGTGGACGAAGTGATCGAAGGCAAGGCTTTAGGCGAATTATTCGAGGCTGTTATCAGCACCGGTGGAAATCGTGAACACCTTGGAACGGAAGAGGATTTCGAAGAAAAAGCGGCTTAATGACAAACTTTGAATGCGAAAGATGGCGGCCAGCCGAAAAGGAGCCGCCATATTTATTCCCGGCGCAAAGGCCGTCCCCGGCGACGCGGAAAAGAATAAACCCGCTGACCGGTCGCATGAATCCCTGCCGGGCGGCCCTATTTGGCGATTCTAGTGTATCCGCCTGGGTTGTCTCCGGTAGA
>Ga0316576_10001740_pt1 | contig 11996 bp, 11 predicted proteins | sample S0NA_FD_203075 | JGI IMG/M metagenome (GOLD analysis project Ga0316576, IMG submission 203075) | Rhizosphere microbial communities from salt marsh grasses in Alabama, United States - S0-2_050615r3r5 | ecosystem: Host-associated > Plants > Roots > Rhizosphere | place: USA: Alabama | collected... | reverse complement strand
AGTAGGCACCCAGGGTCAGGTACATCTCATCGGGCGCGAACAGCGTGGCATCCATGTAGTCGACCGGCGCCCCGTCGAAGGTCCGGTCGCGGGTGATCCGCTCGAATGCCGCCGCCAGGTCCACCGAGTCGTCGAACCGTACATGCCGCAGCCCCACGAAGGACGTGACCGGCTCGAGTTCGATATCCAGCCTCAGGGCGTATCCCAGGCTTCCGTAGGAGTTGGGGAACCCGAAGAAGAGGTCCGCATGCTCACCGTGGGGGTCGGCATGAACAACCTGCCCATCGCCGGTGAGCACATCCATCCCCAGCACGGACTCGTGCGGGCACCCGTTGCGGAAACTCGCGGCCTCGATGCCCAACCCGGTGACCGCGCCGCCGAGGGTGATCGTGCGCAACTGAGGTACGCACAAGGGGACCAGGCCATGGGGCAGCGTCGCGGCCACGAGGTCCTCGTACGTCGTCAGGCCGCCGACACTGGCGGTCCTGCCCGCCACGTCGACCTCGAAGACCCTGGCGAACGAGGAGAGGTCCAGTTCGGCACCTGCCGCGGCCCGGCTGCGGAAGAGGTTCGAGGTCCGCTTGCGCAGCCTGACGGTCCCCTGCGAACCGGCCAATGCGGACGCGGCCGCATCTGCGGCGGCGGCATAGTCGAGACCCGGACTCACCGTCCAAATCTAGAGCGCTCCGGCCGCTGAATCCAAGGGTTGGGACCGTCCGGTTCCCCAGGTACGGCCCGACCGGCGCTTCGTCCGGACACGAAGAAACCGGGTCCGAGTGATCAAGCGTGCTCGGTGGCCGGTCAAGCCGGCCGATCCCCGACGTGGGGTGCAGCGCCGCGTGGGTACTCGGACCCGGTTGTGGATGGCGTTTCGGCCATCTACATCCTTTCTATACCGATCACCGCTGTTACAGGAACGGTTCTCGAGGACACGCCGAAATCTTCACCGGTTGGGCGGCGTGTCTGTGGACAACCCGTCGGCGAACCCGGGCAGGTACTTGATCAACTCGGATCGCACCGCCACTGTCGCGTTCAAACCGCTGAGCACTCCGACGAGGCCGAGCCATACCCGGTGGGTGAAGAGCTGTTCGGCCGGCATGTTCATCTGCAGGGCGACCGCGAAATCGGGGTTGCGGGGATCATTGATCCGTCCGAACTCCCCGCGGAGCCATTCCCTGGAATAGGTGAACGTCTCATGGCGTGCCGGTTCGGTGAACGGCGACAGATAGTCGGTGAGCTTGTCGACCTCCAAGTGCTTGCCGGGCCGGATGAAGCCGTCCGCCCGTAGTCGGCGCTCCACCGCCGCGGCGTCCCCGGCCAGCATGCCCGCGATCAACCGGCCGAACGTTTCGGGCAGGCCACCCGGGGTCTGCAGGACCGAGCCGAAGTCGAGAACGCCGAGGCGGCCCTCGACCAAACGGAAGTTGCCGGGGTGCGGATCCGTGTGGAGCAGTCCGGCCCTCGTGGGGCTGAGCAGGAAGAATCGTTGGTACAACTGTCCGGCGAGATCGCGCTCGGGGGCCGAGCCCTCACGGGCGAGGTGGGCGAAATCGGTGCCGGCCAACCACTGCGAGATCATCACCCGCCTGGTCGCCGTCAGCACCCGCGGGATCACAACCTCGGCGTCACCCTCGTAGGCGTCGGCGAAGCGGTTCTGCCACCGGCCTTCGAGGCGGTAGTCGAGCTCCTCTCCCAGCCGGGTCCGCAACTCGGCCACCAGCGGGGGCATCGCCATCCCGCGGGCCACCAGCGACGTGGCGCGCAGCGCCATGGAAAGGGCACGGATGTCCGAGGCCATCACCTCGGCCATGCCGGGGTACTGGATCTTGACCGCGACCTCGGTGGCGTCCTCGAGCGTCGCCCGGTGCACCTGGCCGATCGATGCCGCAGCCACCGACTCCTCGTCGAAGCTACGGAAGCGTGAACGCCAATCGGGGCCCAGTTCGGCACGCAGCACTGGCTCGACCTCGTGCAGCGGCAGGCCGGGGTTGTCCTGCTGCATGGCCGTCAGCGCGGACCGCCAACTGCCTTCCGGATCCTGCGGGAAGAGCGTCTCGACGGTCGAGAGCAGTTGTCCGGCTTTCAGCGCACCCCCCTTCAGCTCACCCAGGACCCGGCGGGTGTCTGCCGCGGTCGCCGCCCTCGCCGCATTGCCGAGTTCCGTGCGGTCCCCACCGCGCATAACCTGCCACCGGATCCGGGCGGAGCGACCGAGCGCCCGGACCGGCAGCATCCCGATCGCCGCCGACCGTCGCACGCTGGATCGGGACAGGGGCATGTGGACCTCAACCCACCAGAGCGGCGACGTTCTCGGTCCCGGCGGCCACCGCCCGGCAATAGAACTGCACCCACTGCGAGAGTCCATCGACACCGCCGACGGCGTATTCACGCAGGGCGCGGACATAGGCCGGCCGGCCCTGCGCGTACAGCCCCGCCTCCGGCACCGACCAGTTGTCCGGATCGACGCCACGGGTGCCCAGCACCAGGCGGTCGACCGCGCGCGCGACCAGACCACTGCCGTACGTGAAGGGCTGCAGCGTCATGAGTTCGCCGTGCACCACCGCCGCGACCACCAGCGCCGGTGCATCCGTGGGGCGGGTCATCCGCACCGCGAGCGCGGTCAGGCGGTCAGGAACATCCGAGGCCGCCGGCGCCAGACCGAGCCGCAGCGGGTCCTCAGGCTGATCCGCACGGGGCCTGCCGACATCGTCGGGGGTCACGGGGACGGCGACCAGGGTGTGCAGTCTGGCCAGTGATTGGGCCGGGGCGCTGGGCCAGGTGGGCCGCACAGCGGGCAGTTGGGCGTACATCGCGACTATGCCGCCAGCCGCCCTCCCCATGGCCGTGTCGTCGGCAGCCTGACCTGCTTCCCAGACCCGCCACTCGATCTCGATCCCGTCGATCCCCGCCGAACTTGCAGCACCCGCCAGCGCCGAGCGCCGCGAGACCTCCTCGGCAGACGCTCGCAACTGACGGTCCCAGAGCATGGCATCGAACACTTTGCGTGCGGAGTCGGCAGATTCGGTCACTCCCGGCAGCCCGGCCACCCGCGCGAAAACGTCCACCCTCCGACGCTACCCGCCGCGACCCGGGAGCCGGTGTGCGACCGATCCCCAACCCGTCCGATGTGTGACCGGCGCAGTCTCCCCGTGCAGGATCTCCCCGGGCCTGCGCACCCGCTGCCGGGGCCGCTAGGTGATCCTGGAAGTCCGTGGGTGCAGGGCTGTCGGACGGCATGTCCGGTGTGTGACGCGCACCCGACGACGGACCCGGTTGCACCAGTCGGGCGACACCTGATCGGATAGGAGAAACCCAAGGAGGCCGGATGTCCGACGAGGCGCTCGAGAATTTGCTCCACGAGAACCGCGTGTTCGCGCCCGATCCGCAATTCGCCGCACAGGCGAACGCGACCGCGGAACTCTACGAACAAGCCGAGGCGGACCGCTTGGCCTTCTGGGACGCCCAGGCCGGGCGATTGCAATGGGAGACCCCCTGGCAGCAGACGCTGGACTGGTCGAACGCCCCGTTCGCCAGATGGTTCGTGGGAGGACGGCTCAACGTGGCCGTCAACTGTGTGGACAGGCACGTCACGGCGGGGTTCGGGGACAAGGTGGCGATCCACTTCGAGGGTGAGCCCGGAGACACCCGGACGGTCACCTACGGCGAGTTGCAGGACCAGGTGAACCGGGCGGCCAACGTGCTGACCGGACTCGGGGTCGAGGCCGGGGACAGAGTCGCGATCTATCTACCCATGATCCCGGAGGCCGCGATCGCGATGCTGGCCTGTGCCCGGATCGGCGCAGTGCATTCGGTGGTGTTCGGCGGCTTCAGCGCCGAGGCTCTGCGCAGCCGGATCGACGACGCCGCAGCCAAGCTCGTCATCACGGCCGACGGTGGCTACCGCCGCGGCTCGGCATCGGCGTTGAAACCCGCGGTGGACGAAGCGGTGGCACACTGCCCGTCCGTGGAGAACGTACTGGTAGTGCGCCGTACCGGCCAGGACGTCGCCTGGACGGACAAGGATCTCTGGTGGCACGAAGTGGTCGACTCCGCCAGCCCGGAGCACACGCCACAGGCTTTCGACTCCGAGCATCCGCTGTTCATCCTCTACACGTCCGGGACCACCGGAAAGCCGAAAGGGATCCTGCACACCAGCGGCGGATATCTGACCCAGACCGCGTACACCCACTACAACGTCTTCGACCTCAAGGACGGCGACGTCTACTGGTGCACCGCCGACGTGGGCTGGGTGACCGGCCACAGTTACATCGTCTACGGGCCCCTGGCCAACGGCGCCACCCAGGTCATGTACGAGGGCACCCCGGACACCCCGACCAAGGGTCGGTGGTGGGAGATCATCCAGAAGTACAGGGTCACCCTGCTGTACACCGCACCCACCGCGATCCGGACCTTCATGAAGTGGGGAAACGACATCCCCGCCCAGTACGACCTCTCCTCACTGCGCTTGCTGGGCAGCGTGGGTGAGCCGATCAACCCCGAGGCCTGGATCTGGTACCGGGATCACATCGGCGGTGGCACCGCTCCGATCGTGGACACCTGGTGGCAGACCGAGACCGGAGCCATGATGATCAGCCCTCTGCCCGGCGTCACCGCCTGCAAACCGGGTTCGGCCATGCGACCACTGCCCGGCGTGAGCGCCGAGGTGGTCGACGACCTCGGACAGCCGGTCGGCCCCGGTGGGGGCGGGTACCTCGTTCTGAGCAAGCCCTGGCCCAGCATGCTCCGGGGGATCTGGGGAGACGACCAGCGGTACAAGGACACCTACTGGCTGCGGTGGCCGGAGTACTACTTCGCCGGCGACGGGGCCAAGTACGACGAGGACGGCGCGATCTGGCTGCTCGGCCGGGTGGACGACGTGATGAATGTGTCCGGCCACCGCATCTCGACCACGGAGGTGGAATCCGCGCTCGTGTCACACCCGCTCGTCGCGGAGGCGGCCGTGGTGGGTGCCACCGACGAGATGACGGGACAGGGCATCGTCGCTTTCGTCATCCTGCGTACGGACATGACCGCCGGTGACGACGCGGTCGCCGAGCTGCGCGGACACGTCGCGCAGGAGATCGGCCCGATCGCCAAACCGCGGCAGATCATGCTGGTATCGGAACTGCCCAAGACACGTTCCGGCAAGATCATGCGTCGGCTTCTGCGCGACGTCGCCGAGAACCGCAGCCTCGGCGACGTGACGACATTGGCCGATCCGGCCGTGATGAACCTGATCAGTGAGGGTCTCGGTAAAGGTGACGACTAACGAACAGACCCGGTCGGGCGTATTCGAGCGGTTGCCCCTGACCGAGCGCGTCTGGGTCCTGCGGCAACTCAAGGATGAGACGGTCGGCGGGGCCCTGCTCATCCTCGCCGCGACGATCGCGCTGGTGTGGGCCAACTCGCCGTGGGGCGACACCTACGTGGAACTGACCGAGATCAAGATCGGTCCGGAGGCACTGAACCTGAACCTCTCGTTGGGCACGTGGGCGGCCGACGGCCTGCTCGCGGTGTTCTTCTTCGTGGCGGGCCTGGAGCTCAAGCACGAGTTGGTCAAAGGGTCCCTGAGCAGGGTGTCCCAGGCAGCGGTTCCGGTGGCGGCGGCACTGGGCGGCATGATCGTCCCGGCGGCCATCTACGCTGCGATCAACCTCTCGGCCACCGGCGGCGAACCCCGCGGGTGGGGGATCCCGATGGCCACGGACATCGCCTTCGCCCTGGCCGTGCTCGCGGTCGCGGGACGCCGGCTCCCCGTGGCTCTGCGGGCCTTCCTGCTCACGCTGGCGGTCGTGGACGACCTCGGCGCCATCACGGTGATCGCGGTGTTCTACTCAGAGAAGTTCGTGGCCTGGGCCTTCCTGGCCTCGATCCTGTGCATGGTGGCGTACTGGTTCGCGCAACGCGCCCGGATCCGCAGCCCGCTGCTCTACATCCCACTGGCCTTGGCCACCTGGGGCTTCATGCACGAGGCCGGCGTCCACGCCACGGTGGCCGGCGTCGCGTTGGCCATGCTCACCCGGATCAAGGAGGACCCGGGCGAGGCCGAGGCGCCCGCCGAGCGCATGCAGCACCTGATCCACCCGTTGTCCGCCGGATTCTGCGTTCCAGTGTTCGCCTTCTTCGCAGCAGGCGTCGACTTCCGCGGTCAGAGCCTCATCAGCGCGGTGGAGAATCCGGTGGCGATCGGAGTGATCCTCGGTCTGGTCGTCGGCAAACCGATCGGCGTGCTGCTCGGAGCCGGGCTAACCGCCAGATTCACGCGGGCCTCCCTGGCCAAGGGCCTGTCCTGGCTGGATGTGTGCGCCGTCGGGCTGTTGGCAGGCATCGGGTTCACGGTGTCGTTGCTGATCGCGGAACTGGCCTTCCCGTACGGCTCGGAGGAACAGGACTACGCGAAGCTCTCGATCCTCATCGCCAGCGTGCTGGCGGCGGCCCTGGCCGTGGTGGCACTGCGGATCCGGGCCCGTTCGTACCGCCTGATGTACGAGGAGGACGAGCGCGACGAGGACCAAGATGGGATTCCGGACGTCTACAACACCGAGCGCGGACTACCCTGATCCCATGGCGATTACCTCCAAGCAGACCGACCCGGGCATCATCGAACTGGTGCGCTCGGCCGCGGCGGACACCACTGAACTGGTCAAGCAGCAGATCGAGTTGACGAAGACCGAGGTCAAGGAGAGCGTCAGGACCGCGGGGTCGTCCATCGGGATGATCGTGGCCGGTGCGTCCATCCTCGGCATCGGGGCGATCTTCCTGCTCGTGACGATCGCCTACGTGCTCGTCCAACTTGGGTTGCCGGTCTGGGCCGGATTCGGCATCGTGACGCTGTTCCTTCTGCTCGTGGGAGCCATCATCACGTTCGTCGGCATCCGTCGCGCAAAGACCGTGAGCGGGCCTGAGCACTCGATCGCCGCACTCGAGGCGACCAAGTCGACGTTCAGCGGTTAGTCGCGGTGCCTCTTGCGGTGACGCCGTACGAGGCGATCCAGGCGACGGGGCCGTGGACCCACCGCCTCGTCCCGGCCAACGGCGCGCAGTTCCACCTCGTCGAGGCCGGGGACGGACCGCTGGTCCTGTTCCTGCACGGCTTCCCGCAGTTCTGGTGGACATGGCGGGACTATCTTCCCGCCCTGGCAGCACGGGGCTACCGAGCCGCGGCAATGGACCTGCGAGGATACGCCGGATCGGACCACTCGCCGCGGGGCTACGATCCGACCACCTTGTCCAACGACGTCCTCGGGGTCATCGCCTGCCTGGGTGAGCGCAACGCTGTGATCGTGGGACACGGATGGGGCGCCCACATCGGCTGGACCGCGGCCCGGCGATCGCGCTCGGTCAAGGCGCTGACCGCCATCTCTGCGCCGCACCCGGTGCGGCTCCGGGAGGCCGCGCGGATGCAGCCCCAGGTGAAGGCCTGGCGATACGCTCTGCGGTACCAGTGGCCGTGGTTGCCCGAGCGGGATTTCGCGGCGGACGACGCCATCCGGGTCGCGGAGGTCCTCGAGAACTGGTCGGTACGACGTGACTGGCTGACACCCGATGTCTCCGCACGCTTCCGCGCGGCGTTCCTGGAGGCCAACACCGCCCACTGCGCGATGGAGTACCACCGGTGGGCTTGGCGCAGCTACGTCAGAACCGACGGCAGGCGTTTCAACGCGCTGATGGCTGCCGAGCCCATCCGCCAGCCCGTCCTGCACATCCACGGTGCCCAGGACCCGACTGTGCTCCCCGCCACCACGACCGGCAGCGAGCAGTACGTGTCCGGTCCCTACCAACTGGCCGCCATCGACGACTGCGGGCACTTCCCCCACGAGGAGCGGCCCGAGACGCTCCTGCCGATGCTGCTGGACTGGCTGGCCGCGCATGGGTGGCAGCACCCGTTCACGTGAGATGGCCCGGTCTGCGAAATGGCCCGTTGCTTAGGGGCCACAACGCCAGGAATGGGCGATTCCACCACCAGCCGGCCACCTTCCAACGTTCCCGAATCGCCACCGATCTACCGCGAGCAGGAGCCGGTCTCCACCGGGATCGTCTGGTCGGCAGCTGCGCGCATGGCCTGCCCAACCGTCTTGTTGGTGAGGGCGAACCCGGTCCGCTTGTACTGCTGCGAGCTCGCGAAGACGATACCCGCGAAGCGACCGTCACGGGTGAGCAGAGGTCCACCGGAGTTCCCCGGGATGACCCGGCCGCGAACCACGAAGATCTCGCGCGGTTTGGTGGGCGAACCGTAGATGTTGTCCGAGAAGACGGGGCTCTCGGAGGTTCGGGTTACTATCCGCGCACTGCGCAGGTCCAGTGGGCCACCACCGGGGTATCCGGCGATGACCGCCGCGTCGGCGTCCCCGGCCTGCCGCGCCGAATCCAGCGGCTTGACGCCCAGCCCGGGTACGAAGAGCACCGCAACGTCCAGGTCGGCGTCGAAGTACACGACGTCGGCCCCCCAGGAGCGGCCGTCGGAAGCGACGACACGTACCTGGCTCATGCCGGCAACCACGTGCGCGTTGGTGGCGATCCGGTCCGTGGCGTAGACGAAGCCGGACCCGGTGGAACCCTGTCCGCACGCCGGGGTCGGTCCGGAGACCCGCAGGACGGACTGGCTGGCGACGACCGCGGCGTCCGAGACGTTCTTCGGAGGTTTCGGGACCTTGTTGCCGGGCAGGCCCTCGAGCCCGAAGAAGACCTCTGGTAGGTGGACCTGGTCCAACAACTGGCGAACCGAGTAGGCGAGGTCCGTGGCCTGTGTCGGGGCCCACTTCTCGACCTGCTGCAAAAGGGCCGATGAACGCACCGCCGACGCCAGGGTGGGTGACGGCAGCGAGGCCACAGTGGCCGCGACCAGCCACATCGCGATCAGGCCGGCGAAGAGGCTGACCACCGCCCCCGCGGCGGCGTCGACCACCCGCGCCGGGCCCACCTGCAGTGCCGCCCACAGCGGCCTGCCCAGGGTGACGACGACAGCATTCCCGAGGCCGACGCCCGCCAGCACGACACCCACGCTGATGGCGGCCGCAGCCGCACCCAGCGCCCCGAGGTTGCTCAGGATCCACGGCAGGCTCGCCGCTGCGAGCAGTCCGCCGCCGACAGTGCCCACGACCGACAGCGCACTGCGCACGAGTCCTTGGTGCCACCCGATGAGCGCAACCAGGACGAGCACGCCGACGACGATCAGGTCCATCACGCCCATGCGCGGATCCGATCGTCAGCAGCCGTCATCGTGTCCATCCGATATCCACGATACGTCCGGAGTCCCAGGTACGCTCCCAGCCGGCAAGCGCCAGGATGCGGTCGATGAGGTGGGCGGTGAATCCCCACACCAGCATGTCGTGCACCGTGAACCCGGGGCCGATGTACCCGCTGGGGTGGCGGACACTGACGCGGTTGGCGGGGTCGGTGAGATCGGCGAGGGGCACGCGGTGCACCGAGGAGACCTCAGCCGGATCCATCGCGGACACCGGCGAGGGCTCCCGCCACCAGCCAAGGACCGGGGTCACGACGTAGCCGCTCGGGGGCAGCCATACCTCCGGCAGGCAGTGGATGACGTCGACCCCGTCCGGGTCAAGGCCGGTTTCCTCCTGCGCCTCACGCAGAGCGGCCCCCACAGAGCCTCCGTCATCGGGATCCTCGGCACCACCCGGGAACGCCGGTTGACCGGCGTGCGAACGCATGTCCTCGGCACGTTGGATGAGCAGAAGGTCCGGACCCTCCGGGCCCTCACCGAAGAGGATCAGCACCGCCGACCGGCGACCGGTGTCGTCCGGGGGTGTGAACCTCATCAACGCCTCAGCGTCCAGATCGCGGGTGGCCTCCACCAGCGGCCACAGCCAGGCCGGGATGTCGGGGTCTGCGCCACTCATGGCCGCTTGATCATCTTCTCCGCGCGCAGCGGATCCTGCTCGCCGATGTCGCGTGACGGGCACAGTCTCGCGATCGGGCACGCGGCACACGCCGGCTTGCGTGCGAAGCAGCAGCGGCGGCCGTGGAAGATCAGTCGGTGCGAGACCATCGTGCGGTCCTTGCGGGGGAAGATCGCGTCGAGGTCCCGCTCGATGCGCACCGGGTCGGTCTGCGTCGTCCACCCCAATCTCTGTGAGAGCCGGGAGACGTGGGTGTCGACCGTGAAACCAGGCTGGCCGAAGGCGTTCCCTCGCACGACGTGAGCCGTCTTTCGGCCGACCCCGGGCAGGGCCGTCAGGGCGGACATGGGTTGGGGGATACGCCCCCTGTGACTTTGGACGACCTTCGCCGCCATCGCCTGCAACGAGGCGGCCTTGTTCCGGAAGAAGCCGGTCGGACGGATGAGCTCCTCGAGTTCGGCACGATCCGCGGCGGCCAGGGTGACCGCATCCGGGAAGCGCGAGAACAGCGCCGGCGTGACCTGGTTGACCCGTTCATCGGTGCACTGTGCGCTGAGAATGGTCGCCACCAGCAACTCGTACGGATCCCGGAAGTCCAACTCGCAGTGAGCATCCGGATACACCTGCTGGAGGATCCGATCGATCGCGCGTGCCCGTCGCACGAGTGCCAGGCGTGATTCCACCGGTTCAGGGTACGCCGCCGAACGGCGAGGCGTTCGGCCAGTGGACCACCCGGATGGCCTACACCCGTCGGGGGCAACCACACGATCGAGTGGTCACGAGGGCCTCTGGGCCAACCGATACTGCCAACATGACCACGTTCCGGCAGACAGCGGCGACGTTGCTCAGCGAACTGTCCCTGGACGACCTGCGGATCCTCCGGCGTCACCTCACCGACGAGGAGGGCCGCGTCTCCTACTGGCGGCGACTGTTCCAAGCACGCCTGGACATGCTCAGCGCCGGCAACAGCGTGGATACCGAGGCTGTGTGGAGCGTCCTGCAGGACGCCTCCGACGCCCCACGCAGGTGGCAGGCGCTCGGCGTGCACCCCTCGGACATCGACACATCGATGCCAGAGGCACAGTCGCTGTGGAGCGAGGTGATCGACCTCGACGACGACGAGCAGCGCGCGGCATACATCGACCTACTGCGCAGCATGGAGACATCGCTGTCGACGAATCGGCGTGCCCTGCACCGGCAGATCGACGCGGTCACCGGCGAGTTGATCATCCGATACCGGACAAATCCGGCACTGGCGCTCACCGCGCTACCGCGGCAAAGGCGTAACGCTTAGGTTAATGCCGGGCATGACGGGGGGTCCCTGGGCCAGACTGTCCCTCGTGGATGACGTGTTGCGCGAGGCGCCCCTGTTCGCCGCCCTGGACGATGAGGCGGCGGCGGCTCTGCAGGCCTCGACCGTCGAGGTTCGCCTGGCCAAGGGACAGGACCTCTTCCTGGAGGGCGAGCCCGGTGACCGGATGTTCGTCATCACCGAGGGCAAGGTGAAGCTGGGGCACACTGCGGCCGACGGACGGGAGAGCCTGCTGGCGATCCTCGGCCCCAGCGAGTTGCTGGGTGAACTGTCGTTGTTCGACCCTGGGCCCCGTACGGCGACCGCCACCGCGCTGACGGACGCCACGCTGATCGCCGTCGGGCACTCGGCCCTGCGTCCCTGGCTCACGGGTCGTCCAGAGGTGGCCGAAGCGCTGCTCCAGGCGCTCGCGCGCCGGCTTCGGCGGACGAACGAGGCGATGGCGGACCTGGTGTTCTCGGACGTGCCGGGACGGATAGCGAAGATCCTCCTGGACCTAGGCGACAAGTTCGGCAGGCAACTGCCGGACGGCCTGCACGTCACGCACGACATGACGCAGGAGGAACTCGCCCAACTCGTGGGTGCCTCCCGCGAGACGGTGAACAAAGCACTGGCCGACTTCGCCAGCCGTGGCTGGATCCGGCTCGAGTCGCGGTCCGTCGTCCTCATCGACATGGACCGCCTGCAGCGGCGCGCGCGCTGACCAGAAGGGCGGTGCGTTGGTTCGCCGTGTCGTCTCGCAACTGAGCCCCATCGCCTGGGTCGCCATCGGGGTCAGCGTCGCGTTGTGCTGGAACTACCTGACGATCGCCTCCGAGGCCTAC
>Ga0316576_10001739_pt1 | contig 11996 bp, 9 predicted proteins | sample S0NA_FD_203075 | JGI IMG/M metagenome (GOLD analysis project Ga0316576, IMG submission 203075) | Rhizosphere microbial communities from salt marsh grasses in Alabama, United States - S0-2_050615r3r5 | ecosystem: Host-associated > Plants > Roots > Rhizosphere | place: USA: Alabama | collected... | reverse complement strand
GGGACCTGTTCTGCGGGGAACAGGTCGGTCTTCTGCTCCCCGGGCAGTGGCTGGCGGCCGCCGCCCTGGTGGGTGCGCTCTCATTCATGGTCGTGTTCTGGACCGGCGGCGACCTGATCGTGGCGCAGGCGCTGTGCATCCTGGTCGCATCCGGGATCCGGATGGTGAGCGCCGCCTTCGACGTCCGCACACCCATGCCCATGGACGTGGGCAGACTGCTGACCCGTTCTAGGGCAACGTCCGGATGATCCTCCCTGAGCCGAGCACCCGCGAGTCGGCGTAGAACACCGCGATCTGACCCGTCGCGACACCGGACAGATCGGTGTCCAGGCTGACGAGTCCTTCTTCCACCGGCGTCCCCATCGGCTCGAACCGCGCCCCGACCGGGACACCATGCGCGCGGATCTGCACCTGACGCACCTGCGGGGCGAGGACCTCCGGGGATCCGGTCCAGCGCAAACGGTCCACCCGGAACCCGCCGATGCGCAGAAGGGTGGGAGGCCCCACCAAGACCGTGTTGCGTGACACGTCCACGTCCACGATGTAACGGGGCTGTCCATCCGTGGCGGGCTGCTCGAGATGCAGCCCACGTCGTTGCCCGACCGTGAAACCCACCGCCCCCGGGTGGGTGCCGAGCGTGTCGCCGGTCACCGAGTCGACGATCGGTCCGGCTTCGCCGCCGAGGCGATCGCGGAGGAATCCACGGGTATCCCCATCGGGTATGAAGCAGATGTCGTGGCTGTCCGGTTTGTCGGCGACGAGCAGACCCCTTTCCGCCGCCTCGACCCGGACGTCGGTCTTGACACTGTCCCCCAGCGGGAACAGCGATGCCGCCAGCTGTCCGGCGTCCAGGACCCCGAGCACGTAGGACTGGTCCTTGGTCGGGTCGATCCCGCGGTGCAGTTCGATCCCGTCGGGACCGTCCACGAGCCGCGCATAGTGCCCCGTGCCCACTCCGTCGAAGCCGAGTGCCTGGGCCCGCTGCAGCACGGCGGCGAACTTGATGTGCTGGTTGCAGCTGACACAAGGGTTCGGGGTCCGGCCCTCGCGGTACTCCGCCAGGAAATCGTCGAGCACCGTTTCCCGGAACCTATCGGCGAAGTCCCACACGTAGAAGGGGATTCCCAGCAGGTCCGCGGCGCGCCGTGCGTCGTGCACGTCCTCGAGAGTGCAGCACCCCCGCCCACCCCCGGCGTAGCGCTTCTCAGCCAGGGCCAGGTGCACACCGGTTACGTCGTGACCGGCGTCTACCAACCGGGCCGCGGCGACCGCGGAGTCGACCCCGCCGGAGAGCGCGGCTATCACGCGCATGGGTCGCACCCCGCGATCATGCCGCCCCGCCTGCTCGTCGGGCCCGCGCGACCGCCGCCGGGAGTGCACCAATCAACGCCTCGACGTCCCGGCGGGTCGAGTTCCAGCCCAGGGAGAAGCGAAGGGAACTCCTGGCAACCGACTCATCGGCTCCCATCGCGATGAGCACATGACTGGGCCGTGGGATCCCCGCCGTGCAAGCCGAGCCCGTGGACACCGCGATCCCGGCCGCGTCCAATAACATCAGCAGGGCGTCACCCGGGCAGCCGGGGAAGGAGAAGTGGGCGTTGTTGTTCAACCGGTGGCGTGGGTCCCCGTTCACCACCGCATCCGGGACCGCGGCGATGACGCCCTCGATGAGCGCGTCACGAAGGCCCGCCGTGTCCACTTCCGGGGCCGCCAGGGCGGCGGCGAAACCGGCGATACCGGCCGCGTCCAGCGTTCCGGACCGGACGTCACGCTCCTGCCCCCCACCGTGCACGAGCGGTCTGATCCCCAGGTCGCGGTCGAGCACCAAGGCGCCCACTCCGACCGGGCCTCCCACTTTGTGCGCGGACAGTGCCACCGACGGTATGTCCGCGACGTCGAGTGCCACGTGGCCGAGCGCCTGCACCGCGTCGGTGTGGAACGGGATGCCGCGCCGACGACAAAGCGTTGCGATCTCCGGGATGGGCTGGATCGTTCCCACCTCATTGTTGGCCCACATCACCGCCACGACTGCGACATCGTCGTCGAGCATCTCCGCCAGGCGCTCCGGGACCACCCTGCCGAGGCCGTCCACCGGAACGTGGTCGATCACCCAGCCCTCCTCGCGAAGCGCTTCGGCCGGGTCGAGGATCGCGTGATGTTCCACAGCGGAGACCAGGATCCTGCGCCTGCCCGAATTCCGGGCGATCCCCTTCAGTGCCAGGTTGTCCGCCTCCGTGCCCCCAGAGGTGAAGATGATGTCCGCAGGCTTGGCCCCGACGCAGTCTGCGATCTGCTCGCGGGACTCCTCGACCACCCGCCGGGCCTGCCGCCCGGCCCCGTGCAGGCTCGAGGGGTTCCCCACCTGTTGCCACTGCTTCCGCATCACCTCCGCGGCTTCGGGCCGCAGTGGTGTTGTGGCGGCGTGATCGAGGTAGTGCACTCCAGCAATAGTAAGCGGGTCCCCGGCGGGCAGCACGAGTCGACCACCCGCCGATGGCCCCTACTCGTGTACGGGCACCGCAGGCGCGTGCCAGACACGGTCCAGATAGTCGTTGATCGATCGGTCGGAGGAGAAGTATCCCGAACGCGCGATGTTGTGCACGACCATCCGGCCCCAGCGCGCCGGATCCCGCCATACCTCCTCCACCTCGTCCTGGATCGCGATGTACGACGAGAAGTCGGCGAGCACCATGTACGGATCGTGGGCGAGCAAGGAGTCGACGACGTGGCCGTAGGTGAAGCTCAGGCCCTTGCTGTAGTCGCCGTGACTGATCGATTCGAGCGCGCGTCGCAGGACGGGGTCGGACTCGTAGTAGTCCAGCGGTGCATACCCGGCCGCCTGCTTGGCGGTGGCCTCCTCCTCGGTCATCCCGAACAGGAAGAAGTTCTCCTCGCCGACGAGTTCACGGATCTCGACGTTGGCCCCGTCCAGCGTCCCGACGGTCAGCGCACCGTTGAGCGCGAACTTCATGTTGCCGGTTCCGGACGCCTCCTTACCCGCGAGCGAGACCTGCTCGGACAGATCGGCCGCCGGGATCAGGGACTCGGCCAGCGTCACGTTGTAGTTCGGGGGGAACACCACTGACAACTGTCCCGTCGCCCGGGGATCGGCTGCGATCGTGGAACCGACGGAGTTGATCAGGCCGATGATCTCCTTGGCCATCGTGTAGCCGGGCGCCGCCTTGGCCCCGAACATGACCGTGCGCGGCACGATCTGCTCACCGTCGATGATCCGCTGGTGAAGAACGACGACGTGCAGCAACTTGAGCAACTGCCGCTTGTACTCGTGCAACCTCTTCACCATGGCGTCGAACATCGTGTCGACGTCGAGTTTGATGTTGTCGCGCTTCTTCAGTATCTCCGCGAGGCGGACCTTGTTCTCGCGCTTGATCCGCGTCATGGCCGCGATGAAGTCCGGGTCGTCGGCGTACTGGTCGAGCTCCCGCAGCCGCTCGAGATCAGTCACCCAGTCGGGGCCGATCTTGTAACTGATCAACGCCGAGAGTTCGGGATTGGCCAACTTCAGGAACCGGCGGGGCGTCACCCCGTTGGTGACATTCGTGAACCGCCCGGGGTAGAGCTCGGCGAAGTCGGGCAGCACGCGTTCACGCAGGAGTTTGCTGTGGAGTTCAGCAACCCCGTTGACCTTGCTGCTGCCCACGGTGGCCAGGTATGCCATCCGTACCGCCCGCTCCGGGTGTTCCTCGATGATGGACATCCGCCGCACGCGCCAGTCGTTGCCCGGGAACGCGTCGGCGACCTCCTCGAGGAACAGCGAGTTGATGCGGTAGATGATCTCCATGTGCCGCGGGAGCAGACTCTCGAGCAGTTCGACGGACCAGACCTCCAACGCCTCGGGGAGCAGTGTGTGGCAGGTGTAGGCGAAGCACTTGCGGGTCACATCCCACGCCTCCGCCCAGCGCAGACCGTTCTCGTCCATGAGAACGCGCATCAACTCGGGGATGGCGATCACCGGATGGGTGTCGTTGAGCTGGAACACCACGCGCTCGTGCAGCCGCCTCAGGTCGAAATCGCCCGGCAGCACGTTGTGGATGAAGTCGTGGATGGACGCCGCGACGAAGAAGTACTGCTGCTGGAGTCGCAGTCGCTTGCCCGCCGGCGTGGAGTCCTCCGGGTAGAGGACCTTGGAGATGGACTCGGCCTGGGTCTGCTGACGCACCGCGGCCTGGAAGTCCCCCATGTTGAATTCCTTGAGGTCCAGGTTCTCCGCCGCCTCCGCGCGCCACAGGCGAAGTGTGTTGACGGCGTCGGACCGGTAGCCGGGGACCATGTAGTTGTAGGGCACAGCAAGTACCTGGACCTCGGGCTCCCACTTGGCCTTGTCCGCACCGTTCACCTGGTGGGTCACCTTGCCCCCGAAACCCACCTTCACAGCCATCTCGGGGTGCGGGAACTCCCAGGGGTTGCCTCTCTTCAACCATGAGTCGGCTACCTCGACCTGGCGGCCCTCCTCGTTGAAAACCTGCTGGAAGATCCCGTACTCGTACCGGATCCCGTAGCCGACCGCGGGGATCTGCATGGTGGCCAGCGAGTCGAGGAAGCACGCCGCCAGCCGACCGAGGCCGCCGTTGCCCAGACCCGGTTCCACCTCGTAGTCGCGCAGGTCGTCGAGATCGAGATCGAGTGAGGCCAGGGCATGACGTGCCGTCGCCTGGAGGTTGGTGGCAAGCAGAGCGTTGTCCAGTTGCCGCCCGAGCAGATATTCGGCCGACAGGTAGACGACGGCCTTCGATCCCCGCCCGATCTGCGTCTCCAGCGTCTCGATCCACCGCGAGATCAGAGCCTGCCGCACCGTTCGGGCCAGCGCCATGTACAGGTCTGTCTTGTGGGCCCGTACGAAGTCGACGCCTTGGCCGAACCGCAACTCCTCGGTGAACTCCCTCGCGAACCGCTCAGGGTCCTGAAGATTCGGACCCGGTCGGTGGTTGCGTGTCACTGGGGACCTCCGTGCTTGTCGAACCTGGATTCAGAACACCATAGACGGTTTCCAGTGCCGCCACCTCCGCACGGGCGGGCACCAGCGCCCCCGGGTACGTCCAGTGAATCCCGTCCCGCTGCCGGGCGACCACCCGTTCCCCGTCGATGGTCTCCTCCATCGCGAACGGCTTCGCTTCGTCGTACAGATCCACATACTGCACTCCGGGAACTGCCGCGGCAGCGCGGCGCAAAGCGTCGTTCACGTCGGCGTAGGCACTGTTCCACTCCGGGTCGCGTGCGGTTGGCGGTCCGGACCAGAACACCCGCTCGACCCCCTCGGCCATGATCGCCCGCATCACGACCCGGGCCCGCCGCTCGTATTCCGTCTCCCACTCGGCGCTTCCCGGCGAAAGCGTCTTCCCGCGCACACTCATGTCATTGCGCTCGTTGCCACCGATCAGGACCACGACGGCGTCCGGCTGCTCGGACCGCACGATCGATCGTGCACCGGACTGCCAGTTGAAGAACGCGGGGTTGGTGAGCCCGGTCCCGTTCCGCCAGATCGTCTTCACCTTGACGCGGTCGGAGTCGGCGAGCTGCGCGGACATCTGCTGGCCAACGAACGTCGACAGGGAGTCCCCGAGCACCAGCACGTCGAGCGGATCAGCCGCTGTCGGACGGGTCACGCTGGGAGCGGTCGCGACGGGGGCGGGCTCCGGCGCGTCGTCCAGAAGAGCCGCACCCTCCCGGTCATCGGCCTGGCCCAGTGCCGTGGCGAGCGCCTGTTGTGGCCGGTCGAGCCGCAGCCACCCCGCCACGGCGTCCACCGGCGTCCCGATCGCGACCATGACCGTGCGCACGGGACCGGGCTGCATGCCGTGCGCGTCGCGCAGGAAGCCCGCGGAGTTGAACAGCAGCGCCACGAAGAGGGCGATCACCACGACCAGCCACACATGGCCGGCCGGCATCCTACGACCTGCGAACCCGCGCATCGCCGGGTGGTAGGTGTCGGCCCGGTTGCGCTTGCCGCGGCCCGGGGCATCCGAGGGCGCCCGGTCCGTGTCGTGCATCGTGTTCGTCATCGCCACCCCTCAGAACTGGAAGTAGATGAACGGGGCGACACCCTGCTGACCCACCAGCGTGTCGATGACGATGAGGAAGACGCCGAACGCGATTCCCTGTGCCCAGTAGGGCAGTCGGCTGAACCCGATGGCGATGCGATCCCACAGACGTGGCGGTGTGACCTGGGTACTGAAGGCGACGACCAGCGCCAGCAGCACCGCGGGCGTGACCAGCGTGGCAGCGGTGCCCCAGCCGACGACCAGGCGCGACAACACGGTCAGCGCGGTACCGACGTCGGGTGACCGGAAGAACACCCATGCCACGCTGACGAAGGCGAAGGTCGCCGCCCACAGCACCGGCTTCGGGTAGTGGCGCTGCAGAGCCGCGTCGAGTCGCGGCTTCGGCGCGACCATGACGGTGGTGGTCGTCAGGTGCGCGGATTCGTGGTTGGGCGATCCCTCAGGCGATCCGACGGGCGACCCGCCGTGGTCGCTCGGGCCGGCCGGGGCCGGCCGGTCGCGTAGATCGATGGCTGAACCGCCGCGCAAGATCTGAATCCGTTGCCTCGCCCATCGCTCGAACGCCAGGCCGGAGCCGTGCATCGCACCCCAGATGACGAAAGTCCAGGCGGCGCCGTGCCACAGCCCGCCCAGGATCATCGTGACCATGAGGTTGATCGTGGTACGTCGCGGGCCCTTCCGGCTGCCCCCCAGTGGGATGTACAGGTAGTCGCGCAACCAGCGGGACAGTGTCATGTGCCAGCGGTGCCAGAACTCCTGCAGGCTCGCGGCGCGGTATGGCTGATCGAAGTTCTGCGGGAACCAGAAGCCCAGAAGCATGGCCAGCCCGATAGCGATGTCGGTGTATCCCGAGAAGTCGCAGTAGATCTGCGCTGCATATCCGAGGATCGCCACACCGGTGTCGACCGCCCCGAAGGCCTGTGGGCTGCCGAACACCGGGTCCACGAGGTTCACCGCGAGGAAGTCCGCGAGCACCACCTTCTTGATCAGGCCACCGGCGATGAGGAACAGTGCTGGTGCCGCGGGGATGTTGCGGGGGCTGCGCGGAGTCGCCAACTGCGGGATGAACTCCGTGGCCCGCACGATCGGACCGGCCACCAGGTGCGGGAAGAAGGACAAGTAGACGGCCGTGTCGATGGGCTTGGCCAACGGCGCACGGCCACGATAGACGTCGGCGACATAGCTGATCGCCTGGAACGTGAAGAAGGAGATCCCCACCGGCAGGGCGAGTTCCAGCACCTGCTGCTCGCCCTCGAACCCGAACGCGCTCACCAGTCCGTTGACACTGTCGACGAAGAAGCCGAGGTACTTGAACACCCCGAGCAGCACGAGGTTCGCGGTGACGGCCGTGATCAGGACCGCCTTGCGTCCGCGCCCGGCCCGCATGCCGCTGATCACTGTCGCGGCGACCTGGTTGCCCACTATGGATGCCAGCAGCAGGAAGACCCAGCGCCAGTCGGCCGCTGCGTAGAAGGCCAGCGACGCCGCGAAGATGAACGGCTTCCAGTACTTGGGCGTGGGCATGAGCAGCCACGACGCGAGCAGCACCACGACGAAGAACGCCGCGAACTCGATCGTCGGGAAAACCACGTCTGCCCCAATTTCCGCCATCGTATGAGGGCCACGCGATGGGGAAGTTGTCGCGTGACTTATGGCCGAGGCTAACCCCGGGGTCGAACATCGCCGCTCAAGCGGGCGCGGCGGGTCGCGATTGCCCTTGGAGCTCCGCCGGCTCTTGCCGGCCGCCCCGGTGGACTTGCGCCCTGGGGACCGCAAGAGCGAGAACCCCACCCCGGTCACGCAGGGGGGGTGGGGTTCTCGTCTAATTTCGGGGATCAGCCCTTGCGCTTGCCGATCTCGTCGGTCAACTGCGGCACGACGGTGAAGAGGTCACCGACCACCCCGTAGTCGGCCAGTTCGAAGATCGGGGCCTCGGGGTCCTTGTTGACCACGACGATGGTCTTCGAGGTCTGCATGCCCGCGCGGTGCTGGATGGCGCCGGAGATCCCGTTGGCGACGTACAACTGCGGAGACACGGTCTTGCCGGTCTGACCCACCTGGTACTGATGCGGGTACCAGCCGGCATCCGTGGCAGCCCGTGACGCGCCCACGGCCGCACCGAGCGAGTCCGCGAGCCTCTCGATCACCTCGAAGCCCTCGGGGCCGCCCACACCGCGCCCACCGGACACCACGATCGCGGCCTCGGTGAGCTCCGGTCGGGCACCCTTCTCCTCCTCTACCCGGTCGACCACCTTCGCCGCCGTCGCCGTGTCGCTGAGCGAGACACTGACGTCCGTGCGAGCGCCGGCGGCCGGCGCCGCCTCAGGCGCGGTCGAGTTGGGACGCACGGTGATGATCGGCGTCCCAGTGGTCACCTTCGACGAAACGATCGTCGAACCACCGAAGATCGACTGGGTCGCGACCAGGTCGGCCGAGATACCGACCGCGTCGGTGATCACGCCGCTGTTGGTCTTGACCGCGAGCCGACCCGCGATCTCCTTACCCTCGGCGGTCGAGGTGAGCAGCACGGCTGCCGGAGCCTTCTCCGCAACCAGTTGGGCCAGCAGTTCGGCCTTGGGCGCCACCACGTAGTCGGTCATCTCCGGAGCGTCGGCGACGTAGATGTTCGCCGCCCCGTACTCCGCCAAGGTCGCGGCGGCGGTGTCGATGCCGCCACCCACGAACACCGCGGACGGTTCACCGAGGGCACGGGCGAGGGTGAGCAACTCCAGCGTCACCTTCTTCACCGAACCGTCGACGTGGTCGACCAGTACCAGGATCTCAGCCATTGTCGTTCTCCCTAGATGAACTTCTGCTCGGACAGGTAGTCGGCGATCTTCACTCCGCCGTCACCTTCATCGGTCACCACGGTGCCTGCCGCGCGCGGCGGAGCCGCGGCGAATTCCGCCACTTCACTCCAGGCGGCACCCAGTCCGACCGCGGCCGGCTCGATGCCGGCGTCCGCCACGGAGACGGTCTCGACCGGCTTCTTCTTGGCGGCCATGATGCCCTTGAAGGAGGGGTAGCGCGGCTCGTTGATCTTCTCCACCACCGAGATGACCGCGGGGGTGCTGGCCTCGACGACGTCGTAGCCGTAGTCGGTGAGACGGTGGATCTTCACGGAACCGTCGCCCGGCGCCTCCACGTTGTTGGCGAATGTCAACTGCGCGACGCCCAGTCGCTCGGCGACCATGGCCGGCACCACGCTCATCCGTGCGTCCGTGGACTCCGAACCGAAGATGATCAGGTCCGCACCGCGCCCTTCGAGGACCTTGGCGATGGCCAGCGACGTGGCCACAGCGTCCGAACCGGCCAGCGCATCGTCCAGGATGTGGATGCCGGCGTCGGCGCCCATGCTCAAGGCCTTGCGGATGGTCTCCGTCGACTGCTCGGGACCCATGGACAGGACCGTCACCTCACCACTGGTGGCCTCGGCGATCTTGAGGGCCTCTTCGACGGCGTACTCATCGAGTTCGTTCATGACACCGTCCACGGAGGCCCGGTCGAGGGTCTTGGTGGCGGGGTCGAGCTTCTTCTCCGACCAGGTGTCGGGCACCTGCTTGACGCAGACGACGATCTTCATGCGGCGGTCGACCTCCTTGGGTGGGTTGCCGCGCCAGCGCACGGCACTTTCCCATATGTTACTCGCCAGTAGTAAACGCGCCAACGGTGCCCCCGCCAGCAACCCGGAACCGGGTACGCGGGAGACGCCGCCACCCCCGCAGGCCGTCACCCGTAGCCTGATGGACGTGACCACAGGCCTGCCTCTGACCGGGGAACGCACCGTTCCGGGTATCGCCCGCGAGCAGTACTGGTTCGCCCGGCACGAGATGGTCTACCGGTGGCTCGCGCCCCGGTGCCAGGATCTGCGAGTCCTGGAAGCGGGTTCCGGCGAGGGGTATGGAGCGGACATCCTGCGACGCGCCGGCGCCTGGGTTGTCGCACTCGACTACGACTGGGCCGCCATCGCCCATGGTGCCGCCTCCTACCCAGTGCCCCATGTGCAGGCGAACCTGGCCGCCCTGCCGGTGTCGGAGGTGGATGTGGTCGTAAGCCTGCAGGTGATCGAGCATCTGTGGGACCTCCCCGGATTCCTCCGGGAGTCACGCCGTGCCGCCGACTGGATCTGCCTGAGCACGCCGAACCGGCTCACCTTCTCGCCGGGGCTCGACCGGGGGCAGAGGCCCACGAACCCGTTCCACGTCGAGGAGTTCGACGCCGAACAACTGCGTGACCTTGTGCGCGGGGCCGGCTTCGGCGAAGTGGAACTCTTCGGGGTCCACCACGGTCGGCGACTGCAGGCCCGGCCCACGCTGATCGCCGAGCAGATCCGCGCCGCTCTGGACGACGAGTGGCCGCCGGAACTGGAGCGCTTCGTGGCCACCGTGACCACCGAGGACTTCGTGGTGGACACGACGGGCCTGGGCGCGAGTCTGGATCTGGTGGTGATCGCACGATGATCGGGAGGTTCGCCCTGGTACTGCACAGTCACCTGCCCTGGCTCAGGGGACATGGGCACTGGCCGGTGGGCGAGGAGTGGCTGTACCAGGCGATCGCGGCCAGCTACGTCCCAGTGCTCGACGTGCTGCAACGATTGGCCGACCGGGGCCGCCGTGACCTGGTGACGGTCGGCATCACGCCGGTGCTGGCCACGCAGCTCGACGACCCCCATTGCCTGCACGGGGCCCGGTCATGGGTGGGCGACTGGCTGTGGCGGACACGCGAACTGGGGCAGGACGATCCGACGGCCGCCGCCAGGGAGGCACGACACGCCCACGCGACCATGGAGGCCCTCGAGGGGATCCATCGGGCAGGTTTCTCGCCGGCCTGGCGCAGGCTCGCCGACGCCGGTGTGATCGAGTTGCTCGGGGGGCCGGCGACCCACCCCTTCCAGCCGCTGCTGGACGACCGCACCGCAGCTTTCAGCCTGGGCGCGGGGCAGGACGACCACACCGTGCGGTTCGGTCACCGTCCGCGCGGGATCTGGGCACCCGAGTGTGGATACCGGCCGGGACTCGAACGCGTCTACGCCGAGGCCGGGGTCGACCATTTCCTGATGGACGGACCGACCATGCTGCACGTGGGGCGGCCCACCCATAGCGCGTGGACCGTCGGGGACACCGACGTGGTCGCGTTCGGCCGGGATCTCGAGGTCACCTACCGGGTGTGGTCACCGCGCAGGGGGTATCCCGGCCATGCGGAGTACCGGGACTTCCACGTGGTGGACGACCTCGGTTTCAAGACCCGTAGGGTCACAGCAGGTCACGTGCACGGGCGTGGGAAGGATGAATACGACGAAGCGGCCGCTGCCGCCGCCGTGCGCCGGGATGCCCAGGACTTCGTCGAGCTCGTCCGGAGACGTCTCGAGGACTTGTCGGGCGGTCGGCCGAATCCCCTGGTGGTGGCCGCCTACGACACCGAACTCTTCGGCCACTGGTGGTTCGAGGGTCCCGCCTGGCTCGAACAGGTCCTACTGCTCCTGCCCGATGCCGGGGTCGAGGTGACGACGCTCGGCGGAGCGTACGGCAGCGTGGCCGGCCGCATCGACCCGCAGCCCGGCTCCTGGGGCAGCGGGAAGGACTTCCGCGTGTGGGACGGCCCGCTCGTGTCCGACCTCGTCGATGAGAACGCCGACCTCGTGCGCCGATGGCACAAACTGGCCGACCCGACTGTGCGGGATCCTCGCCAGGACGATCTGGCCACCCAGGCCCTCCTGGCACTGTCCAGCGACTGGGCCTTCATGATCAGCAAGGACAGCGCCGCCGAGTACGCACGGCAACGTCACGAGGGCCACCATGCCGCATTCCAGCGGATCGCCGCGTCGATCGAGACCGGCCGCCCGTCCCCGCCACCGGTCGACCGGCCGTTCCCCCACCTCGACGCCCGGTTGTTGTAGTGCACGTCGTCCATCTCACCTGGGAGTACCCGCCTGTCGTCTACGGTGGGCTGGGACGACATGTGCACGCGTTGTCCATA
>Ga0316576_10001738_pt1 | contig 11997 bp, 10 predicted proteins | sample S0NA_FD_203075 | JGI IMG/M metagenome (GOLD analysis project Ga0316576, IMG submission 203075) | Rhizosphere microbial communities from salt marsh grasses in Alabama, United States - S0-2_050615r3r5 | ecosystem: Host-associated > Plants > Roots > Rhizosphere | place: USA: Alabama | collected... | reverse complement strand
AGGTGGTCGACTACGCGGACCGGGAGCGGGTTGCGGCTGCGATCAATCGCGAGAGCACGCCGGAGCAGAAGGAGCGGGTCCTCGACGCCGCCTCCGCCTACGACACGCAGCTGCAGGCGCTCGGGATCGGCGACCAGGGACTGGACCTGCGGGCGGAGCAGCCGGGCAGGCTGTACCGGTTCCTGATCGGAAGCCTGGTCAAGATGCTGATCGTCCTCCCGTTCGCGGCCCTGGGCCTGTTCATCAACTGGATCCCCGCGATCCTGACGTACCTGTCCGGCTGGCTGCCGGTGTCGGACCCGGTGAAGTCGACCATCCGACCGGCGGTCGCGGTCCTCACTTTCGGAGCGACCTGGCTGCTCCTGATCTGGTCCGGGCTCGAGCTTGCCCTGGTGGCCGACGCGGGCTGGGTGGCGTTGTGCCTGGTCGGTCTGCCGTTGACGCTGATCGCGTTGATCTGGATGAGCGAGCAGCTCGTACTCATCAAGCGGGCGCTGTTCGCCTGGCACCGGGCCCGGCGTCCGGAGGATGTCATGCAGGCAGTGCTCGACACCCGCACGGAGACCGTGGCCGCCGTGGCAGCAACCGGCGTGGTGTCGTAGCCGCCGCGCGCGGGCCGTCGAGGGTGGACTGCGGTTCGGGCGCTCGATGAGCGTCGTCGCGGTCTGCCGCCGATACGGGACAGCAGGTGCCCTCGTGACGGGTGATGTTCAAGGGGTCACCGCGTCGCGGGATCGCCATGACGGTAGCGTCTGCCCCTACGCGACGTGGAAGGCCGGGTATGGACGACTCCACAATCAGCTTCATCATCCTTGGCGCGGTCGTCGTCCTGTTCATCTGGGACAGACTGCCGGTCGAAGTGGTGGCCGTCGGTGCCGCGCTGTCGCTGTACTTCACCGGCATCCTCGACGAGAAGCAGATCATTGCCGGCTTCGGGGACACCACCGTCGTGCTGATCGCCGCGCTCTTCGTCGTGAGCGAGGGGCTGGATGCAACCGGGGTCACGACGTGGGCGGGCCAGCAGATGATCTCGCGGGCGGGAACCCGGCGTCGCCGGCTGCTGCTGCTGATGATGCTGCTGGTCGCCGTCCTGACGGCGTTCATCAGCATCAACGGGGCGGTAGCGGCACTCATCCCGATGGTCGTCGTGATGGCGATCAAGCTGAAGGACCTGCCGTCGAAATACCTGATGCCGCTCGCTTTCGCGGCCAGTGCCGGGTCCCTGCTGGCTCTGACCGGTACGCCGGTGAACGTCATCGTCTCCGACGCGCGCGCGAACGCCGGTGAAGGCCAGTTCGGGTACTTCGAGTTCGCCCTGGTCGGCATCCCACTGCTGGTGGGCACGATCCTGATCGTGCTCACCATCGGCCCCAAGCTGCTGCCGGAACGGGAGAGCCTGCAGACGCCCGTCGACCTGAGTCGCATCGCGACGTCGCTGGTGGAGGGCTACGAGCTGGAAGGCAATCTGTTCTACCTGCGGGTGCGGTCTGCCTCGCCGATGGTGAACAAGCCCCTCGGTGCGACGCCGTTCGGAGCCGACTCGCGGGTCACCGTCGTACAGGTGCTGCCGGCCAGCGAAGAAGCGAAGGCGGTCGGCGGGCGCATCACCACACTGCACCGCCCTCCCGCGCCGGAGGCGCCGAGCGCCGAGCGTCAGGTGAGTCACAACGACGTGCTGGTGGTCCGGGGCGATCCTGACCAGGTGGGGGCGATCGCGGCGCACAACGTGCTCTCCGTGCTGCCGAGCTCCGACGACGACAATGTCGCCGAGCAGGCGCTGATCAGCCGGGAGCTAGGGGTCGCGGAGGTCGTCGTCACGCCACGCTCGCAGTACCTCGGTCGCAGCGTGAAGCCCGGTGCTGTGCAGGACGGGCTGGTGATCCTGGCGGTGAGCAGGGAGGGCAGGGACCTGGGTGTGCGAGAGGTCGACCTGCGCGCCGGGGACACGCTGCTGGTCCAGGGCCCGTGGAGCCGTTTGACGGAAGACGCGGGCATCAACGGTCTCGTGCTGGTGAACTCACCCGACGTGATCCGAAGGCAGGCGGTGCCCTTCGGCCCCAAGGCCAAGCGCGCGGTTGCCATTCTCGCGGGCATGGTCATCCTGCTCGCCACCGGCGCCGTGCCGAGCGTGATCGCCGGTCTGAGCGCCGCGACGGCCATGATCCTGTTCCGGGTCCTCACCCCGGCGCAGGCCTACCGGGCGATCTCCTGGACCACCGTCATCCTGATCGGAGCACTGTTCCCGCTGTCCACGGCGCTCACCGAGACCGGAGCCGCGGCCTCGGTCGCCGATGCCATGGTCAACAGTCTGGGAGAGATCGGACCGACCGCCCTGCTGGCCGGGGTGTTCATCCTGACCTTCGTCTTCAGCCAGCTCATCAGCAACGCCGCGACGTCCCTGATCGTGGTGCCGATCGCGGTGTCAGCCGCGACCAGCCTCGCGATCTCACCCTCGCCGCTGCTGATGACCGTCACGGTGGCTGCCGCCGCCGCGTTCATGACCCCGATCGCCACCCCGGCGAACCTGATGGTGATGGGACCCGCCGGGTACCGGTTCGGCGACTACTGGAAGCTCGGCTCAGTGCTGTCTCTGCTGTTCTTCGTCGTCGCGGTGCTGCTGATCCCGGTCATCTGGCAGTTCTGAGCGGCGGAGCGGCGTCACGAAGCGTCCGGCGGGGTGACCGAGGAGCACGCCGCGATGCCGTCGTCGAAGCCCACCCGGAAGGCTCCGACCCGTACGAAGCCGGTGCCGCGCTCGTCGGAGAAGTCCAGCAGCAGCGACGAGGCGAGCAGGTTGGCGATCGCCTCGTCGAGGTCCCCGGGGGACAGTGCGCCGCTGGCGTTCGCGTAGCGGAAGAAGGCGCCGGTGGTGCAGTCGACCTGCAGGGCCGCCTCCACGCCATCGAGGTCTTCGCCTGCCTTGTGCCGCATCGCGTAGCCCCAGCGGTCGATCAGCACCTCCGCGACGGAGCCGTCACCGAACACGTCGTAGAGCTCACTCATCGGACCGCCGACTGTCCAGCCGAGGGTGTCCGAGCCGGGGCAGTAGAACGCGGCCGTCTGCACTTCCTGGGGCTGGGGCACGGCGCCGCCTTGGCACTGCGGGGGAGCGTCGGTGAACTCCTCGAGAGTCTCCACCGGTGAGTACTCCTCCGTGGTGTCGAAGGCCTCCCCGAAGCGGTCCGGCCAGAAGTCCTCGAGCCCTTGGAACACGAGCGGCGGAAGCGACTCCAAGGGGGCGTTGCCCTCGGAGAGAAGGTCGAAGTAGCTGCGGTAGACGTCCTCCGTGAAGGTGACTCCGCCCTGCGGGTAGTCCGCGCAGGCGGACGTTCCGTTGACGAAGCCGTCCTGGAACGCCGCGACCCGGTCGAAGCCGTTGCCGTGCGCGGTCTCCGACGTGGGATCCGCCCCGGGCGGGTCGCGGAAGGTCAGCAGGGCCGCGGCGGCCCGGTCGAGGTCGTCGACGCTGGCGGTGAGGTACGGACTGGCATCGTCGCGGACCCACTTCAGCCAGGCGCCGGCGAAGCAGTCCGCCTGCAGCTCCAGCTCGATGGTGTCGTCCGCGGCGACCTGGCCCCGGTTCTGGACCGCGTGGCCCCACTCATGGGCGAGAATCGCGGCGACGCCGGCACCCCCGAAACGCTCGGCGATGCTCGGGAACAGGGACTGACTGTCGTAGGCGATGTAGTCACCCGACGCGACCTGCTGGGTGTCCTCCGGCACCAGCTGAGGCGGGCAGTAGAAGGCGTTGTTCGCCATGTCCTGGTACGTCAGCACCTCTGGGCCGCAGTCGGGCGGGTCGTTCTCCTCGGAGTAGCGGATCACCCCGTGGCGCAGCTCGGCGTACTCGACACCGTAGGTCTCCGGAAGCTTCTCGGCCCAGAACAGGTTGAGGTCGTCGGTGGCGCGCTCGACGGTGTCACCGTACGGCTCGCCCGGCGCACTGAGCGGCTCTGTGCTCCGTGCCGGCTCTCCCTGTGAGATCACCACGCCGACCACGGACAGCAGCACGACGGCCGTCACGACCGCGATCAGCGGCAGCCAGTTGACGCCGGAGGCCGGCGGCGGGGGGGATTCCGCTGGCCTGCCGGGCGGCTGCGTCGCGCTGGGGGGCAGAGTCACCTAGCCATGGTGACACGGCCCGGGCCAGGGCTGGGCTGCTCAGGACCGGGCTCGGGACTATGCGGTGGACCCGTCGGCGCTCGGGGAGGTGCCTTCGGCTCCGTCAGAACCCAGCCACCCGGAGATCCGGTCGCGCAGCCGCTCCTTGAGACCCTCCAGTCCTTCGCGGTCCACGTGCGATCGCAGACCGAGGTCCTCACGCAGCGAGCGGACCTGGTCGCGCACCGCCTCGCGCTGCTCGGAGGGCAGTGGCTCCAGCGTGCGGTCCTTCAGTGCCTGCGTGAACTCCTCAGGCGTCATGCCGTGGGCATCGGAGACGATCTCCAGCGCCTGCTGACGGAAGTCCTGGCGTACGGCGCGCTTCTCGGCGAACTTCTCCCTGGCCAGCTCCTCGATCTGGCGGCGCTGCTCGTCAGTGATGACGTCCGTGTCGACCAGCTCCTGCAGGAACTGCTGGCCCGGCCGCATCTCGTCCGGAGCGGCTGTCGCTGCGGCGGTCGCCACGGAGGTGGCCTCGGGCTCCGGCGCTGCCGCCCAGGCGACGGCAGCGGTCGCCGAGATCGCAGCGGCGCTCGCGAGCGCGACGACTGCGGTCCGCTTCGGGGTCATGGTCATCCCTACCGGCTCCTCTCACGAATACCTGCAGTGCTGTCTGCAGTCGGTCTGCAGTGGTGTCTGCACTGGCCAGGATGCCGTCGGGGAGTACGGCAGGTGTCAGCGTCTTGTTCGGGTTCTGTAAGGACCGCCCACGTGCAGGTGCGAGCGCCGGTATCCGTAGGTGGCGTAGAACGCCAGACCCGCCAGCAGCCACACCAGGAACGCCACCCAGGTGCTCCCGCCGAAGCCGGTGAACAGCCAGATCGTGAAGCCCACACCGATCGCGGGCGGGAAGGGGAACAGCGGGATCCGGAACGTCCGTGGCAGGTCGGGGCGGGTCCGTCGCAGGATGATGACGCCGATGTTGACCAGCATGAACGCGAACAGCGTGCCGACGCTGGTGGCCTCCGCGAGAGCTCCGAGCGGGACCAGGCCTGCGAGTACGGCGATGAATGTGCCGACGACGAGGGTGTTGGCGGTCGGTACGCCGGAGTGGCGGCTCCCACGGGAGAACAGCGACGGAATGAGTCCGTCGCGGGACATCGCGAAGAGGATGCGGGTCTGTCCGTACATCACGGTGAGAACGACGCTCGCGATCGAGATGACAGCGCCGAACGAGAGCAGCGCGGCAGGCCAGGACTCGCCGGTAACCACTCTCATGATCTTGGCCAGGACAGCCTCCCCGCCGCTGCCTTCGAAGTCCTGCCAGTGCTGTGCGCCGACAGCGGCGAGAGCCACCAGCAGGTACAGGGCCGTCACGATGACGAGCGAGACGAGGATCGCAACGGGCAGGTCGCGCCGGGGGTTCTTGGCTTCCTCGCCGGCCGTCGACGCCGCATCGAAGCCGATGTAGGAGAAGAACACCAGCGAGGCGCCCGCGGTGATGCCTGCCCAGCCCAGCGGGGCGAAGGGCCGAAGGTTGTCGCTGTCGAAGGCGGTGAACGCGACGACGACGAACACCAGCAGGATGACGACCTTCAGGACCACGAGGATGTTGTTGACCCGGGTGCTCTCGCGGGTGCCCCGCAGCAGCAGGACCATCGCGCCGAGCACCACGACGATCGCGGGCAGGTTGACGTAGCCGCCTTCACCGGGCGGCTGCGACAGCGCGTCCGGAATGGACAGCCCGATCGAGGTGACGAAGAACTCGTTGAGGTACTGGCCCCACCCGACCGCTACCGCGGCGACCGAGACCCCGTACTCCAGGACCAGGGCCCAGCCCACGATCCACGCCACCAGCTCCCCCAGGGTGGCGTAGGTGTAGGAGTAGGCCGAGCCGGAGACCGGCAACGCGCCGGCGAGCTCGGCGTAGGACAGTGCCGAGAACAGGGCCGTCAGACCCGCCAGGACGAAGGAGACCAGGACGGCCGGACCCGCAGCGGGGACTGCCTCACCGAGGATGACGTAGATGCCGGTGCCGACGATCGCACCGACCGAGAAGAAGGTCAGCGATACCGGGCCCATGGTGCGGCGCAGGTGGCTGACCGCCTCGCCCTCGCTGTAGGGCTCGTGGGTGACATCGACGACCGGCTTGACCGCGAAGAGCCTGGAACGTGCCGAGGCCTCGCCCACGTCTCCTCCCGTGTCCGCCAGCCTTGCCGGCCGCGACCCGTACAGCCACGGCTGACCGTACAGCCCGGCGTCCTACGCTGGACGCCTGCCCGCTCCCATGCCTGCGGGCGAAGGGTTGGAGTGCGATGGCAGGAATCGTCGTGGGGGTCGGACCCGAGCACCGGGGGTGGGAGGCCATTCCGTACGGCGCGGCGCTGGCCCGGCAGCTCGGTGGCCAGCTGCTTCTCGCGCACGTCCACCCCCGGCCGTGGAACATCCACAACCAGGGAGACGTCGACGCGGAGTGGCTGGCCTTCCTGCAGCAGGAGTCGACGGCACTGCTGGAGGAGGCAGCCGCTCTGGTGGACCCCGATGTGCCCTGCACCCTGCACTCACATGCCGACGCGGGGTCCGGCAAAGGGCTGGGGCACATCGCTTCCGAGCATGAGGCCGACCTGATCGTGATCGGGTCCGCAGGTCTGGAAGGGTCCGGCGAGGGCTCCAGCGAACCAGGTCGGAGCGGGCTGCACGTCGGGACCACGGCCGATCATCTGCTCCATGCCTCCGAGGTACCGGTCACACTCGTACCCGCGGGCTGGCACCTCACGGCGGAATGCGTGGCCCGGGTGACGGTGGGATGGCACGGGGGTGCCGGCACCCAGTCGGCTGTCGCGGAAGGCTGCGCCCTGGCAGCGCAGACGGGTACCGCGGTACGTCTGCTCAGCTTCGTCATCGGCCCCCCGTCGAGCTTCGCCGGCGCGGAAGGCTCGGCGGCCCGACTGCGGGACCAGGTGCTGGCCCGGCTGGCCGGGGCGGCGGGAGAGATCCGGGATCGGTACGGGCTTGCGGTCGACGCCTGGGCGAGCTCCGGCGAAACGCTGCGGGAAGCGGTCGGGGCCGCGCCCTGGGACCCCGGCGAGCTGTTCGTGATCGGCTCCAGCGGAGCGGGTGCCCTCCGGCGGGCGTTCCTCGGTGACGCCTCCGGCAAGATCCTGCGAGCGGTGGGGGTGCCCACGATGACCGTGCCTCGGGCGGCTGCGACCTAGATCACCGTCCTGGGCGGTCTTTTCCGCTGTTGCACAGGGACTTGGGGCGCGACGGCGATACGGTCGTTGTGTGCTGCTTGCAGTTCCTACTGAAACGCGTCCGGGCGAGACACGCGTCGCGATGACGCCAGAGACGGTCGGCAAGCTGATCGATGCCGGCTGGGACGTACGTGTCCAGGCCGGCGCGGGCATCGGCGCCGGCCACGAGGACACCGCGTACGAGGCCCAGGGCGCTGAGATCAGCCCGGACCGCGCCTCCACGCTCAAGGGCGCCGACGCGGCTGTCGTGGTCAGCCCGGAGGACGGCGACGTCGACCTGCTGGCTCCCGGCTCCGCCCTCTTCGGCATGCTGGACCCCGCCAGACGGGGAGACCTGCTCGCCCGGCTGGCCGCAGCCGGCGTGGAAGCGTTCGCCGTCGAGCGGCTCCCTCGCATCACGCGGGCCCAGTCGATGGACGTGCTCTCGTCCCAGGCGCTGGTGGCCGGGTACCGCGCGGTGCTCGTCGCGGCTGAGCGGCTGCCCCGCTTCCTGCCGATGTCGATGACGGCCGCCGGAACGATCCCGCCCGCGAAGGTCCTCATCCTGGGCGCCGGTGTCGCCGGACTGCAGGCGATAGCGACCGCGCGCCGCCTCGGGGCGGTGGTCAGCGCCTACGACGTCCGCAAGGCGGCTGCCGAAGAGGTCGGCAGTCTTGGTGCGACGTTCATCGACCTGGGCATGGATGCCTTGGAGGGCACCGGCGGCTACGCGCGCGAGATGGACGAGGAGTACCAGGCGGAGCTGATGCGCAGGCTCGGCGAGCACGTCCGGAAGGCCGACATCGTCATCACGACTGCCGCCGTACCGGGCCGTCCCGCGCCACGTCTGGTCACGGCCGAGATGCTGGTCGGTGCCCGCTCGGGGGCGGTCGTGTTCGACCTCGCCGCCGAGACTGGCGGAAACGTCGAGGGCTCCGTACCGGGCGAGGAGGTCCGCGTCGGGGACGCGATCGTCATCGGGGCACGCAACGTGACCAGTCCGATGGCCGACCACGCGAGCGCCCTGTACGCACGCAACCTGGCAGCCCTGCTGCTTCTGATGACCCGTGAGCGACAGTTCACGCCGGACTTCTCCGACGAGGTCGTCGACGGGACGTGCGTGGTGCACGAGGGAGAGGTACGGGTATGACCGATCCGATCGTCCTGCTGACGATCTTCGTCCTGGCGGCCTTCCTGGGCTTCGAGGTGATCTCGAAGGTATCTAGCACGCTGCACACGCCGCTGATGTCCGGCGCGAACGCGATCCACGGCATCATCGTCGTCGGCGCGATCATCGTGCTGGCCGAGGCAGAAGGCGGCTGGGAAGTGGGGGTTGCTTTCGCAGCGGTCATCCTCGCGACGATCAATGTCGTCGGTGGCTTCGTGGTGACCGACCGCATGCTGGAGATGTTCAAGTCACGGCCCGGGGGTCGAGCATGACAACCGAAGACTGGGTCAATCTCGGGTACCTCGCCGCGGCGGTCTGCTTCGTTCTCGCGCTCAAGGGCCTGTCCTCCCCGAAGTACGCGCGCAGGGGATCCCAGGTCGGCTCCGTGGGCGTGCTGATCGCGGTCGTGGCAGTGTTCTTCGGGCTGCAGAGCGACGACGAGCTCGGCAACCTCGCGCTGATCGCGATTGCTCTGCTGATCGGTACCGGCGTGGGAGCGGTGTCGGCCCGGCGGGTGCGGATGACGGCGATGCCGCAGATGGTGGCTGCGTTCAACGGCGTCGGCGGTGCAGCCGCTGCGCTGGTGTCCCTCGTCGAGTTCGAGCAGGCCGGGCAGGAGACCGGGTGGGGCGCGCTGGCCGTCGTCTTCGCCGGTCTGATCGGATCTGTGTCCGCGTCGGGTTCGGCGCTGACGTTCCTGAAGCTGCAAGAGCTGATGACCGGGCGGCCGGTCGTGTTCCCGGGCATGCAGGTGGCCATGGGAGCCTCGGCGCTGGGTGCGGTGGTCCTGGCAGCGCTGGTGATCGCCACCGGCGGTATGACTGCGCTGGTCGCACTGCTGGTCGTCGGCCTGGTGGTCGGTGTGCTCCTGGTGCTCCCGGTGGGTGGCGCCGACGTACCCATCGTCATCTCGCTGCTGAACGCTTTCACCGGGCTAGCGGTGGCTGCCTCCGGTGCCGCGCTGGGCAACGTGCTGCTTATCATTGCGGGCACTCTGGTCGGCGCCTCCGGAACGATGCTGACCCAGATGATGGCCTCTGCCATGGGACGGTCGGTCACGGGCATCCTGTTCGGTGCGTTCTCCGGTCCGTCGTCGGCCGGTTCGACCGCCGCGGTCGGCGAGGGGCGGCCGGTCCGGACCGCCTCGCCCGAGGACGTCTCGATCATGCTCGGGTACGCCAAGAAGGTGATCTTCGTACCCGGGTACGGCCTGGCGGTCGCCCAGGGCCAGCACACCCTGCAGGAGCTGGCCCAGGTGCTGGAGTCGCGGGGCATCGAGGTCTCCTACGCGATCCACCCGGTGGCGGGACGTATGCCGGGGCACATGAACGTGCTGCTGGCCGAGGCGAACGTGCCGTACGAGGCGCTGCGCGAGATGGACGAGATCAACCCCGAGTTCCCGCGGGCGGACGTGGCGCTGGTGGTCGGCGCGAACGACGTGGTGAACCCGGCGGCGCAGACCAAGGGCTCGCCCATCTACGGCATGCCGATCCTGCACGTGGACGAGGCCCAGCAGGTCGTCTTCCTGAAGCGCTCGATGCGTCCCGGATTCGCGGGCATCGAGAACGAGCTGCTGTTCAACCCGAAGACCTCGCTGCTGTTCGGGGACGCCAAGGAGTCGCTCACCAAGCTGCTGCAGTCGGTCAAGAACCTCTGAGCCGCCGGCGGCCGGCAGGTCGCGCGGGTTCGGCGGGTTCGGCCGCTGGATCCCACCCCTTGCGCCAGCGATGGTCATGGCGGGACGTGCGCGCGCCCCCTCCGCCGTGATCATGGCGTCCGGTGCGTCGTTGCGGCGTGTTTCCCCTGCGTGTCATGCCCCAGCGCCATGATCACGACGATCTAGGCGATGGAGCGCCATGATCGACCGGGCTGGAGTGGGCTGGGCCGGGCCGCGCTCCCCTAGATAGTTGCACTTGCAAATTTGCGGCGTAGGGATGACTCTGGAGGCTCGAGAGATAGCCGAGGATCCGGTTCCCGGAGTTCCCGGCCATCCTCGGGCAGTCTTCGGCCACGTGCGAGGAGGTCACCATGCCCGCAGTCACTGCCGACACCCTGACCCTGCCCCGGTTGGCGCCCCCGGACCCGTCAGCGACCCAGTTCCGGCCCGTCCAGCAGGTAGTCACGGCAGGACGCTTCCTCGAAGGTGAGGGCTTCGAGGTCCGCCGTCCTTTCCCGAGCGTCGACCTCGCACTGGCGGACCCGTTCCTGCTGCTCGACCACCTGGGCGCGGTCGAGTACGCACCCGGTGAGGCCAAAGGCGCCCCATGGCACCCGCACCGGGGCTTCGAGACAGTCACGTACATGCTTGACGGAGCCTTCGAGCACCAGGACTCGCACGGGGGTGGCGGGCTGATCACCGACGGCTCCACCCAGTGGATGACCGCCGGTTCCGGGATCATGCACTCGGAGCTGCCGCCGCAGGAGTTCGTGGCCACGGGCGGCCTGTTCCACGGAACGCAGCTGTGGGTGAACCTGCCGGCGTCGTTGAAGTGGACCCCACCCCGGTACCAGGACATCGGCGCCGCTGACGTACGCCTGCTGTCCAGTGCCGACGGCGGAGCGCTGCTGCGGCTGATCGCCGGCAGCCTGGCAGGGTACGACGGTCCTGGCGTGACATGGACACCCATCACGTACGTGCACGCGACCGTCGCGCCCGGCGCCCGACTCAGCGTCGAGTGGCCCGCGGAGTTCAACGGGCTTGTCTATGCCCTGTCCGGACGGGGGGCCGTGGGTCCTGCGGGCAGACCACTCGACGAGGGTCAGCTCGCGGTTCTGGGTGCCGGGGATGCGGTGACGATCACCGCTGCGGACCGCCAGCCGCAGGCGTCGCGGCAGGGATGGGAGGTCCTACTCCTCGGTGGGCTGCCGATCCGTGAGCCGGTGGCCCGGTACGGGCCGTTCGTGATGAACACCCGCGCGGAGATCATCGAGGCGGTGGAGGACTTCCGGTCGGGTCGGCTGATCCGGCACGAGGCGACTGAGGTGCCGCACCTGACCAGCGCGGACGAGACGATGCCACCCGGTACGGGAGCCTGACCGGGTCAGCGTGGTCGGACCCGCTGGCCGCGACCACGGAACTACCGGGGACTACGGAACAACCCGGGCCCAGGGACCCGGGCCGGGATCCCGAGCCTAGGACGTGATGGTGGCGGCCACTCTGTCGATCTCGGCCCGCCCCACGGAACGCACATGTACCTCGTCCGGGCCGTCCGCGATACGCAGCGTGCGCGCACCCGCGTACATGGCCGCGAGTGGCGTGTCCTGGCAGACTCCCGCGCCGCCGTGCACCTGGATGGCGTCGTCTATGACCTGGCAGGCAACCCGGGGCACCACGACCTTGATCGCGGCGACCTCGCTCCGGGCAGCCGAGACCCCGGCGGTGTCGATCAGCCAGGCTGTCTTGAGGACCAGGAGTCGGGCCTGCTCAATCGCCATTCGAGCTTCCGCGATCTGCTGTCGTACGACGCCCTGCGCGGCAAGCGGACGGTCGAACGC
>Ga0316576_10001737_pt1 | contig 11998 bp, 8 predicted proteins | sample S0NA_FD_203075 | JGI IMG/M metagenome (GOLD analysis project Ga0316576, IMG submission 203075) | Rhizosphere microbial communities from salt marsh grasses in Alabama, United States - S0-2_050615r3r5 | ecosystem: Host-associated > Plants > Roots > Rhizosphere | place: USA: Alabama | collected... | reverse complement strand
CTCGTCCGACGGGGGCGCACGGCACGCTTGGTCGACGTCGTCGCCCGTCGCCTCCGAGGGCCCGGCGGGCGCGCGTCAGTCCGCGGCGGGTCCCAGGACGGCCACGCAGTGTCCGGGCAGCTCCACCGCAGCGGCCACGAGGTCCACGGGCTCCCATGCGAGCAGGACCGCGCGCCGCGCGGCGTCGCCCAACGGGACCGCGGTCCGTTCCGCGGAGAGGTTGACCACCACGGCGACGTCCCCCCGATGCATGACGAACCAGGTCTGGTCCGCAGGGTCATACTCCACCCGGGTGCGCGCACGGTCGTCGGAGGCGATGTCGGGCACCCGCGCACCCAGCGCGATGAGGGCGCGATGGAACTCCAGCAGCCGCCCATGGCGCGGCTCGTCGAGCTCGGCCCAGTCCAGCCGGCTGGCCTCGAACGTGGCGACGGCCTGGGGATCGGGCACCTCGACCCGCCCGCCGTACACGACGGCCCAGCCGTGCGAGCCGAACTCGCGCGCGCGGCCCGCCCGGACCGCCTCGCCCATGTCGGCCTCCGAGAAGCTGGTGAAGAACTGGAACGGCGTCCGCGCCCCCCACTCCTCGCCCATGAACAGCATGGGGGTGAACGGGCCGGCGAGGATGACCGCCGCCTCGATCGCGAGCTGGCCGTCGGTCAGGGCACGGCTCGGCCGGTCGCCGAGCGCGCGGTTGCCGACCTGGTCGTGGTTCTGCGCGCAGACCACGAACCGGTGGCCGCCGACGCTGTCGGGCACCGGCGACCCCCATGTGACCTTGCGGAACGTGGAGCGCCCCCCGTCATGGACGAACACCCGGGTCAGCGCCTTCTCGAGCACCTCCAGCGAGCCGAAGTCGACGTAGTAGCCGTGCCGCTCGCCGGTCATCAGCGCGTGCAGCGCGTGGTGGACGTCGTCAGCCCACTGGGCGGTCATCCCGAAGCCGCCCTCGGAGCGCGGCAGCACCACGCGCGGCTGGTTCAGGTCCGACTCGGCGACCAGCGACAGCGGCCGGCCCAACCGTTCGGCCAGCGCCTCGGTGCGCTCCGAGAGCTCGGCGAGCAGGTGCGGGACCGAGTCGTCGACGAGCGCGTGGATGGCGTCCAGCCGCAGCTCGTCGATGCCGAAGTCGGCGAACCAGCGCAGCGCGTTGTCGATCAGGAACTGGCGCACCGGGCCCGAGTCAGCGCCGTCGAGGTTGACCGCCTCGCCCCACATGGTCTGGCTGCTGAAGTACGGGCCGAACACGCCCAGGTAGTTGCCGACAGCACCGAGGTGGTTGTAGACCACGTCGAGGCTGACGCCCATCCCGCGCTCGTGCGCGGCCGCCACGAAGCGCTGCAGCGCAGCCGGCCCCCCGTACGCCTCGTGCACCGCGTACAGGCCGACCCCGTCGTAGCCCCAGCCCCGGTCGCCGTCGAAGGCCGCCAGCGGCATCAGCTCGACCATCCCGACGCCGAGCGCGGCGAGGTGGTCGAGCCGGGCGATGGCCGAGTCGAGCGTCCCGCCGGGGGTGAACGTGCCAACGTGCAACTCGTAGTGCACCGCCCCCCGGGCGTCCCGCCCGTCCCACGCCGGCCACTCGAAGGCGCCCGCGGCGAAGGTGCGCGACGGCCCGTGCACGCCCCGCGGCTGTCGGGGGCTGCGCGGGTCGGGCAGGGGATTGCCGCCGTCCACGCTGAACGCGTAGTCGGTATCGGGCGGGAGCGCCGGCGCCGACCACCAGCCGTCGACCTCGGCACGCATGGCGATGCTGCGGCCCTCAGCCGGGAGCACCAGGGAGACCTCCCCCGCGCGGGGGGCCCAGACCGTCATCCGTTCGGGGCTCACGCGGGGCCCTCCCCGATCCACTCGAGCAGGGCGACCGGGCTCTTGCGCATCAGCGGGCCCAGCTCCTGCAGGCCACCGGCGATCGGCTCGCTCAGCGGGCTGCCGAGTACGTTGCGCCACTGGCCGTCGGGCAGGACGACCGTGTGCTCGGCCCATCGGCCGCGCGCGGGGAGCGACTCGCCGAGCCTGCTGACCAGCGTGACGACCCGGGGCTGGCCATCGTCGGAGCGCACGAACGCCACCGCGTGACCCGTGGAGGTGGGCAGCGGCTTGTAGCCGGCGCGCGGCCCAACGAACGCCGCGGGATACGCCCGGCGCAGCCGCAGCGAGGCGGCGGTCACGGCCAGCTTCTCCTCGGCCAGCCCGCTCGGGGAAGCACCGGAGTCCAGGCGGGCCAGCCGCTCGGCGAGCGGCTCGACGTCCACCGGGCCGCGGTTGTCCGGGTCGACCAGCGCGATGACCGTCAACTCGGTGCCCTGGTACACGTCGGCCACGCCGGGCAGCGTCAGCTGCACGAGCTTGGTCCCCAGGATGGCCTCCCGGACGGCGCTGGCGGTCCTCCTGACCCACGCCTCGAAGCCCTCCACGACGTCGGGATGGGCCAGCAGGGAGCTCGCGTACTCGGTCATCGCCTCCTCGGCGACGGGGTCCGGGGCCTGCCAGGTGGTCCACGTCTTGGCCTCACGGCTGGCCTTGACCAGGTAGCCGGTGAGGCGCTCTGGGCTGATCGGGCCCTTCTCCGTCCACGTCCCCGCCAGCGTCTGCCACAGCAGGTTCTCCGCGCGCCCGTCGAGCCCGGCCGGGCGGTCATCGGCCGTGGCCTCGCGTAGGCGGGTGACCAGCTCGACCCACTCCTCGGCGAACTGGCTGAGCACGCTGATCCGGGCGCGGACGTCCTCACCCCGCTTGGCGTCGTGCGTCGAGCCGGCCGTCATGGTCGTCGGGATGTCATCGGATGCGCGCCGCGCCCACTCGTGCAGCGCGTCGGGCATGACGCCGAAGTTCTGCGGGGCTCCGCCCACCTCGCACAGGCTCACCAGGTGCGTCCACCGGTAGAAGGCGGTGTCCTCCACCCCCTTGGCCATGACGGCGCCGCAGACCTGCTGGAAGCGCACGATCACCTCGGCCCGCTTCGGCTCGGCGGTGCGCCCGGCGCTGCCCGCCTCGCGGCCGAGGAGCAGGTCCACGACCACGGACAGAGTGTCCTGCCTGGTCTCGTCCAGCAGCGCGCGGGCCCGCTCGGCGGAGGCGGCCATCACCCGCTCGCTGGTCTGGCTCGGGGCCTCCCCGGGCACCACGTAGGCGCGGTACCGGTCGAACTCCACGAGCAGCGCGATCACGCAGTCGCGCAGGGCGCGCCACGTGTGGTCGCGCAGACGGACGTCGGCATCGCAGATGTCGGACAGCAGGGTCGTCAACCGGTCCACCTCGGCGTACAGGGGACCGGCCACGATCTCGCGCTTGGCCTCCTCGATGATCCCCTCGAGGTCGCCGCGCACGTCACCGGCGACCTGCTGCATCAGCTTGCCGAGGGGCCGCCCGCCCTCCGGCTCGACGAAGAGGCCCTGGACCCGCCACATGGCGTCGTAGCCGGTGGTCCCGGCCACGTCCCAGTCGCTGGGGATCTCCTCGTCGGCCTCGAGGATCTTCTCGGCGACGACCCACGCCCCGCCGGTCGCCTCGCCCAGCCGCACGAAGTACCCGCGCGGATCGGCCAGGCCGTCCGGGTGGTCGATCCGGAAGCCGTCGATGTGCCCGGCCTCGAACAGCTCGAGCAGCAGCGCGTGGGTGGCGTCGAAGACCTCCTCGTCCTCGACCCGGATCGCCGCGAGCGTACCGATGTCGAAGAAGCGCCGGTAGTTCAGCTCCTCGTCTGCCACCCGCCAGTGCGCAAGACGGTAGTGCTGGCGCTCGACGAGCTCTGCGAGGGCCAGCGACTCGGTCCCGGGCCGGACCGGCAGCACGTGCTCGTAGTAGCGAAGGACGGTCTGCGGCTCCTCGCCCTGGTCGGGGATCACCATCTGCTCCAGCGACAGCTCGCCGGCACCGAGGACGTCCCCGATCCGCGAACCCAGGATGGGCATCAGGACCCGGGCGCTCGAGGCGCTCCAGTCGACGTCGAACCACGACGAGTAGGGCGACTCGATGCCCTCGGCGAGCACGGACCACAGCGCCCGGTTGTGGTAGGCGGGCGTGGGCACCGCCATGTGGTTGGGCACGACGTCGACCACGATGCCCATGCCCTCGGCGTGCGCGGCCTCGGCGAGCCGCGCGAAGGCGGCCCGCCCGCCCATCACCTCGCTGACGCGCGTGTGGTCGACCACGTCGTAGCCGTGGGTGGACCCGGGCGCGGCCTGCAGGATCGGCGACAGGTACAGGTCGGTGACCCCCAGGCTGCGGTAGTAGCCGAGCCGGCCCCGGGCGTCGTCGAACGACAGGTCCGGGCCGAGCTGCAGGCGGTAGGTCGAGGTCGGGGTGCGCCGTCCGGCGCCGGGCAGGTTGCGGGATCCCATCACGCCTCCATGGAGGGCCGCGAGAGCACGACCACGCTGTGCGACTCGAGGGTCACGCCCGACCCGGCCCGGTGGGCCGAGCCGGTGCGCAGCCGCTGGTTGGTGTCCAGGACGACCGACCACGTGGTGCCGTACCCCTCGGGCGGCAGGACGAACTCCAGGGGGTTGACGTCGGCATTGGACAGGACCAGCAGGGAGTCGTCGACGATCCGCTGACCGCGCGCGTCGGGCTCGACGATGCGGTCGCCGTTGAGGAACACCATGAGGGACCGGGCGAACGCGTGGCTCCAGTTCTCGTCGGTCATGTGCGCGCCGTCCGGGGTGAACCACGCGATGTCGCCGAGGTCGGACTCGCCGCCGTGGGACGCCGCGCCGCGGAAGAACCGGCGTCGCCGCAGGGTCGCGTTGTCCTTGCGGAGCTGGACCAGGCGCTGGGTGAACTTCAGGTGGGACTGGTTCTCCGCGGACAGGTCCCAGTCGATCCAGGTGAGCTCGTTGTCCTGGCAGTAGCCGTTGTTGTTGCCGAGCTGGGTCCGTCCGAGCTCGTCACCGTGGCTGATCATGGGCACGCCCTGGGACACCATGAGCGTGGTGAGGAAGTTGCGCCGCTGGCGGGCGCGCAGGCGCAGGACGGACCGGTCGCGCGTGGGGCCCTCGACCCCACAGTTCCAGGACCGGTTGTGGCTCTCCCCGTCGGCGTTGTCCTCGCCGTTGGCCTCGTTGTGCTTCTCGTTGTACGAGACCAGGTCGGCCAGCGTGAAGCCGTCGTGCGCGGTCACGAAGTTGATCGACGCGATGGGCTTGCGCCCGGAGTGGCCGTACAGGTCCGACGAGCCGGTGATCCGGCTGGCGAACTCGGCCAGGGTGGCCGGCTCGCCGCGCCAGTAGTCGCGCACGGTGTCCCGGTAGCGGCCGTTCCACTCGGTCCACAGCGGGGGGAACTGGCCCACCTGGTAGCCGCCCTCGCCGACGTCCCACGGCTCGGCGATGATCTTCGACTGGGAGATGATCGGGTCCTGGTGCACCAGGTCGAAGAACGCCGAGAGCCGGTCGACGTCGTGGAACTGCCGGGCCAGGGTCGCGGCCAGGTCGAACCGGAACCCGTCGACGTGCATCTCGGTGACCCAGTAGCGCAGCGAGTCCATGATCAGCTGCAGCACGTGCGGGCTGCGCATCAGCAGCGAGTTCCCGGTCCCGGTCGTGTCGAAGTAGTGCGACCGGTCCCAGTCCACGAGCCGGTAGTACGACGGGTTGTCGAGGCCCCGGAACGACAGCGTGGGCCCGAGGTGGTTGCCCTCGGCGGTGTGGTTGTACACGACGTCGAGGATCACCTCGATGTTGGCGGCGTGCATCGCCTTCACCATGGCCTTGAACTCGGCGACCTGCTCGCCGCGGGTCCCCGTGGAGGAGTACGCGTTGTGCGGGGCGAAGAAGCCGATCGTGTTGTAGCCCCAGTAGTTGCTCAGGCCGCGGCCCTGCAGGATCGGGTCGTTGACGAACTGGTGGACCGGCATCAGCTCGACGGCGGTGATGCCGAGGTCGGTCAGGTGCTGGATCACCGCCGGGTGCGCCATGCCGGCGTAGGTGCCGCGGATCTCCTCGGGCACCTCGGGATGGCGCATCGTCATCCCCTTGACGTGGGCCTCGTAGATGACGCTGTCGTGGTACTCATGCTTCGGCGGACGATCGTGCGCCCAGTCGAAGTACGGGTTGGCGACCACGCCCTTCATCGTGTGCGGGGCCGAGTCCTCGGTGTTGCGCTCATGCTCGGCGCCGCGTTGGTAGGAGTGCAGCGACGGGTGGCCGTCGATCTGTCCGTCGATGGCCTTGGCGTACGGGTCGAGCAGCAGCTTGGACGGGTCGCACCACAGACCCGCGCCCGGGTCGTAGGGTCCCTGCACCCGGTACCCGTAGCGCTGCCCGGGGGTCACCCAGGCCAGGTAGACGTGCCAGACGTGCGCGTCGCACTCGGTGACCTCGATGCGGGTCTCCTCGTCGTCGTCGTCGAAAAGGCACAGCTCGACGCGCTCGGCGACGCTGGAGAACAGCGCGAAGTTCGTGCCGCTCCCGTCGTACGTCGCGCCGAGCGGATAGGGGTGCCCGGGCCAGATCTGCATGCCTGAATCCTGTCACGGATCCCACGCCATCCCCCGACCCAGATTCCTGCAACCGCCCGCGCACCGTGATCTTGGCGGGCCTGCCGGCCTCGGCCCGGCGCCGAGGCGGTGGCCGGCGCGAGCGGTGCCGGACGCCTCCCGCTGCTGCTGCTTCCCATCCTCCTCGTGGTCCGCCCCGTGCTCCGCCTCCTCCTCGTGGTCCGCCCCGTGCTCCGCCTCCTCCTCGTGGTCCGCCTCCGAAGGGTGTGCTGTCGAATCCAGCCTCTGAGGAGGCGGAATCGACAGCACCTGGGAGTGGTGGCGGCGTGAGATGGGCCACATCGACATGTGGGCCCCGCGATCGTTGGGTATCACCGCCTCAGCCGATCGAGGAGGTCCGCAGTGGTCCGCATCCCTGCAGTCCGCACCGCCGTGGCCGTCACCAGCATGGTGGCCGTGCTCGCCGGCGGCCCCGCACTCGCCAACGCCTTCACGAGCACCCCGCCCGGCCCGATGCCAGCCTCCTGGGAGGATGGGCGCGCGCACGACGCCGAGCAGGCGGCCGCCAGCCACGCCGCCTGGCTGAAGGCCGAGAAGCAGCGCAAGGCCGAGGAGAAGCGCAAGGCCGAGGAGAAGCGCAAGGCCGAGGAGAAGCGCAAGGCCGAAGAGAAGCGCAAGGCCGAGGAGAAGCGCAAGGCTGCGGAGAGGGCCGCCCGTGCCCGGGCGCATCAGGGCGGGACGCCTGCCCAGAACCGTGCCCTGGGCCAGCAGATGTGCCGCGACCGCGGCTGGTCGGCCAGCCAGTGCGACGGTCTGGATCGCCTGTGGCAGCACGAGTCCGGGTGGAATCACACCGCCGCGAACTCCTCGAGCGGCGCGTACGGGATCCCCCAGGCGCTGCCGGGATCGAAGATGGCCAGCGCCGGCGCGGACTGGAGGACCAATCCGCGCACGCAGATCAAGTGGGGCTTGGACTACATCGCCGCCAGCTACGGCAATCCGGGCAACGCGTGGGCCCACTCGCAGCGCTACGGCTGGTACTGAGCGCGGCGCAACGGCGGGTACTGAGCGCGCTGGCCGGAACCGATCGCCTTGAGCTCGTCGAGCTCACCCGGGTGTCCCTCGCCGCCGACGAGGCCCTCGTGGTCTGACGACCATGTGGGGTCCGGCCCGGCAGTGCCAGGCTCAGCCGGCTGCGGCACCGGTCGCGCCCGGGCCCCGAGGGGCCGAGCGCGCGACGTCGGATCGACGCGCCGATCAGGACCGCGTCAGGCTCTCAGGGGTGCTGCGGGTAGATGCCGTTGACGCAGATGATGAAGTTGATGGGAGTCTGACCGGCGCCGGTCGGGGTCAGCGGGGCGAGTTCGGGCAGGTTGAACGTGGTCCTGCCGTCACCGCCGTACTGGGTGCCGAGGAGGCTGAACAGGGCCTGGTTGGCGTCGATGGGCAGGGTCTGCCCCTTGCAGAACTCCCAGTTGACCGGGGCGAAGTTCCCCGCGAAGAGCGTGATCTCAGCGAGCATTGCGTCGTCCATGGGAGCTCCTCATCCTCAGCAGGCCCGGTGGCCTGGGGGCCCGAGCCTAGGGCCGGCGCCGAGGTGACGCCCACCGGGAGCGCGGCGCCGGGCTTGGGGGCGGTCCAGCCGGCGCCACCTCGCTCGGCGCCCGGCTGCCGCCGCCCTCAGCCGGCGGCGTCCTCGAGCTCGACCTCCACGGTCGACGCGCCCCGCAGCCGCGCGAGGGCGTCGGCCTCCTCGCGCAGCGCCGCCCGGAGCCTCGAGCAGAGCGATCGGAACGTCCTGACCCTCATGGTGAGTGCCCGACCGCTCGTGCGGGGCCGCCACGTGCCGACGATGCCGCCGTCGGCGAGGACCGCGCCGGGCGAGCCGACCGCCCTCCACACCTGGGGCTGGTGCCCCACCTCGACGATCGTGCCTCGGTCCCGCATCTGCAGGTAGGGGTCGCTGGGCGGCAGCAGTCGAACACCACGCGGCTCGGGGGGCGAGCGCAGGGCAGCCAGGTCGTCGGTGCGGATCCACATCCTGCAGCCCTCGACCTCGACGGGGGAGAGCTCGTCGGCGACGGCCGTCCACCACGGGTCGACGTCACCAGCCCGCCCCCCGAGCCATGAGGCGAAGTCCTTGCGAGTGGAGGGGCCGTAGCAGCGCAGGTAGCGGCGCAGCAGCGCAGCGCGACTGCCCTCGGGATCGTCATGGGCACCGACGTGGCCCAGCCAGTCGGCGAGCAGGACAAACGGGGCCTTGTTCTGGCTGCGCGGTGCCATGCAGACGATGCCCCGCAGCGTCAGGATCCGCAGGCAGAAGTGCATCACAGCCTCACCCAGCGGCTGATCCGCGCCATAGGGACCGACCTCCCGCCATGTCGCGCGCTGGGCGATCGAGAGCCTGTCCGCGACACGCTCGGCGAGCTGCTCGCCGAGCTCGCCGATCGCCAACCGCCGTCCCGACAGGACGCCTGCGATCTCCGCCTCGGCGAGGTCCACCACCTCGTCCAGGCCCAGGCCGAGCCTGCGCAGCGCCGGCGCGACACCCATCACCAGATGCAGTCTCGCGCCCTCCGTGGTCGGCAGGACGCCCGCGGTGAACACCGGCGCGTCGACGGTCGGGAAGTGGAACGGCGCCCCGCGCATGGACCAGGTCTGCAGCAGGCTCTTCTCCTCGCCGACCAGGTGGTCGATGCGCCCCTGCGTGACCCCTTCGACGCGGGCGTGAAGCGCGAGCAGCGTCGATCCCGGCGGGCTGTTCTGCACCCCGCATGCGCCCGCCGCCGCGTGCACGTGGTCGGCCGGTTGCCGATGGGCGAGGTGATGCCCGCCCAGCCGGAACCTGATGACGTCGCCGGCTCGCACGGTGGCGACGCTGCTGCCGATGCGCCTGCCAGCCGCCACGCACAGCCTCCTACCAGGATTCGACAGCCCGACGCTACCGAGTCCAACCAGTCAATGACCGGCCCCGGCCCCGCTCGGGGCGACTGGCCGGGTCAGGCGCGGGCACCCCACCACACCAGCCGGGGCCCCGCGCGCCCGCCGCCAGTCCGGGGCCCGCGCAGCCGGACTCGCCCGCCGCGGCCGCCTGCACTTGAGGAATCTGGTGCCCTCGTGCTCCTCCATGAGCATCACGGCACCAGATTGCGCGGGCAACTGCGTCGGGGCCCCGCGCTGCCAGACCCGGCCTGGGCGACGGCCGGCGGCCAGACCCGGCCTGGGCGACGGCTGGCGGCGGATGGCTCTTGCATTGCCCTATGTCCGCTCGACGATGAGGAGGAAGTCCACCTTGCGGCTCGCGCCGTAGATCTGCGCCAGGCTCGTGCGCCTGATGTTGGGAATGATGGAGACGACCTCGCCCGTCAGACCGTTCAGGAAGCCCTCGAGCTTGGCCGCATCCTTCTCCATGTCGATCTCGAATCGATGCACGCGGTAGCTCACGTCGCCCGTCCCTTCTTCGTGCTGTTGTGGGTCCAGTGTGGTCGGCGACCGGGCTGAACGACGGCCCAGTGCGGTCGGCGACCGGGGCCGGCTCGGCACATGCGCCAGCCGGCCAGGCTTAGGGCGACGAGGAACGCCACCACCCGAGAGCGGCCCGCACCCTCGGCGTTCACCCCGAACCGACCCTGCCCCGCGCGCATGGCCGCGCACCGAGCGAAACGGACACCCCACATGACCATCTCCACCACCACCCTGCTCACCGAGGTCGACCTCGACGCGGTCTCTGCGCTGGCCGAGTCCGTCCGCGACGAGCCGACCGCCGCCGCCACGACCTGGCGTGCCGAGGTCACCTGGCACGGGAGCTTCCGCTCCTCAGCGCGGATCCGCGGGTTCGACCCGCTGCCCTCCGACGAGCCCGCGGCGCTGGGGGCACCGACTCGGCCCCCAACCCCGTCGAGCAGCTCCTCGCGGCGCTGGGCAATTGCCTGGCCGTCGGCCACGCGGCCAACGCCACCGCCCGCGGCATCACGACCACCGACCTGCGGATCCGCATCAGCGGCGAGCGGGACCTGCGCTCCTTCCTCGGGCTGCGGCCCGGGCACGCCGGATTCGACAGCATCTCGGCCACCGTCCACCTCGGCAGCGACGCAGCCCCCGAGGCCCTGGCGGCGCTGCACCCGGCCGTGACCGCCACCTCCCCGGTCGGGCACACCCTCCGCAGCGCGATCCCCACCGAGATCGGACTGGCCGAGGGCCGGTGACGCCGGCCTCGGGTGAACGTCCCGAAGGACATCCGGCGACCCGGTGGGCCGTGGGGGCGGGGAGGGGCAGACTGGGGCCACCTGCGGGGCGCGCATCGGCGTCCCGCGACGCCCCGGGGCTCGCAGCGGCTCCTCGACGCGATCGGAGTCGCCCATGCCCACCATCGCCATCACCGACCCCGACGAGCTGGCCGTGGCCACGATCCGGACCCTGTCCATGGATGCCGTGCAGGCTGCCAACTCCGGGCATCCGGGTACCCCGATCGCGCTGGCCCCGGTGGCCTACACGCTGTGGCAGGAGTTCCTGCGCTTCGACCCGCAGGTGCCGATCTGGCCCAACCGGGACCGGTTCGTACTCTCAGCCGGGCACGCGTCCACGCTGCTCTACTCGCTGCTGCACCTGACCGGCGTGAAGTCGGTGAACCCCAAGTACGAGACGCTCGGCGAGCCGTCGGTCAGCCTCGACGACATCCGCACGTTCCGCCAGCTGGACTCCAAGTGCCCCGGGCACCCCGAGTACCGGTGGACCGCGGGGGTGGAGTGCACCACCGGGCCGTTGGGCACCGGCTACGCCACCAGCGTCGGCATGGCGATCGCGTCGAAGTGGCTGGGCGCGACGTACAACCGGGCCGGGTACACCCTGTTCGACTTCGACGTCTACGCGATCGGCGGCGACGGCTGCATGATGGAGGGCGTCGCCCAGGAGGCGGCCTCCCTGGCCGGGCACCTGCAGCTGGACAACCTGTGCTGGATCTACGACAACAACGAGATCACCATCGAGGGCAGCACGTCGCTGGCCTTCTCCGACGACATCGCCACGAAGTTCATCGCCCTGGGCTGGAACGTCACTCGGGTCGGGGACGCCAACGACCGCCGCATGCTGGCCCGGGCCTTCCGCACCTTCAAGTCCGAGCCGAACCGGCCCACGCTGATCATCGTGGACTCGCGCATCGCCTACGGTGCCCCCACCAAGGAGGGCACCCACGGCGCGCACGGAGAACCGCTCGGGGCCGAGGAGATCCGCGGGGCCAAGCGGTTCTACGGGTGGCCGGAGGACGAGAGCTTCCTGGTCCCCGACGAGGTGTACCAGCACTTCGACGCCGGGATCGGCGCCCGCGGCCAGCGGCTCCGCGAGGGCTGGGAGTCCCTGTTCGCCCGCTACGCCGAGCAGTACCCGGATCTCGCCGACCAGCTGGACAAGGTGCAGCGCCGCGAGCTCCCCGACGGCTGGGATGCCCACATCCCCACCTTCCCCGCCGACCCGAAGGGCCTGGCCGGGCGGGAGGCCAACGGACGGGTGCTCAACGCCGTGGCCAGGGACGTGCCCTGGCTCATCGGCGGGGCCAGCGACCTC
>Ga0316576_10001736_pt1 | contig 11999 bp, 9 predicted proteins | sample S0NA_FD_203075 | JGI IMG/M metagenome (GOLD analysis project Ga0316576, IMG submission 203075) | Rhizosphere microbial communities from salt marsh grasses in Alabama, United States - S0-2_050615r3r5 | ecosystem: Host-associated > Plants > Roots > Rhizosphere | place: USA: Alabama | collected... | reverse complement strand
GCAGCCCCAGGTGGTTCTGGAGAGTTCTTGGATTTCTCTTAGATTTGCCATGAGGACTCCCTTCCCCTTGCATTCGCGGATTTTCCAGCGCAGATTGGGGAGAATCCAGGGGGCAGCATGCAGACTCGTCGATCGAAACGATCCCGCCGTCCCGTCTCCGGGCCCGGACTGGGCCACTCAGTCGGGTTGGGCGTCGTCTTCTCCCTTGCGGTGGTCGCGCTGGCCTCCGCCCAGGAGGCCAAGACCTACGGCCTGCCCCTCCGTGGCGCCGAGGCCGAGGAGTTCCTGCGCAACGCCGAGGTCATCGGGCGGGAGGAGATCCCCGAAGGCATCACCCATCCCCAGCGCCTCACCCTCCGCCTGGGCGATCGCACGCTCCGGGCCACCTGGAAGACGATCCAGGAGCGCCAGCGCGGCATGTGGCGAAGAGAGGACGGTGGCTACGAGTTCGACTTTCGGGATTCCTGGAAGCACGAGGTGGCGGCCTACGAGCTCGACAAGCTCCTGGGTCTCGGCATGTGGCCGCCGACCGTCGTTCGTCGGATCGACCGACGCCAGGGCGCGCTCCAGCTCTGGGTCGAAGGTGCCATGAGCGAGCACGAGCGGCAGGACCAGAAGGTCAAGCCGAAGAGCCCCCTGGGGCGAATCCGATTGTTCAACCAGATCCACTGCGCCCGGCTCTTCCGCCAGCTGATCTACGACACCGACTTCCAGAACGTCGAGAACACCCTCGTCGACCCCGACTTCAACGTCTACTTGATCGACGCGTCGCGGGGCTTTCGCATCCAGCACGAGCTCCTTGCGCCCGACGACCTCGAGTGCTTCTCCCGCGCGGCGCTGGAGCGCCTGAAGAAGCTCGACCGGGCGGCGATCGAGGAGAAGATGGGCGACCTCCTTGAAGACATGCAGGTCGAGGGCCTGCTGGCGCGTCGGGACGTGATCCTGTCCCTGGTCGAGGAGCGACTCGAGAAGAACGGGCCGGGAAAGACTCTCTTCCAGTAGTCCCCGCCAAGGACACGAGCGCCATGTCGCGATCGTGTCCTCAGCCAGGGTAGCCGGCCGCAAGCCGGTTCGGTCTTCTGCGCCGCGTCCACGGAGGCCCTCTCCGACATAAGATGGGGCCGTGCCTCCCCGAGCCCAACGGCTCCTGACCCTGCTGGCCTGGCTGTTTGCCGCCGCCACGCTTCTCTACGCGGGTGTGTGGCTCTACACCGTCCGTCTGCAGCCCCAGGCGCGTCTGGGCATCGAGTCCCGGTACTCCCGGACGACGCGGACCATCAACGTCGAGCACGTCTACGAGGGCAGCCCCGCGGCGACCGCGGACCTGCGCCGGGGCGATGACATCGTCGCCCTAGATGGCCAGCCTCTGCGCGGCCCGAACCCCATCCTCGACCTCGTCCTGAGCCGTCAGCCCGGCGACCCGGTGCGGCTCTCGGTGGAGAGGCCCTCCGACGGGGAACCAGACTCGTTCGAGCTCGAGCTCGTTCTCGGGGCCCCCGAGCCTCAGGCCCTGGGGCGCACCCTGGCCATCCAGCTCGTGTCGCTCTACCCGATCCCGTTCGTGGTGGTGGGGTTGGGAGTGCTTCTTCTCCGGCCCGACGACCGCAACGCCTGGCTGCTGGCCCTGGTGTTCGCGGGATTCGCCGCCGGCGCCCCGGTGGCGGAGCTGGCCCACGTTCCCTGGCCGCTGAGGAGGTTCTGTCTCGCCTACCAGATCGTCCTGGCCGGGCTGGTCCCGGCCCTCACGCTCTTCTTCTTCTCGGTGTTTCCCGGGCGCTCGGTCCTGGACACCCGTCTCCCCTGGCTGAAGTGGATCTGGCTGGGAGCGGGAGCGGCGGTGGCCCTTCCCCTCGCCGGGGTGGCGGCCAGCGCGGGGACTCTCCAGCCTGTCCTGGCCCCGGCCCGCTCCCTCGGCGCGGTCGTGCCGGTCGTGGTGTTGGTCTACTCGTTTGGCGGGTTCACCCTGGGCCTGGCCTCGCTGCTGTGGAACGTCCTGCGCTCTCCCGACCCCGCCGTGCGGGGCAAGGCCCAGGTCATCGTGTGGGGAACACTGCTCGGCCTGGTGCCCGTCCTGGTCCTCCAGGCGACGGCGGTGGTCCTCCGTCGGCCCCCGCCGGCCCTGGGGTTCTGGGTCTGGGCCCCGGCGGTGATCGCGCTGTCCCTGCTGCCCGTGTCGTACGCCTACGCGGTGATCAAGCACCGGGTGCTCGAGGTCCCGGTCCTCCTCCGGCGCAGCGCCCGCTACCTGCTCGTCCAGCGGGGGGCGGTGGGTGTCCTGCTGGCCCTCGCCCTGGGCGTGACGCTGCTGGTGGCGCGGACGGTGACGCCTCAACACGACGTAGGGGAAGGGGCCTCGGCGGTGGCGTTCACGCTCGGGGCCGGATTCGGGACTCTGCTGGCCTGGGGCGTGACCCGGCTCCACCGGCGGGTGCGCGAGCGCATCGACCGGGCCTTCTTCCGGCGAACCTACGACGTCCACCTCGTGCTGCAGGAGCTGGCCAAACGAATCCGCTCCTCGGACAGCCGGGAGGAGATCGCCCGCCTCCTCGAGGAGCAGATCAACGCGGCGCTGCTGCCTCGATCCCTGGCCGTCTACCTCGAGGGGCGCGACGGCCGGCTGCACGCGGTGGCCTCGACCGACCCGCTGGACCTCCCGAGCGACCTCGCGCCTCCCGAGATCCTCGCGGGACGCGCGCAAAGCGCCGACCTCACCGACGACGACATCCGGGACGCGGGGGTCTTCGATCCCTTCCGTCCCCTCGAGCCCGAGTGCCTGGTGCCCCTGACCGGCCGAGACGGACGCTTGATGGGCCTCGTGGTCCTCGGCCCGCGCCTCTCGGAGGAGCCGTACTCGGGGGAGGATCGCCGGCTGCTGGAGATGGTGGCGGGTCAGGCCGGCATCGCCCTCGAAGGGATCCGCCTGGCCGAGGAGATGGCCCGGCGCCTGGAGACCGAGCGCCGCACCGACCACGAGCTCGAGCTCGCGGCCGAGGTGCAGCGCCGGCTCCTGCCCCAGGCCCCGCCGCACCTGGAGACGCTCGAGTGCGTGGGGGGGTGTCTCCAGGCCCGCGTGGTGGGGGGCGACTACTACGACTTCCTGGACCTCGGCCCCGGTCGCGTGGGGCTGGTGCTCGCCGACATCTCGGGAAAGGGCTTCTCGGCCGCGCTCCTCATGGCAAGCCTCCAGGCCAGCCTTCGGAGCCGCTCGGCCCAGGCCGGTGACTCGCTGGCACCGCAGCTCGCGGAGGTCAACCAGCTCCTGCACGACTCCAGCCAGACGCACCACTACGCCACCCTCTTCCTGGGGGTCTACGAGGACGACTCCCGCCGTCTGCACTACGCGAACTGCGGGCACAACCCCCCGATGCTCATCCGCGCCGAAGGGGGCGAGGTCGAGCGTCTGGCCCCCACGGGGATGGTGGTCGGGCTCATGGAGTCCTGGTCCTGCGAGACGGCCGAGGTCGAGCTGCACCCGGGCGACACCCTCGTCGTCTTCTCGGACGGGGCGACCGACGCCCTCTCCGACGACGGCGAGGACTTCGGCGAGGAGCGGCTCCTCGAGACGGTGCAGCTGCACATCGAGAAGCCCGTCGCCGAGCTGCTCGGGGCCGTGGTGGACACCGTACGCCGCTTCAGCGGCACCGAGCAGGAGGACGACCTGACCCTGCTCGTGGCCCGGGCCCGCTGAGAGGGGGGGATGGCGTTCCGACTCCTCGTGCTGCTTCCCCTGGCCCTCCTCGGCACCGGCGCGACCGCCTGGGGCGTCCTGGCGATCCGTTACTCCGACATCGAGAGCGACGGCGTGCGGCTCGCCCTGGCCGTCGCCTTCGCGGTGTTCGGCCTGGTGGCGGTGGGCGCGTTCCTCCACCCGCGCACACGGTGGTGGGCGGCCGCGTCGTTCGTCGTGGGCTTCGGGCTCGTGCTGGCCTGGTGGAGCGGGATCCCCCCCTCGAACGACCGCGACTGGGCGCCTGAGTACGCCGTGGTCCCCCGGGCAACGGTGGACGGCGATCTCGTCACCCTCCACGACGTCCGTAACTTCGACTACCGCACCGAGACCGACTTCACCCCGCGCTACGAGGAACGTCGCTGCGACCTTCGACGCCTCGAATCGCTGGACCTGGTGGCCTCGTACTGGATGGGTGAGGCCATCGCCCACGTCATGCTGAGCTTCGGGTTCGGGGGTGAAGACTTCGTCGCCGTCTCCGTCGAGACCCGCCGGGAGCGCACCGAGGGCTACTCGACGATCGCCGGCTTCTTCAAGCGGTACGAGCTCTTCTACGTGGTGGCCGACGAGCGTGACCTCATTCGCCTGCGGACGAACTACCGGGAGAACCCTCCCGAAGACGTCTACGTCTACCGTACGAACGCGCCCCCCGAGAGGATCCGCCGGGTGTTCCTGGACTACGTCCGCGAGATCAACTCGCTGGCCGAGGAGCCGCGCTGGTACAACACGCTCACGACCAACTGCACGACCGCCATCGTGACCCATCTCCGGGTGAACCCCGGGGCGGCGCCCATGAGCTGGAAGGTGCTCCTGAGCGGCTACGCCCCGCGGTACGCCTGGGAGCGGGGTGCGCTCGACACCAGGCTGTCCTTCGAGGAGCTCGAGAAACGCTCCCGGGTCAACGAGGCCGCCCGGGCCGCCGACCGGGCCCCCGACTTCTCCCGGCGCATCCGCGTGGGGCTTCCGGTCCCCCTGCCAAGGACACGGTCGCCATGGCGGAATCGTGTCCTTGGCCAAGGCATCCGGCCGCAGGCCGGTTCGGTCCTCGCGAAGGAGTAGCGGGCCGGTGACGCCATTGACCTCTTCCCCCGGGATTCCTAAGCTCACTCCGAGCCGGGGCCCGGCTCCCCCCGGAGCAAGGACGAAAGGAGCACCACGATGACCGAGACGAGCAGCCGCCGCGACTTCCTCAGGACCGCGGGCATTGCCGGGGCCGCGCTGGCGGCCGGGCCCACCATCCTAGACGGCGCCCCCGATGGGAAGATCGTCCTGGCGTTTGTCGGCGTTGGCCACATCCACACCCCGGGGTTCGTGATTCTGCTCAACGGGCGTCCGGACGTGCGCGTCAAATGGGTCTGGGACCACGACCCCGAGCGGGCGAAGGTGCGCGCGGCCGATCTCCAGGCACCGGTCGCCGGCACCCTGGACGACGTCTTCTCGGACCCGGAGGTCCAGGGGGTCGTGATCTGCTCCGAGACCGACCGGCACCCCGCGCTGGTGGCCGCCGCCGCCAGGGCGGGCAAGCACATGTTCGTGGAGAAGCCCATGGGGGTCAGCGCCGAAGGGAGCCTGGAGATGGCCGCCACCATCAACCAGGCCGGCCTCCTCTTCACCACCGGCTACTTCATGCGGATGGACCCGAAGCACCTCTTCCTCAAGGAGCAGATCGAGGCCGGGAGCTTCGGGACAATCACCCGCGCCCAGGCCTGGAACGTCCACAGCGGCTCCCTCGGAGGTTGGTTCGACGAGAAGCCCGGGGACCCCGCCAACACCTGGCGCTGGATGGCGGACCCGAAGGTCGCCGGGGTGGGGGCGTTCGGCGACCTCGGCACCCACTCCCTCGACATCCTCATGTGGCTCCTCGGCGACGTGAGGGCGGTGAGCGCCGAGATCGAGGTGGTCACCGGCCGCTACGACGACTGCGACGAGGCGGGGACCGCCCTGATGAGGTTCGCGAGCGGGGTGACGGGGACGCTGACCGCGGGCTGGGTCGACGTCGCGGACCCCGTGAAGTTCATCATCGCCGGGACCGAGGGCCAGGCGCTCATCGTGAACGGTGCCCTGCGCTTCGAGTCGAAGAAGGTGGAGGGGTCGAGCCTCGACCGCCCCTGGACCGACCTGCCACCCCAGCCGAAGGCGCCGCTTCACCAGTTCGTGGACGCCGTGGCCGGTGGCAGCACCGCTCACCTGGTCACCCCGGACGAAGCGGCGGCCCGCGTCGTGGTCATGGAGGCGATGTACGAGGCCGCCCGCACGGGGACCCGGGTCGAGATCGGCTGAGAGGTCCCTTGGGTCCGCTGGCGTCCACGGAACAGCGCATCGAGGTCTCGTGCCGCTCCTGCGGCGCCCAGATCCTCTTCGAGCCCCTCCAACGAACGGCGCGCTGCCCGTACTGCGACTCGCCCTCGGTGGTCGACCGGCCGGCCACGGAGGACCGGCCGGACCCGGTCTTCGGCCTGGGCTTCGTGGTCACCCGCGACGAGGCCGCGCGCCGCATGCGGCGCTGGATCCGGCGTCGGAGGATGGGGCCGTTCGGCCTCAGGGGCCGGTCCGCGGAGAAGGTGAAGGGCGTCTATCTCCCCGCCTACCTGTACTCGGCGGCCGCCCACACGAGCTACCGCGCCTCGATCGGCGAGCGCTACAAGGACAAGGACGACAAGAGCCGGACCGAGTACCGCGATCTGGAGGGGCGGCACTCGACCTACGTCGCCGACATCCTGGTCACCGCGTCACGGGGCATTCCCAACGACGAGATCGAGGGGATCGAGCCCTTCGACCTCGGCGTGCTCACCCGCTACACCCCGGGGCTCGTCTCCGGCTGGATCGCCGAGGAGCCGTCGCTGACCCGGGAGGAGTGCCGGCATCTCGCGCGCCAGGAGGCAACGGCACACGTCGGCCAGCTCCTGCGCCGTTTCCTCCCGGGTGACAGCGTCAGGGACCTCCGCCACCATGTCGAGCTCGTCGACGAGTCCATCGACCTCACGCTGGTCCCCCTCTGGGTGTTCGCCATCCGGTACGACGACGAGAAGCCCCCGATCCGAGTCCTGGTGAACGGGCAGACCGGCAAGGTCTACGGCCGTATTCCGCTCTCCTGGGCGAAGGTCGGACTGATCCTCGCGGCCGTCGCGGCCCTCATCGGCCTCGTGCGGCTCCTGGTGTGGCTGCTCCAGTGACTACCGGAGCCCCCACCTGCGCGCGGTGTGACAGCCCCATCGAAGGGGACGATCTCCGCTGTCCGATCTGCCACCAGGCGGTCCCGGTGGGGGAGTACGTGGACCGGCCGGAGGCGAAGGTCGAGGTGCTGCGGTGCAACGGGTGCGGGGCCGCGGTGTCCTACAGCGAGACGGCCCGGGCGCCGAAGTGCGCCTTCTGCGGCTCGGTCACCCGCCTGGAGACCCCGTCGGACCCGATGGAGCAGACCCGCCACTTCGTCCCCTTCACCGTATCCCGCGGTGAGGCCACCGAGGCCTACCGAACGTGGCTCTCGGGCCTCGGGTTCTTCCGGCCCTCCGACCTCGCTTCCTCCGCGCGGCTCGAATCGCTGAAGGCCCTGTGGTGGGTGGGGTGGGTGTTCCTGGCCGACGCCCTCGTCAGCTGGGCCGGGGACTCGGACTACGGGCGCCGCAAGGCATCCTGGGCCCCCCACGCCGGCCGGCTGGAGATGCCCTTCCGCGACATCCTCGTGCCCGCGACCCGGGGGCTCTCGGAGACCGAGACCGACCACCTGACCAGCAGCTACCGGCTCGACACCGCCCGCGAGCAGCCCGAGGGCGCCGAAGGCGAGACCATCGTCGAGCAGTTCGACATCCGGCGGTCGGCCGCTCGCCAGCGCGTGGCCGAGGCCATGGGCCAGCTGGCCGAGCACCGGGTGAAGGACGGCTTCATCCCCGGCTCCCGCTTCCGCAACTTCTCGGCCGCCATCCTCCTGCGACGCCTGGTGACCCAGCGCTACGCGTTCCCGGCGTACGTCATTGCCTTCCGATACCGGGGCCGCCTCTTCCGCACCGTCATCTCGGGCCAGGACTCGACGCGGATCGTGGGGCGCGCGCCCTACTCGGTCTGGAGAATCCTGGGCGCAATCTGCGCGGGGCTGCTCGCGCTGGCGCTGCTCATCATGCTCCTGTCGCTGGCCGGCTGACGCCGGCGGTGCGGAAGGACTCGCAGCCGGCGTAGACTCGCGGTCACCCGCGTCTCTACCTGCGGCCCGAGGGACTGGAGCCGCTCCGCCCCCGCGCCGCGTCGACGGCGATCGCGCCCTACTACCAGGAGCTGAAATCCCGGATGGACGGCTCGTCGGGGTGGCACACCAACGACGAGGTCTCCCACTTCGAGATGGAGCGCCTGGCGCTGCTGCACGTGATCGAGGCCCCGAGCCTCGAGTACCGGGACAAGGTCCTGGACGACTGGGTGCGGTGGGGCTACCCCCCCGGGAGCATCAGCCACCGGGCCCTCCCGTACCAGGTGCTGGGGCACGCCCTCGTTCTCGACTGGATGTGGGACGACCTCAGCATCGGCCAGCGAGGCGATCTGGGCGAGATCGTCGTCACCATGATGGACGACCTGCTGAGCAACGCTCCCCACGACCTGGGCGTCTTCGAGGTGACTGTCGGCCCCGTCGTGCAGTGAAGGGTGCGCACGCCGGCCGATCAGGAGAGCTTCAGCAGGATGACCACGAGCACGGCGTAGACGCCGATCCAGATCCGGCTGGCCCGATCCAGGCTCGCCAGGGTCATCCGACCCAGGATCGAGTTGCTCGCCCACACCGCCAGGGGCAGGCCGGTCAGGGCCATCGCCACCCCGCCGGTGACGTCGCTCAGGTAGTGTGCCCCCAGGACGACACGAGAGGCGCACACCGACACCGCGAGTCCGGCCAGAGCGCACTTGACGAGTCCCCGCCAGCCGCACCAGCCGGTGACGAACACGAGGAAGGGCAGCGCCAGAGCCACGGCCTTCGTGGAGTGCCCGGAAGGAAACGACCACGTGCGCGACTCGCCGGCGGCGAAGCTCAGGGTGGAGTACTCGATGGAGGGACGCGGACGATCGACCAGCTCCTTGAGGACGTCTCCGGCGATTCCCGAGATCCCCAGGGACATCAGGGTCAGCATGAAGACGTTCCTGTCGCGGCGCCACGATGGCACGAGGACCGAGGCGACGAGAGTGAGGAGGAGGATAACGCCCATGAGCGGCTTCCCGTAGCCGCTCGCCGCCGAGGCCAGACCGATCGTCAGGCCTCGCGGGTCGAGAGCAGCGGACCACCGGGCCAGCACCTCGTCCGTCCCGTGCTGCGCCCACAGGAGCAGGGCCACGCACCAGGCCGCGCCGGCGGCCGCGAAGACGCCGATCCAGGCCCGCCGGGTCAGACGGAGGCGCTCGACCTCCCGGTGTGCGGCTTCCGTCGGGCCGGGCCGGTCGCGCACGGCGTCAGTCCTGCTCCGCCGCCAGCCCGAGGAGCACCACGACGGCCAGGAAGACCGTCCCGATGAGGTTGGATGCGCTTCGGGGCAAGGGTGACATTCCGTTTCGCGATGCTCCAACGGTACCCCACCCCACCCGGGTCTTTGTCCCAGACTCGGACACGCGGTGATTTCCAGACTGTCGGCGAACGCCCGGCGAGCTGCTTAAGTGGCTACTGTAGAGTTAGTTGCGGGGGGTGGCACCCTCTCGTGGTGCTGGTCCGCGGATTGCACTGAGATGACGGCGTGGTGACGGATACCGTGCGCTGGCTGGCGCCCGGGGGAGGCGGCCCGATGCCGGACGAGTACTACACGTTGATCTTCATCCCGGATGCCCGCTCGACATCCCGGAAAGTGCGCGTTCCGGTCAGCCTCGTGCGCTGGGTGCTGGGGACGGCTGTCGCCATCGTCCTGGTGGTGGTCGGGTTGCTCACCCACTATGCCTGGCTCAACTGGCAGGTGGCGGACATCGAGACCCTCCGTCTCGAGAACGCCACGCTCCGCGCGCAGGAGCAGGACTACAACCTGAACCTCGGTCGGTTCGAGAGCCGGATCGCCCTGCTCCAGCGGACGGTGACGAAGCTCGGCGTGGTGTCGGGCGTCGAGCAGACCCTGCCCACAGACGACGGGGTCGTCGCCGGCCTGGGGGGCGCCACCTGGGCCGAAACGACCCCGCCGTCGCGCGACCCCGAGCACGCCGTCCAGTCGTTGTCCCGCCAGCTCTCCGACCTGGTCGCCCGTTCGAGTCGAATCGAGAACTTCTACACGGACCAGACGGAGCTCCTCGCGAGCACGCCGTCGATCTGGCCCGTCCGCGGCTACCTCTCCTCGGGCTACGGTCGGCGCAGCGACCCGTTCACGGGGCAGACGAGCTTCCACCCGGGCATCGACATCTCGGCGCCGCCGGGGACGGAGATCAAGGCGCCCGCCGACGGCGTCGTCGTCTCCGTCGGCCGGCGGGGCGCCTACGGCAAGGCGATCGTCCTCGACCACGGCTTCGACATCGTCACCCGCTACGGTCACATGAAGGAGTACAACGTAAGTCCCGGACAGCGCGTGCAGCGCGGCGACGTGATCGGCTTCGTCGGCAACACCGGTCGCTCGAACGCTCCCCACGTCCACTACGAGGTCTGGGTGCGCGACAAGCTGCAGAACCCGGTCCACTACATCCTCGAGGAATACCGCTCCTTCAGCTGATCGCCGGACGCGGGCCCCGGCCCGACCCCCGGGGCGAGCGGGGACCGTCATCCATCGAGGACGGGCCCCTTCACGACGGTGACAGGGTCTCTCGTCGAACCCCCTCCATTTCCCCCAAACCGGCCGTAGTCGACCGGCACGACACTTGCCAGTGGTACGGTGTCCCATCTCCTGCGCGGCGGGAGGACGCCATGAGGACCGCGCCAGCGGCGTCGTGATAGACATCAGTTCGGGAGCGTCCCGATGAGGCCGATTCTCGCCGGCATCGCGCTTGTTCTCGCCGCCGGCCTGCTCGCAGGGCAGGAAGCCGAGCCCCCCGTGTTCCCGGCCGGCACCGAGGCCGTCCTTCTGGACATGGTGGTGCGGGACGACGAGGGACGCCTCGTCCCCGACCTGCGCGCCGACGAGGTCCAGGTCTTCGAGGACGGTCAGCTCTGCGAGATCACATCATTCCGTCTCGTGCGGGCCGAGGGAGCCGGGCGGCCCGCCCGCGGCCCGGCCGGTCCGGGTCCGACAGCGTCCACGTTGCCGAGGGCGCTGCCGGGCTCGCCGGGGGGGGCGCGTCAGGGGATCCAGCCCCCCGCCGAGGGGGCCCGCTCGACGAGCGTGGAAGACGAGAGCCTGCGCCAGGAGAGAGGTCCTGGCGTCGATCGCCCGGGCAACGTGGTCCTGCTGGTCTTCGACCACCTCGGTCGAGACGCCGCCTCGCGCGCCCGGGAGGCGGCCCTGGACATGATCGCCGGGCCGTTTCCCGAGAACACCTGGTTCGCGGTGCTGGGGATCGGTCAGGCCTTGTCGGTCTATCAGACGTTCACCCGGGAACGCTCGTCCCTCGTGGGCCCCATCCAGCGGGCGACGCCGGGGGACGACCGAGCGGGGACCGAACCCCTGAGCCCCGGGCACGCCAGCGCGGCTGAGGAGGCCCTGGCCCTCGCCTTCGGCACGGACGCCATGGAGGCCACCGGGGGCGCCGGCTCCGGTGCCCTGGCCCTGGCCCGGGCCACGGCGGCCCTCGCCGCCTTCAATGCACGGAACGAAGGAATGCGGCGCGGGCAGGAATCCCTGTACCCGCTGGTGGCCCTGACTCGGTCCCTGCAGACGGTGAGGGCTCGCAAGACGATGCTCTACTTCTCGGAGGGGCTCTTCGTCCCCGAGCAGCTCCAGGAGGTCTTCTGGTCGGCCATCAGCGAGGCGAATCGCTCCAACCTCACGGTCTACGGATTCGACGCCCGAGGGCTGTCGGCGGACGTCCCCGGTGCCGACGCCGGCTCCGTTTCCAGGGAAGAGGGTGCCGCTGCGGCGTCACCGTGGACGCAGGCGAGGTCCATGCTCAACCGCCTGGCCCGGCGAGAGCCCGGCACCCCCGGCGACGACCGCCTCATGATGGTCGCCTTGACCGCGAACCCCCAACTGAACCTCCAGAACCTGTCGGAGGGCACCGGGGGGGTCCTCGTCGCGAACACGAACGACCTCCGCCCGGGCCTCGAACGGGTGGCGGAGGACCTGCGCGCCTACTACGAGATCGCGTACGTCACGCCGAACCCCTCGGCGGACGGGGGGTGGCGGAGCCTGGAGGTGAAGGTGTCGCGTCCCGGGGTGAAGGTGCGGGCGCGAAAGGGGTA
>Ga0316576_10001735_pt1 | contig 11999 bp, 7 predicted proteins | sample S0NA_FD_203075 | JGI IMG/M metagenome (GOLD analysis project Ga0316576, IMG submission 203075) | Rhizosphere microbial communities from salt marsh grasses in Alabama, United States - S0-2_050615r3r5 | ecosystem: Host-associated > Plants > Roots > Rhizosphere | place: USA: Alabama | collected... | reverse complement strand
AGATGGTGGCTGACGCACCCCGCATCGACGAGCTCATGCCCGACATCCTGTCCTTCTTGGAAGGGGCGGTCGTGGTGGCCCACAACGCCGCCTTCGATGTGGGCTTTCTCAACTACGAGCTGCGACGCCTCAAAGGACGGGAGCTCGGTGACGGCGCCATAGACACGCTGACGCTCTCGCGCGCGCTCGCTCCGGGTCTGCCGAACTACCGGCTGGGCACGGTAGCCGAAGCACTGGGGTCTCCGGTCTCGGCATGCCATCGTGCCCTGGCGGATGCAGAGGCCGCTGGCCATGTGTTCATCACCCTCATGGACCGGCTGCGCGAGCAGGGCGTCACCAGGCTCAGTCAGGCACGAACCTACACCGTGTCCTCTTCTCGGGCCACGGAGAAACTCACCTTGACACGCGATCTCCCCTCGGGCCCTGGAGCCTACACGTTCGTCGACGACGAGGGCCGCGTGATCTTTGTGGGCAAGGCTGAGAGTCTGAAGGAAGAAGTCCGTTCGTACTTCGCGGGAGCACCTCCCTCCACGCGGAAGCTGCGTCAGGCATCGCGCTTAGTCGAGCGCATCGATTGGGAGCAGACGTCCACCTCTCTGGAAGCGACAGTCCGCGAACAGGAGCTCATCATCGAGCATCGCCCGCAGTGCAATCAGCATCCGGCTCGACCCGAGAGCTACGTATACATCAAGATGCGCGATGCGGGCCCAGGACTCCGCCTATACGTCAGTAACCGGCCGCCGCGCCCGGCCGCAGACCACAGCAACGCGGGCAAGAAGGGACGCTCCGTCTTGGCACTGGGACCCTTCAGAAGACGCTCGCGGGTGGTGGCGGCCCTCGACCTGTTGCAGCGCTGCTACCGCGTCCGGCGTTGTCCGCGCCAGAAGCAGGAGGGTCCCTGCGCGAGAGGTGTCGCGGGGGAATGTCTTGCCCCGTGTGGCGGCGACGACCAGGTGCGGCTAGAGCACGACCGTGTCGTGCGTCAGCTCATCGACTGGCTGACCGGACGTCCCACGGACATCGATCCTGTTGAACGTGCGGAATCACTACTTGGGGAGCTGGCGCGGTGCAACAGCCAGGAGGAGGCCCAGGCCGCGCGAAGAGCGCTCGATGACCTCGCCGGCCTCAGACGCTCTTACGCCGCGCTCGCGGAGGCATCAGACCTACGTTTCGTCACTCTCTCGCCGGCCGAGATGAATGGGGACGGGCCCGGTGTCCGACTGAACGTAGTGTGGAACGGGCGCCTAATGGAGCCGGTCTCGGTCCCTGCCTCCTCGCTGGACGCGGGTATCGAGAAGGCCCTCAAGGTTCTGCCCCCGGCCCCCCATGAGGACACCGGGAGAGACCTGCCGGTCGCGGTCTGCCCCTATGAGGTCGACTCGCTGCTCGCCGTGCGTCGCTGGCTCAAAGAGACCGAAAGACCGGCCACGGTTCTTCTCACCGCGACCGGTCCTGGTTCGACAAACATCGATGCATGGAAATCGGAGTTGCTCGGCGCGGCCGTCGACTTGATAGAGAAGACGACCGCCTTGGTCTGTTCGGCCCCCTAAACCGACGCCACCGCCGTCTTCGGGAGTTCGACGCCTCTGGCCCTCATCACCGCCGTCAGGAGACTCCGATCGATCTTGCCCTTGTAGATCGGGATGCCTTCCTTGTAGCAGAACTGGACGATTTCACGAGTCTCGGTACCCAGTTCGTCCGCCAGTTCTTCGGGGGTGAAATGGTTGGCCATGAGATCTCCTTTCTGAGCTACCGGCAGGCCGGTAACACCAACAAAAAAGCCCAGCAGCACACGCTGCCAGGCCCGTTCAGGGGATATAGACCTCGACCAGAGGTGTCCGCTTGCCGTCACCTCCGAGCCGTTGTCTTATCCGGTCCCTCATGGCTCGTATTGTACGCCCGTCGGGCTCGGGCTACAAGCCATCGACCGACCGAACAGCGAACAAGCTTAGGGTTCCCCGAGGTCCTCACGCAGAAGAAGAAAGTCCACTTCTTCGCCCGCCCTGACCCCCTTTGGGCCTCCGGGCACGAAAGCAAGGCCGTTGGCACCCACCATGGAGCGCAGTATCCCCGATCCCTGGGGTCCCGTCGAACTGACGTGCCACTGACCGTCCTCGCGCCAGGCGCTTACGCGCACCACGTACGTGCGGCCGTCGCTGCTGGACACGTCCTCGCTGATGATGGCCCGGTAAGGACGCCGGGTGGTCTTTGTGTGACCCATGAGACGCATCAACGCGGGTCGCACGAATAGCTCGAACGACACCATGGTCGAAACCGGATTGCCGGGCAGACCGAACACGAGCGTGCGGCCGCGCACCCCAAAGGCCAAGGGCTTGCCAGGCTTAATGTTGACGCCCCACAGACGCCTCTCCACCCCCAACTCGTCCTGCACGTCCTTGACGAAGTCGAACTCACCCACCGAGACGCCGCCTGAGGTGAGGAGAACATCGTATTTCAGCCCTTCCTCGATGAGCTTGCGAGTCTCTTCATAGTTGTCGGGCACTATGCCCAAAGCCGTCGCTTGGATTCCCAGCTGTCGGCACTGGGCCCGCAGAGAGTAGCTATTTGAATTGCGGATCTGTCCTGGGCCTAACGGCTGATCGACATCGACCAGCTCGCTTCCGGTGGACAGGACCGCCACCCTAGGCCATCGGTGGACCTGCACCTGCGCGTGACCTAGGCTGGCCAGCACGCCGATCTCAGCCGCACCCAACACCGATCCGGCCGCGAGCACCTGATCTCCGACCTTGATGTCTTCGCCCGCGCGACGGACGTTCTTACCCGGCTTGGCCGCCTCGAAGATGCGGACCTTGCCATCGACCTCTTCGGTGAGTTCGCTCTGCACAACCGAATCGGCTCCGGCGGGGATGGGAGCCCCCGTCATTATCTTGACTGCCTCCCCAGCCTCCAGAGGACGCGTTGCCACATGCCCCGCGGCCAGCGTCTCCGTTACCCGGAGGACGACCGGTGCGTCGTGCATAGCATCGACGATGTCACCCGCCTGCACAGCAAAACCGTCCATCCCCGAATTGTCGAACGGAGGGACGTTTATGTCGGACACGATGTCCTCGGTCAACACAGTCCAGAGCGCATCGGCGATAGGCCGCGTCTCCACGGGAAGGGGGAGGGCCTCAGCCAAGATCCTCGATCTGGCTTCTTCGATACTGATTAGCTTTGCGGGCATGCCCGGTTCCTTTGCTTCCACCTGTCTGGGGAAGGGTCTTCGCGCCTTGAGCGCAGACCCTGCGGCTGATTCACGAGCTGAAGGATAGCACGCCGGAGAATCGCCTCGCGGCCCCAGGTCATACTCCGAAAGTTGTAACCTAGTCCCGGTCGGAATAGAATCTGCGTCGTTCATCCCAACGGGAGTGTCTATGCCGCTCACGATCCGCCGGCGCCTTGTCGACCGAATCCGACAATGGAGGAAGACGGCGTACGCGATCTGCGTCGCTCTTGTGGTCTTGGCGGGAGCAGTGGTCTTTCTGTCCGTCTCCTCACCGGCTGCCAGCGTGGAGCTGGCCACGGATGCCAGCTTCCTCGACTCAGCCCATACCTATCGCCTGGCGGAAGAGATGGCGCGTCTATATCCTCAGCGCGCTCTGGGCTCAGACGATGCCGCCGGAGCCGCCACCTGGCTGGCGGAAAAGCTCTCCAACCTGGGCATTCCCGCAGAGATGGTGCAGATCGACGCCTTCTCTGCCGCTCTCGGTGATCAAGAGGTCACCCTGAGAAACGTCGCTGTGGTGCTCGCGGGCACCAGCGATGAGACCGTGCTGGTGACTGCACCCAGGGACACTCCCAGCATCACGAAGGTGGAGTCTCTGTCGTACGCCAGCGGGACGGCCATCTTGGTCGATCTCACACAGGTCTTCGCCGCGCGCCCCCACCAAAAGACTCTCATCTTCCTCTCCACCGAGGGAGCGAACACGGGAGGTCTGGCAATAGACCGGTTTCTCACCACCTATCCTGAGACAGAGAACATCAGCACCATCTTGTCCGTCTACGGATTGGGCAAGGAGAGTACCGAGGCACTTCGCGCAGGAGTCACCGGACCTCAGACGTCCACTCCAGGATGGTTCGTGCAGCTCACGGGACGCGTCCTAGAGAAATCAGGCGTAGGCCTCATCGTACCCGGCATCTTCTCCCAGGCGGCCGACCACGCGCTCTCTCTGGCCCGCGGCGAGCAGGTAGCGGGCCTGCAACGCGGCATCCCCTCCATCATGCTCTACGACGACAGCCCCGGCGACCCGAGCTCTGCCGGCCTTTCCACGCAGGGCCCGGCTATCGAACGACTGATCCTTTCCCTCGACAGTGGGAGCGAGACGCCGCCCGACCCAGGCACGGCGTTGCTTCTCAAGTCTGGCAGGTTCCTCACCAACAGAGCGATTGGCTTCTTAGCGGTACTGATGCTGCTGCCTGCCATCGGCGCTCTTTTCATATGGCTGTTCACTTCGTCGACCAGCCTTCGCACCGCCGCACGACATCTTCGCAACCTTTTTTCCTTCGCGCTTCCAGCCGCCGTCATCTTCGTCATTGCCTTCCTGCTGGCCCGCTTCGGCCTAATACCGCGCTACGAGTTCCAAGTGCCTCCGACGGCCGGGCCGGCCACCGAACCACGCCTGCTTCCTGTGGCGATACTCATTGTCGTCGGGGGTGCGTCGTTCATCCTGTCTCGGCAGTTCCTGGGCTATCTGCATCCAAGAGAGCCTCGGGCCACCACCGAAATGGCTCGCCTCTGGACCGGGTTCCTGGCATTGACTCTGGGACTCGTACTCATGCTCTGGAGGTCGCCGTTTCTCTTGCTGCCGTGTGTGGCTGCGGCGTGGGCCTGGCCGCTCGCCACTTGTTTTGCCGAACCCGTCCATTCGGGCGCTCTGTGGAGACACCGCTTCACCTCCAACGCCCCCGTCCTGCTGCTCGGCCTGGTCACGCCGATACTCCTCTACGCCTATCTCGCGGTAGCGGACGATCTTGGTTGGACAAGAGCCTGGTGGTTCCTCCTGGTCCAGATAGTCTCGGGCTCCTATGGGATCGCGGGTCCACTGGGCGTCATCTTCCTGGTCGGCTCGTTTCTGGTGCTACTGAGCGCGAAACGGATGAGGGTGGTGCCTATCGAGACGCTGGATGTCACCGATGAGTTGACCATGCTCGAACCCCGCCCGCCACGCGGAAGACGACGGAGACAGAAACCGGAGCAGACGACGCTCTCCCCCTGGCGGTAAGGAGCGTCTCGCGGGAAGCCGTCTCCAGCTGCGCTCTGCGATTCTTCCGCCGACTCCCCGTGAGGCGCGCTGGTATGTCTGCGTGGGAGTGAGTTTCCTCTCGCTGCTTAGCGGGAGTTCGGGCGGGAGTCCGGGCCGGACTCTTCCTTGATACAGACGATGCGCAGACCCTGGGCGAGCGACTCACACACCTACCCCAATCGAGGGCGCTGTGACTTCAGGTGTGGACTCGACGCCGACTCTCTGGAAGAGTCGTGAATTCGCAGCTGGAAGAGAGCCGGTTTCGAGTCCCTACTAGAAGAAGTTGCGGCGCCAGAAGACGATCGCGAAGGCGATGGAGATCACAAAGGCGATCACTATCGTGATAGTGAAGGCATGCGCGTAGTTCTGGAACGGCAGATCGACGTTCATGCCGAAGTACGATGCGACGATGGTGGGGATGGCCAGGATGATGGTCAGCGAAGTGAGCAGCTTCATCACTCGGTTGAGGTTGTTGGAGATCACCGAGGTGAACGCATCCATCATGCCGGTGAGGATATCAGTGTAGATGCGGGCCATCTCTGAGGCCTGCCGGTTCTCCACGATGACGTCCTCCAGCAAGTCCTCGTCCTCTTCGTACATCTTGAGTGATTTGGTGCGCAGCAGCTTTTGGAGCACGGCGTCGTTGGAACGCAGAGAGGTGGTGAAATACACCAGTGACTTCTGCAAGGTGAGAAGATCGAAGATCTCCGCGTTCTTCATGGAGGCACGGAGTTCGCGTTCCAGTTTATCGGTCTCGCGGTCGATACGACCCAGGTAACGCAGATAGAATGCCGATATCGTCTGCAGGATCTGGAAAAGGAAGCGGGTCTTCTTGAAGGTGGCGAAGGTCCTCACAGTGCCCCGCTCGAACTCGCCCAGGATCGGGTTGGGCCGCAGACAGGTGGTTATGAAGTAGTCGGGGTGGATGAGCATCCCCAGCGGGATGGTGTCATACCCCTGCTCTTCTTCGGTTCGGACCAGGATGGGTATGTCCACGATGACGTGAGTCAGCCCGTCCTCGAACTCGACTCGGGATTTCTCCTCCTCGTCCAGCGGACTTTTGAGCAGATCCGTCGGGATGCCCAGGTCGCCGCTCACGCGCAGCAACTCTTCCTCGGTTGGACTGACCAGGTCGATCCAAGAACCGGCCTCGAACTCTTCTAGTCGTTCCAGACCGTTCGGGGTCGATTTGATGATGGCAAGCATGACTCACCCCCTTCGCTGTACGGGCGGACGCACCGCTTTTCATGGTCGATGGGCTCCTTATTAGGGATTCAACGTCGAAAGCTATCGACCTGGATACCTTAGCACGCATCGTCCGTCGCGAACTGCCGTGCCCTGGATCGCAGCCGATGGCCACAAACGACACGCCCTAGGTCGATGAGGTATCGTCTGGACAGATGTCGTCTAGATCGTTGTCTGGTTCTGGCCACCGGAGGCATGATTGAAAAGCGCATGGTCGACGGAGACCTTCGTGGTGCCGCTTGCCTCGGGCATTGTGCAGCTCGAACTCCCCCAGTATGTGCAAGTCCTCGAACCTCAACGGGTTTCCGCCCTACGCAGCGTAGCCGACGCCCTTTCGTTCGCGCTCACCCACCCTACGGGCGCCCCGCCGCTGGCCGAACTCGCCCGGGAGAGAATTGAGCGCCGTTCCGACGCAGCGGCCGTGATCGTGGTGTCAGACTCCACCCGTCCCGTGCCCTACACAGGAGCGTCCGGTGTCCTCTGGCCGATCCTCGAGCAGCTCCTCCTGGCAGGTTTCAGATCTGATAGGGTCACCGTCCTGGTTGCCACGGGGACCCACCGCCCGCTGACCGCGAAGGAGATCCAGACCCTCTTCGACGAGCGCGTAACTGGATCGGGAGTATCGATCCGGTGTCACGATGCGTTCGATGCGGACGGACTTGTGAACGTAGGCAAGAGCACCGCGGGACTCGACGTCCTCATGGATCGAGGCTACGTCCAGGCCGACCTGCGCATCTTGACGGGTCTGGTGGAAAGCCACTTGATGGCGGGAGTCTCAGGAGGGCGCAAGAGCATCTGCCCGGGATTGCTGAGCGTCGAGAGCGTCCGCGATTTCCACGGACCATCGGTGCTTGCCCATCCTTCGGCCACCGACCTGGTGACGTCCGGCAATCCGTGCCACGAGCTGTCTCTGGAGATAGCCCGTATGGCCCCAGCCGATTTCATCCTCAACGTGACCGCGACCGAAGCCGGAGTGGTCACCGGCGTCTACGCCGGCCACATGGAGCAAGCTCACGAGTCGGCCGTACAGGAGCTGCGCCGTTCCGTCAGTATCCCGTTGAGCCGTCTCTACGACGTGGTGGTCACCCACGGCGGCAAGGTGGGGGTTAACCACTACCAGTCGGCCAAGGCTGCGGCGATCGCCTCCCGGGCGGTGAGACCGGGGGGACGCATCGTGATCGTGAGCGATACTACCGACCCAGACCCGGTGGGAAGCATGCATTATCGGGCTCTGATGACGCTGCTGAAAGCCGTCGGACACGAAGCGTTCGAGCGACTCCTCCTCAGCCCGGACTGGAGCTTCGTGCCTGACCAGTGGCAGGCACAGATGTGGGCACGCGTGCTCAAGAAGATCCAACCTCATCATCTCTACTACTACAGCCCTCAGACCCCTCTCTTCGAATACGATAGGCTGCCGTGCCGTTCTCTCGGCGAGATGTGGAGCATGCTCCAGGAGGCGCGCGCGGAAAGACGCATGGCTCTGTTCGTAAGCCAAGCCCTGAACGAGATCTTCGCGGCGCTGAGCGTGGGCGACGAGGGCCGCAGCGCCGCGACGGGAGCGGCGGCAGATGCGGCAGATGCGTCATATGACGCCCACCGCCCTTCGCTCGCTTTCCTCCCTGCGGGCCCGTATGGAGTACCTGTCCCCGGTCCGGAACTGGTGGCGGACAATGAACATCAGCGACGGACCCCCGGAGTGCGAAGGTAGTCGTGTCCGCCCTCGACCCGCACGACTACGGCGCACTCCGGCGGCTTCTCGTAGACGCCTTCCACGCGGGTCTCGAGGCCGTGAATCCCGTCAGCGTGGTACCACCTGCTCTGCCCGCCCCATCTGCCGGCCGCACGTTCGTCGTCGGGGCCGGAAAGGCATCGGCAGCTATGGCCAGGGCGATCGAGACCTCTTGGACGCCCGACCTGTCGGGTCTCGTGGTGGTACCCCATGGGCACGGAGTCCCGTGCGAGTATGTGGAAGTAATCGAAGCGGCACACCCGGTGCCCGATAGCTTCGGCTCGGCGGCGGCTCGGAGGATGCTCGATCTGGTGGGGGCAGCAGGCAAGAACGACCTGGTGCTCGCCGTGTTCTCCGGCGGGGGCTCTTCACTCCTCCCTTTGCCCGCGCACCGGCTCACCCTCGACGACAAGCAATCCATCACCCGACAATTGCTCCGAGCGGGAGCGCCCATCAGCGACATCAACTGCCTCCGCAAGCACCTGTCAGCCGTCAAAGGTGGCAGGTTGGCTCAAGCCGCGCAACCGGCAACCTTCGTCAACATCCTCATCTCCGACGTGCCCGGAGACGACCCATCCCTCATCGCCTCCGGGCCGGGAGTCCCCGACCCCTCCACTCTCGAAGAGGCTCGTGAGGTCATTTCCGCCTACGGCCTGCAGGTGACGGAGGCGGTACGACGTCATCTGACAGATGAGCGGAACGAGACCCCCAAGCCCGACGATGTAGTCTTCGCCCGCGTTCGTACGGAAGTGGTGGCCTGCGCCCGCACCTTCCTGGAAGCTTCGGCGTCGTTCCTTGCCAAAAAGGGGTTTGCCGCCTGCATCCTGAGCGACCGCGTCGAGGGGGAAGCCAGGCTGGTCGCCGAGGAGCAAGCATCACTCCTGAGGCAGGTCGCCGCAGACGAAGTGTTCGCACCACCATATGCGCTCCTCAGCGGCGGTGAGACGACGGTGACCGTTCGGGGGCAGGGTCGCGGCGGTCCCAACATGGAGTTCGTCCTCGCTCTCGGGGACGCTCTAGGAGATACCACCCGCTACGCCGCCATATCGTGCGATACAGATGGTTCCGACGGCTCCACGTCTGCGGCGGGGGCCCTGCTCCTCCCAGACACAGGAGCGCGGGCCGCCGAGGCGGACCTCCTTCCTAAGCGCTTCCTCGACGCCAACGACTCCCAAAGCTTCTTTGAGCAACTTGGGGACCTGGTCGTGACAGGCCCCACTCTCAACAACGTGAACGACTTCCGGGCGTTGCTCGTACTGCCCACTCAATTGGGCGATGGACTCAAGGAGCAGCGCGCTGCAATACCAACGCCAAACGTGGCAGACTAAGTAGCAGCGGAGGTCGGCGCAGTTTCCATCGCAGAGGGACGGTCAGAGTGAGCCAAACATCCAGCCCAGCATTCGAGACAGCCTTCACCATGGAAGGCTCGAGCATCAAATTCGGTCCCGGCGTGACCGCGGAGGTCGGCTACGATCTGAGATCCTACGGGTCACAGCGCGCGATGGTGGTGGTCGATCCCCACCTTGTCGATAGCGAGACCCTGTCGATCGCCCTTTCTTCACTTCACGAGGAGGGCGTCGACACGGCAATCTTCGACCAGGTGCGTATTGAGCCCACGGACGTCTCGCTCAAAGAGGCGGTGGAATTCGCCGTGGCAGGGGACTTCGACGGCTACGTGGCCGTAGGGGGCGGATCTACCATGGACACCTGCAAAGTCGCCAATCTCTTCGCCACCTACCCGGCCGACTTCATGGAGTACGTCAACGCTCCCATCGGCAAAGGTACCCCGGTGCCGGGTCCCCTGGCGCCCATGGTGGCCATACCTACCACCGCGGGAACGGGAAGCGAGACCACGGGAGTGGCCATCTTCGACCTGGCCTCCATGCACGCCAAGACCGGTTTCGCGCATCGGGCCTTGCGGCCGCGGCTCGGTCTCATCGATCCCGACAACACGCGCAGCCTACCTCGCACCGTGGTCGCGTGCTCCGGTCTCGACGTCTTCTGCCATGCACTGGAGTCCCTCACCGCTCTGCCTTACAACAAGCGGCCCGCGCCCGACAGTCCGCGTCTCAGGCCCGCGTACCAAGGGGCGAACCCCCTCAGCGACATCTGGGCGGAAAGAGCGGCGGCCACCGGCTATGCTTACCTCCTGCGGGCGATGAACGATCCCGAGGACACACAGGCGCGGACACAGATGATCCTGGCGTCCACGATGGCGGGCATCGGTTTCGGCTCCGCGGGGGTCACGCTGCCCCACGGCATGTCCTACCCCATCTCCGGCATGGTCCGCGACTTCGTGCCCGATGGCTACCCCCAGGATCATCCTATTGTGCCCCACGGCATGGCCGTGACCCTCACGGCTCCTGCGGCCTTCCGCTTCATGGGTCCCGCAAACCCCCAAGCGTTCCTCCGCGTGGCCGAGGTCCTCGGCCTGGACTCTTCGGGGGTTGCCCCCGAAGAAGCGGGCGAGCTCGTTGCTGGAGCCATGGCCCGCTTCCTACGCGAAACCGGCATGCCCAATGGACTCAGCGCCGTAGGCTATGGTCCTGACGATGTCGACAGGCTGGTGGAAGGCACGCTGCCCCAGCACCGCGTCACCAAGCTCTCGCCCCGCGCAGCCACGGCCGAGGACTTCCGGCAGATGTTCCTCGACTCCATGGTTAACTGGTGAGACAAGAACAGCCTAGAGCGAAGTGACCGCCGACCGGCAGAGGCGCAGCAAACGGTCCGTCGCGGACCGAAAGAGCACCGCGGCCGTGGAATCCGATCTGCGTCGACTGTTGTCCGGCGACGTGGAGTTCGACGAAGTCAGCTGTGCGCTCTATGCGACAGACGCCGGACTGAAGCAGATCGTACCCGTGGGCGTGGTCTCGCCGCGCCATACAGATGACGTGGTCCGGCTGACCGAATATGCCTCAGCGAGAGGTCTAGCGCTCGTCCCACGAGGTTCAGGTTCGGGCCTCGCCGGGGGGGCCGTAGGCGAAGGCATCCAGGTCGACTTCACCCGATACATGAACGAAGTACTCGAGATCGCCGAAGACAGCACCTGGGCCAGAGTCCAGCCGGGAGTGATCATGGGAGCGCTGAATCGCGGCCTGAAGGAGCGCGGGGTGTTCTTCGCTCCTGACCCTTCCAGCGAGAACTACTGCAGCCTTGGCGGGATGATCGGAACGAACTCTTCAGGTGCCCGGACGGTTGCGTACGGAAAGACTGTCGACCACGTGCTCGCTCTTGAGGCCGTGCTCGCCGATGGGTCGATCTTCCGACCAAAGACCATGTCTGCCGGCAGCGCTGGACTCTCCGCATTTTTGGGCTCCCATGATCTCGGCAGCCGAGCCTTGGCTCGGATGATCCCCGAGCTGAAGAGCCGTGACGAGCTCATTCGCACGCGCATGCCGAAGGTGGTCAAGAACTGCTCGGGATACAGGGTGGAGACCATCATCTGCCAAGACAGCATCCATCCGCAGAGACTCTTCGTCGGCGCCGAAGGGACGCTCGGCTTAGTGACAGAAGCCACACTGAATCTGGTGCCGCTCCCCTTCCATCGAGGCATCGCCATGGCGTATTTCCCTTCAGTGTTCGCCGCGGGAGAAGCGGTGCCGGGCATTCTCGCGTTGAGACCGACGGCGCTCGAGATCATGGATTCGAGGTTCTTGGAGGTAGTGCGAAATAGCGACGGACGCGTCGACGCCATGCTTCCCGCGCGCACCAACACGGCGTTGCTGATCGAGTTCGAAGGCAGGGGCGAGGCCGAACTCGAGGACAGGTTCGCCGCCCTCTCT
>Ga0316576_10001734_pt1 | contig 12001 bp, 10 predicted proteins | sample S0NA_FD_203075 | JGI IMG/M metagenome (GOLD analysis project Ga0316576, IMG submission 203075) | Rhizosphere microbial communities from salt marsh grasses in Alabama, United States - S0-2_050615r3r5 | ecosystem: Host-associated > Plants > Roots > Rhizosphere | place: USA: Alabama | collected... | reverse complement strand
GCTCATAATGCCGCCCATGAGAATGAAAAAAAGCACGCAGAGCACCGCCAGCGAGTTGATCTGATGAAACCCGGTGGAAACCAGAAAGACCGGGCTGAAGCCCCCGGTGGTGACCATCATGTAGAAGACGGCGGCCATAAAGCAGAACGGAACCGGAACCCCGAGTACCATCAGGCCGAGCAGAATAACCAAATCGATGACGACGTTCATATCTCCTGGTCCTTTTTGTCAACCAGAGGGAGAAAGATCTCTTTTTTCCCAATGGATAATAAGAAATTATCGATCAGTTCGAGACTAAAATAAAAAGCCATGAGGATCGAGCCGAAAAACACCGCACTCTGGCAGATGATTTTCGGTAGGAGCAGGGCCTGGGAGGTTCCGCCCTTTTTGAGTTCCCAATGAAAATACGGGTAGGTCCAGGTTACCAGGATTACGGCGAGGGCCACGGTAAAGATACTGGCCGTGGTTCTCAAAACCGCGAGGGAACGCTCGCTCTTGCACCAGATATTGATCAGTTCGGCCTTGATATGGCTCCGTTCATAGGCCCCATATGCAGCCCCCATGAAATACAGCCACATGCCGATAAACAAAATCAACTCTTCAACGCCGAACAGCGGAGAACCCAGCACATAACGCAGAAAAACTTCAACAAAAATCAGTATACCGACGATCGTGCCACCGCCAACCATGATACATTTCTGGATGAACAAGGGCACCTTCCATAAAAGCAAGGCAAGTTTCTTCATACGTTTTCACACGTACAAACCAGGCAAGAAGCGGGGCCTCTTGCCTGGTTTGCATGAGTTGACTGATCGTCAGTGTTCTCTATCGCCGGTTTTATTTAACAGGCATGCCAACGTTTTCACGACACTGGTCGACGAGCCGTTTGCCAATCAATTCTTCCAGTTTCGGCCACACTTCAGTCCGTACCTTTTCGGCAAAGCCTTTGAGTTGCTCATCCGTGGGAATGAGAACCTTCATCCCGTAGTCAGCCATCTTCTGCCGGTATTCCTCATCTTCCTTCAGGAAGTAATCCCAGCGGCCGTCAACCTGTTTCTGGGCGGCAGCCACCAGTACGTCCTGATCTTCCTTGGTCAGGGAGTTGAATTTCTCGAGATTCATGAAAAACCAGAATGGTTCCAGAAAATCGTTGGTCTGGATCCACACCCCCTGGATATCGCGGAACTGGTATCCCTGGAAGGGGGGGCCGCCGCTTTCGCCGTCGGCAACGCCGCGTTCGATGGCACTATAGGCTTCACTGTAGGGAATCGTGGAAGGAATGTACCCCAAGGCTTCCCAGGTCAGTTGGCAGGCCTTAAGCGGCATAACCCGGATTTTCATCTTGTTGGGCTTCATTTCCTGCCACCCCACAGGCTCTTCCTTGGTGGTCACACCTGCCCATCCGGCAGGATAAATGGCAAGTCCTTTGATGCCCTGTTCTTCCAGCAGGGCGTTCACCATGTCATAAACCCAGCCGCCCACGTTGTAAGCGGCCTTGGCTTCCTCCGTGTTGGTAAACATATACGGCATGTAGTATCCGATATTCAGGCGGGGATCATAAGTGGGAGCAAGGGGCAGCAAACCCATGTCGACGTCGCCGCGCATGATGTATTCATTCACATCCACCCAATCGCCCAGGACACTGCCGGAATAGACTTCTATTTCGATCCGGCCTTCGGTTTTCTCCTTTACTTCCTCTGCAAAAGCCACGCATCTGCGGTGATGATCACTGTCTTCCGGCATGGTTTGAGCCAGGCGCCATTTGTACTTATAGTCGGCGGCAGAAGCCATCCCTAGCAAACCAGTGCACAAAAACGCGAAGAATCCCATAAACATCACCAAAAGTTTCAGCTTTCGAATCATGATTACCTCCTTTTGTGATTAAAGGCGTTGCATCAACGATTCCAGCAGTGCTACCCCCGTAGCTGAAATCATGTGATGCTGCCTGTTTATAGTGTGCGGCACATTCGCCGCGGGGATTTTATGCGTAGCGCCGGTAGTCGCTTTTCAGTTTTACTGACATGTTACTTCATTTCCACAGAAAAAGAGACTCTAAATATGTTCCAGGAATCCTTTCTCACCACATTGCAATTTCGGGATATTGTCCGATGCGTTTTACTTATGCATCGCTCAGCAGCGGGGCCAGCATCCCGTAATATCCGCGGCAGGCCTGCTGCAACTGGTATATCTCGATATACTCATCATTGATATGGGCCTGCTGTTCAGCTGACGGACCGAACCCGATCGTTTTTATTCCGGCTTCCCCGGCGTAATGGGAACCGTTCGTGCAAAACGAATAGGTCGTGATGTCCGGATCAAGCCCGGCGGATTGGAGTCCTGTAAGGGCTGACCGAATAAATGACTCCGTTTCATCATAAAGCCAGCCGGGAAAAAATCGGCGGGCACTGATCATTTCACCGGTGTAGCAGGTTTCCGTCCCCTCGGCATAGACTGCCCGGGCCTTGAAATCCGGGTTGCCGGCCTGCAACTCGTCAATGAGCGTGCGGATCGGTTGAAGGACCGTGCCTTCAGTCTCATTGACCAGCAGACGACGGTCGAAGGTACACCGGCAGCAGGCCGGGACAACAGACAGCCCGGGATAGGGGCTCGATTTGATATCGGTCAGTTCGAGAATCCCCCGGCCTAGCACCGGATGTTCACTGACTCTCAGACTTCGGACAGCATTCAGCAAGTTCATCATGTTATAAACGGCATTTATCCCGGCCTGGGGATTGGATGAATGAGCCGGTTTGCCGAACGTTTCCATGACGATCTCGGCCCGGCCCCTCTGACCGCGAGCCAGGTTGAGGTTCGTGGCTTCGCAGATCACCACGATGTCCGGGTTGACCCGTCTACTGATACGGCGGGACGCAATCCCTTCGAAAGATTCTTCGTGAACCCCGGCAGATATCACGATCTGGCCGGGGAAATCGTTGCCATGGTCTTCTAGGTAACTCTGAACCGCAACAATGACGGCGGCCAGAGCTCCCTTCATATCCGCTGTCCCCCGCCCGTAAATCCGGTTGTCCGTGATCTTCCCGCCGAAAGGTTCAGAGGCCCATGCATCCTGATCCGTTACCGGCACGGTATCGACGTGGCTGTCGAACAAAATGGTGTTGCCGGCTCGTTTCCCTGCGAACCGGGCGGTCAGGCTGCCGTATTCATCAATAAGGATGTCCGGGCATCCGCTCTTTTTGAACAGATTCTCGAGGTAACCGATGACCTGTTTTTCTTCACCGGAGCAGCTTTTGATGCGCACCAGTTCGGCGCACAGATCGGTGAGGTATTTCAGACGTTGTTCAGAAAGCATTGGTCTGCTCCATTGGCGGTCTCTGGAAGATAGCACTGCCTGAATCTTCTGAAGGCTGCTATGGGAAAAAAGGGATACGCGACTATCCCCAGAACTCTGCTTGACTGTATCACATTTCTTGCCGGGGCCCTAACGATTCGTTCAGTCCCGGCCTTTTTCGAACTGTTGGCGGTTACTGCGCAAACGAACGGAATCGACTTTGTCTGCAAGGCCGTCGAAAATGTCAAAATGTTAGGGAGCCAGCGTGTCGAACCGTTCTCGTTGAGCAGTTCAGCCAGCACCAAAGCCCGAAGGCTTTATCCTTGCGATCTCTTCTGATATGCCACTGACATGTCGGGAGTGCGCGACAGGGTCTGATACACCACGCAATACCGCTCGGTCAGTTTGATGAGTGACTCCAGTTCGTCAGGCGTCGCATCACTGTCAAGGTCGAAGCGCAGACGAACAGTTTTAAAACCGACAGGGGCTTCCCTGGAGACGGACAGGGTCCCACGAAAATCAAGATCTCCTTCAGCGCTTACCGTGGCATCTTTGAGATCGACCCCGATTGCTGTGGCAACCGCTCGCAAGGTGACTCCGGCGCATGCAACCAGGGCCTCCAGCAGCATATCGCCCGAGCACGCTGAGAGACCGTCTCCCCCGGTGGCCGGGTGAAGCCCTGCCTCGACCAGCGCCTTTCCTGTTTCAACCTTGCAGGTGATTCCCGCTCCGATTCGGCCCCGGGCCTTGAGAATAACCAGCGCTGTTTCAGGTTCTTGCCGGTATTTCTCTTTGAGGGGAGACTGCAGCGCTTTCAATTCATCGGTATCCATGATCGGCTCCTCTAGCTGCCGGTTAATGTTCGCAATGTCCTCATCGCAGGCGATGCCTGGGAAGGGATCGCTCTTGCCAGTCACAACTTTCCTCTATGATGCATGGGAGATCTTGTCAAGGGGAGGGGCGGGTGAGTCGAGGCGGGTCAGTTCCAACTCAAAACGCGTAACTATGAATATTTGAATAAGAACGTGGTGTACGCCTGATACGTGTCGACCCGCTTGTTTTGATACCACAATGTGGTTATCATTTACATGCCCGAATCTCCGGACGGCAAGGACAGCGCCTGGAATACGCCCCTGATTCTAGAGGGATCGGGCTTGGCGAGAAGAAAATGTTTCCAACATCCTACATGCTTCCGGTTTGTTCCGGGGAGGCCCGCTATGTCGAAACGTTCATCAGTCATGGGTTCGATCGGTTTCGTCACCTCATCTCTGTTTCTGGCTGGTTCCTTGTCATTCGCATCGCCGACCGGTGGAGATCAGTCGGTGATCTACAACGGTCCGTCTATGAAGATCGGCGAAGGAACCGCGCACACCTTTGTCAACCTTGACGCTGCCGGAAAACCCGTGGCCATAGGGGTAAAGTTCAGCGAATCAGCCCTCAGGGGATTGCCTGCGGCATCCCATCAGGGACCGGAACGATACGAGTATCGGTTAAATCTTCCTGAGGAAGCCAAGGGAACCGGCTACGATCACGTCGGATTCGACTGGAACCCTGCAGGCCACATACCGAATGGTGTCTACGATACCCCCCATTTCGATGTACATTTTTATCTCATCAACGAGGCAGAACGCAATTTCATCACCGCAGTGGGTAATGACGCGGATACAGCCAACAGACAGCCCGATGCCCCTCACATGCCGAAAGGGTATGTGCTGCCGCCCGGGACCGAAACCCCGCGGATGGGGTCACACGCGATCGACCCCTCTTCCGGCGAGTTTAACGGAAAGCCGTTCACCGCTACCTTCATCTATGGCTTCTATGACGGTCGGATGATCTTTCTGGAGCCCATGGTTTCCCAGGCTTACCTTGAGGCCAGACCGGATTTTGCGGCGGCTGTTGCCGCACCCGACGAGTACTCCCTGCAGGCCTACTATCCGACCCAGTACCGCGTCAGGTATGACGATCAGGAGCAGGGATTTGTGATTTCCCTGGAAAACCTGGTGAGCAAAAAGTAGCAAGCCCGGACCCTGTCAACGGGACGCCTGCCTGGAGAAGCTCACCTGAAAGCGCTGACCGCTTGCTCCATGCGTATAGATGCCCTGCAGAGCGTCCTGTTGCCGGTCGTAGTAGAGGAGATAGGTGGAGCCGTCGTAATCGACGTCCTGCAATTCAATCATGACATACTGAAGCCCTTTTTCTCTGGCTGTCCTGGTCTGCTCGACATGGATCGGGCGGGGGTTGTAGTAGGAAGCCCGCAGCCCCTGGACCGTGTCCTGACGCAATTCGATGACATAGGGGGCATCAGTCCGAACCCAGCGGCCCTGCATGGCAAGCAGGTCGGGGGAATAGATCGGTGAATCCTGGGCCTGCCCGATTCCGCAGGCAGTCAGCGGTGCGGTCAGAACCGCAAGCATCAGCACCAGCCACTTGTATCTCAATGGTACCATCATCGTTTCCTGGTTAGATCTCATCAGATTGACCGGGTTTGCATATTCTGCGGATATACCCGCTGGGTAACAACCCGTACTCCTCGGTCTGCCGGTCCGCGCCTGGAGATCGAGGGTTGTGAGCGGACGTTTTACTGCCGGTGAAGGTTCAGTTGATGATACGGTTCACTTTTTGCCCGGTTCTGTCAACGCTGTTGTCACTGTCACCATTCCCCTCTCCCGGCAATAACTCGCCAGCACAGCGGCATCGTTGCGGCGTGTCCGGGGCGGGATGCTCTTCGGCCGCTTCCGCCGCTACCTGCTTGCGAGATACAGATGTTTGTTCAAAAACGTCATAAGGGCCTCGTTGAAACGATCGGTCTGTTCGATGTTCGGCAGATGCGCCGATTCTTCGATGACGACCAGTTCGGACCCGTTGATTCCGTTGTGCAGCCGCTCGGCGGCGGCGAACGGACAGGCTGGGTCGTCTCTGCCGACGAGGACCATGGTGGGAACCGATATTTCCGGTAGATTGCCGCAGATCGACATATCCCGGATGGCCTCGGCGCAGCCGATGTAGCCGTCGACCCCGGTCCCCAGGATCATGTCACGGACTCTTGCCAGCCGTCCCCCATGGTTCCGGTGGAAAGGCGGGGTGAACCAGCGTTCCAGGGTGGCCGGGATGAGCGCCTCGATACCGTGGGACCGGGCGATTTCGATGCGCTCGTTCCACAGCGATTCAGGCCCCATCTCGCAGGCGGTGTCGCAGAGGCACAGGGACAAAACCTGCTCCGGGTGCAGAACGGCCAGCATCTGGGCGGTGAATCCGCCCATGGAAAGCCCCACGAAATGAACCGGCCCGATCCCCAGGGCATCGATGAGGGCACTGGCATCTTCAGCCAGCAGCTCGATGGTGTAAGGTCCCGGTGTCGTTTCGGTCGAGCCGTGGCCGCGCTGATCATAGCGAAGCACCCGGCAGGTCCGGGTCAGCGCCTCCATCTGGTCGTCCCACATCGTGTAGTTCGACATCAGGCTGTTGCTCAGCATCACCGCCGGGCCGTCCTCGGGCCCGTCCAGCCGGTAATTGATCTCGATGTTGTTTGCTTTGACGGTCGTGCTCATGGTTCTCCCTCTTTTTCGGTATTGATCTGATAGCCGCCGGGTCCCACCCGGATCATCAGGTCTCCGTGTCTGTCGGTCCGGAAGTATGGAAGGCGGTGACGCTCGAGTCGTTCGAGCAGTTCGTTTGCAGGGGTTTCGAACCGGTTTCGGGCTGCGGTACTGATAAGCGCCAGATCCGGTGACACTGCTTTGAGCAGTTTCGTCGAGGTTGAATCCGCCGCCCCGTGATGAGCGATTTTGATGATATCCGCCCGAGGAACTGCACCGAACTTGAGCAGCCGTTTTTCACCCTCATCGGCAAGGTCTCCCATATGCAGCAGGGTGAAGTCGCCAAACGAGATCAGCATCACTATCGAGGTGTCGTTGATGCCCGCTTCCGGGTCCGGATCCGCAGGCGGATAGAGCGCATCCAGCCGGATATCTCCGCTGGCAAGCTGCATGCCGCGACTGAGGGTGGCGTAGGGATAAGTGTTCCTGAGCGCGAGGTAGTCGTCGAAATATTCCCAGCTGCGGTTCGGCACCCCGTTGTCGTAGAAGTGCTTGGCCGGAACACGCGGCAGCAGGTCGAACAGCCCGCCGAAGTGGTCCAGGTGGGGATGGGTGACAATGACCATCTCCAGCGACTCGATGCCCAGCGTTTTTATCTTATTGGTCAGGCGGTGTCCGTTGATGAGCGGGCCGGCATCAACCAGCAGCGCGCAGGCGCCGGGCTGATGCAGGATCATCGCGTCGCCCTGGCCGATGTCGAGCAGATGAATGTTCAGTTCCCTGTTCATGGCTGACCTGTGAACCGTGACCATGAAGGCGGCAACAAACATGATGCAGGCCGCTGTGGATATCGGTCCGGCGTGATTGCTCCGGAACGGAGGAGTCTGCAGGTGTCGGCAGCCGGCATGTCCTATTTCAGCCCGCTGCGCAGAGGCGGAACCGGGCAGCCGATCGCTGCCGCCTGGCGGAGAAAATAGTCATCCGTCATGCCGGAGATGAAGTCCCGGACCCGGGCCGCGGCTGACTGCCTGTCGGTATAGGCGCGGTCCAGATCCTCGAGCAGGTCGACATCCAGCTCGCCGCTGGTGCCGTTGTGCAGGTGGTCGAGATAGTGGGAGAACAGCGAGCCGTAGCATTGTTCGATGAGGGGCATGTTCTCCTGGGTTTCGGGCGCCAAATAGATCCGTCTGTAGTTGAACTCCTTCAGTTCCTTCAGCGCAGCTGCGATTTCGGCACTGAAACCGATGGATCCCGGCACGTCGTCAAGATCGCCGCCGGGGGCGGCCACCCGACTGTTTCTGATCAGGTCGGTGACCAGCGAATAGACGATCGAGCCGTTGGTCTCGCCGAGCAGCGACGCACAGCGCTCCGGAATGTCGCTGCGCTCGATCAGGCCGAGGATGATCGCGTCCTCGATGTCCCTGCCGACATAGGCAACGGTGTCCGCCATGCGCACCACGCAGCCCTCCAGGGTCATGGGCTGCAGATCGAGGCCCGGGTTCGCCGATTTCAACTCGATCTTGAGATCCAGCTCGTCAAATCCATGCAATGGCGCCGGGCTGATGCTCGTCGCATGGACTTCGCCGTCGTGGCAGAGGATGCCGTCCAGGGTCTGCAGAGTCAGGTTCCAGCCCCTGCCTTTGCGCTCCAGTTTTTCCAACGCCCGCACCGACTGGATGTTGTGCTGGAATCCGGGCAGTCGGTGGGTGCGGCACAGCTTCGACAAAAACGATTCGCCGGCATGGCCGAACGGCGCATGACCGATATCGTGGCCGAGCGAAATGGCCTCGATCAGGTCCTCGTTGAGGAACAGGTAGCGGCCTATGGTGCGGGCGATCCTGGACACGAGCTGAACGTGCAGCACCCGGTGGGTGATGTGGTCGTTGCCGATCAGGCAGAACACCTGGGTCTTGTCTATGTAACGGGCATACGCGCGGGAATGGAGAATACGGTCGGCGTCCTGGGCGAAGCTCTGCCGATATCCGAGACGCTGCTCCCGGTTGCGGCGGGAGGCCTCGATACTTCTGGCGGCGGCCGGCGACAGCAGGGTATCTTCGCGGCTGTTGAGCAGGCCGGAAACGATGAACTCGGGACGTTGTTCAGGGGGATTGATCATCTCGATGACAGGTTTACACTGGATATTATCACTACAATTTTTATAATAATCGAGGTGGGCGAATGCAACCGGATTAGCCGATCCATGGAGAAATCGAGGATAGGGACATGAAAATATCGATCGAATATTGCGCCGCTTGAAACTACAAGCCGCGCGCTTCCGGACTGGAAGCGGAACTGAAGAAACGCTACGATGCCGATATAGAACTGATCTCATCGTCTGGCGGCGTCTATGAAATCACGGTCGATGGCACCCTTCTGTTTTCCAAGAAAAAACTCGGCCGCTTTCCCGAAGACGGGGAGATCCGGCGCTTGATCGGCTGATTTGCATCACGCTTTCGCAACGGCGGGCAGGCGGCACCCGCTGGCCGGGGCACACCGCCCCAGTTACGCCGCCTGGCGCCGGCCGATCCAATCAACAAAACCAATCTGACACGATGCTTCGTGAATTAAAAGTAGAAAACCTGGCCCTGATCGAATCCCTGCACCTGAGTTTCGACCGGGCCGATGATGCGTCGCTGGTTGTGCTGACCGGGGAAACCGGTGCCGGCAAATCGATCATGATGCGCGCCATCGATCTGCTCAGCGGCGGTCGTGGATCCGCCGACTGGGTGAGAAGCGGCGCCGAAACCTGCACCGTCGAAGCCCTGTTCGATGTCGGAGAGCATTTTGCCGATGTGCACGAACTGCTCAGAGACGGCGGCTTCGACGACTCGGACCAGGTCCTGTTCAAACGGGTCATCAACACCGAAGGCCGCAGCCGATTCTATATCAACGGATCGATGGCCACCGCCAGACTGGTATCGGAGATCAGCTTCCGGCTCTTTTCCATCGCCAGCCAGCACGATCATCAGCGTTTGCTGCAGCCGGCGCTGCACCTCGATTTTCTCGATATCCTCGGAGATCATCAGAAGCAGCGTGAACAGGTGCGATCATGCCATGAAGCGTGGCGAGTCGCCCAGCAGGAGCTGGCGCGGCTGCACGAACAGAACCGCGAGCGGGAGCAGCGGAGGGATTTTCTTGCCTATCAGATCAGGGAAATAGGCGATATCGCGCCCGAACCCGATGAAGATGAGCGGCTCGGCATCGAACGGAAGCGGTTGAAAAACGGGGAGACGCTGATCCGTCTGAGCCGCGAGTGTCATGAGCTGCTCGAGGAATCGATTTCCGAGAACCTGGCTGTCGTCCGCAAGAATATGGAGCAGCTCCGTCAGCTTGATCCAGACGTCGAAACCCTGGCCGACGAGCTCAGTTCCTACGCCTACCTGGCCGAGGATTTCAGCGCCCGGCTGCGGGACTACTTCGACACGCTCGACGATGATCCGGCGCGACTCGATGCGATCAGCGCGCGGCTCGATAAGCTGCAGGGGCTGAAGCGCAAATACGGGGAAACCCTGACGGATGTGCTGAACTACCTGGCCGGAGCCCGTCTCGAGCTGGAAGCCCTCGATAATCTTGATCAGCAGATCGAAGCACAGCGGAACAAGACCGAACGGCTCGAACGGCAGGTGCTCGACTGCGCGGAGCAGCTCTCCACGGCCAGACAAAAAACCGCTGCGGCCATGGAGCAGGCCATGGCCAGGGAACTGCTGTCACTGTCCTTCGAACAGCCCACCATTGAAGTCCGGTTTCAGCCGGTAGAGGACAAGCTCGCACAGATGCGCGCGGTCGGTTTCGACCGGGTCGAATTCTTTTTTGCGGCGAATCCCGGCGAACCGTCGCGGCCGCTGGCCAGGGTTGCATCCGGCGGCGAGCTGTCGCGGCTGATGCTCGCCTTCAAGTGTCTGCTGGCCCGCAAGGACATGGTGGAAACGGTGATTTTCGACGAGGTGGATGCCGGCATCGGCGGACAGGCGGCCGAGTCGGTGGCCCGCAAGATCAGGGAGCTGGCCGGACACCACCAGGTGATCTGCATCACCCACCTGCCCCAGATCGCCGCCCGTGGAACCCACCATTTTCTTGTCGAGAAAGGTATGAGTGGGGGCAGGACGATCACCTCGGTAGCCATGCTTTCCGAGCAGCAGCGGGTCGAAGAGCTGGCTCGCATGCTGGCCGGCGAATCGCCGAGCGTGCAGACCGAGGCATGGGCCCGTGAACTGCTCGCAAAAGGCAAGAGAGCGGCATGAGCCGGGTCAGGGCGATCAGTCTTTTTTCGGGCGGTCTCGATTCGATTCTTGCCACCAGGCTGGTGATGGAGCAGGGTATCGAGGTGACCGCCGTGAAGTTCGTCACCCCGTTCTTCGGCTACGACATTCTCCGTGATGTCGAAACATATCGGCAAGAAACCCGGCGGAAATACGGAATCGACGTGACCGTCGTCGATATCAGCGACGATTATCTGCAGATGCTGCGCAACCCGCCGCACGGCTTCGGCAAATATTTCAACCCCTGTATCGACTGCAAGATTTTCATGCTCGGGCGGGCCAGGGCCATGCTCGAGGAATACCGCGCGTCGTTTCTGATCACCGGCGAGGTGCTGGGACAGCGGCCGATGTCCCAGCGGCGCGACACGCTGAACGTGATCGAGCGCGATTCCGCCACCCGCAGCCTGCTGCTCAGGCCGCTGAGCGCCAAATTGATGAAGGAAACCGAGGCCGAGCTGAAGGGGCTGATCGACCGGGAGCAGCTGCTCGATTTCAGCGGCCGCGGTCGTTCCCGGCAAATTGCACTGGCCAGAGAATTCGGCATCACCGACTTCCCGACTCCGGCGGGCGGCTGCATCCTTGCCGATCCCATCCTCAGCGAGCGGATCTCACGCGTCTACAGCGGCACCTTCCCGGTAACTCATGAGAACATCAATGTGGCCGATATACAGCTGATGCTGATCGGTCGCCAGTTCCTGCTGCCGCAGGGCGGCTGGCTGATACTTGGCCGCGACGAGAAGGAGAACCAGCGGATCGGGGAACTGCAGGAGGAGGGCGACGTGAGGCTGTTTATCGAGGAACGGCCGGGCCCGGTGGCGTTGCTGCGCCGGTCTGCCGAGTTATACAGCGACGAGCGCGCCCGTCACCGGGATATCGATGCGGCAATGGGCCTGATCGTCCGGTATGCCAAGAAGACG
>Ga0316576_10001733_pt1 | contig 12007 bp, 8 predicted proteins | sample S0NA_FD_203075 | JGI IMG/M metagenome (GOLD analysis project Ga0316576, IMG submission 203075) | Rhizosphere microbial communities from salt marsh grasses in Alabama, United States - S0-2_050615r3r5 | ecosystem: Host-associated > Plants > Roots > Rhizosphere | place: USA: Alabama | collected... | reverse complement strand
GACCTCGACGTGGAGCAGGTGTGAGCCGAGCGGGCCCGGACTGCCTCGTCGTCGGGATCGGCGCGCTCGACCGGGGCGACGACGCGGTCGGCCCCGCGATCGCCGCCGCGGTGGACGCCGAGGTGCGCCGCCGGGGCTGGCGGCACGTGCACGTCGTGGCGCCCGCTGAGCCGAACGCGGTTCTGGACCTGCTGGCCGGCGCGGGCGGACCGGCCTGGCGCACCGTCGTGCTGCTGGACGCGGTGCGCCTGCCAAGCCCAGCGACCGACCCCGCCCCCGCGACCGGCCAGGCTCCGCCGACCGGCCCGGCTCCCGCGGTGGATCACGCGGGTGCCCCCGGGGCCGATGTCGTGGTGCTTGAGACCGGGGCGGGGCGCCCGCCACTGCCCGCCTCGGTGGGCACCGGCGCGGCCGGCACGCACGGGTTCGGCGTGGCTGCCGCGGTCGAGCTGGCCCGGGCCCTGGAGCGGCTCCCGCCCCGCGTCGTCGTCGTCGGCGTTCCCGCCGACCGGTTCGGCGCCGGCGACGGGTTGTCCGCACCGGTCGCAGCGGCGGTGGGCCGGGCCGCCGAGCACGTGCTGGGACTGGTGGGTCCGAGCCGGCCGTGACGGTGCCGCAGAATTGACCCGTGAGGCCCCTGGATCCCCGACTGCTGCGCCATGCGCGCGCGACCCGGGTCTTCCTGGCGGCGGCGGTCACGCTGGGGTCGGCCGCGGCCGTCCTCATCGTCGGCCAGGCGGTCCTGATCGCGACCACCGTGACCGACGCATTCCAGGACGGGGCCGGGCTGGAGGAGGTCCGGGGCGCGCTCCTGGGGATCGTGGCGATCACCGTCGCGCGCGCAGGGCTGGCCTGGGCCGCGGAGTCGGTCGGGCACCGCTCCGCGGCAGCGGCGATCTCCCAGCTGCGCACCCAGGTGGTCCGCCGCGCCCTCGAGCTCGGTCCGGCGAACTGGGGCGGCCGCGGCGCCGGTGAGATCTCCACCCTGGTCACCCGCGGGGCCGGCGCCCTGGACGGGTACTTCGCCCGCTACCTGCCCCAGCTCGTCCTCGCGGTCGTCGTGCCGCTGATCGCCGGCGTCGCGATCCTGACCCAGGACCTGCTCTCGGCAGTGATCGTCGCGCTGACGATCCCGATCATCCCGGTATTCATGGTCCTCATCGGGCGCTACACCCAGGCCCGCGTGGACCGGCAGTGGGCCACCCTCGGCGTGCTGTCCGGGCACTTCCTGGACGTCGTCGCCGGGCTGCCCACCCTGAAGGTGTTCAACCGGGCCAGGGCCCAGGCCGAGACGATCCGCAGGATCGGCGACCAGTACCGGGGCGCCACGATGGGGGTTCTGCGCGTCTCGTTCCTCTCCTCGCTGGTGCTCGAGCTCCTCGCGACCCTGTCGGTGGCGATCATCGCGGTGGCCATCGGCCTGCGCCTGGTCGAGGGGACCATGGACCTCACCACGGGTCTGACGGTGCTGATCCTGGCCCCAGAGGTGTACCTGCCGCTGCGCCTAGTGGGGGTGCACTTCCACGCCGCCGCCGAGGGGGTCGGCGCCGCGGAGCGGATGATCGAGATCATCGAGACCGAACCCGGCCCACCCGGCACGCGCCGGGTCGACGCGGGGACCTGCACGATCCGGGCCACCGACCTGCGGGTGACCTTCGCCGACCGGGTCGCCCTGCCCGGGGCCAGCTTCGAGATCCGTCCGGGCCGGGTGACCGCCCTGATCGGGCCGTCCGGTTCCGGCAAGTCGACGGTCCTGTCGGTGCTGCTCGGCCTGGCCGGTCCCCCGGCCTCCCGCGTCGAGGGCTCCGTCGAGGTCTGCACGTCGGACGCGAGCAGCGTGCCACTGGACGAGCTGGACCCAGCCCACTGGCGCAGCCAGCTCGGCTGGGTGCCCCAGTCGCCGAGCATGCTGCCCGGCACGGTCGCCGACAACGTGCGGTTCGGCCGGGCGGCCGACGACCACGCCGTGGCCGCGTCGCTGCGCTCCGCGGGGCTGGACCCCGCGGAGCTGCCCGACGGGCTGACGACCCGGGTCGGCGAGGGCGGGGCGGGGATCTCCGTGGGCCAGGCCCGTCGGGTGGGGGTGGCCCGTGCGCTGCTGTCCGACCCGGCGGTGCTGCTGTTCGACGAGCCGACCGCAGCGCTGGACGTGGTCGGGGAGGGGCAGGTCGGCGAGACCGTCGCCGCGCTCGCCGCGCGCGGGCGCACGGTCGTGGTCGTCACGCACCGCCGGTCGCTGCTGCGGATCGCCGACGACGTCATCACCCTCGCGGGGGTGCCGGTGTGAGCGGCCCGCGCGACGACCTGCGCCGGCTGTGGCGCCTGGCCGACCCGGACCGGGCGCGTCTGGCCCTGGCCGCGCTGCTGGCGTTCCTGGCCCTGGCCAGCGCCGTGGGCCTGCTGGTGGTGTCCGCATGGCTGATCTCGAGGGCCTCCGAGCAGCCGCCGATCCTGCACCTGCAGGTGGCGATCGTGGCCGTGCGTGCCTTCGGGATCAGCCGGGGGGTGTTCCGCTACGCCGAGCGGCTCGTCGGCCACGATGCGGCCTTCCGCAGCCTGACCAACGTGCGCGTGGCGGTCTACGAGCGGCTCGAGCGGCTGGCCCCGGCTGGACTGGGCGCCTACCGGCGCGGCGACCTGCTGGCCCGCCTGGTCGGGGACGTGGACTCCTCCGCCGACCTGATCGTGCGGGTCGGGCTGCCGACGGCCTCCGGCCTGGCCGCCGGGGGGTTGGCCGTGCTGATCGGCTGGGCGATCCTGCCCGCCGCAGGGATCGCCCTGCTCGCGCTGCTGGTCGTGGTCGGGCTGGTATCCCCGGCACTGTCGGCGGGCCTCGGCAAGCGGGCGCAGCGGGCGCGCGCGGCTGCGGAGGGCCGGCTGGCCGGACAGGTCGTCACCAGCCTGGCGACCGCCCCGGAGCTGCTCGCCTACGGGGTGGTGGACTCCGCCGTGTCGCAGGTGACCGGCACGGACGCCGAGCTGACCCGGCTGGACCGCCGGTCGGCTGCGGCCTCGGGCGTCGGTCAGGCGCTGAGCACCCTGGCCACCGGCCTGACGATCGCGGCCTGCCTGGGGCTGGGCGTGACGGCGGTGCGGCAGGGACGCCTGGACGGGGTCTGGCTGGCCGCGCTGGCGCTGATCCCGCTGGCGATGGCCGACGTGCTCTCAGAGCTGCCGGCCGCAGCCCTGGCGCGGGCCCGGGTGGCCGGCGCGGCCCGCCGCATCTTCGAGGTCATGGACGCCCCGGACCCGGTCCCCGCCCATGCGGCGGCCGAGACTGGGCCGATCGGCGGGGCACGTCCGGCACTGAAGTTGCGCGACGTGTCGGCCCGCTACCCCAGCGCGGCCATCGATGCGGTCACGGGCCTGGACCTCGACCTGCCGCCGGGCCGCCGGATCGCCCTGGTCGGGCCCAGCGGGGCGGGCAAGTCGACGGTCGCAACAGTGCTGCTGCGCCTGCTGGACCATCGGACCGGCAGCTACCGGCTCGGCGGCTCCGACGTGCGCGATCGGAGCGAGGAGTCCGTCCGCGAGGTCCTGACCGCGGTGGACCAGAGCAGCCACCTGTTCGACACGACGATCGAGGAGAACCTGCGACTGGCCAACCGGGCGGCGAGCCCCGCAGACCTGCGTTCGGCGCTGGAGCGAGCCGCGCTCACCGAGTGGGTCGACTCACTGCCCGCGGGGCTGGCCACCCGGGTCGGGGCACATGGCTCGGGCGTCTCCGGCGGGGAGGCCCAGCGCATCGCCCTGGCCCGGGCCCTGCTGGCCGATCGGCCCGTCGTCGTGCTCGACGAGCCCGGCGAGCACCTCGACGCGGCCATGGCCGACGAGGTCACGGCGGCGACCCTGGCCGCGACGGAGGGCCGCTCCGTGGTGTTGATCACTCATCGGATGGCCCACACTGGTGACTGTGACGAGGTGCTCGTGCTGATCGAGGGCCGGGTGGTGCAGCGCGGGGCGGCGGGCGAGCTCACCGGATGGTTCGCGCGCGCCGCGGCGCGGGAGCGGGGGGAGTTCCTGGATGGCTGACACGCACGAGCGCGGCCTGTTCAGCGCCGTCGTTGCCGTGGCCGCCGGGCTGGAGCTCGGCGCGACGCTGCGGCGAATCGTGCAGGCCGCCGTGGACCTGGTCGGCGCCACCTACGGGGCGCTGGGGGTCCTCGGTGCCGACGGCGAGCTGACGGAGTTCGTCCACGTGGGCATCGACCAGGCCACCCAGGCCTCGATCGGCGACCTGCCGCGCGGGCGGGGGATCCTCGGCCTGCTGGTCAACCACCCCGTGCCCATCCGCCTGGACGACATGAGCAGCCATCCGGCGGCCGTCGGCTTCCCGCCGGGGCACCCCGTGATGCAGTCCTTCCTCGGCGTGCCGGTACGGGTGCGCGGGCAGGTGTTCGGCAACCTGTACCTGACCGACAAGCGCGGGGCCGAGGGCTTCAGCACCGCCGACGAGCGGATCGTGACCGCGCTGGCCGCCGCCGCGGGGGTCGCCATCGACAACGCCCGCCTGTACGAGCGCTCGCTGCTCCGGGAGCGCTGGCAGGCCACGGTCGCGCAGATGCATGCGGCGGTACTGGAGGGCGCGGACGCCGGCGAGGTGCTGACCATCGCTGCCACCCGGGCCGCCGAGCTGACCCGGGCCCAGGCCGGGATCGTGGCGCTGCCCTCACCGGCCGGTGTGCTCCGCGTGGAGATCGTCGTGTCCGACCCGCCGAGCCGCCCACGGTCGCGCTGGCGGGTGTCCACTCCCATCCCGGACTCCGACGGCGGCCCCGAGCTGACCTCGTGGCGCGGCGCCGGTGTGGACCCGGACGGGCCGATGGCGCGGTGCTTCGCCACCGGGCTTCCCGTCGAGGGTGCTGAGAGCGTTGCGGGGGATCGGCACATCACGGTGCCCGTCCTGGCCCTTCCGCTGCGCACGCCCGAGGAGCCGGTCGGCGTGCTCGCCCTCGTGCCCGTGGTCGGTGCCATCCTGACCCCCGACCAGCGCGAGCTGGCCTCCAACGTGGCCGGGCAGGCCGGGCTCGTCCTCATGCTGGCCCAGGGACGCCGCGAGCAGGAGCGGCTGGTCCTGCTGGAGGAGCGCGACCGCATCGCCCGCGACCTGCACGACCTGGTGATCCAGCGCCTGTTCGCCACGGGGATCTCGCTGTCCGGGGCAGCGCGGGTGCCGGAGACCCCCTCAGCGGTGGTCGACCGCCTCGACGCCGCCGTCGACGCCCTCGACACTACAGTCAAGGAGATCCGGGCCACGATCTTCGAGCTGCACCAGCCGGTCGGGCTCGCCCACGGTGGGCTGCGCGGACGCATCCTCGAGGAGGCCGCGGCCGCCGCCGTGGTGCTCGGCCACGCGCCGGCGACCCGGTTCAGCGGAACCGTCGACTCCTCCGTCGACGACACGCTGGCCGCGGACCTGCTCGGCGCGCTCCGGGAGGCCCTGGCCAACGTCGCCAAGCACGCCCAGGCCGACCGGGTCGAGGTGCTCGTCGCCGTCGAGGACGGATCGGTCATGCTGCAGGTGACCGATGACGGGATCGGCGTCCCCGCGGAGTTCTCTCGCCGCTCCGGCCTGCTGAACCTGGCCGAGCGGGCCGCCCGCTACGGCGGCACATGCACGATCGCCTCCGGCGAGCGCGGGGGATCGGTGCTGACCTGGCGGGTGCCGCTGGGCTGAGGCGCCCCACGCCAGTCGCATCCGGACGGGCGCGCGCACCAGCACGGCGCGCACACCTGCGCACCCGCAACGACAGGGGCCCCTCCGCCGGGGGAAGCCCGACGGAGGGCCCTACCGGGTCCACCCCGTCCGATCGATCAGTCGGGGTCAGCCAGGGTCAGGCTGGGACGCGGTCCAGCGAGCCGGCCTCGGCCTCGGCGATGTGCTCGGCCCCCACGCGCTTGCGGAACACCCAGTAGGTCCACGCCTGGTAGGCCAGCACGAGCGGGGTGAAGATGACCGCGACCCATGTCATGATCGTCAGCGTGTAGTCGGTCGACGAGGCGTTGTCGATCGTCAGGCTCGGGCCGTCGTTGAGGTTGGGCATCACGTTCGGGTACAGCATCCCGAACAGGGCCACGACCGCCAGCGCGATCGTCAGCGCGCTGAACGTGAAGGCCAAGCCCTCGCGCCGCGCCCGGTGCATGGTCAGCGAGGCCAGCCACGACACGGCCGCGACGAGGACGGGCAGCCAGGTCCACGCCTTGTCGGAGAAGGCCAACTGCGCCCACAGCAGGAAGGCGACGGCCAGAACGGTGGCGACCAGGCCGGTGGCCATGCCGACCCGGTAGGCCCGCTCGCGGATCTCCCCGGTCGTCTTGAGCGACAGGAAGATCGCGCCGTGGGTGGCGAAGATCGCCACGAAGGTCACCCCGCCGAGCAGGGCGAACGGGTTGAGCAGGTTGAAGAGCCCGCCGTCGTACTCGATGTTGCCGTTGGCCGCCTCGGCCAACGGCACCCCGCGCACGATGTTGCTGAACGCCACCCCCCACAGCAGCGCGGGCAGGAACGAGCCGAACACGATCGCCGCGTCCCAGCGCACGCGCCACGCCCCATCGGAGCGCTTGCTGCGGTACTCGAAGGCGACGCCGCGCAAGATGAGCGCCACGAGGATGAGGAACAGGGGCAGGTAGAAACCGCTGAACAGGGTGGCGTACCACTCCGGGAACGCGGCGAAGGTGGCGCCACCGGCGACCAGCACCCACACCTCGTTGCCGTCCCACACCGGGCCCAGGGTGGTCACCACTGCGCGACGCTCGGCCTCGCCCTTGGCCACGACGGGCATCAGCATCCCGACGCCGAAGTCGAAGCCCTCCAGGACGAAGTAGCCGATCCACAGGACCGCGATGAGGATGAACCAGACCGTCGTCAGCTCCATGATGGTGTCCTCTCAGGCGGTCAGTAGGAGATGGTCAGCGGGGCATCAGCCTCGCGCTCGACGAAGGGGTCGGCGACGGCCTCGGGCGGTCCCTGCCGGACCGTGCGCACGATCAGCCCGACCTCGATGATCGCCAGCACCGCGTACAACAGCGTGAACCCGATCATGCTCGTCCACACGGCCCCGCTGCCGACCATCGGCGACACACCGGCCGCGGTGGGCATCAGGCCGAAGACGATCCACGGTTGGCGGCCCATCTCGGTGAAGATCCAGCCGAAGGACGCCGCGAACAGGGGCAGCAGCGGCACGAGGATCGCCAGGCGAAGCGCCCACGGGCTGCTCGGGCGCCGGTCGCCGCGGTAGGCCCACAACGCCCAGAGCGCCCAGAGCGCTGCGAGCATCCCGACGCCGATCATCAACCGGAACATCCAGTAGGTCAACGGGATGTTCGGCGCGAAGCTGTCGATCCCGGTGCCCGCATAGGCCTGGGCGTACTCGGCGTTGAGGTCGTTGATGCCCTCGACCTCCCCGTCCCAGGTGCCCGTGGCCAGGAAGGACAGGACGTTCGGGATCGTGACCGAGAAGACCTCCTCGGAGCCATCGAGCGTTCCGACGGTGAAGATCGAGAAGTCGGCTGGCTGCTCGGTCTGGTAGAGCGCCTCGGCGGCCGCCATCTTCATGGGCTGCTGCTCAGTCATGATCTTGCCGTCCACGTCGCCGGAGATCGAGACAGCGACCGCGGCGACCAGGGTGGTGACCGCGCCGAGGCGCAGGGTGGACCGCGCGACGTCCGCACCCTTGTCGCGCAGCAGCAGGTACAGCGAGATGCCGGCCACGAGCGCGCCGGCGACCATGAACGACGCGGAGAGGGTGTGCACGAACGCGATGACGGCAGTGTTCTGGGTCAGCACGGTGACGAAGTCGTTGAGTTCGGCGCGGCCGGTCTCGGCGTTGAACTCGTAGCCGACCGGGTGCTGCATCCACGAGTTGGCCGCGAGGATGAAGTAGGCCGAGAGCATGGTGCCCAACGAGGCCAGCCAGATCGTGGCCAGGTGCAGCTTCTTCGGCAGGCGGTCCCAGCCGAAGATCCACAGGCCGAGGAACGTCGACTCCAGGAAGAACGCCAGCAGGCCCTCGATCGCCAGCGGCGCGCCGAAGATGTCGCCGACGAAGCGCGAGTAGTCGCTCCAGTTCATCCCGAACTGGAACTCCTGGACGATGCCGGTGACCACGCCCATGGCGAAGTTGATCAGGAAGATCTTGCCGAAGAACTTCGTTGCCCGCAGCCACTTCTCGTTGCCCGTGCGCACCCAGGCGGTCTGCATGCCAGCGACCAGCCAGCTCAGCCCGAGCGTGATCGGGACGAAGAAGAAGTGGTACACAGTGGTGATGGCGAACTGCCAGCGGGCGAGATCCAGGACGTCCATTCGAATCCTCGTCTGTGCCGACGGGCCACAGTGGCCCAGTCGCCCACAGCCTCCCACTTGCCGTCGGGGCGGTTCGCATGACTCATGCCCGTAATGCCGCGGGACGAAGGTCCCGGTTCGCCGGGCCCACGGTCAATACCGGCCCGGGTATCCCCCGAGAGGGCCGGATGAACGCGTGAGCCAGGTCACACCACGGTCCGGATCGCCGATGCGATCGGCGATCTCGCCGACGATCACATCGGGGGCGGCGGCGTGTCGTCCGGGAAGGCCGAGGTGTCCTCGGGGACGGTCGCCGACAGCTCGGCCACCTCCTCGGCGGTCAGCGCGACCTGCGCCGCCGCCGCCGACGAGCGCGCCGTCGCCGGTCGGGTCGAGCCGGGGATCGGGATCACCTGGGGACCGAGCCCGAGCAGCCAGGCCAGCGCCACCTGCTGCACGGACAGTCCCCGCTCGGCGGCGATCCGGGCGAACGGCTGGTAGCGCGAGCCCAGCTCGCCGGCCTGGGCCGCACCGCCCAGCGGCGACCAGGGCAGGAAGGCGATGCCCCACTGCTCGCAGCGGGCCACGACGTCCGCACCGACCCGGAACCGCGGGGAGAACTCGTTCTGCACCGCGACGATGCCGCCCTGCTGCGGGCCGCCGACCAGGGCCAGGGCCCGATCGAGTTGGGCGAGGCTGACGTTGGACAGCCCGATGTTGGCCGCGACGCCGTCGGCCCGGACCTGCGCCAGCCCGCCCACCTGATCGTCGAACGGCACACCCGGGTCGAGCCGATGCAGGTAGTACAGGTCGATGACGTCGACGCCGAGCCGATCGGCCGAAGCGCGGGCAGCCGCCCCGAGGGCCTGCGGGTCGCCCGCCCGCCCCCACACGTCCCCGTGCGGTCCCGGGGCCCGGGTGATCCCGCCCTTCGTGGCCAGGACGATCCGGTCGCGGTCGGCCGACGAGCCGGCCCACGAGCGCACCGCCTCGCCGACGAGCACCTCGTTGTGCCCGAACTGGGCGCCGTCGGGGGCGTAGATGTCGGCCGTGTCGAGCAGGGTCATGCCGCTGTCGAGGGCCGCGTGCACCGTGGCCAGGGCGCGGGGCCGCTCCGCGAGCATCCCGGCGCCGGACAGGGGCATGCAGCCCAGCCCGATCGGGTGGACGGACAGGGCTGCGATCCGGCGCTGCGTCATGGGGGCGAGCCTGCCACGGAACCCCCGCGGGTTTCCCACTAGCCTGCCGGTATGACGCTGCGCAGGTGGGTGCTCATGGTCGCCCTCGGCGCAGCGCTCGCGGTCCTGGTCGTGGGGGCGGTCCTCGTCCGCCAGTACCACCTCACCTCCACGAGCGTGGCCGAGGTCAGCGCCCGGCTCGCCCCGGCCAACGAGGCCGCCACCGGCCTGGGCGACGACATCAACGCCATGGATCGCAGGTTGCGCATCTACGTGACCTCCGGGGACGACGGCTACTGGCTGCTCTACCAGGCGTCCGTCACGTCCGCGCGGCGCAACCTCGGGAAGGTCGACTCCCTCGTCGGCGGCACCCCCCCGTTCGAGGTCTACGTCGACGACGTCGCCGAGGAGCTGGACCACTGGCTGCAGACCGTGGGAGCGCCGGTGGAGCAAGCCATGACCACCAAGGACCCGGTCGGCGCCCAGGAGATCCTCGACGACCCCCCCAGCCAGTCGAGCTACACGATGCTGGTCACCGAGAACGCGCGGCTGGTCGCGCTCATCGAGGCCGAGCAGGACGACACCTTGTCCGAGACCGAGACCGCAGCCGGTCGCCTGCTGCTGGCGATCGCGATGGCGATGGCATTGGCCGTGCTGCTGCCGGCCGCGAGCCTCGTGGCGCTGCACCGTCAGGTGCTGGCCCCGATCGACCGGCTGCGCCGCCAGCTGCGCGCAACGGCGGCCCCCGGGGGGCATGACTCGGTGATCGTCCCCTCCGGGCCCCGCGAGCTGGTCAACCTGGGCACCGACGCGGAGGCGCTGCGCCGTGCGCTCGTCACCGAGCTGGACCAGTCCAACGCGGCCCGGTCAGCCCTCGAGCAGGAGGGCCCGGTGGTCGACGCGATCCGCCACGAGCTCGCCGCCCGGGAGGAGCCCGGCGGCGTCGGCGTGCAGATCGAGGGAATCCTGCGCCCCGCGGAGGGGATGCTGGCCGGCGACTTCTGGGACCGCATCGCACTGCCGGACGGGCGCTCCGCGGCCATCGTCTGCGACGTCTCGGGGCACGGCCCGCGCGCCGGCATCGTGGCGATGCGGCTGAAGACCGCGATCACGCTGGGCCTGATCTCCGGCCAGGGCACGCCGGAGATCCTGCACCGGGCGTGCGACACGTTCGTCGACGAGCCGGGCCGGTTCGCCACGGTCGCGATCCTCGTCGCAGACCCGCGCTCGGGGACCCTGGAGTGGGTCAACGCCGGCCACCCGGCCCCTCGGGTGATCCGCCCGGGCGGGCGGATCGAGCGGCTCGATCCGACCGGCCCGATGGTCTCCTGGCTGATCGGGGCATGGACGACCCGCGCGACCGAGCTGCTGCCCGGCGACGTCTGCCTGGCGTTCACCGACGGGGTCCTCGAGAGCCGCGACGCCGTCGGCGACGAGCTGGGCGACGACGCGCTGGACGCGATGCTGGTCTCGGCGCTGCCCGAGTCGAGCGCCTCCACGGACCTCCCCGACCTGACCGCGCGCGTCATGGGGCAGATCCGCGAGCGGGCCGTGGACATCGGCCGCGACGACCTGACGCTGGTGGGGCTGCGGATCGAGCCGGTGGAGGCCGTGCAGTTCCCCTCCCCGCGCCGGTAGGACCTACCGCAGGAAGCCGCCGGACTGGTGGGCCCACAGGTCGGCGTACACGCCACCGGAGGCCAGCAGCTGGGCGTGCGAGCCCTGCTCGGCGATCCGGCCCTGCTCGAGCACGACGATCCGGTCCATCGCCTGGACGGTGCTCAGCCGGTGGGCGATGACGATCGTGGTGCGGCCCCGCATGGCCTCGGCAAGGGCGGACTGGATGTGCCGCTCGCTGTCGCTGTCCAGCGCCGAGGTCGCCTCGTCGAGGACCAGCACCTCCGCGTCCTGCAGCACGGCGCGGGCGATCGCGATCCGCTGGCGCTGCCCGCCGGACAGCTTGACGCCCCGCTCCCCGACCATGGTCTGGTAGCCGGAGGGCAGGGAGCGGATGAACGCGTCGGCGCTGGCCTTGGCGGCCGCGGCGCGGACCTGATCGTCGGCGGCCTCGGCCCGGCCGTAGGCGATGTTCTCCGCGATCGAGCGGTGGAACAGCAGGGGCTCCTGGGCGACGTAGGCGATCGCCCGGCGCAGCGAGGACTGGGTGACGTCGCGCAGGTCCTGCCCATCGATGCGGACCGCCCCGGCATCGACGTCGGAGAACCGCAGCAGCAGCCGGACCAGCGTGGACTTGCCGCTGCCGGAGTGCCCGACCAGGCCGATCTTCTCGCCCGGCGCGATCCGCAGGCTGAAGCCGTCGAAGAGCGCCTCCTCGCCCGCGCCCTCGTGGGCGAACCGGACACGGTCGAACTCGACCGCGCCCGCGCCCGGGCGCAGCGCTGCCTCGCTGGTGTCGGCGATCGCCGGCGGGATGCCGAGGATCTCGACCATGTCGTGGGCGTCGCCGAGCACCCTGTTGAAGTTGCGCATGACCTGGGTGACCTCCCACAGGTGGTTGGTCACCGTCAGCGTGTAGGTGGTCGCCAGG
>Ga0316576_10001732_pt1 | contig 12009 bp, 7 predicted proteins | sample S0NA_FD_203075 | JGI IMG/M metagenome (GOLD analysis project Ga0316576, IMG submission 203075) | Rhizosphere microbial communities from salt marsh grasses in Alabama, United States - S0-2_050615r3r5 | ecosystem: Host-associated > Plants > Roots > Rhizosphere | place: USA: Alabama | collected... | reverse complement strand
CCAGCTCGCCCAACGTCAGCGCAACACTGAGCAGGCCATTTGGCTGGCCAGCACTCAGCTTGCAGCCGGCAAGCTCAAGGACGCGAGGAAGACGGTCTTTGACGCCGCCGACATGGCGGTGGCCTGCCAGGATGAGGCTGTGTCTCTGCTCCTGAATCGGATCGACGAGGTCATGGCCCACCGGAAGGCAGAACGGTGGGCCAACAACGGCCGTGTGTTCGGAGATCTGTTGGCGGGTCTTTTCGTCGTCAACCAGGCGGTCTCGGCCCACTATGGCGGTACCCCGACCGCGACCGGCGCCGGCGCCGCGCCGGTGGTCGCTGTTGTCGGCGGGACAGCAGACGGAGCGGCGGACCCGTGCAGCTTCAACTACAGCTACCCGAATGTCTGGGTGACGGAGCCGGCCTGTGGGTGCAGCGGCTATCACTTCGATCCCACGAAGCTGAGGTGCGTGCGATGAGGAGGGGACGGATGGCGAACTTGGTGGAACGTTGGTTCATGCTGACGACCTGGATTGTGCTCGCCGCGGTCTCGGCGTTGCCGGTCGAAGCCATGTCGAAGAAAGAGCGGGCCGCCCTCGAAAACGCCGATCGCGAGTGGCGTGGCGCCGTGTGCAGGAATCGGATTCCGATCGTCGTCAGGAAGCCGAAGAAGGACGACTGGACCCGGTGCCAGTGGATCTACTACACCGAGAAGGGCGGCAACGAGCGGGTCAAGGTGATGGTCTCCGACGGTGCCGCGGTTCACCGCGCCTTCTACGGCGGCGCCATGCCGCCCGGGACGGAGTTCAAGGCGCTGGGCTGGTTCACAGAGAAAGGTGGTGACCACCTCCATCTCGAGCTCGAGCTGGTCGGCCAGCCGGTCCGGTTACGGGTGTACTACATGGATGACTGGGTCGGCGAGGTCGGCGTCGGGCGTCTCGAGGAGTTCGAACGGTGGGTCAGATACGACTTCCTGGATGTTGTTTCGGCGCCATCGGAACAGCTCATCGAGGTGCCCGAGACCGCCGGATCGAGCGGTAGTCCGCCGGCGGTTGGTTCGTCCTCGGAGCCGGCAGCCCTCCCTCCCGACGCTTCGGACGGGCCGCCGTCCGTCGAGATCATTGCGGTCGCGGTTCAGCCGCCGCGGGGTTGTCCACCGATCTGGTCATCAACTACAGCGTGTCCGGGATCGCGCCTGGGCCCGGTTTCGAGGTGGTCGAGGTGAGGGAGATCTACCTAGGCGGCGACCGGATCGCCGGCTTCGAGGAACGGCTCCTGCGTGGCAACGGCGACTACCCGTCGCGGCAACCTCTGACGATCCCCGCAGGAACTGCGCCGGGGATCTACACCCTCAAGGCCAAAATCGTGATGGCCGGTCGCGAGATTACCGGTTCGGCCTTGTTCGAAGTGACCGCTCCGTGAGACATGCCGTGCCGTGGGTGACGCCTATCCCGGAGTCGAGATGAACCGGCCGATTGTCCCGTTGCTCTGCGCCCTCGCACTCTTCGGTTTGGCCGGAATCGCCGTTGCCCAGGACGGCGGACTCTCCGCGTGTCGGGGGGATGCAATCCAGCTGGCTGCCTTCGACGTGGCCTGCCCGAGCGCCTTCGCCGAAGCGCCAGACGAGGCCGAGGCGCCGGTTTCATGGCTGACCGGCGAGGCCGTTGGCAAGCGCCTGAGTCCGGTGCGGGTCTCGGCGGTCGATGTGGGCATCCGCAGCGAGATCGTCGACGCCAATCCGCTCTTCTTCGCCGACTGTACATGGCAGGACAACCAGCCGTACCCGACATTCTCCGGCCGGACGTCGCTCGCGGAGCTGAGCTTCGAGAAGCTCTCCGGTCTCGACCAGGGCCGGATCGGCGTCGCAGCCGACGGTGTCAGCCGGCTGCTGATCAAGCTCACCGCGCCGGCCGATGGCGCCTTCGACGCGCAGATCCTCGGTAGCGGCGACAATGGTGAGCTGGCCGTCGTCAACTCAGGCTCGACCTGCGGCGTCGACGGCGGCCACCTGGCCTTCCTCGTCTACCGCGCCCCGGCCGACTTCGGACTGGGCTCGGGTTTGAGGCCGCCGGAGGAGAAGGTGGGCCCGGCGGAGTCCCGCGAGGTCTTCGTCAAGGTCGTCTTCACACCGACCGACACCGAACGGGTCCCGGTCCTCGAGGACATCGTCGACCTCCAGGTCGTCCGGCCGCCGGTGGTCCTGGTCCACGGCCTCTTTGACAACCCGGTCGACTGCTGGATGACGCCGCCGCCCTACGGTCTCGATCCGACATCGACCGCGGTCGAGACCCTGCCGGCGCGCCTGGAAGTGTCAGGTATCGTGCCCTTCCTCGTCGACTACCGGGTCACCAACGGCAGCCGCGACGGGAACGCCAACAGCTCGTTCGAGGACAATGCCTTCGTTGTCTGGACCAACGGGCGCGAACCGTCGTGGATGGACTCCACCGAACGATACACGCCCGCGACCACGCTGACCAACCCGACCACCGGCGAGACCGCCCGCGGCGGCGGCATCCGGCACGCCCTGGAGTACTACCGCAACGAGCTCGGCATCGCCGTCGCCCAGGCCGACGTGGTCGGCCACAGCATGGGTGGCCTTCTGGCCAGGGTCAACGCCGCCAAACCCTCGTATCGCCGAGTCGACAACTTCTGCGCCGGCGACATCAACCGCCTCGTCACCATCGGCACGCCCCATCACGGCAGCGAGCTGATGGAGGTGTTCTTCCATCTCACTCAGTCGGAAATCGAGGACGAGGCCTGGTCGTCGTTCTTGCTTCGATCGACGGCGTCGTTCGCGAGTGACCTGTACTTCGGGGCGAAAGGGGGCTCCGAGGCCATGCGAGATCTTGATGTCGGCAGCGACGCGCTGCGCACCATCGGGACCACGAGGATCCCCTCGCACGTGGTCGTCGGGGTCACCCGCGAGGGCGGGCTCGAGGATCGGCTCTACGATGAGTCGGCACGCTACCTGACGGTGTTCACCTGGGCGGGCGCCATGTTCTGGGCCTACCCCGAGAACCTGGAGTCGTACCTGGACGAGATCTCAAAGGACTGGACGGGTCCGCGCGCTGAGGCCTTCGCCAACGCCCGGGCCGAGCTCTCGGAGCTCATCGAGTCGGAGTACGGATACTGGCTCGCTCTCAGGGAGAGCGGCCAGATGGAGAGCTGGCTGAACCCCGGGACCGCGCGGGGCAATCGCGTCAGCGTCCCGGTCGACGTTCCGTACCTCTTCCTCGACGCCCTGCGAAACCTGATCTTCCGCTTCGACAAGAACGACTCGATCGTGCGCGTGGCCAGCCAGCTCGGCGGCCTCGACCCCGCCTCGCAGTACGTGACCCTGGTCGACATCGACCCGCGCGGTGCGACGACGCCGGACATCGCCGAAAGCACCCTGCACTCGTGGGAGCCGCAGCACTCGAAGCTCCAGATCCACCTGGCCCGTCTGCTGAAGTCGGGTTTGGAGCGCTTCGCCGACGAGCTTCCCCCGGCGGGTGCGTCGCTCGAGGGCGCCGAGCCGCCCGCCAACCTCGGCGCCGCCTGGCGGGTCACCGGCGACTGCGCGGCCGCGTGGTCGAACATGGCACCCCGGCACGTCGACGCCTTCCGGGAGGTGGCGCAGCAAAGAAACACGATCGTCATGGTGCGACCGGTGAACCCCGATGCCACGCCCCTGATCGTCCGCGGCGAGGCGACCAAGGGGATGAACGTCAAGGGTAAGAGCTCGAGCTGGGGGCCCCAGAAGGGCTACATCCCGGCCGACCAGACCTACAGCAAGCTGTGGCGCACGCTCAAGGACAATCCCGCGAAGCGCAGGTCCGAGATCAGGAAGTATCAGGGCAAGACCGATGAAGTGCTGTATTGCCGGGCGAAACCGGGTGAGTCCGACGACGATACGCGCAAGAGGTGCGGCAAGTACACGATTCCCGCCGACCATCCGGTGAACCCGGGCCAGCCCATCGCTGTCACGCGGCCATTGGAGCATGCCTGGCCGCCGTGCCCGCACAGTCAGGACGCCGCTTGCGTCGCCGAGGAGGGTCAGTTCTGCGGCGCGGCGCCGGACGATGCCTGTCGGGCCTCCCAGCGGGTCTACAGCGTCTGGGCCAAGCCCCGCGTCGCCGAGACCGGTGAGGAGGCAGAGAGCTGGCTCTTCTTCTGCCGCGAGCGGGCCGACGGACCGCGGGTCGTCGATGCCTGCACCTGCGAGCAGTTCTTCGACTGGCGGACGGCGGCGGGTGAGTTCGACCTCGAGGTCGAGCCTTCTGCCGCGGTCACGCCGCAGTCGTGCAGCGAGCTCCGGCCGCTCGAGGTCCTGGCCGACAACTCGCACCCGCAGACCGCCTACTTGACGGCGGACTACGACCTGCTGGCCATCGGCTTCTTCTGTCCAGAAGGCGGTCCGCGCAGCCCCGGATGCCAGAGCGTGGGTCCCGGCGAGCCGCCGTCACCGCCCCCGCCCTTCGATCCTTTCAAGGGGTGTATCACCGACGAGCAGTGGAATCTCGTGGACGCCCTCAACGAAGCTGTGGAGCACAGCGGCCACACCGGCGGTCGCGTCGTCCACCACGGTCCCGAGAACAACTTCAACGAGTCGCCCTACGTCGATTACCCGATTACCGTCTTCGAGCCGGATCCGGACGCGGGGCCGGGCGGCAAGGCGAGGGTGCTGTCGATTCCGAAGGGTCCAAAAGGCTTCCGCGATCTGCATCTGAAGCGTTACTTCGAACGGAAGATCCGCCAGGGTTACTGGCTCTACCCGAACACCCACACCACCGCCATGTGGGCCTGGGCGCTGAAGAACCCCGAAGGCAGATGGCTCGGCTGGAACGAGGAGGACCAGCCCGCGATCTGGGGCGCGGAGGATCCCGACCAGCTGACACCCCCGCCGTGCGCCCTCGACTTGGTCGATGATTCGAGCTCAGGCGCTGAGAGGACGAGTCGGGAGTCGAGCGGTGGCTAGGAGCTTGTAGCGTGAAGGTGGCGGATAGATTCCGGAGAGCCGTGAAGTGCCATTTGAGGCGCGATTTCGGAGCAGTACTCAGAGTACGGGCCGAAAAGGCTACGAAAAAGGGCCTTCACGGAACCCGAAAGACGCCGCTGATCTTTGCGCTACAAGCTCCTAGCCGGGTCGTTCTCTACATGGGACTCTTCCTTGCAGCATCGATCCTGCTGACACCGCAGTGTGCCACCGCGAAGGAGACCATCGTCGGCCGGGTCGAGGTCGGCGCGTCCGGCTACGAGATTCCGGTGGAGATCACCAATCGGAGCGCGGACGTCGTGCGGGGAATCACGGTCAGCGTTGTCGGGCAACCGGAGGGGCTCACCGGTTTCGTGGTCGACCCGCCGACGGTGGATGTTCTCGAACCGGGCGAGAACCAGACTGTCCTCGTTGCCTTCGACGTGAGCGACAACGCGCCGGTACGCCCGCGCGCGGAGATCGCGCTCGAGCTGCGGGTCGCCGAGGGCTTCCTCGACGACCCCGACCCCGTGGTCGTCGTCGGGGTAGGTGAGGATCCGACGGAAGAGCCCGATGAGGACGCAGCCGAGGAACCCCGGGAAGAAGGGGCGGCGCCGGTTCTCCATCTGGTGAGGCTCGAGCGCCGGGGCGAGGCCCGGGAGCATCTGAGCCTCGGGACCGAACAGCAGCGGCACGGCTTCTTCAACGAGGCCGAGTTCGACGAGATCCTCAGCGCCGAGTTCGGGGCTGCGCCGACAACGATCGTCGCCGGAGAACCCTTCGAGTTCGACGCGTCGGCGATGCGCAGCGTTCGCTACGCGGATGGCTCGTTCTGCTTCCTCGGCGATCCGCAGCCGGACAGCAACAGCGTTCGGGCCTCGTTGAGCGTCGGTAGCGTAGCAACGGAGCGCCGCGGCACGGTCGGCATGTCGAACTACTGCGGCAACAACCTCAAGAGCTCGGCGGAATGGCATACCGGCAGTACGGCGCACTCCTTTACCAATGTCTTCACCGACGAAACTCGCGTCACGGTGAAGGCGACGCCCACAGGCGTCGAGCGAACCGAGCGTGGGGGCGAGCTTGTCGAGGTGAAGTACCGATACACGGTCGAGGTCAGCGGATCGGGCGAGCTCCTCGAGGAGCCCTCCACGACCGACGTGGTGCTCATCCGCCAGGCCTACCGGACCGACGAGCACGGCCGCGCGGTGTCCGAGATTCCGGCCGGCTCCTCGCTGACCGCGAAGCTGGTCGCCCCGACCATCACCTCGGGCAACAACATCGGCCTGAGTCTGGTCTACGAGCCGGTCCCGGCCGACGCTGCAGTGCCGCCGGGGCCGGTTTCCTTCGATGGTCCGGAGCCGTTCCCGCCGACTCCGGGGCGTTCCGACGGCGACGAGAACCCGTCGGCCGGGGACGACGGGACCGACGACGGTTCCGGCGACGTGGGAATCGATCCGGGAGAGGGTAGCGGGGTCGTGGGTGTTGGGGAGGCATCAGGAACCGAAGGCAGCGGAATCGGGACGCCCTCCTCCTCAGGGGCGATCGACCCGACCGACTCCGAGATCGCTGCGCTCATCGCCCAGTGGGTGGCGGTGGCGGAGCCTCCGGAAAACGCGACCGCCGGCGCCGACCTCCGGTACAACGAGTGGGGGCTCATGGTCGGCTCCACCCCGAGCGGCACGATCACCGCGACAGGTCGGCCTGACGATGTCGGAGCGAGAACCTCCCCGGAGTATCTGTGGGGCCTCAAGGACCGGCTCGACTCGGTCGATCACTGCACTCTCGGTGAGTATGTCGAGGGTCGTTTGGCGAGGAGTGGGCCGGTCGGCTGTGCCGGGCGGTACATGGGCGAGGTCCGGGATCTGCAGGGTCGAGAGGCGTCCAGCGCACGCAACGCGATCGAGCAGCTCAAGTGGATCCCCGTTGTGATGCGGGGCGACCCGGCGCCGTCCCCCGATCTCGTTGGACACGTCCAGCGGCAGGAGCCGCCGCCGAGGACGCGGCAACCTCGCGGCCGGACGGTCCAGCTCTGGCTCTATGACGAGGCCGCTCCACACCTGACCACGGTGCCCGACCTCGTCGGGCGGTCGACAAGGATGGCCAGGGCCTGGCTCGAGGAGGTGGGACTGGTGGCGGTGGTACAACGGGGCAGCGCCGCGACCACGACGGACCAGGTGGGCACGGTCGAGCGCCAGGAGCCTCCGTCGGGGAGCAGCCTTCCGGAAGGTGGGGCAGTTGTGCTTCATGTCTACGGTGACCGGGCCGCAGCCCCGGTGGTCTCCGCTCGACCGTCACCCGCCATTGACTGCTCGCGTTGGCCCGGTAGTGTGGCCTCCACTCAACCGTCCGCCGGCGAGCAGGTCTGTGACTGCCCGTCCGGTTCCCGCTGGAACGCGTCGGGGACCGGGTGCGAGCTGGTCGACGATCCCGATCAGGCTCGTTGTGACCGTGATTGGCCGGGGACCATCGCACGACGTGACCCGGCCACCGGCCGGCCCGCGTGCGTGTGCCCATCCGGTCTTGCCTGGGACGAGAACGCCGGGGGCTGTGTCGCGGCAGGCGTCGCGGGAATCACGCCGATTCTGCCCGACCAACCCCAGGGCTGTGCTCACATGCCGGGCACCATCGCAACTCGGGATCCCGTGACCGGCAGGACGCAGTGCCGTTGTCCCGTCGGAAGCTGGGATGACGGCCAGCGTCGTTGCGTGACTGAGGCGCTGCCGCCGGTCGAACCGGCTGTTTGCGTTCAGCACTACACCGACATTCGGCTTGCCGGCGTCACCGGCGATTCGGCAGCTGCCGCACGGGCGGAGGCCGCGGCGCGGGAAGCGGGGTGCAACCCGGGACACATTGCCGAGGCGGTCGCGTCGGGTACGAGCTGGGGAGAGATCTCACGCAGCATCGGTGGCTCCACCGGTGGCACCGGCAGCGGCAGAGACGCCGATAACCCGATCACCCCGATCACAGAGCCGGCGCCGGACAAGCACGAGGGTGACGCCAGCGTGTCCTCCCGCTTCGTCCAGATCTGCGTCATCGACGTCAACTCGGTGCTCGACGACCACTACCATCTGCTGGTCAACGAACGCTATGTCGGCGATGTCGCGAACCCCGAAGGCGGCACCACCTGCTACAACGCGATGCTGCGCGGAGGAACGAACCGGCTTGAGCTTCGGCTCTACGCTACGCGAGGCCAGAGCACCAAGCTCAAGATCTCGCTCAACAATGACGAGTACTCCGCGATTTTCGTCGGAGAGAACAACCACATCTGGAACGTGACCGCGCCCTGACGGCCGGCTACCCCGACCACCTGTCGGGACCCGTGTACTCGTTGCGCGGTACCCTGAGGCCTGGCACGAGGTCACGTTCGGGCACGATGGTGATGGCCTTGGGGTGCTCGGGGCAGGCAAACTCGCACAGACCGCAGCCGGTGCAGGCACTCGAGCCGACCAGTGGTCGGCTGCCGATCATCATGATCGCTCGGTCTGGGTAGGGACAGGCCTTGAAACAGGCGGTGCACAGCTCACCCTTGAAGGTGATGCACCGCCGAGGGTCGACCTTGGCGATGCCAATCCTGACGCGGCTTGGCCCTTCGAGGGGCGCAACGAGCGCGCCGTCGGGGCATGCGGCGACGCACGGCAGGTCGTCACACAGCCGGCACGGTCGTACGCTCGGTTGGATGGCCGGGAGCTTCCGACCGTCCTTCTCGTCGATCGCGATGATGGCGTTGACCGGACACACAGGAATGCAGTCGCCGCATCGGGTGCAGGCGTCGAGGAAGGCTTCATCCGGGACCAGTGCGCCGGGCGGCCGGAGGACCTTGCCAGGGTCCGGCGCCCCGGCCCTGGAGACCGCCCTGGATGCGTCGCGGAAGGCGCTGAACCAGGAGGTCAGCAGCTCGCGACGGGACCGGCGGGGGTCGTCGGTCACCCTTTGGCTCCGGCGGGGATCGGGATTTCGTTCCAGGCGGCGGTATCGGTGATCCGGTGGACCTCGGTTCGATCGACGGCGTCGCTGACGAGGGTGTGAATCTCGAGGGCCGATTCAGCCGCATCGAGCTCGTCAGGGTATGACTTCGTAGCCGGACTCTCCGGCATCAGAAACGAGCAGCAGTCGAAGTGGGGCTGGATCGACAGCTCGTAGGTGCCGACGCGGCGCGCCAGACGGATGATCTCCTGCTTGTCGAGGCCGATCAGGGGCCGAAGCACCGGCAGCGATGCCACTGCTTCCACCGCGGCCAGGTTCTCGATCGTCTGTGATGCGACCTGGCCGAGGCTCTCACCCGTCACAAGAGCACGAGCTTTGAAACGGCGGGCGGTTCGTTCGGCGAGACCGACCATGAACCGGCGGTAGAGCAGCACACGCAGCGCTGCCGGACAGCGCGCCGCAACCTGCTCCTGGATGTCGAGCAACGGCACCATGGCAAGGCGTGAGGGACCCTGATAGCGGTTCAGAACCCGCACGAGGTCGTGGATCTTTTCCAGGCTCGCCGGATCCGTGCGAGGGACGGAGTGGAAGTGGACGAAATCGAGCCGCATGCCACGCTTCATCATCATGTAGGCGGCGACCGGCGAGTCGATACCTCCGGACAGCAGACACGTGGCGCGACCGCTGACGCCGACCGGTAACCCGCCCGGTCCGTCCACGCGTCGGACCCACGTGTAGAGCCCGGTGGCGTCCACCAGTACGTGAATGGTGAGATCCGGGTCGCGCAGGTTCACCTGCCAGTCGGTGACCCGCTGGACCGCCGCGCCGGCAGCCCGCTCGATCTCAGGGGAGGTCAAGGGGAAGGTCTTGTCCGAGCGCAGGCAGCGGATCGCAAAGCTCGAGGCTCTCAGGTCGCCAACCCGCGCCGCCAGGAACCCCTCCAGGTCCTCCATGGTGAATCCCGCGTGCTCGACCGCCATGATGGCGCCGAGCCCGAAGACGGTACCGAGCCTCCGTGCGACCTCGGTGAAGTCCACCGCCTCCGAGAAGCTCACCAGGACCCGCCAGGCCGGCCGCGTCACCTCGGCCCCCGGCAGGTCGCGGATCACCTCGCGGACGTTGTCCGTCAGAGTGCGCTCGAACCATTTGCGGTTGCCGCCCTTGAGACTGATCTCGTTGGTGGTTGCGAGGACCTGGGTGACACGCTCCATCCGGCTAAGAGTACCACCTGCAGCAAGGGATGCCGGGCTCGGCCGAAGGCGCGGTTCCAGACCCGGGCCTGGAGCAGGAGCAGGATCCGGATCCGTACCCGCGTCCGGAGCAGGACCCGGACCTGGACCCGGAGCCGAAGCCGGACCCGTGCCCGGACCAGGATCCGGGTCCGGCCGCGGCTCTTGGTGAGGGTTCGGTTCCTGGAAGGGGCCGTGGCGGAGGACGGGACGCCCGCCCCACAATCCTCGCGCCGATCCAGGTTTCGGGATGTTGTGGCTGCGGGCGTCTCGCCCACAACGGGACGTTGAGGGTTCATCGAACCGTCTCGGCATCTGGCTCCGGCTCGGGTCGGAATCGGGATCGGGATCGGGAGAAGGAAAGGGCGAGGGAGAGGGAGACGGAGAAGGAACGGGAACGGTGCCGGGGGAAGGGGGGCGGCCGTTGGCCGAGATGCGCGACAATGGACCCGATGGACGATTCGACGTTGACCGAGGAGGATGCGGCGATTGCCTGGGCGTTCGCGTACAACGCCCATGACCCCTTGGTGCTGGCGCCGATCCTGGCCGACAACGTCCGGGTGATGTCTCGTTGGGTGATCCACGATCTGGTGGGGAGCGAGGCCTATCTCGACTACCTGGCGAGGAAGTTCGATACTCTCGAGCGGACGGGCTCGGCGGTGCGGGTCGAGATTGCGGCGACACCGGGCTTGAACGGCCGTCCCTGCGCCCTGCTCGAGCAGGATGGCGTGCTCGTGGCGACAGTGCTCTTCGATGTCATTGGTGGCCAGTTGTTGCAGGTGAGCCTTGGGGCTGATCCGCCCCCGGCCAGCTGCCTGCGCTCGGGCCATTACCCCGGATTCGATGTTGATTCGGATGTTCTGTTGAACTAGGAGCTTGTAGCGCAAAGATCAGCGGCGTCTTTCGGGTTCCGTGAAGGCTCTTTATCGTTGCATTTTCGGCCCGTACTCTGAGTACTGCTCCGAAATCGCGCCTCAAATGGCACTTCACGGCTCGCCGAAATCCATCCGCCACCTTCACGCTACAAGCTCCTATCCCGGATCATTCGCGAGTGATCTGCTGCACGACGAGATGCGCGGTGCGCCGCGGAGTTTTCTCGAAACGGTCGCTCAACGTACCGCAAGGTCGCCTTCGCTCCCGTTTTTTTCGAGAACCCCGCCACGCTTGCGCCTCCCGCCGGTCGCGACGAGCTCTGATGAATGATCCGGGTCAATCAGGGTCCCGTGTCCGAGATTCCATGCGCGAAGGGGTGGGATCAGACGAAGGTCTCGTCGATCAGCCGCATGAGGATCTCGAGGAGGGCGTGTGAGCTCATCCGGTCGGGCTCCTCAAGGAGCCCGTCGAGCTCGGCGTCTCGCCCCGTGAGATCGTACAGGCCGTCGACTAGCTCGGCACTGACGCCACCCTTGCCGAGCTCGGACATGGCCCAGGTCAGGAGCTTGTGGTCGAAGGCCACGAGATCGCCGCGATTGCTGATCTTCTGCTGGTGGTATGCGAAACGCTCGACGCTCGGCCAGATCTCGGTGGCCATCGCGAGGTCCCGGTCGGCGAGCCTCCATGTGGCGAGTTGGCCACGGATTGCGATCATCGTGAGCTGCTCATCGAGTCGGATCTGGTCCCAGGTCGACGATTTCATGATCCGATCGACGGACCGTTCGACCGCCCCGAGCAGCGTCTCGTACTCGTTGGCGGTGACCGGCGCGGGCCGCGCGAAGGCGAGGCCGAAGGGGCCGATCGTCTTACGGATCGCGATGGCGGCAGCGAGCGGAGAATCGGGATCGATTTCCGGACGCACCATCCCCTTAGACGACGGGGGTGCAGGCGCCGGCGGAGGGGGCCGTTCCGCTTTCGGCGGTGCGGTCGTGGTCTTGGTCGCCTGTAGGTCCGCGGCTCTTTGGATGAGAGTATCCGTGATCCGCTT
>Ga0316576_10001731_pt1 | contig 12011 bp, 6 predicted proteins | sample S0NA_FD_203075 | JGI IMG/M metagenome (GOLD analysis project Ga0316576, IMG submission 203075) | Rhizosphere microbial communities from salt marsh grasses in Alabama, United States - S0-2_050615r3r5 | ecosystem: Host-associated > Plants > Roots > Rhizosphere | place: USA: Alabama | collected... | reverse complement strand
CGGCACCGACGCCAAGGCCCAGCAACGCACGGTCCGCCTCACCGTGGGGCAGTCCCATACGATCCAGGTACCGGGCACCATCACCAAGGTTCAGGTCCTGAACCCATCGGTGGCCGACGTCGCCACCTACTCGACTCGTGGCGCCACAGTGGTCGGCGTCAACGCGGGCAGCACCGAGGTCCACATCTACGCCGGGAAACGGCGCTTTCGCTACAACATCAGCGTCACCGCGGTGGAGACCAGCGGCCTGCTCAAGCAGGTGCGATCGTTCCTCGGCAAGATCGTCGGGATCTACCCCAGAGTGTTCGGCGAGACCATCATCCTCTCCGGCTACGCGTTGACCGCGGATGACTACGGGCGAGCCCAGCAGGCGACCACGATCTTCGGGAACAAGGTGCAGAACCAGGTTCGCTTCAAGCCGAGCGCTGTCGAGCAGATCAATCAGATCCTGAGGCGCAGCGGCCTCGGGAATGTGAAGGCGAACCTGATCGGCGGGACGGTGTTCCTCGAGGGGGCGGTGGCCTCGGTCGAGGAGATGGCGAAGGTCAAGGCGCTGCTCAAGACCTACGGCCTGAAGGCGGAGAACCTGCTGACCGTGGGGGGCGGGCGCCAGGTCCTGGTGGACGTGCAGTTCGTCGAGATGCGCAAGAGCGGGCTGAATCGTATCGGTATCAAGTGGCCCGACGCCTACACGGTGACCGCCCAGGGGACGATCTCGGGGACCATCCCCATCGCTCCCTCGGGCCAGAACCAGATCGAGCTGCAGATCCTGTCGCCGGTGAACGCGGGCCAGGCCTCTCTCAACCTCCTCTTCTCCAGCGGGTATGCGCGGCTGCTGGCCCAGCCGAAGCTGGTCTGCGGCTCGGGGAAGGCGGCGGAGTTCTTGGTGGGAGGCGAGGTCCCCATCGTGGTGATCACGCAGTCGTCGGTGAGCATCGACTGGAAGGAATACGGCATCAAGCTCAAGATCAAGCCGGTCGCGGACAGCCTTGGCAACATCCAGAGCGAGATCTTCGCCGAGGTCAGCGAGCCCGACCGGAGCGTCGCGGTGCAGAACATCCCCGGCTTCCGGGTGCGCAAGTTCAAGACGGACGTCTCGGTGAAGGACGGGGCGTCCATCGTGCTGAGCGGCTTGTTCTCCAACACCGAGGAGAAGTCGGTGGCGAAGATGCCGCTCCTCGGGCACATCCCGATCCTCGGCGAGCTCTTCAAGTCCAGGGAGTTCCAGGAGAGGAAGACCACGCTGGTCGTGTTTGTCACGCCGAAGGTGGTCACCACAGAGCACCCCTGGGTCCGCAGCACGATCCAGGACATCCAGAAGATGTACAAGGACTACGAGGCGGAGATCGGGTGGCAGGTCTTTGACTGATCGTCTGAATCTGGCGGAGGCGCCATGTTTACAGTTGTGATCACGGAGAAGGGCGGAGAACAGCGGCGGCTGGACTTCGACAAGCCCGAGGTGACCATCGGACGCGTCCAGGGCAACGACATTATCCTGCCCAAGGGAAACGTGTCCAAGCGGCACTCCCGTATCGTGCTCAAGGACGGCAAGTTCATCATCGTCGATCTGAAGAGCACCAACGGAACCTATGTCAACGGCCGCAAGATCACCAGCCCTCTGGTCATCAAGAACACCGACAAGATCTACATCGGTGACTTCATCCTCCATGTGGAAGACAGCGCGGGCGCCCCAGCGATGACCCCGGGGCCAGCGGCCACCGCGCCGCCGGACCAGGGGCGCCGGCCGCCGCCGCCGTTGCCCAAGCGGAAGCCGTCCCGCCCCGTGGGGCCGCCGCCCTCCATGGATGACGACATGGGGTTCGGCGACACGGGCGGCCCCGTGCGTCAGCCCTCCTCTCCCCCTCCCAGGACCGGGGGGCCGGCCCCGATGCGTCGCCCGGCGGTCCGCGACACGGTCGGCCCGGACATGTCCGATCCGCCGCCGATGACCCCGTCGCCCCTCGACGCCGAGTTTCAGCGCACGCCGCCTCCCGCGATGGGGTCGGGGCCGGTGCCGCTGCAGCAGCCGCCGCAGCCGATGCCGCAGCCGATGCCGCCTCCCGCGGCGCCGCTGGCGGTTCCGCCGCCGGCCGCGCCAATGCCGGCGCAACCGGCGCCGATGCCGGTGCCCGAGCCCGCGCCGCAGCGAATCGAGCGTCCGTCACAGCCCGCGGCTGCCCCCGCGTCACAGCCGGCGGATCCGAGGCGGGCGAGGATCATCGAGCTGCAGAAGGAGATCCACGATCGGTTGCTCGAGTACCTCGACCTCCGGCGGATGGACATCGACCAGCTCGCCGACGAGGAGCTGTGGGAGAAGACCGAGAACGCCATCTGCGACATCGTCGAGGGGATGGACGGCGAGGGCGCGATTCCGGCGTTCGTGAACCAGGACGAGCTGATCAAGGACGTCCTCAACGAGGCGCTCGGTTTGGGCCCGCTCGAGGATCTGCTGGCGGACGACGGCGTGAGCGAGATCATGGTCAACCGCTCGGACCAGATCTACATCGAGCGCAACGGCGCGATCGAGCTGACGTCCTACTCGTTCTCCAGCGACAAGGCCGTGCTCGGCGTCATCGAGCGCATCGTCGCCCCGCTGGGGCGCCGCATCGACGAGTCGAGCCCGCTCGTGGACGCCCGCCTCAAGGACGGGAGCCGCGTCAACGCGATCATCCCACCGCTGGCCCTCAAGGGCCCGACGCTGACCATCCGCAAGTTCCGCAAGGAGTCCTTCACCGGGGAACAGCTGGTCGAGATGGGGTCGCTGAGCCGCGGAATGGTCGAGTTCCTGCAGATGTGCGTCACGGCGCGCAAGAACATCGTGGTCAGCGGCGGGACGGGGTCTGGCAAGACCACAACGTTGAACGTGGTCAGCAACTTCATTCCCCCGGTCGAGCGCATCCTCACCATCGAGGACGCGGCGGAGCTACAGCTCAAGCACCAGCACTGGATCCAGCTCGAGAGCCGCCCGCCCAACATCGAGGGGAAGGGCCAGATCACCATTCGGGACCTCGTGCGGAACGCGCTGCGAATGCGGCCCGACCGGATCATCGTCGGTGAGTGTCGCGGCGGCGAGGCCATCGACATGCTCCAGGCGATGAACACCGGGCACGACGGATCCCTGACGACCGCCCACTCCAACAGCCCGCGAGATACCCTCTCCCGCCTGGAGACGATGGTGCTCATGTCGGGGATGGAGCTCCCCGTGCGGGCCATCCGGGAGCAGGTGGCCTCTGCCATCAACATCATCGCCCACCAGTCCCGCTTCGCCGACGGATCGCGGCGTGTGACTCACATCACCGAGATCTCGGGGATGGAGGGGGACATCATCACGATGCAGGACATCTTCGTCTTCAAACAGGAAGGGTTCGACGAGCATGGACGGGTGCGGGGGCGCTTTGTCCCCACAGGGTTCGTGCCCCGCTTCTACGAGGACCTGCAGCGCAGGGGCATCCCCGTCAACATGAACATCTTCCGGGAGTAGAGCCAGCCGGCGGTGTACACCCTCGTTGCAAGGGATGGGCGGGGCCGCGTCATCGCCGCCATCCCCGTGACGCGGCGGCCGCTGACCGTAGGGCGGGCGACGGACTGTGCACTGGTGCTGCCCAGCACCGCGGTCTCGCGCATCCACGCATCGGTCTACATGCAGCCGGACGGCGCCGTCGTCATCAAGGACGAAAAGAGCGCGAACGGGGTGCAGGTGGACGGGAGGTACATCTCCGGGCCGACGCTGGTCACCGAGGCGAACCAGATCGCGATCTCGGAGTTTCAGCTGTATCTGGAGACGGCCTCGCAGGCAGACGCCCATGCGCCGGCCACCAAGCGGCCCCCGCCGTCCCGCAACGCGGTGGAGCGGGAGGAGCTCGAGACGATCCTCGAGGCCCAGGTGGGCGCGGGCACGCTGCTCGCGGCGACCAGCGTCCAGCTCGTCGGTAGGGGAGGGCCCTTCGACGGCACCGTGTTCTCGCTGAACCAGCCGTTGATGACGGTGGGGCGGGCCGAGGGCAACAACGAGATCGTGGTCGATGACCCGTCCATCAGCCGACGTCACGCGCAGATTCGGCTCTCCGCCACCGGCGACCGCTTCACCGTGCTGGACCTGCGCAGCTCGAACGGCACGTTCGTCGATGGTCAGCGCGTCAAGCGGGCCGAGTGCGGCGACGGCGCGATCGTTCGATTCGGTGACATCGCTTTCAAGGTCACGCTGGTTCGGCAGGCGCAGGAGAAACCCAGGCGGCGGCTGGGCCGTCGAGGGCTGCTCCTCGGCGGGCTGATAGTCGTCGTGTTGCTCGTGACCGTCGGGGTGATCGCCAAGCTCAAGCAGCCCAAGCCACCGCCGCCGCGCAAGATCAGCGCCGCGGCGCGGTTGAAGGAGCTGCAGGCCAAGATCCAGCGCTTCGTCGACGAGGGGAAGCGGCGGCTGGAGCAGCGACAGTGGAACGCGGCGGTCCAGGCCTTCAACAAGGCCCGGGATGAGGATCCACTCAACAAGGAGGCGGCCAACCTGCGGGAGACGGCGCTGGCAGAGCTCAAGAACGAGGAGATCTACAAGAAGGGGCTCGAGCTCTACAGCCTGGGAAACAAGGAGAACCTCGAGAAGGGCAAGGAGGTGTTCCTTCGCGTGCCATCCACGTCCGTCTACTACAGGGAGGTGCGCGACAAGCTCTGGACGATCAACGAGCGGCTGGCCGAGAACTACCGCATCGAGGGGGTCTCCCGCTGCAAGGCGCGCTACTGGGAGCAGTGCCATCAAGCGCTCTGCAAGTTCTTCGAGCTCCTCCCCGAGGGGAAGATGGTCCCGGGCGAGTCGCGGCTGCGCGAGGATCTCCAGGAGGTGATCAAGCGGCTTGGACGGCGCAAGGACTTTGTGCCGTGCGAGGCCCATCGATTTCTGCACCCGCAGGGCGAAACATCCGGTGAGACGCCGGAGGATGTCCTGGCGGAGAAGTACGAGGAGAAGGCGATCCGTGACGTGCTCCTGCTCTACTTCAACGGCAGGATCGAGAACGCACTGAAGAGGCTGGTCAAGCTGATCAACGATCGCCGGATGCGGCCTCACTGGGCCACGCTGCGTGAGATCAACCGGCAGCTGCTGATCATCCGCGGCAAGTACCAGGAGGGCTACTCCGCCCATCGCGAGCGCAACGCCGACGAGGCGGCGAAACACTGGGGCATGGTCCTGGCCGCGGACGCCGCGCTGATCCCGCCGAGGATCGAGAGCTTCTACCGCCGGGAGGTCAAGCGGGCCCTGGGTGACCTGTATTTCGATCTCGGCGCCGACGAGTTCAAGGTGCTGCGTTACCCCCAGGCCTACGCCCACTGGGCCAAGGGGAAGTCGTACAACGACGCTCACGAGCGCATCCTGAACGGCCTGCTCCAGCTAGAAGCCGTCGCCGAGCGCCTGGTGCGGCAGGGGCGGCAGCTGCGCGAGGAGGGAAAGCTCTCCGATGCGCGGGAGAAGCTGGAGACAGCCAGGAAGATCACCGCCGAGAACCGCCCGGTGCACCAGGAGGCGCTGGAGGAGCTCAGCAAGCTGTAGGGAGGGGACGGGCGAAGGGGGCGCCAGGGGAGGGAGGGAGCCCGGGCCGCCGCGTGGAGACCGCAGAGGAAGAGCAGTCCGCAGCGGCCACGCGGTTGCGCCCGATACGATGCGGTGACCACGCGCCACATGGGCAGGGAAGACGGTGTCAGGTCACCGCATCGTATCGGGCGCCCAAGTGATCGGCCGAGTATCCTGAGCGCCTGGGTCGACGCGGTGACCGCCCCGGTTCGCCGTGCCTTGGTGTGCGGGTCACCGCGTTGACCCAGGCGCAATCGCGTGGGCTCCTCTGGCGGATCGCCCTCCTCGGTCTCTACACGCGACGTCCCGGGCTCCGTCACTCCCCGTGCGCCCCTACACCTACTCACCTACTTCTTGGGCTTCGCCCCGACCTCGAGGTGGGTCACCGCCACGAACGGCTCGTCGTGCGCGTCGGTGCCGCGGACGAGCACGTAGAGCGCCCGGGTGCCCTGCGGAAGCGTCGGGGAGAAGCGCGCGAGCTGGCCGTCCTCGCCCGCCGGGAGAGAGAGCTTCGGCTCTGCCACGACGCCCCGCTGCCCCTTTCCGTTCTCGGCGAGCACCACGGCGCGGGCGGTCTTCATCGGGACGCCGCTGTTGGTGAGGGCCAACCCGTCCTTGTCCGCGGTGAGCGTGATCCGGGCCCGGAGCAGGTGATCGATGAGGCCGCTGGAGTAGCCGACCGCGAGGGGCAGCAGGTGCCGGGCGGTGGCGGCGTAGCAGCGCTCGTCGAGGAAGAAGCGCAGCTGGCCCTCCCTGTCGACGCGGTACGCCAGGAGGGGGCCGTGCTTGCCCTCGACGTAGCAGCGTTCGTGACGACGGAGGCAGGCCAGATCGATGGGGCCAAGGGAGGGCTTGGCCAGGGACAGGCGGCCGTTGATCCGCTGGCGGAGCTCCTGGGGATCGGTGCTCTCGAGGAGCTGCACGGGCGCGGGAAGGGTTCCGGGCGAGAAGTGCCCGACGCTGGTGATGTCGGCGAGGCCGTTCCATGACTTGTTGGTGAAGAAGCCCTCGATCCGCTCCCTCCGGACCGGCGCTCCCTGGTAGCGGGGGACGCCGAACTGGCCGTATCGCCGGGCCACGAAGCGCTCGTAGGCCGAGCCTCGGTCGAAGGCGCTCGAGCCGAGCTTCTGCAGCCGTCCGTCGACGAAGTCGTTTCGCACCTGGGTCGGAGAGGCCATGTCCTGGAGCACGTGCAGCACGCCGCCAAGCGCGACCAGCGCCAGGGCCAGGTGGTGATCGCGGAGCGCGGGCGTCGGCGCCGAGACGGACGCCGCCAGGGCCTCGTGGAACGCGTCCACCGACCAGCGGTTGTGCTCGTGTCGGATCCATCGCGTGGCAGGGATCCCGGTCAGGTCGAAGCCCGTGCCGGTGAAGAACTCGCGGACGGTGTCTCCGCCCTCGAGCATGGCGAGGAAGCCGAGGAGCGTCCCGAGGACCGGGGCCCGGTCGTCGAGCCCCTTGCGAAGCGGTGGACAGTAGAAGTGGTGTCGGTTGAGCGAGGCCGGGATCTGCGCCAGGACGCTGCCCGCCATGCTCCATCCGGCCGCGCGGAGCACCTGCTGCTCGTCGGGAGCGTAGCCCCCGGCCGGGTCGAGCCGCCGGAGGTCCCGGCCGAGCCTGTTGAAGTCTCGCGGGCTCATCGCCTTTCTCGCGAGCCCCAGGGGCTGAAACAGGCCCAGCTTCAGCCCGCAGTCCTTGCGCAGGAAGGCGTGCAGCTTGCTCGCCAGCAGCGCCCGGGCGGTCAGGCCGGGGTGGGTCGGGGCGGGCTCGTACGCCGCCGACGTGGCGGGGACCAGCAGGAAAGCCAAGAGCAGGAGACAGGCCCGGCGGTGCATCAGTCCTCGTCCTCCTCCGGCGTGGCGGGCAGCGCCGGGGGCTCTTCCCGCGAGCGGAGCCGCGGCAACCGCCCGAGGCGTCGCTCCACCTTGCGGGCAAGGTCGAACAGGTGCTTGACGTCGGTGCACTGTCCCTTGCCACAGGTCAGCAGGACAAGCGCCGAGCGGGCGCGGTCCATGAAGCCGATGCCGAGGATCTCGCCCTGCTGGACCGTGAACGAGCGGTCGGCGATCTGGTCGGTCTGCTTGCTGTCGGGCAGCTTGTTCAGCACCTCTTCATACTTGGCGCGCAGGTCGTCGTCGGAGAGTCGCCAGACGCGGATCGCCACGTCGTAGCGCTCCGGCCGGTCGGTCGCCCTGAGGTGGAACGTGTCGTAGGAATCGGTCCGCCGACCGGCGAGGCGCCCCTCGGTGAAGGCCCCCGTGTACCCGGTCACCGCCCGGACGTCGTCGGACGAGAGGAGCACCGAGGCGTCGAGGCGCGCGCCCGTTTTTGCCGGCGCCGAGGACGGCCCCGCGGCGGGAGGCGTCAGCGGCCGGAGCACCCGCGTCCCCTCGAGCTCGGCCACCGCGGCGGCCACCTCCCACCGGCTCTCCTTCACCAGAGGCGGCGCGACGCCGACGAAGAGCAGGTGCTCGGCGTGGGACAGCTCCGGGCTCCAGCGCGAGACACGGACACGGTTGTTGAGCTGGGCGAAGGTCGTACGCTGGCGGGTTTGACCGAAGACGCGGTCGTGCCGGTAGGCGACGTAGCCCTTCTTGTACACGACGAACGAAAACCGGGCGAGCCGGGTGCTGAGGCCCTGCGGGAAACGGATCAGCGCCGGGATCCGGTAGCGGCCGTCGGCGTCCGTGCGCGTCTGGCTCTGGCGTACCGCCTCGACCGCGGTGTTGCCGAGGCCTCGCTCGAAGGACCACGAGCACCAGACCAGCGCGTCGGCGATGGGCTGGTTTGTGTCGGCGTCCTCGACCCGTCCATCGAAAGGACCGATGTACGAGCCAGGGCGGACGGAGTCAGGGCGCTGGGGGAAGGGCGCACGGTGCACAATGGGCCCGCAGGCGACGAGCACGTGCGCCAGAGCGAACAGCAACCCGTTGACGGCCCATGTGCGAATTGGTAGTTTCCTTCCAACAGTTTGTGGCATCTCCTAATAGCTCAGGTCTCATCCCTTGTAAACCCAGACTGTGTTGGTTGTTGAGACGCAAGGGACCGGGACGGCTGAGCTACACCAGTGAAGAAACAGAGGTCACGCGATGCCCCTGTGCTCCAACTGCGGCAAAGACAACCGAGAGGGCTCCAAGTTTTGCCAATCATGCGGGACACCGCTGGCTTCTCAGGCCCCCGCACCCCGCGCAAAAAAATCCACCTCCGAGATCGCCTCGGGCGCGACCTGTGGCTCCTGCGGCACGCTCAACGCTCCCGGGATGAAGTTCTGCAAGATGTGTGGATCTCCCCTGGAGAGCCCCCAGGGCAAACCGGCCAAGACCGCCTGTCCGTCCTGCGGCGGTGAGACCCCCACGGGCTACAAGTTCTGTCAGCACTGTGGGACCCCCTTGACGGCGACGCCGCCCCCCACGCAGGCTTCCGCTCAAGCCGCGCCGGCTGCCCCCCAGGCGGCGCCCGCCCCCCAGGCGGCGTCCCCCCAGGCGGCGCCCGCCCCAATGGAGGCCGCGGCAGCCCCCCCCCAGCAGCCGGCCCGCCCCGGCGCGGTGTCGGGCTCTCCCGTGGCCACCGGGGTGGTGCCCAAGACCGTGGTCCCCACAACGCCGCCCACCGGCCCGGCCGCCCCGTTCCCCCAGCCGGACCAGGGCGACATGGCCAAGACGATCATCGACATGGAAGCCAAGGGCGTGGTCCCCCCGTCGGCCCCGTCGCTTGCCCCGACCCCCGACCGGGCCTCGGTCTCCGGCGCGATCCAGAGTGGGGCGCCAACGCCTTCCGGCGGAATGCCCGCTGGAGTGGTGACCCCCGAGTCCGGCCAGTCGACTGACAAGGCGACCCTTGGGCCCGGCGCGAGGCGCGTCACCGCGGAGGACGTTGTCCAGCACGCCAAGGACCCCCTGGCGCGGCTGGTCTCGGTCAACCGCGACGGCTCGGACGGGGAGGTGCACCCGATTGTTGACGAGACGGTGGACCTCGGGCGGACCCAGGGGCAGCTCAGGTTTCAGGATGATCCATACCTGTCGGATCGTCACTGCAGGTTCTTCTTGAAGAACGGCGAGTGGATGGTCCAGGACCTCGAGTCGACCAACGGTGTCTACCTCAGGGTCAAGGCGCCGTGCGAGCTCGAGGACGGCGACTACATACTGCTCGGCAAACAGGTGCTGCGCTTCGAGTCCCTGGCGGCGGGCGAGCGCGACCTCACGCCGGCGATGGAGCACGGCGTGCTGATCTTCGGCTCTCCGCTCCGGACCCCGTGGTGCCGCATCCGCCAGGTGACCGTGGCCGGGATCTCCAGAGATCTGTACCACCTCTACCGCTCGACCGTCGTCATCGGTCGGGAGGACGGTGACATCGTTTTTCCCGACGATGAGTTCATGTCGCGCCGTCACCTCAGGTTGTCAGCGACCGGAAACCGGGCGCAGGTCGAGGACCTGGGCAGCTCCAACGGCACCTACCTGCGCGTCCGCGGACGACAGGGACTCGTGCCGGGTGACATGGTCCGCATCGGAGACCAGTTGCTCCGGTTCGAGAAGGCGTAATCCGGGCCGGGTGCGGCCCGTGCCAAGCGGCCGATGAAGATCGAGCTCTTATTCCAGGGCGGAGCGCGTGCCGGTGAGAGGATCGAGCTGCCTGCCCAGGAGCTGATCCGGATCGGCAGGCATCCGGACAACGACGTGGTGTTTGACATCCACCGCGACCTCAGCGTCTCCGGTCATCACGCCGAGATCCGCAAGGAGGAGGACGGCTTCTACCTGGTGGACGTTGGCAGCTCCAACGGCACGTTCCTCGCGGGGCAACGGGTCGAGCGGGTGCGGCTCGCCAGCGGCCAGGAGCTGATGTTCGGCGCCGACGGTCCGATCGTGCGGCTTCGCTTCGTCGACGACACCGACACGCTGCCGGTTCAGGAGGGTTCGGCCGACGGGCCGGCGCCGCCACGCTCTCCGGGCGAGGAGGCCGCCGCCGCCATCGGACCGGACCACAGGGTGGGCGCACGCACGGTGGCGATGATGATCGACGCCGCCATGCGTCAGGCCAAGGACAAGAAGAGCGGGGGGCTGGGCAAGTCCACGGTCTTCATGCGGTCGATGGTCAACCAGGCCGTCTCGCGCAGCACCCGGCGGTTCAGGGTGATCAGCGTGCTGCTGCTCGTCGTGCTCGCCGGTACCGTCGTTGGGTTCCTCGTGCTACGACACCACGAGCAGGTCGAGGCCGACGCGGCGCAGCAGGAGCTGAGGCAGCAGATGGCGCGGTTGATGGAGCAGCAGCGCGGCGCCTCCAGCGCAGAGAAGCAGCGACTGGCCAGGGAGCTCGATCGACTGAACCGAAAGCTGGCGCAGTCTGGCGCTGCCTCCGGCGGCACCTCCATCGTCAAGCGGAACCTTCGCGCGGTATTTCTCCTGGCGGTTGACGCGAAGGAGAAGGGCGCGAAGGGGTTCTGCACCGGGTTCGCCGTGCGCAAGCGCGTGCTGGGCACCAACGCGCACTGTATCGTCGCCCTGGAGAAGTTCCAGTCCATGGGGATGAACGTCTTCGTGGTGATGAACCGCGAGCCGAAGCGTCGCTACCGCGTGGTTCGGGTCGCTCGCCATCCGCGCTACCATAAGCCGCAGAAGTCGATCAGCGAGGACGTGGGCGCCGTCGAGGTGGACGGCGACCTCCCGGTGCTGGTGCAGCTCGCCACGGGCGCGGAGCTGCGGGAGATGGAGTCCGGCGACGCGATGTACATGTACGGTTTCCCCGGGAGGCTGGCCAACGTCGCCTCGCCGAGCGCGACGCTGGTCCAGGGGGTGATCGGGCGCGTGACACGCCTCGACGGGAGCTTCGGCAAGTTCGAGGAGAACCTGTTGATCCAGCACAGCGCGTTCACCAGCGGCGGCACGTCGGGCAGCCCGATCTTCAACGCCCAGGGGAGGGTGGTCGCGGTGAACACCGGTGGCTACGTCGAGCCGGGCAGCCTCCAGGTGCTCGACCCGAACACCGGACGGGCCGGGAACCTGGTCGTGGCGAAGCAGCTCGCGGGCTACAACTTCGGCGTCCGCATCGACGCGCTGGAGGGGCTCCTGGCGGACCTGGGGGGATGACGGGCGAATGATGAGCGCCGAGACAACAGCCGCCAACGATCCGGGCCCCGCCCGGCGGGTCGCGATCACCGGCCTCGGCGTGGTGAGCGCGGTTGGAGCCGGCGTTGAACGCTGCCTGGAGCGTTTGCTCGAGGGAGATCCGCCGTACACCGCTCTCGATGGGCGGTGGGGTGACCCCGGGCGGCTGGGGGCGCCCGTGGGGGAGCTCGACTCCAGCCGCTGGATCGCGCCGCGGCGCCTGCGCCGCATGAACCAGCTCTCCCGCACCGCGGTGGTGGCGGCGATGCAAGCCCTGGAGCAGTCAGGGCTCGAGCCGAGCGCCTCGACAGGTGTCGTGATCGGGACGGGACTCGGCGCTCTCGAGGACACCTGCC
>Ga0316576_10001729_pt1 | contig 12014 bp, 9 predicted proteins | sample S0NA_FD_203075 | JGI IMG/M metagenome (GOLD analysis project Ga0316576, IMG submission 203075) | Rhizosphere microbial communities from salt marsh grasses in Alabama, United States - S0-2_050615r3r5 | ecosystem: Host-associated > Plants > Roots > Rhizosphere | place: USA: Alabama | collected... | reverse complement strand
TTCCAGCGCGCGCTCCGACTCGTTGCGCGCCATCTCTACTGGGCTGACGTTCCCGCCACTCGCGTCGAGGTAGCGCTTGGCGATGTCGCGAAACAAGCGCGCGAGTGTGGAGGCTTTGTGCTGTTTCTCATCACACAGGTTGACCAGGTCCTGCATTCGCCACTCGTTGATGGCTGCGGCGGCCTTGGGGGCGAACCGCCGGGCGTGGCGCGCTGACTTCCAGAGCACGATTAGGCGCTCCACCGTCACACCGGCGCACGCAATGGCCATGACCAACAGGACGCCCGCGATGGCCTTGCCGAGCAGACCCATGGTGGCCCAGATGTGCGCAAAGTCGAAAGACATACTGATCTCTCCTTCCCCTGACGTGCAGGGGAGCTGCAGCCGAATGAAAGATGGAGCTCGGCTCTCTGAAGAACGCGAATCAGCCGCTTAGGCGGAAGGGGAATCGGGCGCTGCGCCACATGGCGACTGGGTGCCCTTCGTAGGTCCCGGGCTTGAACCGCCAGGAGCGAACCGCGGCCGTGACGGCCGAGTCGAGCAAGGGGTGCCCCTTGATGATCTTGACGCGCTGCACGCTGCCGTTCGGACCGACCACGAAACGGACGACCACGGTAGCCTCGACTCCCTGCTCCCGTGCGGCTTCCGGGTACTTGGGCGCATGGCGCGAGATTGCCACCGGTGCCGACGACTTGGCGCGCTCGGAAACGAGGGCTGGCCTGGGAGCGCGACGAGCTTCTGCCTTGGGCTTGTGAGTCGGCTTCCGGTTCACTGCGATGCGGGTCGGACCCGCGGTGCCGCCGCCTTCGTCCGCCTCGAACAGATCATCCATGTCGCCCGAATAGGGGTTGGCCTTCGCAGGGTCCATCTCCTCGGGAACGCTGTCCGGGATATCCTTGGGCGGACCGGTGAGCTTGCGGGTGGACTTGCGCTTTCGCTTCTTCTTGGTCTCCTTGGCGGGAGTCGACTCGGGCTCGGCCTCGAGCTCGGTGTCGATGACGGGCGCCTTGGCGAGGCTCACGTCGATGGTCTCCTCTTGCTCGAAGACCCGTCCGTGAGCAGAGTAGGTGATGAAGGTCATCCCGAGTGCCACCGCACCAGCGCCCACGAGGTAGCCGATGGTCAACCGCTTGCGGCGCGCAGCGTCTGCAGGATTCGCTTGGTTGGTCCAGTCATCCAGTTTCATATCTGTGACCAAACCTGCCTTGTATCGGTGACAAACGAATGGCGGCGTCGCAAACAGTGCGTGAACCTGAGGCGCGCAGGCTCCGCGCGCGGATTGCAGCTGTCGCACGCTGCCGCCACTTGAAGTGGGCCCAGCAATGCCCTGCTCTGGGGCGCCGCTGGGCACCAGCCCCGCCCTGACCGTCACAGATTCGTCAAGCTCACGCAATCATTCCGCTACGGAGCTGCAATCGCCCAAACTGTGCCCGTGCCGGCTTTTCGAACACGCTACGTCAGCGTCACACAGTGGTCACGTCGCGGGTCTAGGACCGCACGGTATGGCCCTCGTTTTGGTCGTGGAAGACGAAGCAGACGTTCAGCAGGTGATCGAGTACAACCTGCGCCTGGAGGGGCACCAGGTGTTGGTGGCTGGAACGGGTGGCGATGCCCTGCGGCTCGCGCGTGCAGCCGTTCCCGATGTCGTGTTGCTCGACCTGCTGTTGCCGGACATTCGCGGTACCGAGGTGTGCCGGACGCTCAAATCGGATCCGGTCACCAAATCGTCGGCCGTGATCGTGGTGAGCGCGTGCGGTGAGGAAGTCGATCGAGTCGTCGCGTTCGAGTTGGGTGCTGATGACTACGTCGTCAAACCCTTCAGTGTGCGGGAGCTGTTGCTTCGGGTCCGTGCCGTACTGCGCCGTTCCGGCGAAGCTCACCTCCCGGAGAGAGTCTTCGAGTTCGGCTGCTTGCGCGTGGACCGGGACGCACACCGGGTTTGGGTCGGCGGCGAAGAGGTCGAGCTCACCCCCATCGAGTTCAAGCTGTTGACGACTCTCTACGACCGAGGGCAGCGCGTGCAGACGCGCGACATGCTTCTCGAATCAGTCTGGGGAGATGATGCCCAGGTGTCCAGCCGGACCGTCGACGCGCACGTCAAGCGCCTCCGAGAGAAGCTCAAGGATGCGCGCCACTATGTCGAAACGGTGCGAGGCGTGGGCTACCGCTTCGCGGAAGACGTGCCGGGAGCCAGCCAGGCTGTGGGCTGATCCGGCGCCCAGCGGTGGTCATGAACTGCCGAGTTTCGCGTCATGAGGATGTTTCTGGACCGCGCAACGGGTGTCATGGTGGGGCGCTAGGCTGCGGTCAATGACCAAGCAAGACGTTCGCATCAAGATCACGTTTGTCCCTGACGGATATGCGGAGCTCGAGGTCAGCACTCCCATCCACTCCCACGCGGGGTTTCGGATGTGGGCGGCGCTCGCTGGCCTGCGCATCAACCCGATGAGCGCGTACCTCGTTCGCAGTGCCACACGCCTCATCGCCAACGTGAAGCTCACGGAGTACGACGGGTCGCCGATCGCTCAGCACCGCGCCGGCCAGGTACTGAACGTGCTGAAGGAGCGGCTGTGTGGCCCCAACGAACGCTGCGGTGCGAAAGGGCCCGGCCCCGCAGCATCGACTCCTTTCTCTGCCTGGCTGGGGGGCTGCAGGGACGCTGACCCAGAGGACGAGCGGCGCTCCGCCTGAGCCGTCCCTCTGGCCAACCTCGGCTGAAAACGAAGCTCACGCCCGAGCAGGCTCGGCGCCCCAATCCCAAGCGCGGGAGTCGATCTGGCGGAGCGCGCGGGTTCGGAGCCCCACGCGTTCGGGGGATTAGTTGGCGGACGTGGCTCGGCTCACTTCCGGTCTTGGGGCCGGGCTAACGTTCGCGCCCGTAGATTCCTCTTAATGGCAGTGGCAGACCGTAGGGGTCGTCACATGGACGACGTCTGATGGGCCAGAGGAGCCACGCCAGGATGAGCAGCAGGAACTCGGTTCGTCAGGGGGTGGCTTCGGCAGCGAAAGCCCGTGGGGCTCCTGACCCGGCGATGGGTACGGGCTTCGACTCGGAGCGAGCGGACTCCGTACGCCGCCACGTGGGCCTGACGCGTGGGCACCGCCTGAGGAAGTGGATCTGGCGTCTGGTCGCGCTGCTGCTGGTCGGGCTGGCGGGTGCCGCCGTGGTCTACTGGCAGAAGTCCGCGACGCGCGAGCCAGGTCCGAGCTATGAAACCCAGCCCGTGCGCCGAGGCAATCTTCGCGCCACGGTCAGCGCCACCGGCACCCTGAGCGGGATGGACATGGTGGAGGTGGGCGCCGAGATCAGTGGCACCATTCGGAAGATCCACTTCGACTTCAACGACAAGGTGAAGGAGGGGGATCTGCTCTGCGAGATCGACCCGGAGCAGCTGGCGGCGGCGCGCAACCAGGCTGTGGCGAGGCTCTCTGCGGCCAAGGCGTCCAAGACCAGCGCCGAAGCCACTGCCAAGGAGACTGCGCTGGAAGCGGAGCGCGCCCAGAACATGGCTCGCGAGGGGCTGATCTCCGACCAGCAACTGCAGGCTGCGCTGGCGGCTGCCGAACGCGCGCAGGCCTCGGTCAAGTCGACGAGTGCGGACATCGCGCTCTCTCAGGCTTCGCTCAAGTCTTCGCAGACTTCCCTGGACAAGACCAAGATCCGCTCTCCCATCGACGGGATCGTGCTGTCGCGCAACGTGGAAGTCGGCCAGACCGTCGCGGCCTCCATGACCACTCCGGTGCTGTTCGTCCTGGCCAAGGACCTCAAGCGGATGGAGCTCACCGTGGCGGTGGACGAGGCTGACATCGGCCGCGTGCGTGAGGGCCAGAAGGCGTCGTTCACGGTGGATGCCTACCCGAACCGGAAGTTTTCCGCGGTGCTCAAGTCGCTGCGCAACCTGCCGACGACCACGAACAACGTGGTGACGTACGAGGCGGTGCTGGAAGTCAACAACGACGATCTGGCGCTCCGGCCCGGAATGACCGCCACCGCCACCATCGTGACCGAGGAGCGGAAGAACGTCTTGCTGGCTCCAAACGCTGCCCTCCGATTCGAGCCACTCAAGACGGCCTCGTCCTCTGCCCCGAGAGGGTTCCGCCTGTTCGGACCTCCTCGCCGCCCTCCGGGAGCGCGCAAGTCCAACGACAAGCCCGGTGGACCACCGGGGTCGAGCGTGTGGATCCTGCGCAACGGTCAACCTGAGCAGGTGCGCGTCGAGACTGGGCTCTCCGATGGGCAATCCACCGAGCTCGTCAAGGGCCCGAAGGAAGGCACCGAGCTGGTCGTCGACATGCTGGATGGAGCGTAGTCCGGTGGCTCGCCCCCCTCCCACCAAGACCAACGAGTGGCTGCTGCTCCGAAACATCACCAAGGTGTACGGCAGCGGGCAGTCCGAGGTCCGTGCACTCGACGGCATCGACCTGACCATCGCCCCCGGGGAGTTCGTATCGGTGATGGGTTCCAGCGGTTCGGGCAAGAGCACGTGCATGAACATCGTCGGCTGCCTCGATCGTCCCACCAGTGGAGCCTACACGTTCTACGGTGTCGACATCGCACGGTTGGACCAGAACCAGCAGGCGCTGCTTCGCCGCCACTACATCGGCTTTGTCTTCCAGAGCTTCAACCTGCTGGCGCGCACGAGCGCCTTGGAGAACGTCGAGCTTCCGTTGGTCTACCGCCGGATTCACGCGCGGGAGCGGCACGAGCGGGCTCGCGCGGCGCTGGCCCTGGTGGGACTCGAGGGGCGCGAGCGCCACACCCCGGCGGAGCTCTCGGGAGGGCAGCAGCAGCGCGTGGCGATCGCCCGAGCCCTGGTGACGGAACCCTCGTTGTTGCTGGCGGATGAACCGACCGGGAACCTGGACTCGGCACGCAGCGAGGAGCTGATGCAACTGCTCGTGGAACTGAATCGGTCGCGTGGGCTCACCGTGCTGATGGTCACGCACGAGTCGGAGCTCGCCGAGTGGGGCACGCGCGTCGTGGTGTTTCGTGACGGCCACATCATCGACGACCGTCCGGGTCAGGGAGCTCACTGATGCTACTGAGCACGTTGGCCATGGCCCTGCGCGAGATCCGGCGGAATGCCATGCGCTCCATCCTGACCATGCTCGGAGTGGTGATTGGCGTGGCAGCGGTGATCGCCATGGTCACCATCGGCGAGGGGGCGACGGCCAGCGTCACCAACGACATTGCTTCGTTGGGTGAGAAATTGTTGATCCTCATGCCGGGAGCGCATCGACGCGGCGGTCCGGGCGTGGCGGCTCGGCCGTTCGAACGGTTGGACGCCGAAACGATCCAGCGGCAGATCCCCGGGGTGCGGGCCCTGGCTCCGACTGCTTCCAAGTCCGTGGTCGCGGTGTACGGCAACCAGAACTGGAGCACCCAGGTTAATGGAAGCACGCCCGAGTTCTTCGACGTGAGAAGCTACCAGCTCGGTGCAGGGCGTCTCCTGAACGAAGCGGATGAGCGGAGTGCTCGTGCGGTTTGCGTCATTGGCTCCACCACGAAGAAGGAGCTGCTCGGCCGAGCCAAGCCCCTGGGGGAGACCATTCGGTTGGGACGCACGGCCTGCCAGGTGATCGGCGTGCTCCAAGCGAAAGGGTCGAGCGCCGGTGGCATGGATCAGGACGACCTGGTTGTGATGCCCCTCAGGACGTTTCAGCAGCGCATTGCTGGCAACCGCGACGTCTCGGTCATCTACATCTCCGTTCGCGAGGATCGTTCTACGGCGCTGGTGGGACAACAGATCGAGTCGTTGATGCGCGAGCGCCGCGGCATCGCACCCGATGCCGAGGACGATTTCGACCTGCGTGACATGCAGGAGATCTCCGAGATGGTCACCAAGACGACCGGCGTGCTCACCGCACTGCTGGGCGCCATCGCAGCGGTGAGCCTGCTGGTCGGCGGCATCGGGATCATGAACATCATGCTGGTCTCGGTGACCGAACGCACGCGCGAAATTGGCACCCGCCTGGCGATCGGGGCGCTGGCGCGCGAAGTGCTGCTGCAATTTCTCATCGAGTCCATCGTTCTCGCCACGATGGGCGGCCTCACCGGGATTGCGCTGGGCTTGGGGGGCGCCTACTTGGGCACCCGGAGCCTGTCCTTGCCCTTCGTGTTCGCGCCCCACATCGTCGGGCTCGCCTTCGTGTTTTCGGCGCTGGTTGGCGTCGTTTTTGGATACCTGCCCGCCCGAAAGGCGGCGAGACTCAGCCCCATCGAGGCCCTCCGTCATGAATAGAAGAGTACCTGCCACGCTGGCCGCGTTGCTGGCGTTCGTGTGTGTTGCCTCTCCGGCGCTGGCCCAACAGCGTGCGCGTGGGCTCACCCAAACCGAAGCCGTTCGGCTCAGCGTGAGCCACAACCCGTCACTTCAGGCGGCGATGATCGACGTCCAGCGCTCCGAAGCGCAGGTCCGAGCCGAGGACTGGCGGTTCGTGCCCGTGTTGCAGCTCGACGGTGGGTACACTCACTCCGAAGGTCCGCGCCTGCAGCGGGACGGTGGGGTGACGATTTCGTCGAGCGACACGTTCAGCGTGGGGTCGCAGCTTTCCCATACGTTTCGCACCGGCACCCAGCTGAGCCTCCGAGTCGAGGGGTATCGCTCCAGCAGCAAGCAGCAACTGACGCCGGGGAGTGATGCCAGCGTATCGCTGGGCCCCTCGTACGGGACCGTGGGACGTTTGACGCTCGTGCAACCGTTTCTCCGCGGAGCGGGCACGGACTTCAGTGAGGCTGCGTTGCGTCAAGCTCGGCTGTCACGGACCAGCGCTCAGCGAGCTCAGGACGCCGCTGCCAGTCAGCTGCTGCGCGATACTCTCACGGCCTACTGGGAGCTCTGGTATCGCTCCAGAGCGGTCGAAATCGACGAGCAGGCGGTCGAGTTTGCCGAGAAGCAGCGGGAGGATGCCGTCAAGCGAGCCCAGACGGGTGCGCTGGCCCCGGCGGATGTGCTCAGCTACGACACGCGCGTCGCCGAGCTTCAGGAGGCGCTGGAGACCGCGCGGGCGCAACGCCGACAGCAAGCGGTCGAGCTGACCCGGCTGCTCGGCACGCGGGAGTTCGGGCAGGACCTGTACGCGAGCAGCGTACTCGGCGGTGAGTTGCAGGCGGTCGGAGGATCTCGTGAGGCGGCGGTGCAGGCCGCGCTGACGCAATCCCCCGACCTCGCGCGACTCGAAGCCGACGTGGCGGCGGCCCAGGACCGTGTCACCACGGCCGGCGAATCCGAGCGACCGCGCTTGGACATGGAGGCGTACGTGCAGTCCGAGCGTCTGGCATACCGGGAGGTGCCTCCGGCTCTCGACCACGTTTCGGAGCGACCCGCCTTCAGCGCGCACGTGGGCCTCGTATTCGAGCTGCCCCTGTCCGGAGCGGCTCGCAGCGCCGACCGTCGCGCGGCGGAGTTGGCCGTGGACGCCGCGCGGTCCCGACTGCGTGACAAGCGTGAGCAGATCGAATCGCAGGTGTGGAGCCAGTTCGTGCAGGCGGAGACAGCGGAGCGGCGCACCAAGCTTGCCGAAGTCACGGTGCGGGCCGCGCGGCAGCAGGTGGACGCAGCCCGCAAACGCTATGAGAGCGGCGCCGCCATCTTCATAGAAGTCCAGCAGGCCGAGGACTCGCTGCGCAAGTCCGAGCTCGGGGTCGAACGGGCGCGCAGCGACTTGGCGCAGGCGATCCTCCAGCTTCGCAACCTCACCGGCGCGCTGCTCGTACGCTACGCCCACGAAGTTCCGCGCACCGCCGCGTCTCAGCGAGAGGTTCGCTCGGCGCGCGCGTATGCTGCCCTGCACCGCCCCGGCGCGTTCTAGCTCAGCACGAGCTACGCGCCGGGCAGCATGGGTGGGCAGTTGACGCCTTGGCCCATCTGCGCGAGCGGTTCGTTGACGGGGATCCACCCTCGACGGCGGAGGCAGCCGCGTCCGGCATCGGGCTCGGCCTCATTGAGCACCACCACGACTTCGTCCCCCTTGCGAAAACGGACGTGGTCGTCGACCGGGAGCGCGGTGCGCCCGCGCAACTGGAGCAAGGGGAGCATCTTGCCACAGGGCTGGTGCAGGGGAGGGCAGTCCGCGTCTGCCACGTTGCACTGTCCCGGCTCGTCCCGGCGCGCTGCCGGCTCGCCAGTGGCATTCATGGTGGGCAGCAGCTTCCTGCTCGGCGGAGGCATGCTGCCCCCGCGGGGCTCGTAGCGCCAGCGTTCCACCACTGCGGTGCCCTGTTCGAACACCGCGTTCCAGCGTGCTGCGCTGTGACGCCGTCCGAATAGCACCGTGGCACCGAGCTCTGCGACCTTGCGGTCGGCGAGATCGGTGCTGGGCGAATCCAGGGCCACCAGGATCCGGGCGCGCCGAGACCGTTCGCGCGCGTGCTCGGCGAAGAAGACGTTGACCTCGGTGTTGGTGGTCAGGGCAATGAACCCGGCTCGCATCTCGGGATTGGTTTCCAGTAGCGTGTCTTCCAAGAGAGCATTGCCGAGCACCACGCGCAGTCCTTCGGCTTCGGCCAGCTCGGCCTCGTGCGTGTTGGTGTCGATGCAGACCACGTCGTGGCCGGTGTCCTGCAATGCACGACCCAAGCTTCGCGCCAGCGGATTGGCTCCCAGAACGACCCAGCCGCAATCCGTGGGCTGGCGCAGCCGGAGGAGGCGCGCCACCAGCCCGCCGGTGAGCCCGGCCAGGGTCACAGTCACGGCGATCACCAGAAAGACCATGCTTTCCAGTGCTTGGCCTCCATCGAGCCCGTACGCCGACAGTTGGGTCGCAAACAGCGAAGCCACCGCCGCCGCCACGATGCCGCGTGGGCCCATCCACGCGATGAACACGCGCGCGCGCCAGTTGAGGGACGAACCCCAGGTGCTCACCAATACGGCCAGCGGACGCACCACCAGCACCAAGACTGCGACCGTCACGACGCCCGCAGTCCCCAAATTCTGGACGCTTTGCAGACTCACGTTGGCGGCCAGCAGCACGAACAGCGTGCCGATGGCCATGACGGTCAGCTGCTCCTTGAACTCGAGCAACCGTTTGGTGGCCGGACTCCGCGAGTGCCCCACCACGATACCGGCGACGATCGCTGCCGGGATGCCACTTTCCGGAACCACCCAGTCCGCCGACTGGTAGAGCGCCATCACGAGAGTGAAGGTGAGCACGTTTTCCAGCCCTGGCGGCACGAGCTTGCGCACCCGCAGCAGCCAAGCCATCGAGAGTCCACCCACCAGACCCCAGATTGCACCCAAGCCGAGCCGACTGGTGAGGCTGGCTAGCCCCTCGATACCCGACGCGGCGGAGCCGATGGCCACTTCGAGCGCGACCACGGCGACGGTGGCTCCGACCGCATCGCCGAAAATCCCCTCGGCTTCGAGCACGGTGGCGACGCTCGTCTTGACCCGGATCCGGCGCAGGAGGGGGGTGATGACCGTTGGCCCGGTCACGATGATCAACGTGCCGAACAGGACCGACGTCCGCCACGGCCACCCGAGCAGGTATCGGGCACAGAGCGTCCCACCCAAGGTGGTGATCAGTGCACCCACCGTCACTAGTGAGCGGATGGGACCGCGGCGCCTGGCGATTCTGCGCACGTCCAGGCTCATTCCGCCTTCGAACAGGATGACGGCCACGGCAAAGCCCACCAGTGCGCCGAGCGCTTCGCCTAGAGACGTGGGCTCCACGATACTGGCGAACTCCGGTCCGAGTAGCACGCCGGTGGCGAGCAGCAGCACGATGCCCGGGATGTTCAGGTGGCGGCCGAGCGCTTGAGCAATCACTCCCGCGGCCATGGCCACGGCCACGGTGAGCGCGGCCACGTTCCCGTGCTCGTGCATGCAAGCGACTTAGGGCAGTTGGCCGGTGGCGGCTAGCCCCAGAGCCCCGGGAGCCGTCCGGATCGGTTGCGTCGACGCGATTCTGGCTGAAGTCCCGGGCGCCGCTACCAACGCAGAACGACCTGCTGCTGCCCAGCCTGTTCGAGCGCGATCCGGACGGCACCGCTGCCGCGGTCGTGCCCGAAGGTGCAGCCCAACCCATTCGCAGCGACATCGCGGGGAGCTTCCGCTGCCCAGATCCACAGCTCGCCGTGGTCGCGGACGATCAACTCACACGTGTCGGCATCGAGCCAGGTGATGCTTTCGATGGCTGCTCCGGTGTTCAACATGTTGATCAAGCCAATGGGCGCACACCGGCCGAGGATCGGCGCGAAGGTGAACAACTCGAACTGGCCCTCGGCCAGACTGACGTCCAAGGAGTCCTCGGTGGACAGCACCGCCAGCCTCTGGGCCTGGTGGCAGAAGCAGGCAACTCGTTGGACGCCCTCTGTCAGTCCCGGAACGTCAGTCGGGCTCACGCGTCCTTGGATCCGTTCCGGCCCTCGATAGCGGGCGTTGAAGACACCGACCACGCCGCGTTCGCCGTTGCGATTCCAGATTTTGAGCAGCACGTCCTCGCGGGTTGGATCCACGGTGAGGCAGTCGAGGGTGGGCAGTGCTGGCGCCGGGCAACGGAGCACGGAGCCGTCGGAGCAGACGAGCTTGCGCAGCACGTCGAACCTGGTCTCTTGGGGTCGATCGGAAACGTACACGGGCCCGCCGCTGATGGCCCGCCCTGCCGCGTGGAACGCCCCCCATTCGTGGTGGCTCTGAAACATGTCCCAGTCCGGGTGCATGAACTCGCCGAACCAGAGCCCCACTTGGGCATTGGTGTACAGGTGCGCACCATGCGTTTCCGGCATCGTTGGAAAGAAGTCGATGGAGCTTCGGAGCAGCGTGGATTCACTGGACCCGTACCAGGTCTCCTGGGCATTGGACATGCAGTTGATCAGCGCACCGCCGAAGTGCTTGGTCGCGCTGGTCTCGAGGGCTCGACGATAAGCACTCGTGACGCTGACACGGCTCCCCTGCCCCTGGCAGAGCGACTCCAGCACCGCCTGGCTGTCGACCTTGACGCCGTCGACGCCCTGTCCTTTCAGGTGAGCGTGGAAATCGTCAAAGAACTTCTCGGCGTCCTCCGCGTGAACATACCCTACCATCGGTCCCCACCAGAGCTCGTTGAAGGCGGGCATGTGCGCGAGGATTCCGGCGCCGAAGTGACGTACCTGATCGACCACCTGGTACGCCGGAAGTGACGACCCATCCACGCCGCCCCAGTAGCCGACGATGGTGTGCCAGGCGAGGACCGTCTCGACCGCGTACTTCTCCTTTGCGAGTTGCACGGTCACACTCAGGTCACCCGGGAACTTCTCGTTGGCGGCAAACGCGGTGAGGCGCTTTTCGCCTGTCGGCATCCTGCGGGTGCTGAGCCACCCGTCGTCGACGATCAGGAACCGCGGCTGGACCCCACCCTGAGCAAACGTAGCCAGTCCATCGGCGATCTTGTCGGCGCTCACCTCCTGGTAGAACGCATCCCACGTGCACCAGCCGAACTGCTCGGCGAAGGCGGGGAGCGGCTTGTTGCGGCGCAGCCGACCGGTTCCCAGGCGCTTCATGACCTCGCGCGCTCCCCGTCGAGCCAGGGCAAAGGGATCGTCCCCGTGTGCGACGTACAGAGCTAGTCCGCCGTGGCCCACCGTGGTCGCATCACCAGTTTCTCCCACCAACTCCAGCTCATGGTTCTTGGTGCCGCGCAAGTAGAAGCGGAACAGGTCGTCGAGCAGGGGAACCACCAGCAGCCAACCCGAGTCCAGCTTGGCCAGCAGCATCTGCGTCTCTTCCGGGACGCCCGCGAGATCCGCTCCAGCCGCGGGCTTCATCCAGTAGGGCTCCCATCGGTGACACACCGTGTACCGCTCTAGCCCGGGCAATGAGCCCAACTTGAACACGTGCCGCGAGTGAGTGTCCGGGGCCGTAGCGAGCAGGAACAGTGCATCACCCTGCAACACTTCTTCGCCGGCGAGCCCTGGAGCCAAGCCGGTGACGACGGGGCGGTTGTGGTGACGAATCATGCCCGCCGAGGAGTCGACCTTCATGCTGGGCGTCATACACGTCAGCGCCGGCGGAGGCTATGGGTGTTGCAGGTGTTGC